>Ga0210057_1000034_pt1 | contig 325330 bp, 318 predicted proteins | sample CryGeyCG2114_010_2_FD_183968 | JGI IMG/M metagenome (GOLD analysis project Ga0210057, IMG submission 183968) | Groundwater microbial communities from aquifer - Crystal Geyser CG10_big_fil_rev_8/21/14_0.10 (SPAdes) (version 2) | ecosystem: Environmental > Aquatic > Deep subsurface > Groundwater...
GAGACGGCTGGACAGACACTAAAGATCCAGGTTGCTCCAACGAAGACGACAACACAGAATCCAACCTACCAACTAGTTATCAATGTTCTGATGGTAAAGACAATGACAACGATGGAAAGAAAGATGGTAAAGACCCCGACTGTTCTTCTGCCAAAGACAATGATGAAGCCACACCTGAAAACGAAACCCAATGCAACGACAACCAAGACAATGACGGAGACGGATGGACAGACACAGAAGATCCAGGCTGCAGCAACGACTCTGATACTTCAGAATCCAACTCACCAACTAACTACCAATGTTCTGATAACCTAGACAATGATTCAGATGGAAAGAAAGACGGAAACGATCCAGACTGTACCTCTTCACAGGACAATACCGAAGGGCAATCACTACAAAAGAATCAGTGTGAAGACACCTTAGACAATGATGGAGATGGAAAGATTGATTATCCCTCTGATCCGGGGTGTACCAACGCACAAGACGATGATGAGACGGATGAACAACAACAGAAAGCTCAATGTGAGGATGGACAGGATAATGATGGGGATGGACTCACTGATTATCCGAGTGATCCGGGGTGTAGTTTGGCCACAGACGATGATGAGGTTAACGGTCAATCCAATCAGGGAACTTGTAATAGTGTTAGCCAATACGACATTACTTGGACTTTCGATAAAGATTATCCATGTGGAACTTTTGCAAATGGTGATTATTGGGTTGTAGGTCCGATTACTATTACAAGGATATCTCCTGATTTTGATGGGGAACATAACGGTTGGGAGGTTAATCCGACTAATTTTTCCGAGCAAGGATTTGATTCCAGAATAGGTGCTTTTAATGCTAGTTTGGTTCCGAGCTTACCATATATTGCTTCAGCGAATAAATCTATTATAAAAGCAATTTCAAAACCAGAAAATAATGCTAAGTGCGAAGATACACCTAACAGAACTTGTATTCTACATACGGCAGCAGTTCTAACTGTATTAGGAAATATACCAGAAGATGAAGGTATTGACTTTTTTCGTCCGGCTTATTTTTCAAATGATAAAACAATGTACAGAGTTTCTAGTATTAATTTCGGTAAACTCCCAAGTCTTTCTCCAGTTGGAAGCCCACCATCTCTTCAGTGGGTTATAGATAGATTTAAACGAGTTCAGCTTGATCATAAAACAGGCTGGACTGGTCGTTTGCTCCACCCTGATCTTAATCTGCCTGACTACGGATCTAATATTGCAATAGAGACTGCTATGGGAGCGTTGAGACTTTTCCTTAATGAGAGTCCGAGTGAAAAGCGTGAAGCAGTTATCCACTATGTTCAGTCAGGTATTGATTACTATCACATAGCAAAAGCTGGAGCTAAGTGGACACCTGATGGAGGGCATGGACATGGTAGAAAACTACCAATAGCAATGGCCGCGGTTCTTCTAAGTAATCAAAATATGAAAAGTTTATTAGAAAGCTCTGTAGAAGATGCTTTTCAAGAGAATGGTACTTTTTATACAAGTCAACAAGCTAATGATGGAAATGGTGCGGTTCTGTATGGTCAATCTGTTAATGAAAGAATGTACTGGCAAAATTTAATTGATGATTCTGGGTCAAGGACATTAAGAGATCCTTATGGGATTATTGACGGTGGGCATCAACCAGGGAGTAGTTATCAATTTTGTTGTATTTCAATGCCTATGAAAGCCTATGTATTAGCACTTGGAATTTTACGAGAATTACAATCAGGGTTTGAAGATGAAGAAGTAATAAGATACGTAGAAAGGTGGGTAAATTTTGGTGCGTGGACACAACCAGATGTTTGTGCACCTCATGACGGAAATATGGATAACTATGGAATTACATTTGGACCAGATGGAAATGGAGGTTGCATAAAAGATACTGATCCTAGCGATGGAATTGGGAGATTCCCAGAACTTCACGGTGCAAATAAGAATGACGGTAACTACGGTAGCGTTTTTGCTGATTCAGTGTGGGATGCTTATTATCAGTTTATATTTTCAAACTAAGATTGAATTTTCAATCTTTAAATCAATGTTTCTGATATAAAATTTATTTTCCCGTTTTTAACACTTTTATTTTTTCCGCAATAAGACTTGGTTCACCATTTCTTCTTGAAAATTTTCCCTTTATAGCAACACAGTTTTCCGGCTGAATTATATTTTTAAATTCTTCAAAAGTTTTTGGAAAAACCACAATTTCCATACTGTCTGTATAATCAGCTATTTTAACAAATGCCATAGAGTCACCTTTCTTGGTTGTTATTGGTTTTACATTCTCTATAATTCCTCCCACAACTAAAGTCGTTCCGTTTAGGGATTTTGTCTTTATACTATTTATTTTTAGAAACTTTTCTTTTAAGTCACTGCTTAATTGGTCTAGCGGATGACCGGAAATATATAAACCTAAAAGTTCTTTTTCCCATATCAATTTTTCGAAATCACTTATTGACTCTGTTTTTTCTAATTTTAACCCTGACATTTTTTCTTCTGATAAACCACCAAATAGAGAATTTTGATTTTTCTGACTTTGGTCAGCTTTGTCTTTGTTGAAAGCTAAAAGTTTTTCAAGATTACCTAGCATTTCTCCTCTTTCACCAAAATCATCCAAAGCACCGGCTTTAATCAAAGCTTCTAAAGATTTTTTATTTAAATTTCTATCTTTTATCCTTTCAAGGAAATCGGTTAAATTTTTGAATTTTCCATTTTCTTTCCTTTCTTTGATTATTAGGTCCGCGATACCTTGGCCAAAGTTTTTTATAGTAGTTAATCCAAATCTTATGCTCTCTTTTTTACCGGAAGATTTTACAACCGTAAAATCAGAAAAACTCTCATTAATACTTGGAGGCAAAACTGGAATCCCCATTCTTTTGCATTCGGTAACAATTTCTGCAACTTTTTCCACATCACCTGAGTCGGCAGTTAAAACTGCACACATATAAATTACTGGGAAATTAGCTTTCATGTAAGCGGTTTGGTAAGCGACTTTTCCGTAGCTTGCGGCGTGAGCTTTGTTGAAACCGTAAGCGGCAAAAGGTTCGATTAATTTCCAAAGAGCCTCAGCTTTTTTGTCATTTAGACCGTGTTCGACAAAGCCTTCTATCAATTTTTCTTTTTGAGCTTCCATTTCTTCCGGAATCTTTTTTCCCATGGCTTTTCGGAGTTTATCTGCTTCAAGCCACGAATAACCGGCCAGTTTAATTGCTATCATCATAACGTCGTCTTGATAAGTTATGACACCGTATGATTGAGATAAAATTTCTTCCATTCTCGGATCAATGTAAGTAATCGCATGAGGCTCTCTTTTTCTTTCTATGTAAGTTGAAATTGATTCAATCGGGCCCGGTCGGTAGAGAGCAACCATGGCGTTTATATCATGAATTGTTGTTGGTTTAAGATCTTTAAGATATTTAGTCATACCAGATCCGTTTAACTGAAAAAGACCAGCCGTTTCTCCTCGCGCTAAAGTTTCAAAAGTTTTTTTATCATCGAGTGGAATATTTTCGATATTAATTTCTTTTTCTTCCAAAGTTTTTACCAATGATATCGAATCTGCAAGAATTGATAAATTTTTAATTCCCAAAAAATCAAATTTTAAAAGACCTGCATCCTCAACTGAGCGCATGTCGTATTGGGTTATAACTTTACTTTCACCTTTAGGGTCAAACTGTAACGGTACGAAATCAGTTAATGGAGTGGGGGATATGACAACACCAGCGGCGTGTACGGAAATATGTCGAGCGCACCCTTCGATTTTTTTTGCCATATCAATAATTTCCTTCGTGTCTGCGTCATCTTTATACATTTTTGCTAATTCAGGGACTTCACTCATTGCTTTTTCTATTGTCATTGGGAAACCCTGCGCTCCAAAAGGAATAATTTTAGCGATTGCGTCTCCTGTTGAATATGGGAAACCCATTGCCCTAGCAACATCTCTGACAGCTCCACGTGCCATCATTGTTCCAAAAGTTCCAATTTGAGCTACCTTATCTTCGCCATATTTTTTTCGAGCATATTGAATAACTTCATCTCGTCTTTTATCCGCAAAGTCCATATCAATATCTGGCGCAGAAGGTCGTTCTGGATTTAAGAATCTTTCAAATGGCAATCCGTATTCAATTGGGTTTACAGTTGTGATATAAGTTAGAAAAGAGACAAAAGAACCTGCAGCTGATCCTCGAGTAGTGCTAAAAATTCCATTTTGTCTTGCAAATCTCAAAAGATCAGCAACAACCAAAAAGTATGGCGCATAGCCTTTTGTTTTTATAATATCGAGTTCATAGTTGATTCTTTTTTCGTAATCTTCATTTTTTTTCAATTTTCTTTCTTCCAGGCCTTTATAAACTAATTCCCGCAATTCTTTATCATAATCATTTCCTGAATTTAGTTTGTAATCTGGGAAAACCCATTTTCCAAGTTCGATTTTAAGATCGCAACTGTCAGCGATTTTTTGGGTATTTTCTATAGCTTCGGGCGAATCTTTAAAATAATCTTCCACTTGTTTTTTACCCCAGAAAGAAAAATCTCCATCGTCATTGATTCCAGCGAATTTTTCGTTGTTTGTTTGAACTGCAAGTAGTGTGTTTCTAGCTTGTTTATCCTCTGGATTCAAATAAAAAATCTCCTGGCCGGCGACAATTTGGGCATTAGTCTCCTTCGCTAGTTTTTTTATAGCTAACACCTTCTCTTCATGGCCAGTTATTTCTGGATGATGAGTAATTTCCATATAAAAATCTTGTGGGTCAAAAATTTTCTTGTACCAATCTACCAACTCCTTACCTTTAGAAAAATCACCATGCTGTAGAGCTTCTGATATTTCACTATTAAAACTCGGAGAAATACAAATCAGTCCATCTTTGTATTTTTCTAAAATTTCTTTATCGATTCTTGGCTTGTAATAAAATCCTTCTAACTGCGAAGCTGTCACCAATTTTATTAGATTTTGATAGCCTTGATAATTTTTTGCTAAAAGCAAAATACGACTTCTTTTATTATCTATTCCTGCTTGTTTGTCGTGTCGAGTTCGAAGTGCTAGAAATGCATCCAAACCGATTATCGGTTTGATATCATTTTTCTTACATTCTTTATAAAACTCTATCGCACCATAAAGATTTCCATTATCAGTTAGAGCCAAAGCTTCCATACCTTCTTTTTTAGCTCTTTTAACCAAATCCTTTATTTTTGGTAAAGCCGAAAGCAGGGAATAGTGACTATGGACGTGTAGATGAATAAAATTTGAAGACATATTAGAATACTAAGTGATGGTGATGCGAATCAAAATTCCGACAGGGGTAAAATATATAATTGGTATAGACGAAGTCGGACGAGGGCCACTGGCAGGACCAGTTTTAATTTGTGCAGTTTGCCTCCCTCGTACATCAAAGTATAACAAAACTTTTCTCAAAGACTTTGTTGATTCTAAAAAATTAAACCACGAAAAAAGACTGGAATTGTTTAAAAAAGCTCAAAAAAGCCAAAAAAATGGCCAAGTATCATACGTTTTTTCCTTTGTCGGTTCGGCCTTGATTGATAGAGATGGTATTTCTAAAGCCTTAAAAATTGCGATAAAAAGAGCTTTAAAGAAACTCGATTTACCCGAGAGGGAATGTATGGTTTTGCTCGACGGTTCTCTGATCGCTCCTTGCGAATATATTTTTCAAAAAACAATAATAAAAGGTGATGATCGTGTAAAAATCATAAGTTGTGCTTCAGTTTTAGCTAAAGTTAAAAGAGATAAGTTGATGATTAGAATGAGTAAAAAATACCCTAATTATAATTTTGACGAACATAAAGGTTATGGTACAAAAAAACATATTTCCGCAATCAAAAAGCACGGTCCGTCTCAAATTCATCGCCAAAGTTTTTTAAAAAACTTATAAAGTTTGACCTCGCCTTATTCCCGCAACAAGCTGTACCCTCGGATTACCTCGGCGGGATATTAGGCGAGGCATCGGGGCAAACTTTGTTGTAGATGAGTCGGCTCCGCCGACGCTTATCTGTATTTGCGGATTCATCCCCGCCGCAGAACGGACGGAGTGTTCTCCGCAATTACAATAAAATTATTACTCTTGACATAAATTTTTTAGGTCTCAAAATTAATAGTGTAGTTCTTTGTAAAGATCGCACCGAACAGAACAGATGAGATCTCCCCATGAGTACTTTCTGTGCGGGTGTTCGCTCCAGAATCAGAGACGACAGAGTGGAATTTCTCTGCAAACGAGTGCTCCGCAACTATGAGTATCTCTTCGTTTTTCCCGGAGGCAACATTGGTTCGAAAGAAAAACCAGTGGAAATTCTCGAAAGGGCTTTTTCTCTGCAAACTGGCATGGTGGTGCTTTCCTCAATACTGATCTCGGTTAAGCAATATGCTGGAATAGATGGAGTGATCAGCTTTTCCAATCTCTTCTGGCTCGTGACAGATTGCTGCAAGGATACGACTAGGGAAGGCGAGCCAGAACTTCCCCAAGGCGTCAGTTTGGTCTGGATGGAAGCGAGTGATTTGTGGGATTTGATCTTCGAATCCCATAGACCGGCGCTACTTGTTGCGATCAAGAAGTTGGCCAGATTGGATAAGGAATTTGCTTGGGTACTGAGCGGCTCCTGTCCAGGTTTATTTCCAGCCAAATGAATTAATCAACCCCGAGTGAATCGGGGTTTCTTTTTGTGTTCACGCTCCGATTTTTGGATCAGGACTTGTTTTTTAAGTTTGATTACCTTATACTCTCCCTAATGGTTATACGAATGAGACATACCAAGTCCCACAGCGCCAACAGGCGTTCTCACCATGCTTTAAAGAGCAAGGTTTCTTCTAAGTGTCCAAATTGTGGATCAGCAAGTCTTCCACACAGAGCTTGTCAGAATTGTGGAAAATACAAGGGTCGGGAAGTGGTAGATGTCTTCTCTAAGGTTGATAAAAAAGAAGAAAAACAGAAAAAACAAAAATCATCAGAAAGTTCGAAGGAGAAGGAAGAGAAAATCCAATCTTAGTTCATAAAACCGCCAAATCTAATGGCTAATAGGCACCTTTCCAGATCAATAGTTCTCCAGTCTCTTTTTGAGACAGATTTTAGGAAGGCATCAGAAAATGACGCCATGGAGGCGTTTAGAAGAAATTGTGAAGAATTTTCTCCAGGAATGGGGGATATTTCTTTTATGGAATCCTTGATGAAGGGGGTTCTTTTAAAGATAAATGATCTTGATGAAATAATTGTCAGAGCTGCTCCAGATTGGCCTTTGGATAAAATCTCTAACGTTGATAGAAATATTTTACGTGTTGGTTTGTATGAACTTCTTTTTTCCGATAAAGATGAAGTGCCACCAAAAGTTGCTATAAATGAAGCTATTGAATTAGCCAAAAGTTTTGGTGGAGAAAACAGTTCTAAGTTTATTAACGGGGTTTTGGGTGCAGTTTACAAAGAATTAGGAGAACCTGGTAAAAATGATGATTCTAAAAAGAAAAATTCTAATAGCGCTTCAACCAAAGATTTACCACAGGAATTTTTAGGCGGTGCTGTTGTTTACGCAACAGAAAACGATGAGGTTTATGTTGCTCTAGTCCACGACGTCTTCGGTCACTGGACTCTTTCGAAGGGTAAGATGGATCAAGGAGAGGATGAAAAAGAAGGCACTACTCGGAAAATAAAAGAAGAGTTAGGTTTGGATATTAAAATTGAAGAAGAATTAGGAAGCAATCAATATATTGCCTATGATCCGGAGAAAGGAAAGATTCAGAAAAATGTTAAATATTTTCTAGCCCAATCTTCTTTCAAAGATCTTACTTTGGAACAAAGTGGAGGCTTAGATGATGCGAAGTGGTTTAGATTAAAGGACATATTGGATCTAAATTTTTACGATGATATCATGGAAATTATTACCAAAGCAGTAAAAATATTAGTATCAAAATAAAATACCAATATACGAATGAATACTAATCTACGAATAATTAATTTAAATTCGTAGGAATGAGTAGATTCGTATAATTTGTAGATTAGTATATGGATTTTTCAAAATTCGAAAAAATAATAGGAGTAGAGTTTAATAATCGAAATATTCTCGAACAGGCTTTTACACATAGATCATATTTAAACGAACAAAAAGATTCTAAACTTGAACATAACGAACGTTTAGAATTTTTAGGAGACGCCGTCTTAGAACTTGCTGTAACTAAATTTCTTTACGAAAATTTTCCTGATAAAAATGAAGGTGATTTAACAAGTTATCGAGCTGCTTTAGTTAATTCTACGACTTGTGCAAAAGTTGCGGGAGATTTAAATTTTAACGATTTCCTTCTGCTTTCTAAGGGAGAATCAAGGGATACAGGGCGAGCCAGACAATATATTTTAGCTAATACTCTTGAAGCTGTTATTGGCGCAATATATTTAGATAAAGGTTATCCAGAAGCAGAAGCTTTTGTTCTTAAAAATGTCACTCCTTTAATACAGGAGATAATACAAAATCGATCTTGGTTGGACGCAAAAAGTCGTTTTCAAGAAAAAGCTCAAGAAATATTAAATATCACACCGTCTTATAAAGTGTTAAAGGAAGTTGGTCCAGATCATGATAAAAGATTTACTTCTGGAGTTTTTTTGAATGACGAACTAGCTGCTAAAGGAGACGGAGAATCCAAACAAGACGCCGAACAAGTTGCCGCTGAAAAAGCATTGAAAGAAAAAAATTGGTGATAAAATACCAATATACGAATGAATACTAATCTACGAATAATTAATTTAAATTCGTAGGCATTAGTAGATTCGTATAATTTGTAGAAGTATATATTTATGTACCTAAAAAGTATTGAACTCGCAGGATTTAAATCTTTCGCACAGAAAAATCGTCTAGATTTTAATCGTCCTGTTACGGCTATTGTTGGTCCAAATGGTTCTGGAAAATCAAACATTACAGAAGCTTTTCGCTTTGTTTTGGGTGAACAATCAATCAAGTCCATGCGTGGAAAGAAAGGTGAGGATCTAATTTGGAATGGATCGCATTCTTTAACAAAGGGTGGAAAGGCTTCAGTCAAAATTATTTTTGATAATAGAAAGAAGCTTTTGAATGTTGATTTTGATGAAGTTTCTTTTGAGAGAGCGGTTTTTCGAGATGGAACAAATCAGTATTTTTTAAACGGAAGTCAGGTCAGACTTAAAGATATCGTAGAAATACTCGCACCAACCCATATTGGACCGTCAGGACATCATATAATTTCACAAGGCGAAGCGGATAAGATTTTAAATGCCGGAAGTCGCGATCGTAGAGAGATGATCGAAGATGCTTTAGGACTTAGGATCTATCAATACAAAAAACAAGAAAGTCAAAAGAAGCTGGAAAAAACCGAAGAGAACATAAAACAGGTCACATCTTTAAGAAAAGAACTTTCTCCACATATAAGATTTTTAAAAAGGCAGTTTGAAAAGTTGCAAAAAACTAAAGAAATGCGTTCCAGTCTTTTGGATCGTTATTTAGAATTTTTTGCAGACGAACAATTTTATCTTAAAAATAAAAAGGAAGAACTTGAAAATAAAAGGTTTGGTCCAGAGGAGAAACTCCAGAGCCTCAGAACAAATTTATCAGAAGCAACAACTTCGCTACAGAATGATTTTCAGGATGATAAAAGAGATCGGCTATTTGGTCTTGAGAAAAATTTATATAATCTTAGAGAAGAAAAAGATTCTCTTACTAGAAGTTTGGGAAGAATCGAAGGCCAAGAAGCCTCTTTACAAAGTGTTCTGGCAATAGAAGAAAAAACTCAAAAAGAGGGAATTGTCATTGAACAAAATAAAGTAAGGACATTGCGAGAGGAAGTGTCTAGTTTTTTGATTGAGGCGGAGGGGAGTCAAGATTTAAATTTTGTTAGAGGATTGTTTAAAAAGATTTTGGATAAAATTACCAATTTACTTCACGAATCAGAAACAGAGGAGCAAAAAGAGAGACAAGAGAACCACAGAGAATCTTTAGAAAAATTGGACAGAGAAAAGCGCGCATTGAACCAAAAAATCAAAGAAGTTATGGAAAGAGAGGATGATTTGTCTAAGCTTTTCAAGAATCTTCAAGACGAGATTGAAAAAGAAAAAGATGTAAACAGAGATTTAGAAAAAAGTATTTTTAGAATGAGAGCGGAGGAGAGCGAGCTTTTATCGATTTTATCTAATTTAAATAATTTATCAGAACAACTTAAAATTGAAGAAGAAAATTTTCACAAGGAATTAAAAGAAGCGAGAGTTTTGGTTGGTGAGAGGGTGTTTGAATACACAAAGAAAGAGCCTAATAAAGAAAACTTAAGCGACGAATTTCGAGAAAACAGAATAAGAGAAATAGAGAAAACAAAAATTCGGTTGGAAGATTCTGGTGGTGTCGGCGAAGAGGTGGAAAAAGAATATAACGAAATTTCTGAGAGAGATGCTTTTTTGGAAAAAGAACTCGCCGATTTAGAAAATTCTGCGCAATCGCTTAAACAACTTATAACAGATTTAGAATCAGAACTGGATCAGAGTTTCAAAACAGGAATCCAAAAAATTAACGAAAGATTTAACTTACTGTTTTCGGTTATGTTTGACGGCGGGTCGGCTAGCCTTGTCATAGTTAAAGAGAAGAAAAGAAAAAAAAGAGATGATAGTTTGGAGGAATTGACTTCGAATTTGAAATTAGAGGAAGAAGGTCAAGAATCACAGGAAGAAGAACAAGAACAAGAAGGATTGGACATAAAAATTTCTTTACCTAGAAAAAAAATTCGTGGGTTGGAGATGCTCTCTGGTGGTGAAAGAGCGCTGACCTCAATTGCACTAATTTTTGCTGTGTCTCAAGTGAATCCGCCTCCATTTTTAATTTTGGACGAAACAGATGCGGCGCTCGATGAAGCTAATTCTCGTCGTTACGGAGACATGATCGAAACGCTTACGGGTTCTTCCCAGTTAATTTTGATAACCCATAATCGAGAGACAATGTCACGAGCGGGAATTATTTATGGCGTGACGATGGGAAAGGAGGGATTTTCTAAGATATTGTCCGTTGCCTTCGAAGAAGCGGTGACTGTTGCTAAATAAACTCCAATTTTCAATTTCCAATTATCAATGAATTTTTAATATTTCAATTTTCAAAATTGATAATTGGAGTTTGGTTCGCCAGCTGGCGAATTGATTGATAATTGAACATTGGTCATTGAAAATTCTTACTTGTATGTCTCTGGAGTAAGAATTTAAGAAGAGTTTAAGGTGAAATTAAGCGAGTCTATAGTCAATCTGTTTTCTATCTAAATCAACATTTGCAAGTTTGACTCTCACTCGATCCCCAAGTCGGAATTTCTTTTTTGTTTTTTGACCAACAAGAGAATATTGTTTTTCATTGAGTTCGTAAAAATCACCATCAAGATCGCGGAGTTTTATCATACCTTCTGCTTTAGTTTCAATTTCTTCAACATACATGCCCCACTCTGTTATTCCAGAAATTATTCCGTCAAAAGTTTCGCCGATTCTTGGTAACATAAATTCGACTTGTTTGTACTTGATTGAATCTCTCTCAGCTTCCGCAATTTTTACTTCTTTTTCAGAAAGGTCCATTGCAATTTTTTGGGATCTAGAGAAATCTTCTGAACCAACTTTTTTGTTCAAGGATTTCTCAAGAAAACGATGAACCAAGAGATCAGAATATCTTCTGATTGGTGAGGTGAAGTGCGTGTAGTAGCGGAAAGCTAAACCGAAATGACCAATATTTTTTGTCGAGTAAACCGCTTTTGCCATTGATCTAACAGCAGCCGTTTTAATAAGTGATTCTTCGGCTTTACCTTCAATTTGAGCGAAGAGGGCATTTAGGTCTTTTGAGCTTACGTCTCCGCGTTCGTCTAAGCTCAAGTTGTAACCCAACGCTCGCAAGAAAACAGAAAGCTCTTTTATTTTTTCTCTGTTTGGAAGATCGTGAGTTCTAAAAATAAAACCCGGATTCTTTTTGTTTCGTTCGTACACAAATTCTGCGACTTCTCGGTTGGCCATGAGCATTAATTCTTCAATGAGTTTATGAGTGTCGAGCCGAGCTTTCTTAAAAACTTTTATTGGCTTTCCGGTTTCGTCGAGTTCAAAACGAATTTCTTCGCTGTCAAAATCAATAGCTCCTTTTTCAAATCTTTTTTTTCTGAGTTGTTTTGAAAAATTATTTAGAAAGGTTAATTCATGAAAAAATTCACCTCCACCGGTTGGTGGATTAGCATCTAAAATTTTTTGAGCGGTTTCGTAAGAAAATCTTTTTCGAGATCGAATAACTGATTTACCAAACCAATGGCTAGTAATATTGTTATTTTTATCCAATTTAAACACAGCAGAAAAAACCAACCTATCTTCATCTGGCCTTAAGCTACAAAGGTCATTTGATAATACTTCTGGGAGCATCGGAATTGTTCGATCGACAAGATAAATCGAAAAGCCTCGATTTCTAGCTTCTCTGTCTAATAGACTTTTTTCCTCTACGTAATAGGAAACATCAGCAATATGAACTCCGACTTCAACTCCATCGGGCAATTTTTGGTAAGAAATGGCATCATCAAAATCTTTTGCATCTTCGGGATCAATCGTGAAGGTCAAAACATTTCTGAAATCTTTTCGTGATGAAATTTCTTCATTAAATTTTTGGCGAGCATTTTGAGCAACTAATTCTGCCTCCTTCTCTATTTCTTTTGGAAAATCTGTGTCTAAACCCTTGTCCAAGACGATAGATTGAATCTCGGCTTCGTTCGTGCCTTTTTCCCCGATGATTTTTACAACTTCTCCTTCTGGATTTTTTTTGGCATCACCCCAAGATGTGATTTTAACTAAAATTTTCTGGTTACTTTTTGCATCAAGTGTTTTTTCTTTTGGAATTATAATGTCTCGATAAACTTTTTTATTATCAGTTTTGAGAAAATAATAGGATTCATTTTTGGTTAAAGTTCCAACAAACCTGTTTCGGGCTCTTTTTATAATTTTTACAACTTCTCCTTGAAGTCTTTTGTTCTTTTGTTTTGGATGGGGAATTACAGATACCGTATCGCCATCGAAAGCGGTTTTGAGGAAATACGGCTCAATTTCTAGGTCTTCTTTAAATTCAGGAGCTCGAAAATAGCCAATTCCTCGAGAGTTGGTTTTTATGGTGCCTTCGATAGCTTTTGGCTGATCTTTTCTAGACCTTCCATTTTTCAGTCTGCTTTCTGCATTATTAGCCTGGTATTCTTTCTTTTTCACAAGTTGAATATAGCAGAAAAGGCTTTATTTTACGAGGGCGGTCAATTATCGGCACTTTCTTTTATTCGTTGACTGCTTTTTAATGTTCTGTTAGGATATGTCCCATGTTAAAAATTCGTTTTCAAAGAGTGGGCAGAAAGCACGAACCGGTTTTTCGGCTAGTTCTTGTCGACTCTCATGAAGGTCCAAAAACTGGAAATGTAAAAGAAGTGCTCGGCTCATATGATTCTCGAAGAGGAGAAAAGGCTGAATTTAGAACTGACAGAATAAAACATTGGATTGGCTTGGGTGCAAAAGTTTCCGATACGGTTCACAATATGCTTATTTCCAATAAAATTGTTGAAGGAAAAAAAATCAATGCTTTGCCTAAAAAGAAACCTATTTTGAAAGAAAAAACAGAAGCGGAATTAAAAGCAGAGGCTAAGCTGGAAAAATCAGCAGAAGAAACACTACCGGAACAAGCTCCCGAAATTGTTGAAGAAATAAAGCCAGAAGAAGCACCCGCACCTGTAGAAGAGACAAAAGAAGAAACTCAAGCTGTAGCAGAGCCAGTTGAAACAGCTGTATCAGAGCCTGCAGAAGTAGAAGTTGCAGAAAAAGTAGAGGGAGAAATCAAGGGTTAATAAGACCTTTAAGCTCAATTTTCACACCTATTTTTACATAATGGGGTTTGACCCATTTATTCTATCGAGGTAATATTAAGGCTGGTGCAGAAAGGCTAAACCGGTCGGATTACCTTTGCACATTAAATAAATTAAAAAATAAAAAAAAGTAGATATGGAAAGCGATGTAGTATTTTTGGAATATGTTGTTAAGTCTTTGGTTGATAATCCAAACGACGTCAAATTAAATAGAGCGGTAGACGAAATGGGAGTTTTGATTACTCTGGATGTTAATTCAGCGGATATGGGTAAGATTATTGGCCGAGATGGAAATACTGCTAAGGCCATTAGAACTTTACTCAGAGTTGTTGGAATGAAAAACAATGCTCGAGTTAATCTAAAGATCAACGAACCAGAAGGAGGTCAGAGAAGAGAGAGAGTTGAGAATAGGGAGAAGAGCGTAGATGAATCACTAAACGACCTTAAAATATAACTTGCCGAGATTGCGATCTGCTGCGTTATGAGCTCTGGTGCTCCCTCACGATATTATTAAATATCGCTCGGTTCGCTCCTCGCTCATGCCTTGCATCTCATCAATCTCAACAAGTTATCGAATCTAACTTAAACTCCAAAGTAAATCCGCCGTATGGCGGATTTACTTTTTGTGAATTTGCATTTATATTTAAAAACCTGCTTTCCTGGAAACTTGCGGAGCCTCGACGGAGGCGAGCAGAGAAATTTTTCAGCAGAAAAATTTCGTGTTCTAGGAAAGCAGGTTTGGGAGCTTCTATACCCTAATTATGACTTTCCACGTAATCACAATCTTCCCGGACAGTCTCCGGTCATACATAGACACTTCAATCCTTCGTAAAGCCCAAGAGCAGAAAAAAGCGAAGATTCTTTTCTATACGCCTCGAGATTTTACCAAGGATCTTCATCATCAGGTTGATGATAAACCGTACGGCGGAGGCGCTGGAATGGTCATGAAGCCCGAACCAATTTTAAAGACTGTCGATCACATTAAAAAAAGCTATAAGCTAAAAGCTAAAAGCTATAAGCTGATCATTCTTTCCGCCAAAGGAAAACAATTTGATCAAAAGAAGGCTCTACAATATTCAAAAAAATACGATCATATAATTCTAATTTCCGGCCGATATGAAGGTATCGATGAAAGAGTGCGAGTCGCACTTAAAGCAGAAGAAATTTCGATTGGCCCTTATGTTCTAACTGATGGAGAATTACCGGCAGCAGTTTTGATTTCAGCTATCACGAGGCTCATTCCAGGTGTTATTAAAAAAGAATCTTTGTTGGATGAATCTTTTGGAAATTGGAAATTAGAAATTGGAAATTCTGCGAAGCCGGTAGAATATCCCCATTACACTCGTCCGGAAGTCCTAGTCTACAAAAATAAAAAATTCAGAGTTCCCAAAATTCTCCTTTCAGGAAATCATCAAAAAATTAAAGATTGGAGAACAAAAAAGAGGGGATAGGGTTTAAAAAATTCCATTGACAAAGTAGGATAAATTTGATACAAATAAATCAGAGTTTTAGGGCCTTTGAGAAGTATCATATTCTCCCTGCGGGAGATGCAACGAATAGGAGGAAGACTATGAGGTACAAGGAAGTCATTTCGGCCTTGATTGCGGCGGTTATCGGGTCTATCGTCGGAGAGGGTGTGAATGTCATGCTGAAAGGCGATTTCATCTTCTCGTTCGGAGCTGGTTTCGTCGGCGCTTCTCTCGGGTTTTTTGGTTATTATGTTTTTTCTGGTAAGGTGGGTCCGCCTTTTGAGGGCGGCAAGTGGCGATAAGGTCTCAACATCGAGCGTTCGTTCTGTCTTTGGACACCGAGCGCTTTTTCTTTTGATTAAAATTTACCAAAATTCGTTTTGTAGAAACTTGGAAGGCGCGATGGAAAATCCCAAAAACTACCTTTGGATATAAAAAGGTAGTTTTTGGGATTTTGAAAACATTAAAGATTGGTGGCACAAAAAGAGGGAATGAGGCTTGGCCTGTTCGGTCAGGCGGTTTGGTTGTTAAGTTTTACAAAACAAAATAATTTTTGTATAACTAGATAGGAATTTCGTTGTGATCTTTGAGAAGGTACTTGTCTCCACACTGGAGATTGAGAGCAAAAAGGAGAATGGAAATGGAACGTAAAGATATCATGCAGGCCTCGATTTCTGCGGCTCTTGGAGCGATCGGCGGTACCGGCGCGAGTGTCATTTGGGGCACAGAGCCAATTTGGTGGTTCATCAACGGGCTCGTCTCTGCTTTTCTCGGCTTTGTTCTCTACAAACCGGTGGAAGTTATTCGTGCAATCAGGAATGAGGTTCTCGATTATGTTGAGAATGCCAGGTCTGGTCTGAAGGAGTGGAAGACGAGGGGACTGAAGATCGATTGGAGCTTCCTGTTGGAGATCATCAAGGGAGTGGTGGCCGTTGTCTGCAAAATTGTCTACTTGCTCGTCACTCTATTCTGGGTACCCTTCCTTATGGGGCTGTCGCTGGCTACTCTGATGGACATTAACCACATGATTGGTCCTGACAGAACAGGTCGGACGGTTATCATATTTCCAGGGGTGTTTTTCCTCGTGGGAGTGTTTTGTCTGTTCATAACAGCGGAAGCCGATGAGAAATTGGAAAAGAGAAAATCGACCTACTTTCCTCTCGTTAGGCTTACAAACTATCTGCTCAACAAAATACCTGAAGATGCTGTCGAAGTTTTCTACGGGAAGAGTGAGAGGGTTTTTGAACTCAGGAATGTTCGAGATCTTCTCATTTTTTCCTTCCTAATTCCAGTCACTGCTTGTGTCATCCTGCCGGTCGTGCTGATTTCTGACATACTGGCAAGCCTCTTCATTGCACTTGCAACGACATGGCGACTGGCTGCAATGACCGGAGCGGTGGCGGGAGGGCTCACTGGAGCGGCGATGGTTGCTTCCGAAAAAACCAACATCGCTTCGTTTACCCTGGCGGCATCGGTGGCTGTGGTCATTCCTCCAGCAATCAAGCTTCTGCGGGCAATCTCGGAGCCGATTCCAATCTTCGACCGAATGGTAAACGGATAAGTACCTCACCAACAAGCGCTCTACCGACCTCGGTATCGAGCGCTTTTTCTTTTGATTAAAAACTTTTCCAAGATTCATTTCACGGAAACTTGCGGAGACTCGACGGAGGCAAGCAGAGAAATCCGCCAGCTGGCAGATTTCGTGTTCTACAAAACAAATTTTAATTCTCCCTAAACACTAGTGACCAGACCCTAGACCTTTCCGCCAGCTGGCGGATTCTGCTGCTTCCACCAAATCCACCCAATATATCCGCCACCGGCTAAAGCTAGAATCAGAAAAACTACGACCCAATTTTCAAAATAGTAATAAAACCTGGCGCCGATTAATATGCCCAGGGAAATCATAGCGACTTCATAAATTGCTGCTTGCCACCACTCAAGTTTAAGATCATGAAGAAATTTCATCATATAAGTTCATTATACACTCTTAAAAATGATTTTTCTCTTAATATCCTCAATAATCCCTTGACAGCTAAAAATATATCCTTATACTATTCCTCAGCTTGTAAAGATTGAGTTATTGACGATTCTCTGGGTATTTCTTTATTAAAACTATTACATAAAAGTCGATCCTAATTAAAAAAGTCTTCAAGATTTTTTGGAAGACCTTTTGTTTTATTGGCGACGTAGAGCGAAAAAATAAAAAACGTGTTTTTTATTTTCGAGCCGAGGAGCCAATAGGACCCACACTTTTGAAAGTTATGCCTACAAAGTCAACGTCAACGAACTCGCTAATGAGAGAAAAAAAATATTTCGGTAAATACAAACCTGCTCTTGCAGAACTACCTTATCTGGTTGAATCTCAAATTAAATCTTTCGACTGGTTAGTCAAAGAAGGTTTGAAAGAAATTTTTCTAGAATTCTCTAAAATCAAAGATTTTTCGGCAAAGAAATTTCAATTAGATTTTACTGGGTTCGAATTAGGAGAACCTAAACACGATGAACATTACGCTAAAGAAAATAAATTAACTTACGAGTCTCAATTAAAAGTTAAAGTCAAATTGAAAAATTTGGCTCTTCAGATTGAAAAAGAACAAGAAATTTTCATGGCTGATTTGCCGTTGATGACTAGTCATGGAACTTTTATTATAAATGGAATAGAAAGAGTTGTTGTGCCTCAACTCGCAAGAGCTTTTGGAGTTCTTTTTACATCCCAAATGACTCGAGGTCAGATGTATTTTGGTGCAAAAATTATTCCTTCTCGAGGTGCGTGGATTGAGCTCGAGACAGATCCTGAGGGAGTCATTTACGCTAGAATTGACAGAAAAAGAAAATTTCCAGTTAGCTCTCTTTTAAGAGTTTTGGGTGCCACATCTGATAAAGAAATTTTATCTAAATTTTCCGCCAAGGGCGGATCTGCCTCTGGTGGAAAAGGGAATCGAGCTCTTCCTTTTATTGAAAAAACTTTAGCAAAAGATCCGGCAAAAAATGTAAATGATTCAATAATTGAGATTCATAGAAGACTTCGTGATGGAGATTTGGCTACCGTTGATAATGCGAGAGAATTTTTAAATTCAGTTTTCAGTGAAGAACGATACGATCTTTCTCGGGTAGGAAGGTATATGTTCAATAAAAGATTTGATATTGGACTTGCAGAAAAAGATCTTCAAAAGAAAGTTATATCTTTAGATGATTTAGTTGTAATCCTCACACACATTGCCGAGCTCAATACGACCCCGGGTTCGAAAGAAGATGATGTTGATCATCTTGGATCAAGAAGGGTTCGTTATGTTGGTGAACTATTTCAACAAAAAATCAGAGTCGGTATGGCTCAGATAAAAAGAAACATTCAAAACAGAATGTCTATTGCTGATAGCGAAACAATTCTGCCTATAAACTTTATTTCCCCAAAACCACTTCAAGCCAGAATAAAAGAATTTTTTGCTACCAACCAACTTTCTCAGTTTATGCAACAGGAGAACATTCTTTCTGAAATTGAACATTTAAGAACGCTTTCCGCTCTGGGTCCCGGAGGTCTCAATAGAGCAAGAGCTGGATTTGAAGTTCGAGACGTCCATCCATCTCATTATGGAAGACTTTGTCCAATACACACTCCTGAAGGACAGAATATTGGTTTGATTTTACGTTTGGCTCTTTTCGCAAAGGTAAATGATTTCGGAATAATTGAAACTCCTTACGCCAGAGTTGAAAAAGGAAAAATTACAAACAAGATTGAATACTTAGATGCTTTTGAAGAAGGAAAACACAAAATTGCTCACGCAGCGACGGCTTATGATGAAAATGGAAATCTTTTAAATGATTATATCGAAGTCCGAGTCGAAGGATCTCCTGGTTTAGTTGCTAAAGATCAGGTTGATTATATTGACGTTGCAGCTAATCAAGCCTTTTCAGTTGCAACTTCTATGATTCCTTTTCTTAATCATGACGATGCCAATAGAGCACTCATGGGTTCAAACATGCAAAAGCAAGCAACTCCTTGTGTTATACCCGAAGCTCCGCTTGTTGCAACTGGAATTGAAGGTGAAGCAGCATTAGATACAGGAAGAATTATTATCGCTGATGAAGAAGGTGAAGTAACTCATGTTGATGGAAGACTTATAAAAGTAAAAAATAAAAAAGGAAAAGAAAAAGAATATAGACTTATAAATTTTGCTCGAACCAATGGTTTTACCGCATTTCATCAAAGACCAAGTGTAAACGTCGGAGCAAAAGTTAAAAGAGGTGATCTTTTGGCTGACACATCATCAAGTGATGGTGGTCAGATGGCGTTGGGACAAAATGCTTTGGTCGCTTTCATGTCATGGTCAGGAGCAAATTACGAAGACGCTATTATAATTTCTGAGAGATTGGTTAAGAATAGTAAATTTACCAGTATTCATATTGAAGAATTTACCGTTAACGTTAGAGATACAAAACTCGGTCCTGAAGTTACAACTTGCGACATTCCAAACGTCGGAGAATCAAAATTAAAAAACTTGGCAGAAGACGGTGTTATTCGAGTTGGTGCAGAAGTTAGATCTGGAGATATTTTGGTTGGGAAAATTACACCAAAAGGTGAGACTCAACTTACACCAGAAGAAAGACTTCTCAGATCTCTTTTTGGAGAGAAAGCGCGTGACGTGAAGGATACTTCAAAAAGAATGGAAGTCGGAAAAAGAGGACGAGTCGTAAGGGTTCAAATATTTTCTCGAGAGAATGGTGACAAGCTAGAATCGGGAATCATAAAAAGAATTCATATTGAGATTGCACAACTTCGAAACGTTTCTGTTGGAGATAAGTTGGCTGGACGACATGGAAATAAAGGTGTTATTTCAAGAATTCTTCCAGAAGAAGACATGCCATTTATGGCAGACGGAAGATCTGTTGACGTTATTCTGACTCCTTTAGGTGTTCCTTCTAGAATGAATTTGGGACAGATTTTGGAACTCCATTTAGGTTTGGCTGCTAATACTTTAAATTATCAAGCGATTGTGCCGCCTTTCTTAGGAGCAACTGGTGAAGAGGTAAAAGACGAATTGGAGAAAGCTGGTTTTGATAGAGGTGGAAAAGTTGAATTGTTCGACGGAAGAAACGGTGTTGCTTTTGATCAGAAAATTGCCATCGGTTATATGTACATCTTGAAACTTCATCACATGGTTGAAGACAAGATTCACATGCGTTCAATTGGACCTTACTCTCTTATTACTCAACAACCACTTGGAGGAAAAGCACAAGGTGGAGGTCAGAGATTTGGAGAAATGGAAGTTTGGGCATTACTTGGGTATGGTGCCGCTTATACTCTTCGTGAAATGTTAACGATAAAATCAGATGATATTTCCGGGCGTTCGGCTGCTTTTGACGCTATTGTCAGAGGCGATAAGATAACAGAGCTTCATACACCCGCATCGTTTAATGTATTACTTAACAATATGCGAGGTTTGGCACTTGATATCGATCTAAAGAAAGGCAACGTAGAAAATGAGGAAAATTCCGGTCGGAGGAGTAAAGAATTAAAAGATAAAGAAGTAAACGCCTAAAAAAATATGAAAAATACAACAAAAAAAACTTCTAATATCAACGACTTTAGCTCAGTAATGATTCGACTTTCTTCTCCGGATGTAATAAAAGAATGGTCTTGGGGTGAAGTTACAAAACCAGAAACTATTAATTACCGAACTCAAAGAAGTGAAAGAAACGGTCTTTTTGATGAAAAAATCTTCGGTCCAGATAAAGATTACGAATGTTATTGTGGAAAATACCGCGGTGTTAGATATCGTGGAATTGTGTGTGAAAAATGTGGCGTTGAATTAACTCGTTCCATTGTTCGAAGAGAAAGAATGGGTCATATAGAATTAGCCACTCCGGTTTCTCACATTTGGTTTCTTAAAAGTATTCCTTCCAGAATTGGAATGGTTTTGGGTATAACAACAGGTGATTTAGAAAAAGTCATATATTTTGCTGGTTATATCGTAACTAATGTTCACGAAGAAGAAAGGGAGAAAATGCTTAAAGAACTTGATTCTGAATTCAAAACCAAGTTAAAAATGGTTCCAAATCAAACAGAGAAAGATTCTTTGAAAGAGCTTTGGCTTAGAACTAAAAAAGATATCGAGAGTCTTACTGAAGGTTTGGTATTAGACGAAGTTCAATATCATAACTTTTCACTTAAATTCAGTACTATTTTCGAAGCAGGAATTGGTGCTGAAGCGATTTACAAAATTCTAAAAAATGTAGATCTAGTTAAATTACAAGAAAATCTAGAAAAAGATCTCGAGGAGGCTAGTTCCGCTGAAAAAGAAAAACTAAAGAAAAGATTTTCTTTAGTTAAATCAATGGTTAGATCGGGAATAAGGCCAGAATGGATGTTTTTAACTAAGATTCCAGTTATTCCACCAGCACTTCGTCCAATGGTTCCACTAGACGGCGGACGATATGCTACTTCTGATGTTAACGATCTTTACCGAAGAGTTATAAACAGAAACAACCGTTTGAAGAAGCTGAAAGAAATTAACGCACCAGAAGTTATTTTAAGAAATGAAAAAAGAATTCTTCAAGAAGCTGTTGATGCTTTAATTGATAACACTCTTCGACAAGGAACAACTCAAGGTGGTCTAGCAAGTCAGGCACAAAAGCGAGAATTAAAATCCTTGGCCGACAATTTAAAAGGAAAGAGAGGATTCTTCAGACAAAATCTTTTGGGAAAACGAGTCGATTATTCAGGACGTTCAGTTATCGTTATCGGTCCTGAATTACAACTTAACCAATGTGGTTTGCCAAAACACATGGCACTCGAACTTTTCCGACCATTCGTTGTTTCAGAAATCTTGAAAAAAGAATTAGCCTTTAATATCAAGGGCGCTTCAAAACTTATAGAAGAAGGTTTACCGGAAGTTTGGGCAATCCTAGAAGAAGTTATAAAAGGTAAATATGTTCTTTTGAATCGTGCCCCAACTCTGCACAGATTGGGTATTCAGGCTTTTCAACCAATTCCGATTGAAGGCAACGCTATTCAAGTTCATCCTTTGGTTTGTACAGCTTTCAATGCTGATTTCGACGGTGATCAGATGGCAGTTCATGTTCCTCTTTCTGAAGAGGCGCAAGCTGAAGCTCGAGAAATTATGGCGGCTGATAAAAATATTTTAAAACCTGGAAGCGGGGATCCAATAATCAGTGCCAAGATGCTCGATATTATCTTGGGTTGTTATTGGATGACTAGAGTTTTGTCTGGCGAAAAGGGCGAAGGAAAATATTTTGCAAATCCAAACAGTGCGATAACCGCCTTTGATTTCGACGAAGTTAGTTTCAGAGCCAAGATAAAAGTTTTGGCAACTAATACTCCAAAGTACAAAGAATTTAACGAAGGATTATTTGAAACCTCTGTTGGAAGACTGCTTTTTAACAGCGTTTTACCTTCCGACTATCCATTTGTTAACGAAGAGATAGAACGAAAGAAAATGGCGGCAATGATAGAAGATTTGATTGAAAAATACGGAACTGAAAGAATTCCTGCAATTCTAGACAAGATTAAGAATTTTGGTTTCAAGTACGCAACTTATGCTGGTATAACTTGGGGAATTGACGAAGTCACTGTTCCAGAAGGAAAAGATGAAATTATCGCAGAGGCTTACAAAAAAGTTGAAGTTGTTTTAGAGCAATACAACAATGGTTTAATCTCTGCAGAAGAAAGACTTCGAAAAAATATTGAAATCTGGCATTGGGCAAAAAGTGAAATTGAAAAGAAAATTCCAGGATCCTTGGACCCTAGAGGTTCAGTTCATGATATGGTAAATTCTGGAGCCAGAGGTTCTCTATCGCAGATTACTCAAATGGCCGGAATGAAAGGTTTGATTCAAAATACTGCCGGAGAAATTATTGAGTTCCCAGTTATATCTTCTTCTAAGGAAGGTTTGACTCCGATTGAATACTTCATTACCACTCACGGTGCTAGAAAAGGATTAACTGATACGGCGCTTAATACAGCAAAGGCAGGATATCTTACTAGAAGATTGTTTGACGTTGCTCAAGATTCGATAATTACTGAAGAAGATTGTGGTACAAAAGAAAGTATAAAGGTTAAAAAAGAAAATGGTGGAGATATGGAAGTTCCTCTCTATCGAGGAATAAGAGGTAGATTTTTGGCGGAAGACGTCGTGTCTCCATCTGGAAAAATATTGTTCAAGAAAGGTGATTTTATTACCAAAAAAGATGCAATGTTTATAGAAGGAGAAGGAGTTATTGAGGTTTTCGTCAGATCTCCTCTGTCTTGTAGGTCAGCTCAAGGTATTTGTGCAAAATGTTATGGAGCTGATTTAGGAAACAGCAAACCTGTCGAAATCGGTGAGGCTGTTGGTACTATTGCGGCTCAAGCTATTGGAGAACCGGGAACTCAGTTAACCATGAGAACATTCCACTCCGGAGGTACTGCATCATTGGGTGGAGACATTACGACTGGTTTGCCTAGAGTTGAGGAGGTTTTTGAAAAGCGTAATCCAAAAAATTCTGCGGCGATAAGTCATGTTGACGGAGTAGTGTCCGAAATATTAACTGGAGAGAAAGGAGACAGATCAATTGTTATTTTACCTGAGATTGAAAGTAAAAAAACTAAGGGTAAAAAATCTGAAACTGATTATACCGTTAGCTTCCAAAGAACAATTCTTGTTAAGGTTGGCGATAGTATAAAGAAAGGTCAGTTTATGACAGATGGTTCAGCAAATCTTGAGGAACTTTTCAAATACGCTGGAAAGGAGGCAACCGAAAACTACATCATTAAAGAAATTAGCAAATTGTATGAACTTCAAGGAGAGTTTGTATCAAGAAAACACATCGAAGTAATAGTTCGACAAATGTTTAACAGAAAGAAGGTCAAAGATTCTGGTGACACAGAGCTTTCTCTCGGAGATCTTGTTGAAGAAAATGAACTAACCCGTGTTAATAGAGAAGCAAGAGAGTCAGGAAAACAAGAAGCAAAAACCGAATCGGTTATAATGGGAATCAGTGAAGTTTCTTTGACCAGAAAAAGTTTTCTTTCTGCCGCTTCATTCCAACACACAACAAGAATTTTAATCAACGCTGCTATTAGAGGCTATGATGATGAGCTTAAAGGTCTTAAAGAAAACGTCATAATCGGAAGATTGATACCAGCAGGAACTGGATTTGAAGGAAGTAGAAAACAGAAAATGATCAAAAAAGTTTCAGAAGAAAGAAAAGATTTCGATCAATAAGAACAAAAAATAAAATTATGTCCTCCAACGTTGACAAAATTAAGGAGAGACTTAGTATCGTTGATGTTGTTTCTAGTTACATAAAAGTTGAGAAAGCCGGTTCCAATTTCAAGGCTAAGTGTCCATTCCATAACGAAAAAACGCCCTCTTTTTTCATTTCTCCAACAAGAGAAAGTTACTACTGCTTTGGTTGTAACGCTAAGGGAGATATTTTCAATTTCGTTCAGGATTTTGAAGGTTTGGATTTTTTTGGTGCCCTTAAAACTTTGGCTTTAAGGGCCGGTGTGGATATAAAAGTAGAAGCTGGAAAAGAGAAATCAGAAAACGAAAGAATTTTTGAATTACTGGATATAGCAACAGTTTTTTTTGAAGGTAATTTAGAAAAAAAACCTGACGCAAAAAATTATCTAAAAAAACGCGGACTTACAGAAGATACAATAAAATCATGGCGGATTGGTTATGCTGAAGATCAGTGGAGATCCATTCTTAATTTTTGTCGAGACAAAGGTTTTAGTGAGTTAGAATTACAAAAAGCCGGCCTAGTAAAAAAGTCTCAAGAAAAAGGCGATTATTACGATGTTTTTAGATCGCGGATTATTTTCCCAATTTTTGACAGCGCTTCGCGTCCAGTCGCTTTTTCAGGAAGACTTTTGGAAGATAGAGAAGACGCGCCAAAATATCTTAACAGTCCAGAAACAGTTTTATTCAATAAATCGGAAATTCTTTACGGATTTGATAGGGCGAAATTAGCTATCAGAAGAAAAAATTATTCAGTTTTGGTTGAAGGACAAATGGATCTTCTAATGTCTCACCAAGCGGGTTTTGAGAATACAGTTGCTTCTTCCGGTACGGCCTTGTCTCCGGAACAACTCATTAGACTCAATAGACTTTCTTCTAGAATAATTTTGGCTTATGATGGCGACAGTGCTGGCTTTAGGGCCGCTGAGAGAAGTGCGAGATTAGCCCTCTCTTTGGGAATGAATGTGAAGGTTGCTTCTTTACCAAAAAAAGAAGATCCAGCCTCTTTAATTTCCAAAGATCATCAAAAATGGATGGAGACTCTTAAAAACTCAACTCATATCATTGAATTTTATTTGGATAAAATAATATCATCAGATCTTCCTCAAAGAAGAATCGATCAAGAGATAAAAACAAAAGTTTTACCCTTAGTGAAAATTTTACCAAGTCAGATTGATCAAGCCAGATTTATTTCTGAGATTGCGGATAAAGCAAATATAAAAGAATCAGCAGTTTGGGATGATTTCAAGAAAATTCCAAATGAAGGAGAAGTCTCAGAGTCAGTAGTCAAGATAAAAGACAAGTTGACTGAAAGTCGAAGATCAAACATAATATCAAAGTTAGCTAGTATAATATTTTGGCAGGAAACTCTAGCCGAAAGCGACCTCAATAGAGCTAAAATTTTAGAAAAGACGGAAAAACTGTTAGGAGATAAAGAATTTTTTGAAAAAAACCTTGGATCAAGAAAAAACGAATTAATATTTGAGGCCGAATCTTATTTTAGTGGCAGGGAAGATCTATCAAATATTATTGATGATTTATTTTTAAATTTTGAAGAAGAGGTTTTAAAAGACGAGTTTGCGCGTTCGATGCAAGAATTATCTTTAGCAGAAAAAAGTAAAGACAAGGAAAAAGCTGATTTATTGCTCAAAAAATGTAAAGATTTAGGGGGAAAAATTAATACTTTAAAAGTTAATCGAGCTGATAAACAATTTTAATAAAAATGAAAAAAAATAAAAAAACAAATAAAAAAGTTTCAAAAAAAACTAAGGTCAAAAAAACCATAGTGAAAAAGAAGGTTAAAAAAGTCGCTCGTTTGGCAAAAAAAGTTTCTAAACCCGCGAAGTCTCCTAAAAATAAGTCTGTAAAAAGGGTCAAAAATGCCACAATCAGAAAAACTAAAATTACAGAAAAAAATAATCTTCCTCCAAAAATTAAAAAAGCCAAAGAAAGAGCAGAAGCTTCAATAGATAGCCTAATTTCGAAAGGGAAGGCTCGTGGTTTTATTACTTATGACGAAATTTTACGTGAGTTTCCTCATGTCGAAAATGATATTTTACTTCTAGATGATTTATATGAAAAAATAAGCAACGCTGGAATTGAACTTTTAGAAGGAGGAAATCTACTCGAAATCGTTGAAGAAGCTGACAAACAAAAAGATCTATACAGAGATAGTTCACACGATTCCATTCAAATGTATCTTAAGGAAATTGGTCAATATCCACTGATTTCTGGAGCCATGGAAAAAGAATTGGCAAAGAGAATTCAAGCAGGTGATGATGAGGCAAAGAATATTTTAGCTCGTTCAAATCTTCGGTTGGTGGTTTCTATTGCCAAAAAATATGTCGGACGAAGTCCAGATTTAACCCTTTTGGATTTAATTCAAGAAGGGAATTTGGGACTTTTTAAAGCTGTTGATAAATTTGATTGGAATAAAGGTTTCAAGTTTTCTACTTACGCAACTTGGTGGATTCGCCAAGCTATTACCCGTTCGCTTGCTGATCAATCAAGGACAATTCGAGTGCCAGTGCATATGGTTGAAACGATTGCTAAATATAAACAAGTTGTCAGACGTTTAGCACAAGATTTAGGTAGGGATCCACTGCCCGAAGAAGTTGCAATCGAAATGAATATGGAAGTTGATAAAATTTATAATATTGAAAAAATTGACCAAGCAACTGTTTCTCTTGAAAGTCCGGCCGGTCCTGATGAAGATGATGGCAAATCTACCCTCGGTGATTTTATTGCAGACGACAAAATTCTTTCACCCGCTGAAGAATCTTCGAGAAGAATTGTTGCCGATCAAGTTAAAGAAATTTTGGATGATTTACCTCCAAAAGAGAGAAAAATTTTGGAAATGAGACACGGCTTGGTTGATGGGATAACTCACACTCTTGAAGAAGTTGGAAAAGAATTTGGTGTTACAAGAGAAAGAATTAGACAAATTGAGGCGAAAGCGCTTGAGAAACTACGACAGCATGAGAAGATAGAAAGATTGAAGAATTATTATTAAATTCCACTCGAATATTTTTCGGGCGAACACGAAATTTTTCTTCCGACCTCCGTCAACTGACGGAGGTGGTTTTCTCTGTCTAGCACCGTCTCACCTTCCGAGTTTCTTTAAACACTCGCTTTTCTTGTAAAATTCAAAAAGAACAAACACTCTCCGATTAGTTCGGAGCGTGTTTGTTTTCTGTTCTGAAATAAAAAAACCGGCTGCGAGTTGCACAGCCGGTCATCCTCGTCAGTGATCCAGATCCTCATCTTGAGGCAGGGGATGATCACCGTCATCACAACCAAGGTTGTCAGGATCAGATACCGGGAGATTCAAGGATGTGTCTTCTTCCATTTTGCACCTCTATAAAAATCCCCACCAGTAGAACCGGTGGGGATGGGTTTTGTGAGGACTAATTAGCCCTCAGTGCTGCTTCCGCCGGAATCGCTGTCGGTGTCGTAAGAATCCTGACTGGAATCATCACCAGTCTCCACGATGTCCTGGTTGTCATCCCATTGCCGGATCTTCATGTCGAACTCCCTTTATTAATTAGGATGGCCTTTCATAGCACTACGCTGTGCTTGATTTAGCCTCCTTCCTCGATTCGCTTTGCTGTCCAGCTGCCGCGGTTGCCTCCCATGAGTTCAGCAGCATCTCGCTCGTCTTGATGGATGAACGAATGTGTGATTTCATCGAGGGGCTCTGTCTCACCCGGACACCTTCCCGGATGATGCTCATGGGTCTGAAGACCCAACTCCGCGTTTCTTTCCCGTTCATCCCACATTATTTCAGCGCCCCTTTCTTTATTGAATGAAGCTGGCGCACTTTTTCACGAATTCAGGTTGCCATTCTCTCGAGAAACTCCTGAAGGTCTTTTCCCTTCAGACCTTGACCATAACCAAGTCGCTTCAGTCTAGCCGCTTCCATACGAAGGAGGCCACCAGGATTAAGGTCAATGGGGATGTGGCTATCGAGAGGTTGATGACGCATGATAGGGGGATGACACATGTCCATGAGACTCTGACTCTGATTGAGACCCTGACTCTGGAAGGCGGGGGCCGGTCCTGACGCACGACACATGACGATTCTCCTTTTAAATGAACTTCTATGTACTACGTGTACATTTCTAATCTAAAGTTAATATTTTATAAAAATATGGTCAACTCAATTTACACATTTTTGCATTATATTATTTTGTAGTCAAAAGATTGCTTTATTTATAAAGATATTTTAGTATTATAAAGTTGTAATTTTTTATTACATTTATAATAAAATTATGGAAAAAACAGAATTATTAAAGAATTTGGGTTTAACAAAAGGGGAGATTAAGGTCTATTTATCCCTTCTAGAACATGGGCCCTCTCTTATCTCCCATTTAGTGAGACAGACTAGTTTTCATCGGCCAACAATTTACCAGGCAGTAAGAAGTCTTTTAAAAAAAGGTCTGATCTCGGAATCTCCAAAGGGGAAACAAAAATTTTACTCTGCTGAACCACCAGAGAAATTACAATTTATTTTTGACTCTTTTAAAAGTGAGTTTGATAGTATCTTACCTGAATTAAATAACATTTATGAAAATCAAAGTAACCGACCTGTAATAAAATTTTTCGAAGGTGGACAAGGAATCACCGCCTTGTTAGAAGATATTGTACGAACTCTAAAAAGGGGAGATACTTACTATCGTTACAATTCAAAAAAAGTTTTTCTTGAATTAGAAAAATACTTACCATCTGATTTCTTAGAAAAAAGAGCAGCAAAACAAATTCAACGATTTGTTATAACAGATGATTTAGCAGAAAGGCAAAAGAAGTCCGATTATAATCGAGCTTATAAATTTGTGCCTGAAGGTTCGACTATTTTAGACGAGAGTATATTTGAGGCAATATATGGGAACAAAGTTGCATTTGGAGACATAGAAAACAAAGTGGCTGTTATTGTTGAAAGTCCAACATTTGCTAAACTTCAGAGAAGTATTTTTAAATCTTTATATGAGCGGTTATAAAATTTACAAAATAAAAAAATTTTGTCAATAAATTATAATTTGATTAATCTTATTGATATAATTAGTTCATCATGCAATCTCCTGAATTTAAAAAGCAATATAAGCGTTTAAACAAAAAGCAAAAAGAGGCTGTGGACACTATTGAAGGGCCTGTAATGGTCATTGCTGGGCCCGGGACAGGAAAGACGACAGTTCTTACCTTAAGAATCGCCGAGATCTTAGAAAAAACCGACACACCTCCGTCTGGAATTTTAGCCATTACTTATACCGATGCCGGTGTTAAAGCCATGCGTCAAAAGCTCCGTAATCTGATTGGCGCACGGGCCGATGATGTCAGAATTCACACTTTTCACAATTTTGCGATTTCTGTTATTCGTGATCATCCTGATCATTTTCCACATCTTTCAAATACTGAACCTGCAAATGACATAGAAATTCGCAAGATCATTCAAGATATTTTGAAGGAGGATAAATTTTTAGAAATTCGTCCTTACGGCAGAGTGGATCTTTATGTTGATCCAATAATTTCTGCTATAAGTGAATCAAAGAAAGAAGCTTACACGCCCGAGATGCTTTTGTCTCGCGCTAAAGAAGAAATCAAAAAAATAGAGAAAGATGAAGATAGCTATTCAACCCGAGGCGCCACGAAAGGAGAGTTGAAAGCTGAAATAAAAAAGAAAATACAGAAATCTGAGAGAACTATTCTTCTATCTGAAGTTTATGAAAAATATGAAGAAATCAAAAAACAAGAGAGAAAAATCGATTTTGACGACATGATTTTTGAACTTCAGCAGGCTATGCGTAAAGATGAGCTTCTTTTACGGCTACTTCAAGAGCAATTTTTGTATCTTTTGGTTGACGAACACCAAGATACGAATGATTCGCAAAATATGTTGATTTTGATGATAGCAGAATTTTTCGATACTCCGAATGTGTTTATTGTCGGAGATGAAAAGCAAGCAATTTATCGTTTTCAAGGTGCTTCTGTTGAAAATTTTTTGAAGTTTCAAAAAATTTGGCGAGATGTGAAATTGATTCAACTTGAAACAAGCTACCGAACTCACCAAGAAATTCTTGATGCTAGCTTCAATCTGATTGAGCACAATTATGAAGAAGGAGAACATCAGGATTTACGAGTTCCACTAAAGACTGGTAATGGAAGAGAAGGAGAGTCAATTGTTTCAGTTGTTGGTAAAAACATAACAGATTCAGAAGAGTATCTAGTTGTTCGGTTAAAAGAAATTTTAGAGAAAGAAAAGGATTCTGACATCGCTCTTATTGTGCGTACAAACGCAGCAGTTTCAAGACTTAAAAGACTTTGTGAAAGTCGAGGTTTGGAAGCGAGCGCGGTTCGAAATATTGATATTTTTAGTCATCCAACTGGTCGGCTTTTTTTTGATTTACTTTCTTCTATTTTTAATCCATTAGATGTTGGCTCTATTGGTCGGACCGTTGTTGCAGGCCTTTGGGATTTATCTTTCGAGGAACAAATTGATACTCTTAAAAAACTAAAAAGCAGGAACAATTTAAAAGACATTTCAATTGCTAAAAAAATAAAAACCCTCCACGATAGTATTTTTTCAGGTGATCCGTTGGGATTTTTGTTTGAAATCGCTACCGCTTCCGGTTATGTTAAGAAAATCTCTTCTGAGTCTGAAAGGGTAGAAGTTTGGCGTGGAATAATCGATTTTAGTGAAAATGTTTTAAGGGGTCAGAAAAATTTTTCAGATACTTTTGCTTTAGTCGAAGAATTACTCGCTTTCAAAGATCTTGCTGAACAAAAATCAATTAAAGTTGCTTCAGGAGATCCTGACACTCGAATTAAAATAATGACAGCTCACGGAAGCAAGGGACTTGAGTTTGATTATGTTTTTGCTATGTATGCGACAGAATCTTTTTGGATGAAAAAATCTTTCGCTTCTTTTTTTAATTTACCTTTTGAGAGGATTTCTAGAGAAGATGATGTGAAAGATTCTAGACGTCTCTTTTATGTGGCTCTAACTAGGGCTAAAAAGCATGTTGAAATCCTTTCTCATCAAGAAAAAGAAGGTGGTGAAATCGATTTGTCTTTGAGATTTATAGAAGAATTGGGACAAAATAATATTGTTGTAAAAAATATTGGAAAAACAAAAAAACCGGCGCCAATCAAATTTAAATCGAAACAAAGCAAACTAAGAGCGGGATATTTAGAAGTTACTAAACGAGCACTTGTTGAAAATGGTTTATCTGTAACAGCTCTCAATCATTTTCTAGAATGCCCCAACAAATTTATTTATAAAAGTGTACTTAGAATTCCAGAATTACCAAACGCTAGCTCTGAGAAAGGAAACGCAATGCATACGGCTTTAGCCTACTTTTTTAGATCCAATAACAAAGTAGAAAATGCAGAGAAAATAATAAAAAAGAAGGCTTTCGAATATATAGATAATTCTTTAATTGAGGTTTTTGAAAAAGAAAATTTGAAGAAAATTTTGGAAGAAGAAATTCCATTGATGGTCAAAGGTTTAGAAGTTCACCTTAAAATAGAGGGCAAAATTAATATAGAAAAATCTGCCAGTGGTGAATTAGAATTCATTGTAAAAACAAAAAAAGTAAAAGTTCCGATTCATGGCCGGCTTGATCTTTTAGTAGAAAATCCAAATTTAGTTGAAGTTTTTGACTATAAAACCAAAAAACCAATGTCTGATGCAGAAATAAGAGGAGAAACAAAAAATTCTGACGGCGGATATTTTCGGCAGTTAGTTTTTTATTCTCTTTTGGTTTCTATGGATCCTAAATTAAAATCTAAGCCCATAACATCTGCTCTTGTTTTTTTGACTCCAGATCAAAAAGGTAGAATTAAAATTTCTAATTTGGAAGTTAAAAGAGAAGATGTGGAATCTATCAAAAGTGATATAAAAAATCTGACCGAAAGTATTTATTCCGGTCAGATTTTAGATGCAAAATGCGAGGATGCAAAATGCCAGTGGTGCTCTCTTAGAGAAATACTAGATTTTTAACTGTTCGTCTCTCCGCTTAGGATTTGATCGATTACAGCTTTGACGTTTTCAAAAGGCTGAGCGCCGTTGATTGTGGTTAAGATTTTACCATTCTTGTCTGTTATTAAAGTATAAGGTGTTCCAGTTCCGCCAACGGCTATTGCCTCTTGTCTTAGAGTTTCTATTCTTTCTTCAAATTCTGAATCATTCAAACAAGTTTCAAATTGTTCTACGTTTAGACCAACTTGTTCAGCAATACCAGAAAGAGTAGTTCCTGAAAGTAATTTTGCGTTTTCATCTTTTCCTTCAAACAAAGCGTCTTGGTATGTCCAGAATTTTTCTTCGCCACCCAGTTTTGCGGCACATTCTTGCGCTGTTGCTTCTTTAACTGATTGTTCACCAAAGATTATAAAATGTTTGTAAACCCATGCAACTTTTCCATCTGATCCGTATTCAGACATTATTTTCTGCATTGTTGGGTGGAAAGTTTTACAGAAGTGACATTGAGGATCAGCAAATTCAACAAGTTTTATTTCTGCGTCTGGATTACCAAAAATGTGATCTTTTGAAGTTATAGAAATTTGGTCTGTTGGCTCTATCGTGTTGTCATCAGTTACACCATTTCCGCTTTTACTAAAAAATACTGCGCCTCCTATAAAGAGTCCGGCTATAATTATCGCTGCTGGTAGCATTAGTTTATTATCCATAATTTTTTGCTTATTTTATTAATCTGCTAAATGTTAACATTTTTGATATTTTTCTCAAAGAGAAAAGGCTAGAAGGGAAGGGTGTGATTCATAGCATTGTCTTCGAATTCATTCCAATTACTAATATCTAGATTTATAGGCATAATTTTGCCTCCCTCCTTGAATTTAAGCTCTTTATTTTTAAGGGCGTGTTCATAGAGCTCTTTTGTGATTTTAACATCATCTATGCAGTATTTTATGATTTTATCTATTTCACCATTATTCCACCACGTAATGGCCTGTAGTCCATGACCTGATTTATTAATGCCTAAAGTTCCTTCGGCGACTTGATCCATTTTAACTCTTCGGCCGATTGATTTTCTGATGTCTTCAAGTAGGTCGATACTTTTTATTTTAGTTAAATCACCCGGGTAGTATTTATTAAGAAGCGGAATATCAAAGTGGTTACTATTGTATCCAATTAAGACATCTGTTTTTTCTATAATCGGCCAAAGTTTTCCTAAATTTTCTTGCACAAAACTTTGGTAAGAATCATTTTCTGAATCATGGATACAGACAACAGAGATGTCTAAAAGGGAAGGATCGCGACCTCCAACATCTGAAAAAATATTTCTTGTCTCTATATCAAAAACTATTTTTCTCATAATCTTTTAACACGTAGCATAAAACCCGAAACATTGCTCATGCCCAATGTTCTATTATTCATGTTTTATGAAAGACGCTATTTCGTTTTCGGTTAATTCTTTCTCTTCCTCAGTATTAAGATTTTTTAGTTTATATTTCTTACTTTTAACCTCATTTTCTCCTATGAAAACAATAAAAGGAATTTTTTGTTTTACAGCAGATTTGATTCTGTCGGCAACTTTTCTTAGAGTTAAATCTTCTGCTACGTTTATCCCTGATTGTCTGAGGTTATCCGCTAGTCTTTTGGACTCCATAGAAAATTCATCACCTAAAGAACAAATGTAAATTGAAACCGGATTTTTATATTCGGGTATCAAATTACGAACTTCTAAGAAATCGAGGATAGTAACATCACCGGCGCCGAAACCCACAGCTGGCATTTTTTCCTTACCAAAAATTTCTAGAAGGTTGTCATATCTACCACCTCCAAAAAGAGATCTTTTGTTTTCTGAATTTGTATCATATATTTCGAAAACGAATCCAGTGTAATAATCAAAACCACGCATTAGGGTTTGATCAAATCTAACATTTTTTATGCCCAAAGCATCAAGGTCCTCAATTAATTTAATCAGACCCTCGATTTCCAAACTCTTTTCTCCTAGAATTTTTATTAGATTTTGATTTGATTCTAAAGTTTCGATAAATTTGTCAGTTTTTTCTTTTAATATCACTTCTAATGCTGATTTGTAGCTTTCTGATGATATTTTATCTTTTTTGTCTATGATTTTTGAAATCTTGTAACTTTCTTCTTCATTCAATCCAAACTTCTCATAAAGCAAATTCATTATCCTTCGATCATTTATTCTTATCTCGAAGTCTTCATTTTTGGCGCCCAGATTAATCATTAATTTATAAGCAACAGATATTATTTCCGCATCTGCCTCAGATGAATCAATTCCAAAAATATCCACATTCAATTGATAGTGCTCTCTTAGGCGGCCTTTTTGCATTTTTTCATATCGAAAAAGATTTGGAATTGAATATAATCGAAGAGGCATATAAAATTCGGTTCTCTTTTTTGCGATCATTCTAGCAACTGTCGGAGTCATTTCTGGTCTTAGAGTTACTCTTCTGTCGCCCCGATCAGTGAAAGTGTAGGTTTGTTCGTTTACGATTTCTTCACCAGTTTTTGCTTCATAAAGTTCTGCCGACTCAAGAATTGATGCATTATATTCAACATAACCAAAACTTTCGACGGTTTGTCGCATTTTACTAAAAAGATAGTTTTCCACAGACATTTCCTCTGGATAAAAATCTCTAACTCCCTTATATGGTTCAGTACTAATTTTTTGCCTCATAGGACCACATTTTATCACTTTTTTGATATGCTAACAAAATAAAAATATATGCGGATAATCAATTTTTATAAAAAAATAGGCGAAACTCCTCTTGAGGCCATAGGGAGGCTCAAGGAAGAAAAACCAGAATTAGTAGATGAGAGACTAACTTATGCAGGCCGACTTGACCCTATGGCAGAAGGTCTTTTACTGATTCTTGTTGACGCGACCGAAAAAGAGAAAAAAGAAATTTTAAATTTACCTAAAAAATATTATTTTGAAGTTTTGTGGGGTTTTGAGTCTGATACATATGACATTTTAGGTAAATCGAAATTTGTCGATGAAAGACTACCTGAAGATTTTGAAATTCAAAACGCTATAAAAAAAATAAAGAAAATTAAAAAAATGAGTTATCCTCCCTTTTCCTCGAAAACAGTTTTAGGCAAACCACTCTTCACGTGGGCTCGGGAGGGTAGGTTGGAAGAGATAAAAATTCCAGAAAGGGAAGTGAAAATTTCAATTTTAAACAAAAGCAATGATTATAAAATTTCTAGTGAAGAATTATTAAAGATCTTTATCCAAAGAATAAAATTGGTAAAGGGGGATTTCAGACAGAAAGAAGTAATAGATTTATGGAAACAAAATATAGAAAAAAATAAAACTTTTTTGATCTCCTGTTTTGAAACCGAGGTTAGTAGTGGAACTTATGTGAGGAATATTGGGGATTATTTAGGAAAAGAGCTTGGTATTGGAGTGATTTGTTTCAGGATTGTTAGGACTCAAATTGGCGATCAAAAAATAGAAAATAGCTCTCTATTGTATAAGCATCAGGGTTTACTTTAGTTTTTTTTGTTTTATTATAAAAGAGATGAAACCAGGAGCTCTAGAGAAAGTTTTAGATTATAATTTTAGTATTAATGCTGATATCTTGTGGTTTATTTTGTCTATCGTTACTTTTGGATTCATCATTTTTAGTTTGATGCTTTTTTATCACTGGAATAGATTTGGTCGCCGAGCTGTTGCGGTTAGTTTAGCCGAAGCTATTTATTTGGCTGGATCAATCTTTTTTATTCTAGGGGCTGCGGCTTCCGTAGTACTTTTTTAGTTTATCCTCCCAAAATTTTTGGCTGAGGAATTATGCAATATCTATACATCTTAAAGAGCTCTATTGACGGTAAACTGTATATTGGATGCACTAATGATTTAAAGAAAAGATTAAAATTGCATAATTCCAAAAAAGTAGATTCGACAAAATACCGAAGTCCGCTTAAACTGATTTATTACGAAGCTTACTTGAACAAAAAGGATGCTTTTGAGAGGGAGAAGTTTTATAAGTCTGGCTGGGGTAGAAAGCATGTAAAGAAAATACTTGCCAACTACTTTTACAGCCAAAAAATTTAGGAGGATATATGTTTAAAATCGAACCAAAAGAAAAAATCATTTTAGAAGTCAGAAAGCACTGGTTTGTTATTTTCATTGATGGATTTCTACTTTTCGTTATCGCTCTGGCCCCACTTTTAGTATTTTATTTTGCGGATAAGTTTTTCTTAGCAGGAAAAGAGATAAACATTGGCGGAGAATTTATATACCTTTTTTCTTTTGCTTATTTCCTTTGGCTCTTAGCGATGTGGGTAGCCTTTTTTATTAGTTGGACTGAATTTTACCTAGATGTTTGGTATATTACTGATAAGAGAATAATTGCAATTGATCAAAAAGGTTTATTTAGGAGGGAAGTCATTGATTTGAGATATGAAAAAGTTCAAGATGCTACAATCGAAATTCGAGGGATTATTTCAACACTTTTAACTTTTGGTGATATTCAGATTCAAACAGCTGGTATTCATAGAGATATAATTCTTAAAAATGCAAAAAATCCAGGCAAAGCCAAAGAAATTATCCTATCGCGTCATTCGAATGTTTTTGAAAAAGATGGGCATATGGAACCTATCACCGAATGATAATGACAGTGGTATGAAAAAGAAAGGCGAACAACCAGAAGAGAAATTGGGTCATTTTGAGTTTAAAACCAAAACTTTGGCCTATGATCCGAGCAAACCGCGCAATCGTCCAGATTATTTAAAGTGGCTCTCTGATGAAGAAGTTGTTGAATATTTAAAAGACCGCAAACTAAATTACGGCATTTTAATTGTGAACGTTCTCTATGACAACAATGCCGGAAACATCGTCCGATCAGCCAACGCTTTTGGTGCTAGTGAAGTAATCATTTATGGCCATAAGAGTTTTGATAGGCGTCCCAGTGTCGGCGCTGAATTTTATTCTTACTTCAGGCATATAAAATTTGTCGAAGATTTGACCGAGATTTTTTCCGAATATGATTCTGTTGTTGCAATTGAAAACGGGGAAGGTGCAGTTTCTTTAGATGAATTCAAGTGGGATAAAGACAAAAAAACCCTTCTTATCTTTGGGCAAGAAAGCGCTGGAATTCCACAAGAGATTTTGGATAAATGTCATCATAAAGTCCAAATTACACAGTTTGGCAGTGTTCGTTCTCTCAATGTTGCGGTTGCAGCTGGAATTGTTATGTATGATTATTGCGCAAAAACTCAAACCCTAGAAAAATACCGAAATAATTAACAAAACTCCAAAGAAAAGAGCAAAGTATCCAAAGTTAATTTTCTTGGATAGTCTCAGTAATAAATGAATTGTTAAAAGTCCGGAAGCAAAAGCGGCCACGAGGCTAATCAAAGCATTGAAAGAAAAAGAAAAAGTCGGTAAGACCAAAATAATGTTTCCTAAAAGGACTATCGGCATACTCATAAGAAAACTCAACCTTAGAGCCACTGTGTCGTTGAACTTTTTTAATAAAAGGGTGGAGACAGTGAGTCCTGATCGGGAAAGGCCTGGAAGCACGGCAAAACCCTGAACCAATCCCAAAATTATTCCGTCTTTTGTGGTGAGATTTTCTTCATTTTTGGTCCGCCAGCTGGCGGAATCTTTTTTAGCAACCAGTTGGAGAAATGCAGTGATAAACAGAAGCGCGGCAACAAAAAGATTTATAAAAGCACTGCCGGTTTCAATTTGGGATTCGAATTCAGCTAAAGATTTAAAAAGTAAAAAACCTAAACCACCGCTTATTAAAGTAGAGATAATTAAGAAAAAAAGAACCTTACGATTTTCCGGTGATGATTCTTTCGGTTTGAAAAAAGCTTGAATCAAAGTCCAAACATCTTTTCTAAAATATATCAAAGCAGCCATGAAAGTTCCGAAGTGCAGGAAAAGAGCTAATTTGATTGTATCGCTTAGAAGTAAACCAGTAGGAAAGAAAGTATTTTTTATTGCCACAATTGCACCCTCCGAGCTAATCGGCAGCCATTCGGCAATTCCTTGAGTTAAGCCTAAAATTATTGTTTCCAACATTTGATAAATTTTAGCATAAAAAAATAGCCCCGCGATTTTCATCGCGGGGCTATGATTTTTGTTTTCCTTCTCCCTACCAATCAGGCAGGGATTTTGATGTCCAGATTCGCCAGAGCCCGACGAGAGAAGACCAAAACAGCATCCCCAGGCCCCCAATCATCAGCAAGATCTCGGAAGTCTGGAGTCCAGATTCCCTTAATAAGAGAGAACTGGGCAACCACCGTTCTTCCGCATGCCCCCTCAAACAAAGTACCAGGGAAAGAAATCGTTGACACTGAACCAACATCAGTTGGAATTAAAACCCGTCGTTCGTCTGTCTTGAAGAAGTTGTACACGCCAGCATTCACCCCAACCTGTCGTTTGGCATTCATTGCAGCCATTATTCTGTGGGTGCTGACTGTTCTGAGACCTCTTGTTGTCGGGGTGTCGTTTACCCCTCTTTGTTCCCTTGTTCGGAACAAGAAGAAGTGCACCGGACTCCATGGGATTCTCCCTTGTGGATAGTGTCGTTCGACATTCCTTACACCCACACCCTCTGGAAAAGTGGGTATGGTATTGCAGTCGATGATCAGCTCCTCTCCGATCCCCACCAAACCTGCGACTTTCGCTTTTGTTGCCAGATTTCGTCCTGCTGTCGTCGATGTCATACCAACCCCTTGTGCGTTGCGAGTACGGCTATCCTAGCCAACTCTGGTTGTGTATTGAATTGAAAACAAAAAAAAGAACCAGTTCGTTCCGGATCTGATTTTAGGTTAGAAAAGATGTTCTGTCAATTTTTATTCTACCTCAGTATTATTTTCTTTTTCCAGAATTCTCTCTTCTTTTTGAATAGATTTTGCTGCAACCTTTTGTTTGTCTCGAAAATCAAAAAATGAAAATACAACCAAGCTAGAAAATATTATCCCGGCAATATTAACTAAAAAGAGTAAGGAAAAGTTAGTTATAAAAGTCCAATTGAATTTTGATATACCATAACCGATTGCCGCTAGTGGGGGAACTAAAGAAACAGAAACGGCTATTCCTGGGATTGTCGCATTTAAGTTCGGTTTTACCATGGCAAATGACGCTGCAACTCCGGCAATTGCTGCAACTATTGCGTACATAATCAAAGATTGTTCGGTGTCAACAATTGCTTTTATGACCAAGGGATCGCCAGAGTGTGAAAACTTAAGAAAAAGAAAAGAAATAAAAGTAGCGGCAACAACAGCGTACATTATAGATTTTAGAAGTGTAAAGAAAGATTTTGAAACCAAAACTTTGTCGTGCATCACAATTCCCATTGCCAAGCTTATAACAGGATAGAGAACTGGAGCGATAAGCATGCTACCAATCAGAATAACAACGCTGTCTAAAACAATTCCGAATGTTGCCATTGAAATCGAAAGAATAACAAGTAAGAAAAAATCCCTTCTTGGCGAGCTCTGGGTTATCAGTTTTTCTACAGCGTCAGACTTATCTTTTTCCGTTACGTTTTCAAAAAGTTGAAAAAACATATTATTAAGCCGATTATAGCAAAATTATTTAAATTTTTACAACAGGCTACAAATGTTGACTAATAGGGTTTTAAGAAGTATTCTTTGCTTGGAATTGTTTTTTGATTCAACCAGACACACAAACAGAAGGAGAAAAAGATGGGTATTATCAAAAATACTGTTCAGGTTCTCGTGGCGGGTCAGGTCAAGCGTGAACTCGGAAAGGTGATCACAATCAACGGGTCGGATCCGTGGGATCCGCAGGTCAGTAATCCAGACGCTTTTTTTGAGGGCATCGCTACAGAAGGGATGCTTGGCCTCGGCGATTCTTTCGTCAGAGGTGATTGGGATGTCTCTGATATCCGGGGATTTTTCATCCGAGTTTTGAACGCCGGACTTCTTGAGATGGTCGCCGGCTCTAAGACGATGAAGCTTCTACGCAAGAGGCAGACGGAAGGGAATCCGCAAGCAGACATCAAGACTACTATTGAAATGCTCAACGCCCACTACGACATGGGGAATATTCTCTTCCAAGAGATGCTTCGAGGGTGGCTCACCTACACATGTGACATTTGGAAAAACCCACTAGTTTTGGATGACGGAGAGAATCAGGTCGAGGCGCAGGAGCATAAACTCGATTTGGTCTTTCGAAAGCTTCAACTAAAACCCGGACAACGACTTCTTGATCTTGGGGCAGGATGGGGACCTTTGGCAGGTTTTGCTGCGAGGAGGGGAGTAGAAGTTGTCGCTGTGACCCCGGTGCCTCAACAGGTGAAATTCATCCAGGAGACCTATGGACCTGATGGAGTAACGGTGCTCGAAGTCGACTACCGAAATCTGCCAAGAGGTCTTGCTCCATTTGATGCTGTGGCGGGTGTCGGTCTCACAGAGCACATTGGCCGGAAGAATTTCGGAGTGCTTATGGAGACGATCAGCAGATCGCTCAAGCCTGATGGTTTGGCTCTCCTCCACTTCTTCGGCAGGACATCCGATGATGTGCCTCTCATCGACCCTTGGACTGAGAAGTACATCTTTCCTGGAGCTTACCTACCGACTCTTCAGGAAGTTCTCAACGCTGCGGAGCCTTTCTTCAAGATCTTGGATGTCCAGGAGATTGGACGTCACTACGACAAGACCCTTGTTACTTGGTACCAAAACTTCACGGAGGCTTGGAAAACCAAGATCAAGCCTGTCTTTCGGGGTGGTGGTGAGTATCCGGAGAAGTTCTTCAGAATGCAGATCTACTACCTGCAGAGTGCAGCGGCAGCTTTCAAAACCGAGAAGCTCCAGCTCTGGCAGATTGTGTTCAAGTCCGGGGACAGTCAAAGGTTCTACGAGAGTGTTCGCTGAAGTTGAATCAATTTGTTGATCTTTTGCCCCGGCGCGTACACGCGCCGGGGCTTTTGTATGGCGTTTTTTTTATTAAAAAATCCCCCGATTTCCAGGTACCTCTTGGTACCTGGAAATCGGGGGACGACACAAAACACATTACTTCTTTCGGGACCTCCTGAATGGGAAGGTTCTTGGCTCTCTTTCTTCAGACTTCCAGATTGTTGCACTCTGCGAGTCAGCGAGTACAAGATCTCCGGGCTCAATTCGTCTTGAGTCTTGAGGACTTTTGTTGACGAGCGTACTGAAGCAGCCGGAGTTGGTTGTGATCATACATCCGCCATCTTTGCGAAACATCATCACACCATGTTTGCTCTCCAGACCGACGAGCACCATCAGCTTTCTTTTCGACGCAACAAACCAGATTTGACCAAGGGATTTTTGAAGGAGTTGGTCTTTGATCGTTTGTGACTTACTCAAGCTTCTAGTCCCAGAAAGTTTGATAAGTAATTCCGTTACGTCGAGATGGTTTTCCGGGTCTGAATCACTACAAGCCCAGAATACACCCCCACCAGAAGATAAGGGATGAATCAAGTCTTCATCAGACCGTTCAATTCCTTCTCGTACACAACAGAGAGTCATGATCGGTTTAGTTACGTGAGGTTTTTCTCTAGGAAGGTTTACATACGGGTCGTTTTTTTTCGTTTGCCCCCACCTTTTTCCGTCTGAAATAACCATACCAACTTCATCATGGTCGCTACTTGGTATCATAAAGAGAGCATGAAGACTTGCAGAACTCGGAATCATGCCATTGATCGTGCCGATCACAGCGAACATTTCAGTAGTCATTACACCCCTCCTTATTGTGTTTTGTGAATGGACTTCCTAGACAACATTATCATAGTAATTGGAATTTGTTCAATACAAATTGTTCAATACGAAATGCCCCGCTCCGGAGTATACCGGAGCGGGGCATTAAACAAAAAATTAGTCAAATAAAGAAACGAGGTATTCATTAATGTCTCTTTGTTCCATATCGTAGAAATTAATATTTTCTCGATCTATTCGTCTTGCTAAATCTTTACCGACAAATCTCCAGTGCCAAGGCTCAAATTGGTAGTAACTGTTGTTTTCTGGGTAGGAAAGTATAAATCCGTATTTGTAAGCATTTTTCTTCAACCATTCATAAGCCTTGGTTTGAGCGAACCCAGAAAAATCTTGTCCTAATTCTGGAGTTGTAAAATCAACTGTGGTTCCGAGCTGATGTTCTGAATAGCCTTGTTCAGCCGAAAATTGGTTGGCCGTACCTTCACCGTAAGTTACAACGTAATTTCCCTTAAGATTTTGCTGTTCATCAAAAGTCCGATAACCAGAAACTACTCTTAAATCAATTTTGTCGTCTTTCGCATCTTCAATCATGTTTTCTAAAAACCTTCCAATCTGCTTATGAACCCATTGGTCTTTGTAGCTTAAAACGTATTTTGAATCGATTTCGGTTAGAGAGCTTGGGATGTAATGTTCGTTTAAGAAATAGACTTTAGAATATTTTTGTAAAAGTTCCGGGTCGGTGTTTTTTAATTTTTCCAAAACTCCGACAGTGTCAGCAATATCGTTTATTTGATTTTCAAATTCTTGATTTTTTGCTTGTTCGCTGTAAAGAGCTTCAGACAAAAATCCTTTCTCACTTTCTAGATTTTTTATGTTGCTCTCTAATTCACTTTTTGTTTGGGCGTATTTAGTTTCCAAAGATTTTAATTCTTGATCTAAAACATAAAATCGCCAACCACCGATCGCTAAAAATGCAATCAAAACAAAAAAACCCGCAACTAAAAATTGTCTTTCCTTAAGTTTTTCTTTTATATCCATAGAAACTATATTTTATCATATTTCTAAACTCTAGGTGATTTTTTCTCGCCGGATTATTTTATTCTTTACTTTTTAACTTTTTATTTTTTATCAAATAAAAAACCCGCGCATCGACTTTGGGGGTCGGGCGCGGGGTGGGGGGGGCGGTGATTGTGCTCGTCTCATTCACCGAAGATCGTTTCTCGGTTCGGTTCATTAATGACCTCGATCACCTTGTCGTTCATTGGCGGGTTGGTCTCAAAGTAGATCCATGAGGTCAGACAGAGAAGAATGAACAAACCCAAACTCAAGGAGATCAGCATTTTCGAGCCCTTGTCGATCCTTATCTTGGACATCGGTCCTCCTTTGAATGGAATCCTTCCGGAACGCTCTGTTTATCAGCATAACATAATTTGTATTTAAAGTCAAAAGAAAGGCCCTGTGCGTTTGGAAGACGCACAGGGCTCTTTAGCTAGATCTCAAGGGTGGAAGTTCACAGCAACCACCGACATCTGACACTGAATGAGGGTATCTAATCCTCCGGGTGTCTTTCAAGCGATGAGGCTAATAGAGGACCGTCTTGCGGTTTTACCTCATAACCACGGCCGGTTCTCCTCCGTTTTGATTATACCTAAAATTTTTAAAAGAAAAAACCCGCGCATCGACTTTGGGGGTCGGGCGCGGGGTGGGGAGGGGGGAGCAGTTCGCTCAGCCACCGGGGATGGCTGGTTCCTTGATCGGATTTTCAGTAGGAATGTCGCCGATCGGTTTCAGTGTCTCGCCAGTGCTTACCTCGATGATTTCGCCAGTATCAGGGTCAGCACGGTCAACTTGGCCCGTCAGGTCGTCGACGACCCAGAGCAGGTTGTTGGACTTGGATCTGACTGTGTAGATGTGTGGACCATGACTTGGGCTTTGTTTGACTATAAGATCGGTATATTCCGGTCCGTCTCGACCCTCTCCTTCCTCGTAGTAACGAACAAAGTCCATCAACACCAACTCTTCGTTGTTAGGTGCATTATTGATCCGCGGGATCACGATGATTCCCATGATGCCGAGGATGACGATGATGATGACGATTTCTAGAAGTGTGAACGCTTTGCGAATTCTCATTTCCATCTCCCTGTGGTAAAAACAAATGTGCTTGGTTTTGTGTAGCACGTGCCACACTTTTTTTCTACTTAAGACATTGACATTTTTACCCCAAAAAGTCAAACCTTCTTGTGGTACATTCAGTTTAACTTCTAAAGAGAGGTTTTAAACAAAAACAAAAAAACGCCTATCGGCGTTTTTTTGAGGCTCGCTTTGTAAGCATTTCGTGTTTTACTGTGAGTCTCTTTTTCGTTTTTTTCGATCGAGTTGTTTTACGTTTTCCAACTCCTGTTGCTCTTTTTGCCATATTTTTTGAATTAATCTATTAGCCCGTAAATTGTAACATTTAAATTAACTTCTCGACAACCGAAATCATCTCATTTGTTTCTTTTTTCCTGTCCAAAGACCGTCTTTGGAAGGTTTTTACTTAAGCAATCCAATACATAAACTTCGTCCGGGTGCATCAGCCATCATTTCTTCTGCATTTAAAAGAAATTCAAAACCGTAGCAATTAGGTTTGTTCGCCTCAAATTGTTCAGCAACTTCTTGAGTTGTAAAACCAGGTGAGGATGTGTAAGTGTTTATAAAAAGAAAACCAAGGATTACTAATAAAACGATAATACCTAAAACAATATAAGTTTTTTTCATCCCGTATGAAATAGGACACGGACAAATTATCCGTTCCTATTTATTAAGCTAATAATATTTTTTAAACCTTTATTCATATTTTTATTTTAACAGATTTAAAGATTAACTGTTGCGTATTAGATGTGTCCAAAGACCGTCTTTGGACGGTTTTATTCGGTTTAGGTTAAGTCTTATTTGTGTGTTGTAAAACAATAAAAATAGATTTTTGTCAAAAATTAGTGTATACTTTATATATTATTAATCTACCTATTTAGGATACATAATCTCGTTAGTCTATTATAAATAATTAACAAAAAAATGAATTCATATAATTCTCCAACCACAAAACCTTTATACAAAGGGACTCAAATAGTTTGGTATATTCTCGGCATTCTTGAAACACTTTTAGTTATTCGATTTATTTTGAAGTTGCTTGGCGCAAATCCTGACGCTGGTTTTAGCAACTTTATCTATGATGTCAGTTATGTTTTTGCGGCACCTTTTCTAAACGTCTTTCGAATGACAAAAGTTGACAGTAGTATCTTTGAGTGGACGACGCTTTTGGCTATGGTTGTCTACTATCTCATCGCTTGGGGCATCATGAAATTGTTCTTCATAAGCAAAACTGTGTCTACACCAGAAGCAGCTTCAAAATTGGATCAGGTAGAAAATAATTAAGAATCATTAATTAATAAATTTATATGGGATTTATTCTTTGGATTATATTCGGGGGTCTCGTTGGTTGGATCGCATCTCTTATTATGAAAACTGATGCAGAGCAAGGCATCATCCTTAACGTAGTGGTTGGAGTCGTTGGTGCCGTCATTGGTGGCTGGCTCATGAGTTTTTTCGGCAAAACTGGTGTTAGTGGTTTTAGTTTGTACAGTTTTCTTGTGGCGCTTCTCGGAGCGGTTGTCCTCATTTGGATCGTCAAATTAGTGCGAGGGTCAAAACACGTTTAAAGATTTAGGTTAGTGTGTAAGTTTTGTGCAAAGAAATAAAAAATAAGATTTTCCTGCTTTGATCTCAAAAACAGCCCGTAGGGGCTGTTTTTTTGATTGCGACACTGAACTGGAAAAAGGGGATTGTCACTATTTCTTCTCTAGTTAAAGTTAGGCTTTTTTTGTTGCAGCTTTCTTTTTAGTAGAAGTTTTTGTTTTTGATTTAGTTGCTTTATTGAGATTCTTCCATTGCTTTTTTAAGTCATCTACAATTTCGATTATATCTTCTTCGCTATTTTTTATATTTTTCTTGTACTTTGCAGCAACTGTATCGATGATAGTGTTATAAAGTGGTTCTGTAACTTCCTTTGTTAATTCTAATTTTTCGACAATATCACCCTTCATTTTAATTACCCAAGCTTTGGCATGTTTTTGATGCTTTTTCCCTTTTGGTCCAAAGAAAAAATAAGCTCCAGCAGCAAGACTAGCCAAACTCATTCCAATTGCAGTGTATTTTAATGTATCTGATTTCTTTTCTGTTTTTTTATTTGTCATATTTTTATTTTAAGTTAGTTCCTTATTAAATATTTTCTAATCTGCATCTTTTACGGAAGATTTTTTCATTACTTTTTTCCTTTTGCGTATTGAAGGAAAAAATAATCGAAAGACAAAATTATGCTCAAGACGTTCTTTCAAATTCCCGATAAATTCTTCTGATCCTTTGAATTTATTTTTCAGAGTTTCCGATAATCTATATAAATTTTTTCCAGCTTTTATTAAATAAAAGAGAAGAAAAGAAATTAGTATCGTTAACACTACGGTCGCAATAGAAGCAATAAAGAAAAAAACATCTGCTTTTACTAATGTTTCCATGTTTAAATCATAGCACTGTTATATAAAAGAAACTAAAAATCATATCCAAAGGTATGATTGCTCTGCGGGTAGGATTCGCTTCTCGCTTTGCTCCGCGGGTAGGATTCGAACCTACGACCAATCGATTAACAGTCGATCGCTCTACCACTGAGCTACCGCGGAATGTTGTTCTCAAAGAACAAAAACATCATACCAAAAAATCTCATTCTTGCAATCATATTGTGATAGAATTTTTGCATGAATAAGCTGAAAATAGCGCTTTTCATTCTTGTAATTTTGTTAGGAATTTTTATGTTTGTATATGGTGAATTTGACGATAGTCCGGGCGGGCAGTTAATGGGGATAGTCCTGTTTTTTATCGGCGCTACAGGTTTAATAAAATCATGCACATAAAAGTAAAAGTCTCCACAGATCAGAATAAGGAAAAAATAGAAAAAATCTCAGAAGATAGGTTTGAATGTTTTGTTAAAGAAAAACCAGAAAACAATATGGCCAATAAGAGATTGATAGAACTTTTAGCCCAATATTTTGGTATTACAGAAAATAAAGTAAGAATTGTAAAAGGGCATCATTCACCATCGAAAATTTTTTCAATAGAAATATGAAAAACAGATTTTCTTTTAAGGAAGAGATTTGGATTTACCCGAGCGAAACGGCAGCTTGGCATTTTGCAACGTTACCAAAAGAACAAGCTAAGAAAATCAAATCGGTCTTTGGTGCGAACAGTCGCGGCTTCGGGTCGCTTCCTGTTTCCGTAACAGTTGGACAAACAAATTGGCAGACTTCAATTTTTCCTGAAAAAAGATCCGAATCATACATTTTGCCCATAAAATCCGAAGTCAGAAGAAAAGAGGGAATTTCAGCTGGTGACAAGGTATCTTTTTCTTTGGAGATAAAAATTTAGTGATTTAGAACGGGAATTGAGGAAAAATTTGATATCTGAAATTCATATTCCATGATGTTTCTGGAAACCCAGGCATGGCGCAGAAGATTCTGTCCGAAAGATCGATTCCTAGCTGGAATGATTTGTGATTGGTTTACCCCGCGCGACTTTGTCGCGCGGGGCTTTTGTTAATTTCTACAACCACTTTCAACGTTTTGAATGATATAATTTCTAGCAACTATGCAACAAAAAGAAAATCAAACTCTAGAAAAAGTTCGCGAGATAACCTACCATCCTCAAGATCGTATGAATCGTTTTCACACACTTTCTCTTCCAGAAAGAAGTGCTGTCTTTGAACAACTTTCACCCCACGTCCAGCAAGACATTTTAGATAGTTTAAAAAAAGAAGAGCTCTTGGATTTACTTGATCACTTTGATCTTCAACATGCAGAAAATATTTTATTGAGGATTAAAGATGAAAAGAAACGCCGGGGGCTCGCATTATTTTTGAAAACCGAATTAAAAGAAAAAGCTGAATATTTTATTCGCTTTCATCCAAAAGCGGCGCTTAATTTACTTAATTTTAATTACTTACTTTTACCAGAAACTGCGACCATCGGCGAAGTTGCTGATGGAATCGAAGAGCATTACAAAGAAGTTGGTAAATTACCAGAAGTTTTAGTTCATCGAAATGGAAATTTTTTGGGCGAAGTTCCTGCCAGCACTTTGGTAAGAGAGAGCAATATAAACAATTCGATTGACCGATTTGTCGTTCCAATTAAAACAGTTTCTTTTCGAGCGGAAGTAAAGGAAATCATGGATGCTTTAAATAGTACCAAACGCGGTAAGGTTGCAGTTTTGGATACTGATGGGAGTATTGTTGGCATAATCTATACAAATGACGTGATGGATTTATTTGGTTCTCATCCGGCCACCGATCTCTATGATTTTGCCGGTGTTGTGGAATCTGAACGACCATTCGATAGCGTCGGAAAAAAGGTAAACAATCGGTATAGGTGGCTCATGATAAACTTAGCCACCGCATTTTTGGCGGCATTTGTAGTTGGTTTTTTCAAAGACACTTTAGACGCAATTGTTGTTTTGGCAATCTATATGCCAGTCATTGCAGGAATGGGAAACAATGCCGCAACTCAAACACTCGCGGTAACTGCTCGAGGTATTGCAATAGGAGAAATAAAACTGAAAAATGGTATGCCCGCTATTTTACGTGAAGTTGGCGCTGGTTCCATAAACGGACTCATAAATGGCTTCCTTGTTTTTCTAATTGCAACATTCTGGAATCAAAATCCGCTCCTAGGTTTGATAGCCGGAGTTTCTATATTTCTTAATTTAGTTATTGCTGGCTTTTTTGGTGCTTTCGTTCCTCTTTTCATGAAATCGATTGGAAAAGATCCAGCAACTTCCGCAACAATTTTCATAACAACGGCGACCGATGTTTTTGGTTTCTTTATTTTCCTTGGATTAGCGACGCTGATACTTCTCTAGAAAGATGACTTCAGATAAAAAACAAAAACCTTGGTTGGACAGATTTCAAACAACTCTAAGAGTCGGATTTTTTCTTGCTTTCAGACAAGTAATAAGAAGTAATAAATGGACAACAGCTCTAATCATTTTTGTGATGATGTTAACTTTCTTAAACTTGGTAGTGGTTAGCGGGATTTTAGTCGGTTTGATCGAAGGTGCGACACAAGCCGTCAAAGGTCGCTACATTGGGGATTTAGCCATATCGTCTCTAATAGATAAACCTTACATCGAACAGAGCCCGTCCATTATAAAAGTGGTTGAAAATATGGAAGGGGTTGAAGCTGTCACTGCTCGCTATGCTGAGAGCGGAAAAATTGAATCTGATTATAAAAAATCAAAAAAAGCGAGTGAATTATCTAAACAAGTCGGCACGATTATTTCAGGCATAGATCCAGAAAAGGAAGACAGGGTTACCGGTATTTCTAAGCTGCTAGTCGAAGGAGAATATTTAGAGAAAGACGATTACGATCAGGTTTTAATCGGAGCTTTTTTACTGACAAAATATTTACAGTTTGAATCACCTGGTTTTCCAACACTTGATAATGTCGAAATTGGCTCAAAAGTTCGAGTTTCTGTAAACGGAATAATGCGCGAAGTTACAGTTAAAGGGATTTTAAAAAGTAAGGTTGATGAAGTCGACAGGCGAGTATTTTTCACCGATACACAATTTCAAAGAATGATTGGTAGGAGTGACAATAATGTGGATGAAATTGCTGTAAAACTAAAGCCAAAAGTCGATCCAGTTTTAATCAAAAACCAACTTGTTGCTCGCGGTTTCGACAAATATGCCAGAATCCAAACTTTTGAAGAAGGGCAACCAAAGTTTTTGAAAGACATTAAAGAAACTTTTAATATGCTAGGCAACGCTATCAGTGCTATCGGAGTCGTTGTTGCGTCAATAACAATTTTTATCGTTATATTTATAAACGCTATAACTCGGCGAAAGTTTATTGGTATTTTGAAAGGGATTGGTATAGACGGAGCTTCAATTGAATTTGCTTATGTTATTCAATCTCTTTTTTACGCTGTTATTGGGGTTTTTCTTGGAGTGATTTTTGTTTTCTTGTTTTTACAACCTTACATAGCGGCTCACCCTATTAATTTTCCTTTCAGCGATGGGATTTTAGTTGCAACTGCTTTCGGTACAACTGTTCGAGCTTTGGTACTTTTTGTCGCAACTCTTATTGCCGGATACATTCCCGCCAAAATTGTTGTTAAACAAAATACTTTGGATGCGATTTTGGGAAGATAACAAACCATGAATGAAAAAATAATTATCGATGTTAAAGATTTAGTAAAAAGCTTTCCAAGCGGTGATACGCGGTTGGTAGTTCTTAAAGGATTGGATCTAAAAGTAAAGAATGGAGAATTCCTATCAATAATCGGTCGTTCTGGCTCTGGTAAATCAACTTTGCTTTATCAGCTCGGACTTTTGGATCAACCGGATTCGGGTTTAATTCTTATTGATGGAGTTGATGTCTTAAAATTGTCACAGAAACAAAAAACAGACTTTCGCCTACACGAACTCGGCTACGTATTTCAGGATTACGCTTTGGTCCCAGACTTGAATGCTTGGGAAAATGTTGCGGTGCCGTTTTTAATGCAAGGCTTATCTAAAAAAGAAGCAAAGGAAAAAGCCGCGCAAGCATTAGCAAAAGTTGGTTTAGAAGGAAGGCTAGATAATCTTCCGGGTAAACTTTCTGGCGGGGAACAGCAAAGAGTTTCAATTGCGAGAGCTATTGCCCATGATCCAAAAATTCTTTTTGCTGATGAGCCAACGGCGAATCTCGACGCGGAGACAGCGAAGACAGTTCTTGATACTTTTATTGAACTAAATAAAAGTGGTCAGACTATCGTTATGGTCACTCACGAGCCGGAGTACGCCGCATTGACCCATAGAATTATTACTCTTACAGAAGGTAATATAAAAACTTAGTAACTTTGAGCACTTTTGTTATAATTGAATTATGATAATAAATATAAAAGGTTCTAATTTTGATCTGACACCATCCATTAAAGATTACGTTAATAAAAAGCTAGAATCTATCAAAAAATTAATAGATAAAAATGATTCAGGAGCAATTTGTGATTTTGAAGTTGGCAGAACAACTCATCACCATCGAGGTGGAGATATTTTCCGGGCAGAAATAAATCTACAAACTCAAGGAGAAACTTTCTATTCGTCTTATGAAGAGGAAGATCTTTACACCGCTATTGATAAAGTAAAAGACGAAATTAAAAACAGACTCTCTAATGTCAGAAACAAAAAAAGAACCTTATTTAGAAGGGGAGCTTCTCAAATTAAAAATATTCTTAAAAATATTCGGCGAAAATAAAGTTTGCCCCGATGCCTCGTCCTATCCTCGCCGCAGAGCGGACGGGGTATTCTCCGCAATTACAATAAAAAAACAGCCTCGCGACCAAAGGTTGCGAGGCTGTTTTTAGTTTGAGTAATCAATTTCTTTCTCTCCTTCCGGTATAACTTTTTTAATGGCAAATTTACCGTCTACAAAATCTGCATCTGTAATTTTTATTCTTTTATTATTTTTATAAAAATAAACACTCGGCCATGGTGTGTAAGCTAAAAATTTTCGATAATTTTCTTCAGGATCATCTTCTAAATTTAGCAACCCGTCTGTTTTTTTTATCATTTTGGTGTAAGTCGCTTGAGAATCATTCTGTTTTTCCGCTTTTACTTTTCCCGCTAAATAATCAGAAATTATTTCAGAAAAAAGTTCCGCACCAGCTTTTGCTAGCATGTCATTTAATCTAGGAGTTGAAATTGGCCACTCTTCCATTTCAATTTCCTTTTGAGCAATTATTGGACCTTGATCCATTTTCTCATTCATTTCCATGATGGTTACAGCTGGTTTTTCATTTCTCAAAATTGTCTCTTGAATTGGAGCGGGACCTCGGAGTTTTGGCAGTAAAGAAGGATGAATATTTATCGAACCGTGTTTAGGCAGTTCGATTATTCCTTTTGGAATAATCTTTCCGTAACTGGCCGTTAAAAATAATTCAAATCTGAAATATGAAATCTGAAATTTGAAATCATCATCCAGTTTTTCCGGTTGCAAAAATGGAATAAAATTTTCTTCTGCCCAGATTTTAACTGGTGGGGGAGTGAGGATTAATTTTCGCCCCTTTGGTCTGTCTGGATTTGTCACTATAAGCATCGGTAAAATACCGATTTGTTTTAATGTTTCCAAAACAATCACGGAAAAATTATCTGTTCCAAAAAAAATGTAATTCATAAATTTTCAATTTTCAATTATCAATGAATTTTCAAATGTTACAATGTTCAAACTATTCAGTCTAACCAACTTTTGTTATTCTCGATATTTTGGTTTGTTTGAAAATCTGATCATTGGAGTTTGATTGAAAATTGGAAATTCGGTTAGTTATTATTTCCTTCCGCCTCCATCTCCTCTATATCGACTGCCTTGTCTATAAATAAGGTGCCATTTAAATGATCAGTTTCGTGTTGGAAAATTTGAGCTAATAAACCGCCCGCTCCACGTCGGAATGTTTCGCCATTTTCGTTCCAGGCTTCAATGGTAACTTTTTTTGCTCTTTTAACTTTTCCATAAAGCCAACGAACAGAAAGACATCCCTCTTCCATAAACTCACTTTCTTTGGAGCTTTTTATAATTTTAGGATTTATATAAACTTCGTCGAGCTCAGTCTTTTTTAGAGTTTTAAAATCAATTTCTTCTTCAGTGCCATTTTTTTGTAATTTTATTAATTGAAAAACTTTTCCAGAAATCACAAAAATTCTCAAAGATAATCCAATTTGAGGTGCGGCTATCGCAACACCGTCAGATTGAGAGTCCAAAGCATTCTTCATTTTCTCGATATCTTTTTTGATTTTTTCTGAAGTAATTTCTGAAACCGGTACAGCCTTAGCCTCCTGTCTTAAAACAGGATCTTCTTTTTGAACGATTTTTATATTCTTTTCTGGCATGCATTGACTATAACATTTTGATTTTATAGAAAAAAGACCTCCTCTCTGTGTGGTTGTCATACTCTTTTCAACATTTTAGAGGGCAATTTATCAAAATATTTTCCTGGATTTCAAAATCTAAACCTCAAAGAATATTTTCAGGATCAACTTTTATCGTGAGTTTGGGAGAGAGGGAATAAAGCTTTGATAGTAAATCATCATTTGGCCAATTTTCAGGATCAATTTTTATTAAAACATTCATTAAATATTTGCCTTTTACTTTTGAAATGAAAGATGGATAGCTGATCGTTTCGTAGTCTTTTAGAGTTTCCTTTATTTTCTCGGCCTCTTTTTCTGTCGCATCTTTTTCTCCCTGTATGTTTATTTTAATAAGTAAAGAAAATGGCGGATAATTTAAAGATTTTCGCATTTCTATTTCTTCTCGGTAGAAGTCCATTAAATTCCCGTCCAAAAGATATTTCCAAAGATTAAGATCTGGAAGTCGTGTTTGAATCAGGAATTTTTTTTCTGCTAGAAATCGCAATCGTAAAAGTATTGACATGATTTTTTCGTTTATTCGAAAATCGGGAATTGAGAACAAAGAATCAGTTGCGCCGCAGATAACGTTGTCGATTTTTTTGTTGAGATAAAAAAGTGCCATCTCGCTTCCGCAAAGTATTGCTCCGGGAGTTTTATAAAATTTTTCGGTAATGTTTTTAGCTTGTTTGGAAGTTTTTGCTTTTTCTTTATCTAGTATTGTTATTTCTGACTCTGGAAATTTTTTCTTTAATTCTTGAGCTATAAGTTCGAGTCCAATTCCAAAAGTTTCAAGCCTCCAACTTTGACAATTATTGCACTTAATAGAAATATTTTGTCGTTTGCCACATTTATGACAAATTAGAAACCTTCCTCTGTTATCCTGGTGTGTCGAAAATGGTGCCTGACAATCTGAGCATTCAACTGCCATTCCACAATCAAGACATGCCATTAACGGATATAGACCTTTTCGAGAACCAAAAATAAAAATATTTTCTTTCTTACTTAAACCTTTTTCGACCATTTTTAAAAAATCTTCAGAAAAAATTTCAAATTTTTTATTTCCAGCTTCTTTTTTTGATTCTGGTAAAACTGAAAGTTTTTGTTCTATTTCAGACACCGAGCGAAACTTCATTGGCGTCAACTCATTGAATTCTAAATTTTTTTGTCGCCAAACCGTTTCTGTTCTTAATAAGAAATCGCCTAAAATTATCTTTATTCCAAGTTTTTTTGCTAAAATTTCAGCAAACACTCTCATGTCTACATAAGGTCTGGATAATTGACGAAAAGCTCCACTATTTTCTCTCTCAATTATGATTACGTTAATATCATCTCTTGGTATGTGAAGATAGGAAGGGGTTGCAATGATTAAAACCGGATGTTCCTCACTAATAGCTTCATTCCAAAGTTTTACGAAATCTTTTTTGTTTGTTTTGCTACTAAACGAGAAAACATAATCTTCAATCCCTTTTTTTAAGATCTCTTTTGCTTTCCCTATATCTTCGAGTGTTGGAACTATAAAAAGTACAGAAAGTTTTTTGGCGAATTCTTCTCGAATTATTCCACGGTAAGTTGTAAATCTGTCTTCCTCATTTGCTTGGATGACTAATTTTTCGTGTTTATCTTTATTTTTTATCTCGAGTTTCTTTACTTTTAACTTTTCGGAATTTTCCAAAACTATTTTTGGGATCACATTACTCAGAATAGAACCTGTTGTACCACCAAAAAATCTAGCTGTTTCTTGGACTGATTCAATAAAGCGATCGGAGAGAAAATTTTTGAGTTTTAGAGCGCTGATTTTTCTTGCAGAAAAATCAGCGCTCTTCAACTCTGTTTTCATTTCTGTTGCGTTTGTTCGCTTGATCACCAAAGCCTTTGCTGTGCTCTTGCGTAAAGGTACTTCAACAATCGAACCTAAAGGAATTTCCTTGGCACTAAAGTAAGTCAGGCTCTCCTTGAATATTCCTTTGGTAATTGGAACAACTTCGACAATATACATTGGACATATATTAGCATTAGCTCGGGTTCAGGTGCTAGGACGAAATATCTGGAAGTTTGTAAAAAAGTTCACCAAGGCTTAATATGTAGATAACTTTATGGATAAGAAAGATAAATTTGTAATAGAAGGTCTGTCTGGAGAAAAAACTCTCGAGGGGGAAATAGATGTAAAAGGCTCAAAAAATGCGGCCCTTCCTTTGATGGCCAGCGCGGTTTTATTCGACAATCCTATTATTTTAGAAAACGTTCCAGAGATAGAAGATGTTGTTTGCATGTCAGAACTTCTAAAAAGTTTGGGAATTTCTACTGATTTTGAGAAAGATGAAATGAAAATCGATGCTACGGCAATTAATGATTCTAATATGGACAGAGATGTTTCTCGGAAAATTAGGGCATCAATTTTCCTCGTTGGCCCAATCTTAGCGCGCTTAGGAAAAGTCTCTTTTCCTCATCCAGGAGGCTGTGTGATTGGTAATCGTCCAATTGATTTATTCCTCGAAGGATTTGAAAAAATGGGCGCCGAAATAAAAGAAGAGGAAGAAAGATATTTTATTGAAGCTCCAAACAAAAAATTAAAAGGTGCAGAAATTTTCTTTCGAGTACAAAGCGTTAGTGCGACAGCAACTTTTATGATGACGGCTGTTTTGGCGGAAGGTAAAACAATTCTTAAAAATATTGCCATGGAGCCAGAAGTTTTGGCTTTGGGTGAATTTTTAAAATCTCGTGGGGCTAAAATATCTGGACTGGGAACTTCCACACTAGAAATTGAAGGTGGCGAATTGTTAAGTGGAAATGGAGAAAAAATAAGAGTAATTCCGGACAGGTTAGAAGCAGGTTGTTTTTTAGTCTTAGGCGCCCTTGCTGCTAAAAATTTAAAAATAAAAAATTGTAATCCCGACCATCTTGAAATTTTGGTGGAGCTTTTGAAAAAATCTGGAGTAGAAATTGAGGTGGGGCATGATTTTCTTTCTGTAACAAATTCGAATCCATCGAAAGTTTTTTCTGGTTTTGATATAAAAACTCACGAATATCCCGGTTTCCCAACTGATTTACAAGCTCCTATAACTGTTTTTCTAACTCAAACTGAGGGTGAAAGTCATGTTTTCGAAACAATCTTTGAAAGCCGATTAAATTACACCGAAGATCTAGTTAAAATGGGGGCTGATATTGTGATGTGGGATCCGCATAGGGTTATGGTGAAAGGACCAACTCCACTTCGAGGTAAAGATCTTGAGGGTCCGGATATTCGGGCTGGTTTGGCATTTCTAATTGCGGCAGTAATTGCAAGTAAGTCTTCCATAATCAATAATGTCTATTACATCGATCGTGGTTATGAAAAGATTGAGGAGAGGTTACAGAAAATTGGTGTGAATATAGAACGAGTGAGTGAATAAATTATTTATGGGTATTTTTACAAAAAAATTAGGAATTGATTTAGGCACGACGAGCATTTTGGTTTATGTGCCGGGTAAAGGAGTTATCTTAAACGAGCCTTCTGTTGTTGCTGTATCTGAAGATGATAATAAAATTTTAGCGATTGGAGTTGAAGCAAAAAAAATGATTGGACGTACTCCAGAAAATATTATTGCTTATCGACCGATGCGAGATGGAGTTATTGCCGATTACCGAGTTACCGAAGCGATGCTGCGTTATTACATAAGAAAATCTTTAGGTAAATTTAATATCGCAAAGCCAGAAGTTTTAATTTCTGTTCCTGCGGGAGTAACCTCAACAGAAAGACGCGCCGTTGTTGAAGCTGCTCTAAAAGCTGGAGCTAAAAATGCTTTCATTGTAAAAGAACCAATTTTGGCTGCTATTGGAGCGGGAATTCCAATCTATGAGTCGGTTGGGAATATGATTGTTGATATCGGCGGAGGTACGACTGATGTTGCTGTTATCTCCCTCGGAGGAATCGTGGCGGCAACTTCCGTTAAATGTGCTGGAAATAAAATCGATTCTGCAATTACTGATTATATTAAAAAAACTTTCAATTTAGCGATTGGAGACAAAACTGCAGAAGATATAAAAATAAATGTTGGTTCAGCTATACCTTTAGACGAAGAACTTTCAATGACTATAAAAGGAAGAGATTTTGTTACAGGACTTCCTCGTTCGATAGAAGTAAAAACTAATGAGATAGTCAGAGCAATCCACAGAGAACTTAAAGAAATCGTTAAAGCCATAAAAGATGTTTTTCAAGAGACACCGCCTGAGTTGGCATCAGACATAATTGATCAAGGAATAATCATGACCGGTGGAACTTCTCAGCTAAGAAACTTACCTGAACTTATTTATCGCAGAACCGGAGTTAAGGCTGTCTTAGCTGATGACCCTCTTTATTGTGTAGCAAAAGGAACAGGCATAACTTTGGAACATTTGGATGTTTACAAGAAATCTATAATATCCAAAAAGTAGATACCAATATACTAATGAATACTAATCTACGAATGGCTACGAATAATTCATTTGGATTGGTAGGTATTCGTAGATTCGTATAATTCTTTGATTAGTATATGGATATAAAAAAACATCATGCGTTTTTACTTATCTCAGAGAGAGAAAGTGTTTTAGATGTTTTTCTGAAAGAAACTCTAGATTTTAATCCAAATAATAATCTCGATTACTGGTCGAAAGATATCGAAACTTTTGGTATCGAAGACAGTAGGGAATTGAAGACGGTTCATTTAAGGAAAGCTTTTAAAAAAGGAGACAAGAAAGTTTTCGTTGTTAAGACTCGTTTTTTTACTCTCGAAGCCCAAAATTCTCTTTTAAAGATTCTAGAGGATCCACGACCGAATTCTTTTTTTGTTTTTATTCTTCCTACAAAAGAAAATATAATTCCAACTTTGTTGTCTCGTTTTTTCTTAATAGAAGAAAGTCCATACGCAATCAAGGCTTCCAGTGAAACAGAACTCGAATTTGAAATTTCGGTTTTTCTAGAACTTTCTCCTGCAGCTAGAATAAAAACATTATCAAAAATAATAAGTTCCAAAGAAAAACAAATTGCTCTAGTTTTTTTAGATAAGTTGGAGCAGTTTTTAAGAGAAAATATTGATTTTCGGTCTGTCGAAAATAAAAACAAAATAGAATCATTTGAAATTATTATGCGATCGAGAACTAATCTGAACGTTACCGGAGCTTCGATAAAAATGATTTTGGAAAACCTCTGTTTAGTTTTACCTAAAATATAAATTATGATTCTTTCTACTCATTCAGTTGTTGGGGCGGGAGCGGCTTACGCTATAACTGGGAATCCATTCGTAGCATTTTTAGTTGGTTTTACGAGTCATTTTATTCTTGATGCAATACCTCACTGGGAATATACTTTTTCGGAAAAATTTAGCAATCTAGATTTTAAAAGCAAAAGTTTTTGGGTAGATGGGAGTAAGATATTTCTCGATTTTTTTGTTGGGTTTATACTAGTCTTACTTTTTCTTCAAGGTTCTTTTTCTGTAAATTATGTAATCTGGGCCGGATTTCTAGGCGGTGTCTTGCCGGACGCGATTCAATTTATTGGCTTCAATCCTAAACTCAAACCGTTTTTCTGGTTTAGGACAATTCATTCAAAAATTCATTGCCAACTTAACTTATTAGACCAACCTATTTCAGGCGCATTGTTTCAATTTGTTCTGATAATTTCAGTTCTTTTGATTTTTTAAACTTTTTTCTGATCTTTTGTATTTATAAGATTTTAGTTTAGAATATAATCGTTATGTATAATTTTTCAGATTTAAAACAAAAAACTGAGCAGATAATGGACTGGCTCAAAAAAGAGTATCAAAGTCTTCGAACGGGGCGCGCAACACCTTCTGTTTTGGATGCTATAAAAGTTGAAGCCTATGATTCTAAGATGCCAATAGACCAGGTAGCTACTATTTCTTCAGAAGGTCCAAAAACTTTACGGATAACTCCTTGGGATTCAAATCTTTCAAAGGCGATAGAGAAAGCAATTATGACTTCTAATTTAGGTTTATCTGTCGGAACTGATGACAAAGGGGTGAGAGTAAATTTTCCAGAGCTTTCAGAAGAAAGGCGTTTGCTTCTTAAAAAAACTTGCCGACAGAAATTAGAAGAAGCAAAAATCAGCTTAAAGAGTGAGAGAGAAAAAGTTTGGGATGATATTCAAAAGAAAACAAAAGATGGTGGAATTGGTGAAGATGAAAAATTTAGGTTAAAAGATAATATGCAAAAAATTATTGACGAAGCTCATAAAAAGTTTGAAGAAATGACAGAGCGTAAGGAGCACGAAATTTTAGAAAAATAATAAATGTCTATTTTAATTTTTATAATTGTTTTAGCGATCCTTGTTCTGGTCCATGAATTTGGACATTTTATCGTAGCCAAAAAATCAGGAGTTAGAGTTGATGAGTTTGGTATCGGTTTTCCACCAAAACTTCTAACTCTATTCAAATGGAAGGGAACTAATTTTACTTTAAATTTGATACCTTTTGGAGGATTTGTCAGAATTTTTGGCGAAAATCCAACCGATGAACCGACTTCTCCAGAAGAGGAAAAAAGTCACTTTACTCATAAACCAAAAAAAGTTCAGGCTTTAATTTTAAGCGCCGGAGTTTTGATGAATTTGTTGTTCGCTTGGCTTCTAATTTCAGTTGGTTTTATTTACGGACTTCCTTCGCCGCAATCTCCCGACATGCCAGATAATGTCACAGACGTTCATTTGGTTGTAACTTCCGTTTTGCCAGATTCGCCCGCTTTTGAATCCGGTTTGAAGATAGGAGATACTATTGAGTCCGTGTCTTTGGGTGAGGATTTGGTTGAAGAAATAAATCCAGATACAGTCTCAGAATTTATCAGTCAACAAGACGAACCAATTTCATTTATTGTTGAAAGAGGAGAAGAAGTTTTGGAACTTTCCATTAATCCAAAAGAAGGAGTTGTAGAAGGTAAAAAAGCCATCGGAATTTCTATGAGTATGATCGGAACTTTAAAACTTCCAATTCATATGGCTTTTTGGGAAGGAACCAAAACTACCGCAACCTTACTTTGGGCAATATTTACTGGACTTATTTCTCTTATTGGCCAAATGATAGTAGGTCAAGCTGATCTTTCGCAAGTGGCCGGTCCTGTTGGAATTGTTGGACTTGTGGGAGACGCGTCTCAACTTGGCTTTATTTATCTTCTACAATTTACGGCATTTATATCTCTAAATTTGGTTGTTATAAACTTAATTCCGTTTCCAGCACTCGATGGAGGAAGATTATTATTTCTTCTCATAGAAGTGGTAAAAGGATCAGAGATAAATCCAAAAGTTGCTAATACTTTAAACGCTATCGGTTTTCTCTTGCTGCTATTGTTCTTGTTGCTCATAACAATTAGTGATTTAAGTAAAATTTTCTAAATTTTTTTAAATGCCCCGCTCCGGCTTTCAGCCGGAGCGGGGCATTTACATTTTAGGCTATGAGTTGTAAGCTAACTTGTAGAGTTTTGTACATCACATCTCAAACCCTGAAAAAAGGAGCTGGGAATGAGCGAGGGTCAAGCAACTGGGTTTTCCAGGGAGAAAGTAAGAAGGACGGTATTGGAAGTCATCTCTGAGAGTCTTGGTGTAGAGGAGGCGGGGATAGCTGACGACATGTATATCCTCAAGGAGGGAGGATCTCCCAATCTTGGGGGTGAGGAAGTCGATCTTGCTGACATCATCTTGGGTTTCGATGAGCCGCTCGAGCCGCTTGGTGTCAAATTGGGCAATCATGATTATGATCAGATTCGCTACATGACCGTCAGCCAGCTCGTTGATTTTGTTGCGGTTCGTTGCTGTGCGTCCTGATATGTTCAATACCCCTGTCCACGAACTCACTATTGTGTGTGGCGGGGGTTTTCTTTTTGCCGTTTTTACTTTTTTTCAAATTTGTGTAGAATCAGGGAAGAAAAGTAACTTGATTGGTAAACCCCCTTGCATAAGGAGCAAGAGATGAGCGAACAAGAAACTCCTGACTCAGGGGAGACTTCTCCTCCAGAGTGGTTCAATTTTCCAGTTCCAGAAGATGTTTGGAATCAGATTGTTGAGCTGGTCAAAAATGTGCCAGACATGTCTGCTACTGAAGTAGTAACTCCTGAAAAAAGTCTTTTGGGAATGGGAGTTGACTCTCTTGTTCGGATCGAGTTTAGGATGGAGTGCGAAGACGAGTTTGATGTCCATCTCGAAGATAATGAGGTTGAAAAGTGCGAGAATCTCGGACAACTTGCCAGTTTTGTTTCCTGGCTACTTTCGAAGAAAGAATCTGAGTAGGCCCTTGGTCCATCTCAATACCCAGAATTTCAGAAACTCACTTGAGCTTCTGAAATTCTGGGTATTTTCTTTTTTATAGCTCTGAATTTGCAAAAACTCGTGGAGCTGGAGCGGAGGCGAGCGGACATGCCTGCAGTAGACATGGAATAAAATTTTCCATCACCGGATTTTCAAAACATTGCGCAGTCCGCCTAAGGCGGAAGCATCTGCCTGCGGCAGACAGGTAGGAATTTGCCAGCAGGCAAATATCCGTGTTTTGAAAATGCGGTGATATCTAGTATTAGACCAGAAACTTTTTTTGGAGTATTATGTTGAAATCTAAAGTCAAAATATGAAGCAATCTCAACTTTTTTCAAAAACCAAGAAACACGCTCCCAAAGACGAAATGGCTAAAAATGCCAATCTTTTAATCAGAGCTGGCTATATAAGTAAAGAAATGGCCGGAGTTTATTCCTATCTTCCGCTTGGCTTGAGAGTCTTAAAAAAAGTTGAAAAAATCATTCGTGAAGAAGTGGAAGAAATTGGCGCACAAGAAGTTTTACTTTCTTCTTTGCAGAACAAAGAAATTTGGGAAAAGACAAATCGTTGGAGCGATGAGAAAGTTGATAATTGGTTTAAAACAAATTTCAAAAATGGAACGCAGACAGGTTTGGGTTTTACACACGAAGAACCTCTAACAAATCTTTTAACAGAACACATAAACTCTTACAAAGATTTACCATTTTCAGTTTTTCAGATTCAAAATAAATTTAGGAATGAAGAGCGCGCTAAAAGTGGCTTGCTCAGAACCCGAGAATTTTTAATGAAAGATCTTTATTCTTTTTCTCGCGACGAGGCTGAGCATCTAAAATTCTACGAAAAGATGAAGAAGGTTTATGCAAAAATCTTTAAAAGAACCGGTCTTTCTGGGGCGCTTTTAACGTTTGCTTCTGGAGGCAGTTTCTCTAAATTTAGCCATGAATTTCAAGTTGTTTCGGAGACGGGCGAAGATACGATTTTCGTTGATAAAAAGAAAAATATCGCTGTAAATAAAGAAGTTTATTCAGATGAAGTTTTAAATGAGTTAGGTCTTTCTAAGCAAGATTTGAAAGAAGAAAGATCAATCGAAGTTGGAAACATTTTTAGTTTAGGAACAAAATTTTCAGAACCGCTAAATCTTTTTTATCTTGATGAAAAAGGGAACAAAAAACCGACAGTCATGGGAAGTTATGGAATCGGTTTGGGCCGTCTTATGGCGACAGTTGCGGAAGTTCTCTCAGATGAAAAAGGTCTAATTTGGCCAGAATCTATCGCGCCGTTTCAAATTCATTTGATGAATATTGGCGATGATAAACAAGCCAAAAAAGAAGCTGAAAAAATTTATCAAGAAATGCAGAAGAAGGGGATAGAGACTCTTTTCGATGATCGAGACGTTAGCGCCGGAGAAAAATTTAATGACTCTGATTTGATAGGCATTCCTTTAAGGGCTCTAATCAGCAAAAAAACTTTAGAAAATGGAAAGAGTAAAATGATTGAACTCCGAACCAGAAAGACCGGAAGTATAAAAATGATAGGTATAAAGGAACTTTTTAAACTAGCTGAAAAATAACATGTTTGATTTTCTGAAAAAATTTAAAGGAATGTTTTCCAATAATATTGGAATTGATCTCGGTACGGCCAATACATTGGTTTATTTAAAAGGTAAAGGAATTATCATAAATGAGCCTTCGGTTGTGGCTTTAAACCAGAAAACGGGAAGAGTGGTCGCTGTAGGGACTCAAGCAAAACTAATGCTTGGAAGAACTCCAGCTCACATTGTCGCTATTCGACCTTTGGTAGACGGAGTAATTTCAGATTTTGAAGTTACGGAAGAAATGGTTACTTATCTTTTAAACAAAGCTCAAAAAGGTAACAATAAATTTTTCAGTCCAAAAGTTGTTGTTGGTGTTCCTTCTGGGATTACTTCTGTGGAAGTCAGGGCTGTCAGGGATGCGACAAAAAATGCTGGAGCTCGGGAAGTACACATTGTCGAAGAGCCGGTTGCGGCTGCTGTCGGTATAAGACTTCCTGTTATGGAGCCGGTCGGTTCGATGGTAATTGATATTGGTGGTGGTACGACCGATATCGCCGTGATTTCACTTGGAGGAGTTGTTCGTTCAAAAAATCTTCGAGTCGCTGGAGATAAATTGGACGACGATATAATTTCCTATGTTCGAAGTGAATTTAAAATTTTGATTGGTGAGAAAACTGCAGAAGCTGTAAAAATTGCAATCGGATCTGTGATTGAAGGCGAGCCTGAAGAATTTGTGATTAAAGGACGAGATCTGATAACTGGTTTACCAAAAGAAGTGATTTTAACAAGTTCCGATATCAGAGAAGCAATTTCTCAGTCAGTAAACACTTTACTGGAAGCTGTGAAAGAAGTTTTAGAAACGACACCACCTGAAATTCTTTCTGATGTTATGCAAAGAGGAATCTATTTGGTCGGCGGAGGATCTCTTCTTAAGGGTTGGCCGGATCTTTTGAAAGAACAACTCGGTATTCCGGTTTACATCGCAGAAGATCCGCTCACTTCTGTAGCAAGAGGGGCAGGTATAATCTTAGAGAATCTCGATTATTATAGGGAAGTTTTAATTGTGAACGAGGATGAATTACCTCCAAAAAAATGATCGACGAAACAGGAAACCCTTCATAAAATGGTCGGTTTTTTTGGCAATCGTTTTTTTGATTTTAATATTTTCTACAAATTTATCAGGCTTTGCTTCTAAGAGCTTGAATTCTTTAGCTTACCCATTTTGGAAAGTAAAAAATTCGCTTTTATCTGATAATTCTCGTTTTCTAGCTTTTTTTACACCTAAAGTAAAATTAACAGAAGAAGTTTCTGAGTTGAAACAAAAATTATTATCGGCAGAGTTAAAGCTTAAAGGAATGGAGTTGATCGTTAAGGAAAATGAGGATCTTCGATCAGTTGTTGGTCGTGAGGATCTTTCTGAATCTATTCCTGCTGTGATTTTGGCACGACCACCTCAAATCGGTTATGATTTTTTGATAATTGATGTGGGTTCAGAAAATAATTTAACAATCGGTCAAAAAGTTTTTTTCGAGAGCATCTTGTTGGGTGAAATTGTAGAAATTTTTGAGAAGACTTCGAAAGTTAAACTGTTATCGGCTCCCGGTTCAGAGATTGTCGCTTTTATTGAAAGAATAAATTTACCTGTAAAAGTAGAAGGACGCGGTTGGGGCAACTTTGAATCTAATGTTCCTAAGATCGCTCCTGTGGAAGTGGGGGATGTCCTTGTTGTTTTGGGTAGCTCCAGAAAGTTTATCGGTCAGGTTGAATTTATTGAAGACGAACCCGCAAAATCATTTAAAAGAATACTTTTTAAATTTCCCGTTAATCTTAGCGAGCTCAGATGGGTTTCAGTTGAAAAAACGGTTGGGACAAAAAATGAAAACTAAAGAAAACTTTTTTTCAAGACTGATTATAGATTCACTTCTTTTTCTCTCTATTTTCTTGGTCCCATGGTGGTTGTTTTTAATTTTCTCTTTTTTCTTTATTTTCTACTTTAGGTTTTACCTCGAAGCCGTTTTTTTTGCCATAGCCTTCGATTTACTCTATTCAAAAGGTGAATTGTTTTTTGGTATAAACTTAATAACTGTTTTTATTCTACTTTGTTTTGTTATAATCCAAGTTCTTAAAAAGAAAATAATTTTTTATTAAAAATGTTAGGAAGATTCAAAAGAACAATTAAAAAGTTTTTAAGTAGTAAGGGAGTACAGGAAATAACTCCTGATGAGATTTTTCTTGATTCCAGTAATTTACCCGGTTTTGACGCCGACCAATTTGAAGGCCGACTAGAGAAGCCGATTGCCAAAAAATCTATAAATCTTTTATTTTCTTTTTTTCTTATTTTAGTTCTAATAATTTTTACGAGACTTTGGGTTCTTCAAATCAAAGAAGGTCAAGCATACTTAGAAAGAAGCGAAAACAACCGCCTTGTTTATAGTTATATTTTTTCTAATAGGGGAGTTATTTATGACAGGAACAACAAGTCTCTTGTTATTAATATTGAAAATCCAGAAACTAAGGATTTTTCAAAAAGACTTTATCCAGAGATTCCGGGATTCTCGCATATTCTTGGATATGTAAAATATCCCAAAAAAGATACGGCTGGTTTTTATTGGGAAACAAGTTTTGTTGGTCAAGATGGGGTTGAAAGTTTTTATAGTGACATATTATTGGGCACAAACGGTCTGCATTTAGTTGAGGTTGATGCGCTAGATAATGTTCAGTCGCAAGGTATTACGCAATCTCCAAAAGATGGAGAGAATTTAGTTCTTGCTGTGGATTCGGATATTCAAGCAAAACTTTTCGAAATTATTGGCTCAGTTGTGGAAAGTCAGGGTTTTACAGGAGGAGCGGGAATAATCATGGATGTTAATACAGGAGAAATTTTATCTCTGGCTAGTTATCCGGAATATGATTCAAACATTTTAAGTGAAGGACAGGATAGAGAAAAAATTGGAGAATACGTAACTGATTCAAGAAAACCTTTTCTTAATCGGGCCATATCAGGCACTTTCATTCCGGGCTCGATTGTCAAACCTTTTGTTGCTTTAGGGGCGCTTGAGGAAAACATAATTGATCCAAAGAAAAAGATTTTAAGTACAGGGTCTCTTAAGGTTCCCAATCCATATAATCCCGGACAATTTTCTGTTTTTGGTGATTGGAAAGCACATGGTTGGGTGGACATGATTGACGCACTCGCCGTTTCTTCTGACGTATATTTTTACAATATTGGTGGAGGTTTTGAAGATCAAAAAGGTTTGGGAATTTCTCGAATTGATAAATATATGAAAATGTTTGGTATGGATGAAAAAACAGGTGTAGACTTGCCTGGAGAAATAAACGGATTGATCCCGACTCCAGAGTGGAAAGAAAAAACTTTTGACGGTGATATTTGGCGCTTGGGAGACACTTACATTACTTCAATCGGGCAATATGGCTTTCAGGTAACCCCAATTGAAATGGTCAGAGCGCTCGCTTCTTTGGTTAATGGCGGAAAACTCCTGAAACCAACTATTCTTAAAGGAGGAGAAATACAATCAGCAGAACCTTTGAATTTTTCTATGGAAGATTTAGCAGTTGTAAAAGAGGGAATGCATCAAGCTGTTGAGCGGGGAACTGCTTCCGGATTGAATGTTGATTATGTTGAAATCGGTGCAAAAACAGGAACAGCAGAAATTGGGAAAATTTATTTAAACTCTTGGGTTATGGGATTTTTTCCTTATGAGAATCCTAAATACGCTTTCATAGTTTTGATGGAAAGAGGGCCACGATCAAATAGCGTTGGAGGTGTTTCGGTTATGAGGCAGTTACTAGATTGGATGTATTGGAATAAGTCTGAGTATTTCAAGTAGAAGCCCTCTGAAAAATCGCGAACTGCTTTGTCGCGCTTCGAAAAATATTTCTCGTCGTATTATTAAATACACCTCGCAATATTTTCCTTACGCTTCGCGCATTTCATCGATTTTCAGAGGGCTTTCTGGTGTTTTGCCCGCATCTCGCATCCCATCAATTTTTGAGAGGCTTTTAAAATATTTGGACTTACGAAGTCCAAATATTTGCGAGTTAGTTAAAGATAAAGGATTAAGGATTAAAGATGATCTTATGTTGACTTTTCTGCCTTTTTTGCTAAAATTCACGGAACTTAAAACTTAATCCCGTTAGTGATAACGGGGTTATGGGTAAGAGGTAAAATAATACAGATCCATATAGAGCGTGATTTTTTAGGAAAATTAACTTTAACTACGGAAATGTTTCAAGGCATTTCCTATCACTAACGGGATGGAAAATATTGAATATTTAACACAAGAAAAATTTACCGAACTGCAAAAAGAATTGGAGTATCTTAAAAAGGACAAGAGAAAGGATATTGCTGAGCATCTTGAATATGCTCGTTCTTTGGGTGATCTATCAGAAAATGCTGAATATCACGAAGCTCGAAATGAACAAGCTAATGTTGAGGACAGAATTTCTAGATTAGAAATTCTTTTAAAAAATGCTGAGATTATCTCTGCTGATCACAACAAAGAACGCAAAGTTATCGTTGGATCAGTTGTGACAGTTCAAAAAGATAAGGAAAAAGATCATCGAACTTATACAATTGTTGGGACTGAAGAGGCAGATATGAGCGCGGGAAAGATCTCAGTCAAATCACCTTTTGGTCAAGGTATTTTAGGAAAGAAAAAAGGAGAAGAATTCTCTTTTGAGACCCCAACTGGTACCGCAAAGTACAAAATTGTTAGTTTGAAATAAATTAAATAAAGCCCCCCGCCCCTATTGGGGCGGGGGGCTTTATTGTGCTAAGATAAAGCAAATATTATTTGCTTTTTAGGAGCTTTTCAAAAAAATGTCAACTTTAGATAAAATCAAATCCGAGCGCCTTCAGAAAATAGAAATTCTGAACAAAAATGGGATCAATCCTTATCCTTCTAAAACAAATAGGGATATTTCACTACTTCTTTATTCGGAAAAATTTGAAGAAATTTTATCTTCAGAAAAAGAACACACACTTTCTGGAAGAGTCATGTCGGTTCGTGGTCATGGAGGTTCAACCTTTTTTGATCTTTTTGATGGCACAGGCAAGTTACAAATATTTTTGAGTCAAAACGAAATTGGAGAAGATAGTTATAAGTTATTTAAAGATACTGTTGATTTGGGAGACTTTGTTGAAGTAAAGGGCAAAGCTTTTCAAACACAACGTGGTGAAAAAAGCCTTTCCGCTGATTCATGGACGATGCTTTCAAAAAGTTTATTACCGATTCCAGACCAATGGTATGGCATAAAAGATGAGGATGAAAGGTATAGGAAGAGATTTTTAGATTTACTTTTAAACCAAAATTTAAGAGAGGTTTTTGAGAAGAAGGCAAAGTTTTGGGAAGAGACTCGGAATTTTCTTAAAGAAAGAGGATTTCTTGAAATAGAAACACCAACACTTGAATTAACAACTGGAGGTGCGGAAGCGAGGCCATTTAAGACTCACCACAATGATTTTGATTTAGATATGTATCTCCGAATTTCTGTGGGAGAACTTTGGCAAAAAAGATTGATGACAGCTGGCTTCTCTAAAACCTTTGAAATCGGCCGTGTTTATCGAAATGAAGGAACTAGTCCGGAACATCTTCAAGAATTCACCAATATGGAGTTTTACGCTTCATACATGAATTTCGAAGACGGTATGAAATTAGTAAAAGAACTTTATATAACCTTAGCTAAAAATGTATTCGGCACAACAAAATTTGAAAGCAAAGGTTACTCTTTTGATTTTGCTGATGAATGGGAAGAGTTAGATTACGTTTCTACTGTTGAAAAAATGACCGGAGTAAATGTCTTAGAATCATCAGAAAAAGAACTCCAGAAAAAATTAGAAGAATTGGGAGTGGAATACGAAGGCAAAAACAAAGAAAGATTAACTGATTCTCTTTGGAAATATTGCAGAAAACAAATTGCCGGGCCAGCATTTCTTGTAAATCATCCTAAGATTGTCGCCCCTCTTTCAAAAGAACATCCAGACGATGATCGTTTAACAAAGACTTTTCAAGTTATTTTGGCTGGTTCGGAAGTTGGAAGAGCGCACTCAGAGTTAAACGACCCAATCGATCAGGCAAAACGATTTGAGAATCAACAAAAACTTCTCGATTCTGGAGACGAAGAAGCGATGATGCCCGATTTAGATTATGTTGAGGCAATGGAATACGGAATGCCACCAACGTTTGGTTTTGGAGTAGGAGAGAGACTGTTTTCCATACTTTTAGGTTTGCCTGTCAGAGAAACTCAACTGTTCCCACTGATGCGTCCTAAGCAATAAAAATAAATAGTTTTAGCACTAAAAAACGGCCTCAAGGCCGTTTTTTAGTGCTTATCCACTTGTGGATAAAAATTTCTACTTTAGTGGAAGGTTTTGGTATATAATTTAGCGCAGTGGTAAGAAGTGGGAAGTATGGTTTTGGATCTGTCTAACGACAGATTGTGAGCTACGAATCCACTCATACGAATAAAAATATGAGAATAATAAAAAAGACCTACACAATTCACTTCAGAAACACAAAATATCCATTTGATGTTTATGTTCTTTGCAATACGAAAATTCAGAAGAGAGAGAAGGTAAGAATCAAGAAATACCAATCAACAAATGATGCAAATTACCAAAAAATAAATTCGTAGCCATTAGTAAATTAGTATTCATTAGTATATTGGTATGTTAATTGGCGAGTACATTCACACACTGGACGAAAAAAAGAGGGTATCGATGCCTTCAAAGTTTCGAAAAGAAGTTGGAAAGAAAGCAGTGATGACTCGAGGGTTGGATAACTGTCTTTTTATGTACGAATGGAATGAATGGGAGAAAATTGCGCAGAAACTTTCTGATCTTGGAATGGCACAGGCTGATAAGAGAAGTTTCAACCGTTTTCTTTTGGCCTCTGCGGTTGAAGTCGAGATTGATAGCGTTGGTCGGTTTCTGATCCCGGATCACTTGAGAGATTTCGCATCTCTTGAGGGTAAAGTAGTTTTTGCCGGAGTTGGAAACAGGCTCGAGCTTTGGAACGAGAAGAAGTGGAATGATTACAAGAAAAGCATCGAAAAGCAGGCCGATATGCTGGCAGAGAGATTGGGAGAGATAGGAGCATTTTAAAATTCCAATTATCAATGACCAATTATCAAAAAATTCACAGATTGTTTGAAAATTGAAGAATTGGAGCTTGATTGAAAATTGATTATTGAAAATTGCGTATGCACACACCTGTTCTTTTAAAAGAAGTTATAGATTCCCTAGATTTTAATGACAAAGATCACATTTTTCTTGACGCGACTGTCGGTGCTGGAGGTCATAGCGCAGAAATTTGCCGCCGATTTCCTTGGATCAGAATTATAGCGATTGATGCAGACAAAGAAGCTCTAGAAAATGCAGAAAAAAGAATAAAACAAGGAGGTTGTCAGTTGGAAGTTTGTGTAGAGAATTTCAGAAATATCGATAAAGTTCTCGGGGGACTAAAGGTTGAGAAAATAGACAAAGCACTTTTTGACATAGGGATGTCTTCAATGCAGATAGATACGTCGGGGCGAGGATTTAGTTTCCAAAAAGATGAACCTCTGTTGATGACAATGAAGAAAGATTTAGAAGATGGAGATCTTACAGCTTACGAAATCGTAAACAGTTGGCCGAAAGAAAGAATAGAACAAATTCTTAAAGAATATGGAGAAGAATCGTTTGCTCCTAGGATTGCTGAACAGATCGCTAAAGCTAGGAAGCAAAAAACAATTGAAACGACTTTTGATCTGGTAAGTATTATAAAAAGTGCGACACCGAAGTTTTATCACCACCGAAGAATTCATCCCGCAACTAAAACTTTCCAAGCTTTAAGGATCGCAACAAATGATGAATTAGGAGCTTTACGTGACGGATTAGAAAAAACTTTTGAAAGATTAGGGAAAAACGGGCGAATGGCGGTTATAGCGTTTCATAGTTTGGAAGACAGACTCGTAAAAAATTTTTTTAAAGATTTGGTAAAAATTGAAAAAGCGGAATTAGTTTTTAAAAAACCATTAACAGCAAATTTTGAAGAAATAAAATCAAATCCAAGAAGTAGAAGCGCGAAACTTAGAGTAATACAAAAAACAAATGACATTTAAAGTTGGAAAATACAAAATAAAAATAAACCAAAGAAAAACATTCTATTTGGCTGGTTTTACTGTTTTAGCATTATTTTCTTTTTACATATTCAATCTAGGATTTACTGTTTTTAATATCACCAAAATAACGCAGCTAGAAAATCAGATAAGTTTCTTAGACAGAAAAGTTGGCGAAATGGAATCTACTTTGATTAGTCACAGAAATGATATAAATCTCAATATGGCATATGCAATGGGTTTTGAGGAGACCGAAAGAATAAAATTTATTCCTAGAAAATCTGTTGCCACTTTGCTAGTGGGGAACAATATTCAGTAGTTAGTAAAAATGAAGAAGAAAAAAACACAAGTTTCCAGAGTATGGTTATTATTTCTGGGTATTTTGGGTTTTGCTTTGATATTAATTTTAAAGCTCTATTTTGTTCAAATTGTTGATGGAGACACTTATAGAGCTAGGGCAGACAAACAGTACTATGTTTCCAAACCGGGTATTTTTGATCGTGGAAATATATACTTCACTAACAAAGACGGTTCACTTTTTCCTGCTGCCGTTCAAAAATCAAGTTTTAGTATTTCTATAAATCCGTCTGCAATTTCCAATCCAGATTTTATATTTGAAAAACTTTCAGAAATCATTACTCTTGATAAAACTGATTTCGACTCTAAGGTTTTGGAAGGCGACTCCTACGCAAGCATTATTAGTGGTTTGGATATAGAAGTTGCAGAAAAAATAAGAAAATTAAATTTGTTAGGCGTTGATATTTTGCAAGAAAAAAATAGATTTTATCCGGGTGGGAGATTGGCCGCTCAAACTCTAGGTCTCGTGGCTTACAAAGGAGACGAATTAGCTGGTCGTTACGGACTGGAGCGTTACTACGAAAATGTTTTGAAAAGAAATAACGAAGCCAAGTTCATTAATTTTTTTGCAGAAGTTTTCACTAATATAAAAAAAGGCGTTTCTTCTGACAATGATTCAGAAAAAGAGGGAAATGTTGTGACTTTTCTCGAACCTCAAGCTCAATCTTTTCTTGAAATTAAATTAGAAGAACTAAACGAAAAATGGGACTCTAATTATTCTGGTGGAATTGTTATAGATCCTAAGACTGGAGAGATTATTGCGATGGCATCTTATCCAACTTTTAATCCTAACAATTTTCAAGACGTCACCGATCCGTCTCTTTTTAGTAATCCACTTGTAGAAAATATTTACGAAATGGGTTCAATTATAAAAGCTATAACAATGGCAATTGGTTTGGATTCTGGAGCTGTTACCCCTGAGACGACATATTTTGATCCTGGAGTAATTTATTTAGATAATTATAAAATTTCAAATTATGATGGAGTAAGTCGTGGTACGGTAAATATGCAGGAGGTTTTGAATCAGTCTCTAAACACTGGTGCTGCTTTTGTTGCTAATGAAGTTGGACATAAAAATTTTGCTAGAAGAATGTTAGCTTTCGGGTTAGACGAGGAAAGTGGTATTGATTTACCAAGCGAAGCCTCAAACTTGGTTGATAATTTACAGAGTAATAGAGATGTTGAATTTGCGACTGCTTCTTTCGGCCAAGGAATAGCTTTAACTCCAACCGCTACGGTACGTGCGCTTTCAGTTTTAGCCAATGGTGGGGTTTTGATAAATCCGCATATCATAGAAAAAATAAATTTCGACAACGGCTTTTCTCGCAAGATTGCTTATGATGGATTTGAAAAGAGGGTTATAAGTGAGGAAGCGGCAGAAGATGTAACTCGAATGTTGGTCAAGGTTGTAGATGACGCTCTTCTTGGTGGGGGAGAGAAAATGTCTAATTATAGTATTGCCGCTAAGACTGGAACGGCCCAGATCGCGAGTCAAGGAGGTTATTACGATGATAAGTTTTTCCACACCTTCTTCGGATATTTCCCTGCATTTGACGCAAAATTCTTAGTTTTTTTATTTACTTATGACCCAAAAGGTGTAAAGTATGCCTCTCAGACTTTAACCACACCCTTTATGGAAGTTACGAAATATCTGATAAATTATTACGAAATTCCCCCAGACCGATAATACCAATGTACTAATGAATACCAATATACGAATGGCTACAAATAAATTCAGTTTCTGATTCGTTATCTATTCGTAGATTAGTACAAAACGCATATGAAAAATATTTTTAAGAAAATTATAATCCCCCTAATTACTCTTGAAGCCAAGTTAGTAATCAAAAAATATAAACCCAAGATAATTGCTATCACGGGTACTGTTGGAAAAACTTCTACCAAAGATGCGATTTTTTGTGCGCTTTCGGATTCGGTTTATACTCGAAAAAGTACAAAGAGTTTTAATAGCGATGCAGGAATTCCTCTCACTATTTTAGGTCTTCCAAATGGTTGGTCGAATCCGATTACTTGGATAAAAAATCTCTTGGAAGGTTTGATTCTAATAATTTTTCCTCACAATTATCCTAAATATTTAGTTTTAGAAATCGGGGCATCGCATCCGGGATACATAGAACAAAATACAAAATGGCTTTCAATAGACACGGTCGTTTTCACTAAGATGTCAAAAGTGCCGGTTCACGTTGAATTTTTCAGTTCTACCGAAGAAATTTTTCAGGACAAACTTTCCCTACTTAAAGTTTTAAAATCTGATGGTGTGATAATTTTTAATGCAGACGACGAAATGTTGAAAGATCATTTCGAAAAAGTGAATAATTTCAGGAAAATATCTTTCGGATTTAAAGAAGATGCGACAGTTAGTTTTTCCAATTACCAAGTCGTTTACAATCAAGAAAATGGAATGGCGGAAGGAATCAATTTTAAAATAAATTATGAAGGTAGAAGTATGCCGATAAATATTGAGGGAACTTTAGGTAGTCATCAAATTTACACAATTTTAGCTGGGCTAGCCGTCTCTATTTCCGAAGGTATTAATTTGGTAAAAGCTTCCGAAGGTTTGAAAGATTATAAAACTCCGCCTGGAAGAATGAGTATTATAAAAGGATTAAAACAAAGTCTTATAATTGATGATACATACAATTCCTCTCCAGTGGCGCTTTCAGAAGCTATTCATGTTTTACGAGACATTCAGGTGTCCGGAAGAAAAATTGCCGTGATTGGCGACATGATGGAACTTGGTAAACATTCTATTGAACAACACAAAAAAGCTGGTGTTATGATTGCTGATTTCGTAGATCTTCTAATTATTGTTGGTATGAGAGCTCGTTATATTGCCGAGGGAGCTTTGGAAGCCGGTTTAGCGCCAGAAAAAATTATTCAATTTGATGAATCAAGATTGGCGGGAAAACAATTAGAGTTAATTTTGAGAATGGGGGACGTTGTTTTGGTTAAGGGTTCGCAAGCAGTAAGGATGGAGAAAACGGTTGAGGAAATTATGGCGGAGCCGATGAAAAAGGGAGAGTTGCTTGCAAGGCAGGAGGAGGCTTGGAAGAGTAGGTAAATTTTCAATTTTCAATAACCAATTATCAATAAAATTCCAATGGGCCAATTATCAAACAAACCCATCTACGATCTAGAAGAACGAACGGCAAAGTTTGCTGAAGATGTTATTGATTTTGTTCGAACAATCAAAGAAGATGCTACAAACAAGAGAATAATAAGTCAATTGGTCGGATCCGCTGGATCTGTTGGTGCAAATTACTGTGAAGCAACTGAATCAGAGAGTAAGAAAGATTTTATTCATAAAATAGCCATTGCGAGAAAAGAACTTAAAGAAACAAAACATTGGCTACGTTTACTAGCTAGGGCTAATCCTGATGATAAAGAAAAGATAAAAATACTGTGGAAAGAAGCTCACGAACTTCTATTAATATTTTCTAAAATAGACAGAACTTCTCGAAGTAAATAATTGAAAATTGTAGTTTGGAGCTTGTTTGATAATTGAAAATTGGTAATTGATAATTCTTTGTATGGAGCAAAGCGAAAATAACAAAGTGATCCTCGGTTTCGGTTCATTCGACGGCCTGCACGATGGCCATCGTTTTTTTATTGATGAAATTAAGAAGAGGGGAGAGCGAGTTGTGATTGCAGTGGCACCGGACGAGGTGATTGAAAAGATAAAGGGCCGTTCGCCTCGATTCGCTCTTTCAGAGCGAATCGGGGCTCTCAAGAGTCAGTTTCCAGATATTGAATTTATTCCGGCCGATTCAGAAATAGGCAACTGGAAAATTTTGGAAAAAGTTAAACCTGATGTTGTAGCGATTGGTTACGATCAAATGTCTCTCAAAGAATCTTTAGAAAAATCTGGAACCGAGCCGCTACCCGAAATTGTGGTAATTAACTCTCACGAGCCGGAAAAATTTAAGTCATCTTTAATAATCTGATACTCACATTGCAAAAAAATATTCGGATTTACGAAATCCGAATATTTTTTTGGAATATAAAAATCACTATTCGCACATTCGTACGAATGGGCGAATGAATGAAAATATAAATGAAAGAAAAGGGAGTGTGGTCGGGGAGAGAAAAAAATATAAACAAAAAGGGAAAGTGACAAAAGAAAAACCCGCCTGTTGGGGCGGGTGATGGGGGGTGTGAGAGAGATTGATGAGTCAAGGCTCCACTCGTACTCTCCTCTTTTGGTTGGGAATCTTGCGATTGGTAAATTCCCGTCGCTTCGAATTCCAAAACTTCCACGGAGAGCCATTGTGAACTCGAGTCTTCGGGGCTCGTCTTATCCTAGGGGTTGTGGTGCTTACGTGCATCTCCGACTCCTTTCGGAAAATGGTGTGGTGTGAACAATCCTTTTCAACAATAATATATTTCCATAAAAAAGTCAAATTTAGATTTTGCGACTCCCTAAAGGGACTGCGATTTCTACAGGTTAAGTACAACCTAAGAAATCGGGAGCCTACGGGGAGTCGAGCATGGATTACCACCTTGACCCCAGAAGTAAAATTTTGTGACCCTACCGGGAATCGAACCCGGATTTTAAGCTTGAGAAGCTTACGTCCTAACCGTTAGACGATAGGGCCATCACTATATTTTCCACAAAATTTACTACGGGGCAAGGAATGCGACGCGTGTCCCGTACCAAGCTCCGCTTTGGTGCGGGATCCTAACCATTAGACGATAGGGCCGTTTAATTTCAGGTATAGAATTTAAGATCTTAAATTTGAAATCAGAAATCCACAATTTGAAATTCCTAGGAATCATATCAATTTTAGAGCTTTTTTCAACAATTCACTATTAGAACCCATATTTTCTTTAAGAATAATTTGATATGGTAATTAACATAAATTAGAAGGCTTGTCTGGTATAATTAACAACTAAGCTGTTGATCATCTAGTGATGATGAAAATTAAAGATATTCCAAGAGTTGATAGACCTAGAGAAAGATTTCTCAAAAAAGGGCCAGAGGCACTGTCAAAAAGTGATCTTTTGGCGATTTTGCTCGGAAGCGGAGTAAAAGGCACAAATGTTCAAGAGTTGTCTCAAGAAATAATTAGGAAATTTGGTAAAAACTTTTTAAATATTACTGTTGATGATTTGCAAGAAATCCCCGGAATTGGACAAGCAAAGGCGTTGCAAATTACGTCAGCAATTTCTCTAGTAAAAAGATTTTATACAAATGATCAGCCAAGCGAAATAAAAATAAGCAATTCTCAAGATGTTATCTCTTTAACTTACGATTTGAGAGATAAGAAAAAAGAGCATCTCGTTTGTCTGTATCTCAACGCCAGAAATGTTCTGTTAAAAAAAGAAGTTATCAGTGTCGGGCTTCTTGATAAGACACTACTGCACCCGAGAGAGATTTTTTACCCTGCAACGGAACTTAATGCCGCAAGCGTAATTCTCGTACACAATCATCCGTCTGGCGATTCAACACCCAGCGAAAAAGATGCCGAGATTGTTGAAAAAATAGCACAAGCAGGAGAAATAATGGGAATCTCTGTTATTGATTTCGTTATTATCTCTGAAAAAGGAAACTATAGCTTTTATGAAAAGCTGAAAGATCAAAATACAGAATTCGATTACGTTGCGGACGGCGTTCAAGGAACACTTTTTGACTTGTTAGAAATCGAAAAACCAACTTACGGAATAAATGCAGAAAAAATTCAAGAAACATATTTTCATATCCCACAGGTCAAAGAAAATTATTTTCAATTACACAATCGTCGATACATTGGAAATAAATATAAATTGATAGAATGGATTTTCTCAATTTTAGAAAAAGAATGTAAAGGAAAATCATTCACAGATATTTTTGCAGGTACTGGAGTTGTATCTGCGGTTGCGAGTAAACATTTCGACGAAGTCATACTGAATGACTTTCTATACTCAAACCATTCTATATACAAAGCGTTTTTTGATGTAGGCGAATGGGATCAAGACAAAATCAATGGCATTATAAAAAACTACAATAATATCAACGGCGAAGACCTAGGCGAAAATTATTTTTCAATAAATTTTGGTGGAAAATTCTTTTCAAAAAATTCTGCAAAAATTATAGGTTTTGTTAGAGAAAATATCGAAGAAAACAGAGAGAATCTTACAGAAAGAGAATACTATATGCTTATATCCTCCTTACTTTATTCAACGGATAAAATCGCAAATACAGTAGGACATTATGATGCGTACTTCAAAAAAGAATTTGTTGAAGATAATTTTTTCATGCGCCCAATAGACCCGATTGAAGTAAAATCTACTTTAATTTTCAGGGAGGACGCAAATTTATTGGCAAAAAAAATAGAGACAGACATTGTTTATATTGACCCTCCTTATAATTCCAGACAATACAGTAGGTTTTATCATGTTCTCGAAACACTCACAAAATGGGACAAGCCTAAATTACATGGAGTAGCATTAAAACCTGAACCAGAAAACATGAGTGATTATTGTCGAGTGAGTGCGAAAGATAGATTTGCTGAATTAGTAAATGATATCAAGGCAAAATATTTGGTTGTGTCATATAACAATACCTACGAATCAAAAAGTAATTCTTCACAGAACAAAATTACACTTGAGGAAATTAAAAACATTTTAACCAAACGAGGAAAAACAAAAATATTTGAAAAAGACTATAGGCATTTTAATGCTGGAAATACCGATTTCAACAATCATAAAGAATACTTGTTTGTAACCAAAACCAGTCATGATTAAAAAAATAAAAAGATCGCCTCTCTTCTATGTTGGGGATAAATATCGTTTGGTGAAGCAATTATCAGATTTGTTCCCGACAGAAATAAATAATTTTTACGAACCCTTTGTTGGAGGCGGTACTGTTTTTTTGAACGTGGAAGCGAAAAAGTATTTTTTGAATGATATAGATAAACATCTTGTAAACATACACAAGTTTCTAATGTTAAGTACGGAAAATCCAGAAAGATTTTTTATGGATGTTGAAAAAGTAATTCATAAATATAAACTATCCCATTCATACAAGAATGATATTGTTCCAGACTCTCTTAAAAAAGAGTTTAAAAAAACCTACTACGCAAGATTTAACAAAGAGGGTTACGAAAAACTTAGAATACATGTCAATAAAAATAAGAAAAATGACCCCCTTGTTCTATATATTTTGCTGATATACGGATTCAACAGAATGTTGAGATTTAATGGTGGAGGAAAATTCAATCTGCCTGTTGGGAATGTTGATTTTAATAAAAACGTTGTAGTTGCGTTGAATAATTACTTTGAATTTGTACAGGGTAAAAAAATAAAATTCACTTCACAAGATTTTAGAAAATTTTTCGAAAAAAAGAAATTTAAAGAGGACGATTTTATTTATATTGATCCACCGTACTTAATTACTTCGAGTGAGTACAACAAGATTTGGGGTGAAAAAGAAGAAAAAGACCTTTTGGACACAGTGGATAAATTAGATAAAAAGGGATTGAGATTCGCCCTTTCTAACGTTACTCATTACAACGGAAGTAAGAATGATCTGTTGATAAAATGGATGCAAAAATATAAAGTACACAAGATAAAGAGTAATTATATTAGTTACCATAACAACGGAAAGAAAAATATTGTTGAGATTTTAGTTACAAATTATTGATATGATACAACACGCACCAAAATATAAACCATTATTGTTTACAACAACAATGCGCAACCCGAAAAGACTAAAGGGGATTTTAAATGTGTTTAAGCATTTTGATGGAGAGCAACTAACTAACGAGCTAGCTGCTTCAATTATGGGTGAGCTTATTCGATATGGGTTGTATCGCCCAACGAAAGGAATAACTAAAAACATAGAGCAAAAATGGGGGTCTAAAAGAATTACAGACACATCTCAAATTGGAATTGAGCTTCTTTCTAACAAAGATGTCGCTCACCTTCTCGAAAAGAATCCACAAAAGCATAAAGAGGCTGGATTTGAAGAGGGATGGCCATCGCGTTTTGCTACGGTATTTGATTTGGCGAAGGAATTGGGTTTTGTGTATTACAAACAAGGAGAAAATATTGAGTTTTCAGAAATTGGCAATCTCCTCGCGGACTCAATAGAAATTACTACTGAGGATAGTCTGATTGGCTTAAATGATGTACATCCTGAATTCGAACAACATGCATTTCTCAATGCGCTTGTGAAATATCAGCGTAAAAATCCTTTTGTGCGTGTTCTAAACGATAATGTTCCACTCATCTTACTTTTGGAAGTTATACAGAAATTAAAAGGTGATCCTGATTTATCAGACGCGGGCATATCAAAACTAGAGTTACCTTTTGTCGCATTTTGGAAAGATAACGATTCTGACGCACTCTACCAATTTATTAAAACATTTCGTGAACGACATGGGCTTAATCCGAGCCTTGAGGCAATAGTTGACGCTTGTGTTGATGATATTATGGCGGGCGATTACAAAAAATTTAAACCTAGTTCACTTACAAGTGATTATGTGGATGAATTTATTCGAAAGATGCGCCTTACCGGTATTTTTTCGCTTCGTGGCGCAGGACGCTTTCTTGATATAAACCAAAAAGAAATCAACAAAGTTCGCTATATACTTGCCACCTATTCTGATTATTCGGAATATACAGATGAACGGGAGTATTTTAAATATGTTTCAACAATAGACGATAATCTTGTATCTGTAGTACCAACAACATCAGAAGAACAGAACGTTTATCTTGAGAAGTGGGTGAATACTTTTTCATGGGATGAAATACGAAATGAAATGATGACATTGGCACAAAAACAAATGTCTAAAAATGATATCCTCAAATATATTGCAGCACCTGTGCGACTTGAGTTTTTAACTTCTATCGCTATAAAATCAAAATTTCCAGATATCAGAGTCGTTCCAAACTATCCTGTTGATGATGAAGGTTTACCAACATCCACTGCTGCAGGCACGAACAATACAGGAGACATAGAATGTTATGAAAATCTGGACGGTATACTGATTGAGGTGACTATGTCGGAGGGTCGTACACAGACAATGATGGAGGTATGGCCTATAAGTAGACACTTGGCAGAATTTAGAAATAAAACAGAAAATTCTATGTGTTATTTTGTCGCTCCGAGTATATTTAGCGATTCTGCAAAGCAGATTAAATATGTAAAGCAAACGGAAAATCTTTTTATCTCTCCCAAAACGATTGAGGAATTTTTGAAGCATCTTGAGAACAACTCGGTTCTTTATTCCGCAGTATGATAAAAATTTTTTAAATAAATATGGGAGATAATCACAGAAAAAAAGCAGGTGCAGTTGGTGAACAAGAGGTTGTTGATTTGGTTTCTTGCCCAAATTGCTTTAAAAAGTTAATGCTGTTGCCAGAAAGTTATCCTTTATATGACGTACAGTGCACCGCTTGTTCTTTTCGTGCTCAAATCAAAACAAATCTATGTAAACCAAAACCAGAAATACTTGGGGCTGGTTGGGATATCATTGATAAAGTTCTAAAATCTGGGTTTATCACGCCATCGTTAATTGTAAATTTCAAATGGGATTCTCACCAAGAAATAAGATTTTACCCATTTATCCCAAAAGTTCACCTGAAAAAGAGATTTACAACAATCAAAAAGTCTGGGCGTGAATTATGGATGTTTAACTATGTTGGGTTAGATAAATTACCGTTTTTTGTATTGTATAGAAAATCCCCTGAAATGCTGGCAGGAAAAGTTTAGCGATTAGCTACTATTTGTGTTTCGTTTTATCAACGAGCACGAATGTTTTTGCTTTTCCTCCGTGAGGAGGAACGCGATCGCCCTTCGACAATGTAATTTCGAGAGTTTTTGTGCCCTCGATTCTGTATTGTCCGGACTTTTTAGCAGTACCGCCAGTTTTAACTTTCGTCATAACGATCGTTTTGCTTAATCTGATAATCCAGGGGCTTATCGAACCTCTCGCCCCCTCGTTAATACTCGTAAAAGCACTAACGAGGGGGAGGAGGATAAGTTGATCTCCTAGAAGACAGAATCGGCAGTTCGACTATCCCGCCAGCATTTCAAAGGACTTACTCATATTCTACAAGGATAGTGGAAAGCCATCAATAATTTCTTGAAAATCTGTGATTTAATTAAATAATGAACTCTGAAAAAGAAATTAGAAAAAATATAAATTTACTGATACTTGAAGACGATTTTGAGACTGTGGCGGAACTTTTGAAAGCGCTTCAGCCCGTTGAGGAAAAACTTTTGCCGAAGCAGCTCATTGTGACGGTTTATACGGATTATGAATCGGTAGAGAAGAAGGTAAATATTTTAGCGGTAGATGCTTGGGATGTGATTTTGCTTGATCGCGACTGCATTCTCGGCGGATCATTTCACTGTCTTGATATTGAAAAATTTGGTCCTGACAAAATTATCTCCATATCGTCTACCCCTCAATGGAATATAGAAGCTCAAAAGCGGGGAATTAAGAGAGTTGTTTTTAAAGATTTTTTAAATCTACGAGAATTCGCAGAAAAAGTCTCAAAGGAAGTCGAAAAAATAATATCCTCCTCTTCCTAAACACTCTCACATTCTGCAGAATGTTGGAATGTTATGAAAAAGTTTGAAGGGTTGGGAGCCGTTCAAAACTTCTTAAAAATCTATGATTAATTAAACCTAACAACAATCGATTCTCAAATTCTTAAGAATCAATTGTTGTTGTTTACGATTTTTCTACCAAACGTGATTAAAGAAAATATTTCCAAACAAGAAATAACACAAAAATTAATTGGAACAATAATAATTATAATAGGAATTATCACCCTTAACCTATATAATTAGTGTAAGCAGACGCTTCGCGTTACGTCTTAATAAGTATGAAGTTAAAAAACTCTACAATTTTTCTAACACTAATTTTTTTTAGTACAAATATCTTGCAAGCTCAAGCATTTGAGGTTTCTGGATGGATTCCATATTGGCGTTCGGAAGAGGGAGTTGAGAGCGCACTTGAAAATCTAGACGCTTTTACCGAAGTTGATCCTTTCGTTTATACCGTGAAGCAAGATGGCATGTTGTATAGAGCTTCCTCACTAAAGGATAAAGAATGGGTCAAATTACGCAAAGAAGCAGATGAAAAGGGAGTTCGGTTTACGCCAACCGTTATGTGGGCCAATGCCGATGCTATGGAAGATGTTTTAAGTGACGAAACAAAAAGACAAAATCATATTCGCTCAATTACTTCCGAGGTTTTTAATAATAAACTTGATGGAATTGACATTGATTACGAAGCAAAATACGCACGAACACGCCCACACTTTTCTTTGTTTTTGAAAGAATTGAATGAAGCGATCGGATATGATAAATGGATAATGTGTACAATCGAAGCAAGAACTCCGCTTGATTCTCGATATTCTTCGCCGGATAGAATTCCAGCTGACATCGAATATGCAAATGATTTTAAAGAGATAAATAAATATTGTGACAGGGTCCGCATCATGGCTTATGACCAAGGTAGAATTGATTGGAAACTTAATAAAGCCAACGAACATCCATATATTCCCGTTGCTGACCCAGCTTGGGTTGAAAAAGCTGTGCGTTTGGCAATGGAAGATATTGATAAAGAAAAAATTTTGATTGGTGTGCCAACTTATGGTTATGAATATGATATGTTTGAACAAGATGGATACACTCAATATTCGAGATTGTGGTCATTTAATCCAAAATACGCGCTTGATCAAGCAGATGAAATAAATGAAGAGCCAAAGAGGAGCGAAAATGGTGAATTGATGTTGGTTTATCCGGCTAAAAAATCTATCGATAAAGAAGCCATTCCCTTACCAAACGCTACGAGAGTTATGGTTTGGAATGACGCAGAGTCAATAAAAAAGAAGGCTGAACTTGCTAACAAACTAGGCGTTGCCGGAATTTCTATTTTTAAAATTGATGGGGGAGAAGATCCAAAGTTGGCAAGTGTTTTGAGAGATTTTAAAACTATTTCAAATGATAAATTAAAAACCCCGACGCTGGCGATTTCGAGTAATTTGTCCTTGCCAAAAATTCCATCAATAGATCTTGAAAAGGGAGATGTTAATGATGATGTAAAAACTTTGCAGAAAATTCTTAATTCTCTTGGATTTACAATCGCTTCATCTGGCCCAGGTTCTCAGGGAAACGAAACAAATATTTTCGGCTCTCTTACAGAAGCAGCTTTAATTCGTTTCCAAAGTTCTAAAAGTATTAGTCCGGCAGTCGGTTACTTTGGATCAAAAACTCGCGCAGAGATTCAGCTATCTTTCTAAGGGTTACGAAGATTAAATTTAAATAAAAAAACGAAACCTTCCGGGTTTCGTTTTTAGCTCTGTCGCCTCTCTCGATCTCTTCTGCCGAAGAGCGAAGTAGGGAATTGCTCACTGGTGTCTTGTGGTGGTCTACCGAGTTGTCTATTTCTGGCAGCTGTTTTGCCACCACGACGGCCGAGCTCACTCAGGATTTCTTTCCTAATGCTATCTGTGACAGGGATTCTCGCATCTGTTAGAATCCTGTTGACAGCAGCACGCGGATCCCTTTCTTTGTGCTGACGCTTGCTTGCGGCGGTCAAATTGGCCAACTCTATAACCCTTTCTCTATGTCCATCCATCTCTGACCTCCTTTCGGTGTTTGAGAGAGTAAGGAACAAAAACGTCTCTGAATTTATATTGCGGGATTTTACTTATTTTGTCAAATATGTGTGCCTAAAACAGTGTGCCAAAATAAAACCTCGCTGGCCGTCAGGCCAGCGAGGCTTTATCATCGAGATTCTATTTTAAAGACTTTCTTCTACAATCCTTTTTACCATTCCACCGTCAGCCCGTCCTTTAAATTCCTTCATCACCGCTCCAACAAGTATTCCAATTTTTGTTTTATCAACAATCCCAAGCTCAGTCTTTTTTTGTTCAACGATTTTTCGAATCTCATCTTCTCCGACTTCTTCTGGTAAATATTTTTTAATAATTTCAAGTTCATTTTCTTCAATTTCAACCAAATCATTTCTACCACCTTTTTGAAATTGTTCAATTGAATCTTTTCTTTGTTTTGCCAATCTTTTAACAACGGCTAAGATTTCCTCATCGTTTAATTCTTGATCAGGTTTTCTACCTTTTGCTACCGATTCATTCGTCAAAGCCGATAAAAGTCCACGTAAAGTATTCAAAACGAGAGTATTTTTATCTCGCATTGCCTGTTTAATTTCCCCCCTTATTTTTTCGTACATAATTTTGATATATAATGACTAAATGGATCCCGTTAGTGACTGAAACGTTAAGTTACTTATTATAGTGTATTTATAAATATAATAGTTGAGAAAGTTTGGAAAAACAATCAAGTTCTAACGGAAACGACTTTATAAAATAATTAGAATTATGTGTTATTTATCAAAATTAATTAATGAACAGCGGACAGCTCCTATTTCGGGGGTCGTTTCCTGTCACTAACGGGATGGAAACGATTTTTTTAATACTACTTATTTTACTCATCGCTCTAGTTCTGGTATTAATCTGGGCTTTTTTTCGTAAAAATAAAAAACCAGAAGATGCAGGTGGACTAAATTTAATTTTACAACAAATGAATGATCTTGCCAAAACCGTTGATGCAAAGATTGGCGAGGGAAGAAAAGAGATGCAAGACATTACCAGAGAACAATTTGGTGAATCAAAACGCTTAATTCAAGAAATAAACCAAGAAGTTAGTAAAAATTTAATTGAAGTAGCAAAAGAACAGACTAAAACAAACGAAGCCACAAAACAATTTCTTTCTGTTGCCGACCAACTATCGAGCCTTGAGAAAGTTCTTAAAAATCAGAAACAGCGCGGTAATTTAGGAGAAGCCTCACTCGAGCTCGTTATGAGTAATATTTTGCCGCCGACCGGTTTTAAGATGCAATACAAGTTTGAAGGAGGAGACATAGTTGATGCCGTGGTGATTACCAAAGAAGGAATTATTCCAGTAGACGCAAAATTCCCATTGGAAAATTATATGCGTCTTCAGGATGAAGTTAATGATGAAAAAAAGGCGGAATATGGCGAAGCATTTAAACGCGACCTCAAAAAACGAATAGACGAAACAAGTAAATATGTCAGACCTAAAGACGGAACACTACCATTTGCTTTTATGTATATTCCAGCAGAAAGTATTTATTACGATCTTTTAAACGAAGGAGTTGGTGCTATAAACACTCGTAGTTTATTGGATTATGCCCAAACTGAAAAAAAAGTGATAATCGTATCGCCGACAACTTTTGCGGCATATCTTCAATCGGTACTTTATGGTTTCAAAGCTTTTAAAATTGAAGAAAAAGCAAAGGACATTGCAAAAAATGTTGAGAAATTAATGAGACATCTTGAGATTCATGAAAGCTACTATAAAAAATTAGGTTCATCTCTTTCCACGACTGTCAGTCATTACAATTTGGGGTATAAAGAATTCCAAAAAGTAGATAAAGATATACTAAAAATTACGGGTGAGTCTGCCGGTATTGAGGCGAATCTCCTAGACAAACCCATTATGGAGGAAGAATAGGTTAAGGGTTTCAAGCCCCGCGCCCTACGGGCGCGGGGCTTGAAGACTTGCTTTTTTTCGGAAAATCATTAATATTATCTTTCATTATGGCTACAGCAGAAAAAACAACAAAAAAGGCAGAAAAGAGCCCAAAAGCCGAAAAAGCTGTGGTTTCTAAGTCAGAAAAAAAGACTCCTAAAAAAGAAGTCAGTTCTTCCCCTAAAGAGGCGGGCAAGCAAGAATTTGCTGTGATTTTAACTGGTGGAAAACAATATCAAGTTAAGGTTGGTGATACATTAAAAATAGAAAAAATAACCGGTGAATTTAAAGTCGGAGACAAAATTACTTTTGACCAAGTTCTCTTGGTTGATAATGGAGAAGACACAACAATTGGAAATCCTTATATTGCCGGAGCAAAAGTTGAAGCAACTTTTGAAGAAGAAGGAAAAGGAAAGAAGGTTGAAGTTATGAAATACAGACCAAAGAGTAGATATCTTAAACGAAGCGGACATAGACAGCCTTTCTTTAAAGTTAAAATTGAATCAATAAAATAGGGTTTAGCCTCCGCCTCTGCTAGATGGCGGATGGCGGAAGGGTTTAGGGTCTAGAAAAATTCTTGCTGATGCAAGTTTTTTAAATAGATATTCGGATTTCGTAAGTCCAAATATAAATAATTTAGTAAAAGAAAAAGCCGCCGTGGTACTGGATGGAACCACGGCGGCTTAGCGAGTCAGGCTCGAGGCTGGGTTTTACCTCACTTTTTCGTCCGGGTCGTGCGATGCACGAGTTGACGATGTGATTGCCGAGGCGTTTTTCCTCGATGTTACTTCCCAGTCTGCAAGAGGAGGCGTACCCCTCAAGCAAAAACCTGATCCGCGAGCGAGCTTCTTATAAGATAATTCTTTAGAAATTTTTTGTCAACTCAACCTAATTTCTCCCATCGTCTCTTTAATAATTCCTTTTATTTCCATTACTGAAAGCAAAACTTGTATTTCTCCGACCGCCAAACCACTTTCTCTTATCAATTCATCACGTGGCATTGGTTCTCTCAATAACTCAATAATTTTTTTCTCGTCCGAAGAACAATCAGCAAATTTATCTTCAGTAGAAATTTCTTTCAAATTTAAAGCATCAAACAAGTCTTCACAATTACAAATTGGCCGCGCGCCAAGCTTTATTAAAAAATTTGTGCCTTCGGAACTTGAATTTAAAATTGATCCCGGGACAGATAAAACTTCACGGTTGTAATCAAGTGCTAGCCGCGCGGTTATTAAAGTTCCGGATTTTTTCTCGGCCTCGATTATCAAAATTGATTCCGAAATTCCGGCCATAATTCTATTTCTTTGTGGAAAAGAGTAAGGTGTGGCTTTAAAGTTCGGTTCAAATTCTGAAAGTAAACATCCTCCTTTTTCTACAATTTGTCGTGCCAGATTTCTGTGCAGGCTCGGGTATAGAACTTTTTCCGAAAGTCCGGAGCCCGGCACAGCAATATTCGGCAACCCGACTTCCAAAGCTTTTTTGTGGGCGATTGAATCAATTCCTAATGCTAAACCAGAAATTATTACGACTTTTTGTCCACGTAAACTCTCAATCAATATTTCACAAACAGCTTTACCATAAGAAGTGAATTTTCTTGAACCAACGACGCAAAGTCTATGAAAATCAGTAGGAGGAAGCTCACCTTTGATATAAATTTGCTTAGGAGGCTGAGGAACTTCACTCAAACCTTCCGGCCAATTTTCATTGGCTAAAATATCTATTTTTTCTTTATCCATCATTTTATCCTTATCACAAAGTCTATTTTTTTGCTATTATGATGTCCAGTACAAATCAGTAATTTTTTCCGTACTTTGCTTTTACGGAAACTTGCGGAGCCTCGACGGAGGCGAGCAGAGTAATTTTTTAGCAAAAAATTTCGTGTTACGAAAAAGTAAAGTATTTAAAACCCTAATTTATGTTAGACATAAAATTCATACGAGAAAATAAAGAAGCTGTTGCTTTGGGCGCCAAGAAAAAAGGCGTAGATTTTGATGTTGAGAAACTTCTTACTGTTGATGAAAAAAGAAGGGAAGTTATAAAAATTGTCGAAGATCTCAGAAGTAAACAAAATCAAGTAAGTGAAGACATAGCAAAAACCGAAAATCAAGAAGATCGCCAAAAAATGATAGATGACATGAAGATTCTCAAAGAAGATCTTCAAAAGGGTGAAGCCGAACTTGGAGAGGTGATGAAGGAATGGCAAGCTCTAATGCTTTCTGTTCCGAATATACCAGATGTTTCTGTTCCAGAAGGTAAAAACGAAGATGAAAATGTTGAGATAAAAAAATGGGGAGAAATTCCAAGTTTTGATTTTCCGGTTCGAGATCATAGCGATTTAATGCTTGCAAACAAGATGGTTGATTTTGAACGTGGCACAAAAGCACACGGTTTTCGTGGATATTTTCTAATCAATGACGGAGCGAAACTTTCATGGGCGATTTGGAATTACGCACGAGATTTTTTTGGTACAGCAAATGTTACAGAAGTTATTGCACCCGCGATTGTAAAAAAAGAATATTTTTATGGCACAGGACATTTGCCAAACGAAGCCGAAGATTTATATTTTACTCAAGATGACGACGCACTTTCGGGCACATCGGAGGTGCCAATGATGGCATATTATTCCGGAGAAATTTTAAAGAAAGAAGATTTGCCAAAAAAATTCTTAGCTTTTTCTCCGTGTTATAGAAGGGAAGCTGGAAGTCACGGAAAAGATACAAAAGGCCTTATTCGTGTTCACGAATTTTATAAATTTGAGCAACTCGTTCTTTGCGAGGCTCGTCACGAAGAATCAGACAGACTCCATGAGGAAATCACTAGAAAAACAGAGGAATTTTTGGAGAGCATGGAGATACCGTACAGAAGAACGATTTGTTGTACAGGCGATCTTTCTGCCGCGAAAGTAAAACAATACGAATTAGAGATCTGGACACCGGCTCAAGAAAAATATCGGGAAATTGGCAGTGCTTCTTATTATCACGATTTTCAAACTCGACGTTTCAATATTCGCTATGATGACGCTGGCACAAAACGTTACGTCCATTCGTTAAACAACACCGCAATTCCAACCCCTCGAATTTTAGTTGGGCTTGTTGAAAATTTCCAACGTGCCGATGGTAGCATTTCTATACCCCAAGTTTTAAGACCATATTTGAACAACCGAGAATTTTTAGGGAACAAAGATGCCTAAGTCAACGCTTAGAAAAAACCTTAAACTTAAACCTTCGCAATTAGTAAAAAAGCGGAAACAACAATTTATATTTAAAATCGGTCTTTACTCAGTTTTTTGTATATCTTTGATAATTGGAATTTCTTCTCTATCAGCTGCCAGTTTTATGACAATTGATGAGACTCAAGTAAAGGGTCTAGGTTTTTTAAAAGAGTCTCAAATTACTGAAATAGTTTCGGAAAAAACTCAAGGTCGCTTGCTTTGGCTTTTCCCAAAAACTAATATTTTTCTCTATCCTAAAGAAGAAATAAAAACAGAAATTCTTAAGAAATATAAAAGAGTAAACGAGGCACAAGTTTCTTTAAAAGATTTTTCTGATTTAGATATATCAATTACGGAGAGAAAACCCTTTGCCCTGTGGTGTAAGGAAATCGAAGTAAAAAGTGAAAATTACGAAGAAACTGAAAGAGAATTTCAAAAAAGAGAAGAATGTTTTTTTCTAGACGAAAACGGCTTTATTTTTGACGAGGTTTTAGATTCTGATTTAGATAATGTTTCTAATCTCGCAAAACATTTTGGAAGTCTCACAAAAGCGGGCGAAATAGGTTCGAGTTTTTTAGGACATGCAAAGTTTAAAAATTTATATAATTTTTTAGGGTTAGTCTCTTCTACTTTTGAGATAAAACCTAAGATAATAAGAAAACAAGAATCAACATTAGAAATTTTTTTAGATTTTGGTTCTGTTTTGAAAATTTCAGCTGACGATGATTTTGAAAAGACCTTTGAAAATTTGATAACTTTATTGAGTGATTCAGAATTTCAGAAAGTAAACAACCCATTATCTCTTTTTGAATATATCGATTTGCGGTTTGGTCAAAAAGTCTTCTATAAGTTAAGATAATCTTTCTATGAAAAACATCTGGGAGGACATGAAGAAGCCGTTTTTTGTGCTTGCACCCATGGCCGATGTGACTGACGCGGCTTTTCGCCATATTATTGCTAAATATTCTAAATATGGAGGACAAGACATAGGTGAATACGGAAGGTTTATCCGCCCAAATTTTGCTTGTCCGCCTAAATTTCTTCGAAATTTTGAGCGGACGCAAAATTTGGGCGGGCCGGATGTTTTTTGGACTGAATTTGTTTCTGCTGATGGTTTGGTTAAAGCTCCTGAAAAAGGAAAACAAAAACTTCTCAAAGATTTGGAATTTAGTGAAGGCGAACATCCGATTGTGGCTCAAATTTTTAGCTCTAAACCCGAAATGATAAAAGAAGCATCTAAGATGTGTTTGGATTTGGGTTTTGATGGCGTTGATATAAATATGGGTTGTCCAGATCGAAGTATTGAAAAACAAGGTGCGGGCGCGGCGCTTTGTAAAACTCCTGAAATTGCAAAAGAATTGATTTTGGCAGCGAAAGATGGAGTGGAAAACAAAATTCCGATTTCTGTAAAAATTAGGCTTGGTTACAACAAGGATGAGCTCGAGACATGGTTGTCTGAATTACTTTCAGTTGAGCCGGCTCTCATTACTATTCACGCTCGAACCAGAAAAGAAATGTCAAAAGTTCCAGCACGTTGGGAAAGAATAAAAAGAGCAGTTGAAATTCGAGATGAATTAAAAAGCAAAACTTTAATTGCCGGTAACGGTGATGTAATAGACTTAGAAGACGCGAGAAAAAAAGCAGAAGAAACAGGTGCGGATGGAGTGATGTTGGGACGAGCGATATTTGGTAATCCTTGGCTGTTTTCAGAAAAAATACCAACTTTGAAAGAGCGTTTAGAAGTTTTAATAGAACACACAAAACTTTTTGAAGAACTTCTCGGTGGCACAAAAAGTTTTGCTTTAATGAAAAAACACTACAAGTCATACATTCAAGCTTTTCCGGAAGCTAAGGATTTGCGTTTGAAGCTCATGGAGACGGAAAATGCTAGGGAAGTAGAAGAAGTAATAAACAACCATCTAATCCAAAGGTAGTCTTTGGACAATTGTGTAAAAACCCTTTAATTAAGCGGTTTTTTAGAGATTTCCACAAACCAGTCTAAAACGCTTGACAAAATATTTGAATATGCTATACTAGTCGAGTCAAATCAAGGGTAGTTAACTGGGCGTCCAGAAGACCCTTGAGGAGATTATTGTTCTTTACAGGAGGCATCCCGATGCAGAATTGCCATGACCCCCCGCGTCTGAACAACCAGTTTGATTTTCAGGGAAACTGCCGCCAGGGCTTCGGCGCCTGACACGAGAACGGCGCCGGCGTCACGTTTGACTCGAGTTTGAGAACGTCTCGACCTCGAGTACGTGAGTGTTTAATAAGGAGCCTAGAGGAATGAAGCAGATCTGAGGGGAAGGACCCCAAACATAAGGTCAGCGATGGGACCTTGGTCACGTTCGCACAGAACGTCACTGAATAGCCTGCGCCTCTCATGATAAGTGGGAGTCCTCATCTCGGGAATAAAACAAGAGAATTCAGGCTGAAAAGCCGCCCCGGGATGCAGAATACGTTGATCCCCGTTGCGAAAGCGCGGGGGTCTTTTTTTATTTAAATTAATATCGGGAGATCGTATCTCCCGATATTTACAGGAGCTTGACAAAAAATGTGGGTTTGCTATAATATACCCAGGATCGTGGTTTGGTCAGTGTTGACCTCCTCGATTAGTTCTTCCCAAAGGGAGAAAGGAACCCAACATATGAATGTGCGTAACACCACTTTGACCATTAACTTTGCGAACGACGACCGCGGCGCCACCGGCACCAGCCTCATCGGCTGACCGCCACCGGCGACGTCCCGCAAGCTCCAAGTTTGCGGGACAAAACAGGAACTTAATTGTTCCTACAAAAGCAGAGCGGGCTCGTTTGTTTGAGTCTGCCGGTCCCCTGGCGTTGAAACCACCGAGCGCTGGGGACCATTAGGCCCCCACGAGGCCTCGCCCAGTCCGCTTCGGCGGCTGGGCGAGGCCCTCCGTTTCAACGAACGGAGTTCGTTGAATAGCACACATTCGCGGAGCGAAAACGCAAGGAGTTAGTCATGAAGTTTTGGCTGATGCTCGCGGCATTCCTCGCACTTTGTTAAACCCCCTAGCCCCTAGCAGGACCCCCTTGACCTAGCACTGTTTACAGTCGCGAAAGTCAGGGGGTTTTTTGTATCTGGGGATAAGTGGTGGTAATAAAAATTAATAGTGGTAAACTTTTTCATTAGACTGATCTTCGCTCGAAAGAGCAGGAAGGAGGAAGGAAGCAATGGCGACCCTTCACCTCACTATCACGCAGGAGAACAACGACTTCAAGAGGATCTGAGTTCACATCGCGCGAGAAGTGCAGAAAAACCTGAAGTATGACCAGCGAGCCTTGAAGCTCGCAAACGTGCTCGAAAGAGCAACTATTCCTTGGCACAGAGCCTTGGATGATGCAAAAAGTAGGGGTCGGACAAGCATTGCGCGCGTCCGACCCTTTTTCTTTTTCTAAATTTTCAAACTCCTGTATAATTCTTTTTATGGTAATGGAAGACTTAGCTCTCTATCGAAAATATCGCCCTCAAAAATTTAGTGATGTTTTAGGACAAGAACATATCATAAAAATTTTAGAAGGTTCAATAAAACTAAAGAGAATTTCCCATGCCTATCTTTTTACTGGTGCACGAGGAACTGGAAAAACCTCCATCGCTAGAATTATGGCAAGGGAAATTGGATGTAAGGAAGAAGATCTTTACGAAATTGATGCTGCTTCAAACCGGGGCATCGATGATGTTCGAGAAATCAAAAGGGGAGTCGGTGTGCCTCCATTTCATTCTCCCTACAAAGTTTTCATAATTGACGAAGTTCATATGCTAACCAAAGAAGCCTTTAATGCGCTTCTTAAAACTCTTGAAGAACCGCCTCCTTATGCAATTTTCATACTAGCGACAACAGAACCGGAGAAACTTCCAGAGACTGTCATATCTCGTTGCCAAGTTTTTAATTTTAAAAAACCAAATCAGGCAGTTTTGAGAGATATGATTTTAAAAATAGGGGAAAGTGAAGGTTTCACACTCGAACCATCTTCGGCTGACCTGATAGCTCTACTTTCTGAGGGATCTTTTAGAGATGCACAGGGAATCTTGCAAAAAATTCTAAGTTTTTCCAAGAATAAAAAAATCTCAATAGAGGAAGTCGAAATTGTTACAGGTGCACCCAAAAGCGAACTTGTGAACGGATTTGTGACTGCTATCGCAGAGGGGAATTTAGAAAATGGTTTGAAATCTATATCGTCTGCGGTGGAACAAAACATTGAAATGAAGACTTTTTTGAAATTAATTTTGCAAAAAATTCGATTTATATTACTTCTGCGTTTCGGAGCTGGGCTTGAAAAAGAAATAGAAAATGAATTAAAAAAAGAAGATTTTGATTTTTTGAAAAAAATGTCTAGCAAAGAGGGGACAAAAATTAATTCTCAAGTTTTAGTAGAACTTCTTGGTGCTTATGAAAAAATAGGAGGCTCCTATATTTCACAGCTTCCTCTAGAACTTGCAGTTGTAAAGATTGTCGGCACCGAATCTCAACCACAACTTTCTCTAAATTCCTAATCCGCCAACTGGTGGACTAAACCCTCTTTATTCCAACCACGAAGCGAGTCGTTCTCTTTTTAAAAAACTTGCGGAGCCCCGGCGGGAGCGAGCAGAGAAAATTTCTAGCAAGAAATTTTCGTGTTTTTAAAAAGAGAACATGAGCGGTTCTTATCCCCATTTAGAGTTCTTCATAATAGGAATAATTTTATATACTTAAAGCATAAAGGAGTGCTCTAAAAGCATTAATAAAATTTATGGAAGATAATTTAACTTATAGAACGCCGGAATCATCTAATAATCACAATAATAAAAAAACCATTATGTTAATAGTGGCGGCTGTTTTGATTATTTTAATTTTGGTCGTGATTTATTTTGTTTTCAAACCTGGGACAACAGGTCCGAAGATAGAAGAATGGCAAGGGTTAACAGAAGAAGAAAAGGAAAAAATAGACAAAGATCTTTTTGCTCCAATTCCTGAAGATAGGCAATTAACCGAAGAAGAACAACAATTTTCAGAAGAGGAGCTTTTTGTTCCAGCTTCAGAAGAAGTACAATTAACCGAAGAAGAACAAAGGTTAATTGAAGATCAATTATTTAATTAAAATTATTTTTAACAACATGAATTTTTTAAATTTAAAATCAAGTTTAAAACCCACACTTAAATTAGCCCTCCTCTTTATGGTTGTTGTTTTAGGATTAGGTGTTAATTATATTTTTGCAGATTGGCAAGGTCCTTTAGGAGATCCGCCTACAGGAAATATAGATGTTCCTGTAAATGTCAGCATCAATGAACAAACAAAGAGAGGTGCTTTACGAGCTGGCGGGCTGCACTCTTTGACATCACTTCGAGTTGATGGAAAAGTTGGTATTGGAACTGGTGCAAATATACCCGCAGCAACTCTTCATATAAATCAAAATGGCAATAATTACGCTTCTATTCAGCTTGGTAATGATGAAGAAAATAAGGGTTTCGGAATTATAAAAGCTGCTGATAGCGGTAGTAATTCTTTAGGTTTTTGGTCTGGAAAAATCGGCGGTCCGACAACTCAAAGGATGACAATCCTTCAAAACGGCAACGTCGGAATTGGCGCAAGTGACCCGACTGAAAAACTTCATGTAGCTGGAAATATCAACTTACCAGCAACTGGAATTTTGAAAATAAACGGACAAGCTGGAACAGATGGCCAAGTGCTTACTAGAACTGCAACAGGTATGAATTGGATGGATTCTTCTGGTGGTGATGGCGGCGGGACTCCAAATTTACAGCAAGTCACTGATGTTGGCGCAACTACAAATGATGTAATAAGAGTCGCTCCATCTGGTAGTGGTTTAGCAGCTGTAGCGTTTGGAACTAACTCAAACGATAACTATTTTATAGGACGACCAGCAAACCAGTCTTATTTTAATATTTTTGATGTCGCTAACAATCGAGATATTTTAAGAGGAAATGTAAGTGGAAATCTTCTATTACAGCCTAATGGTGGAAATGTTGGTGTTGGAATAGCTCCAACACAGAAATTGGATATAAACGGTAAAACTCTTTTTCGTGGGGACATAAGTTTTAGCAGCGGGGCAAAAGATGTTGATATACCTTCGGGGACTTTTAGTATCAAACATGAAAATTCTCCCAAAATAACATTTCAAGGAGCAAATACAGGGCACGTCGGAATAAATGAATTTGTTCCAGCCAGCGATTTACACGTTGTAAAGAAGAATCGGCAAAACGGTAGTTTCCCAACCTTAACAGTTACTGGAGTTGGCGCGGGTGGAGGAAATGGTCAATCTGTAATTGCACTTACAACAGAATATGCTTTAGGCAATAACCTTACTAGTGATTATGATCCTAATTATGGTCATAGCCAAGGTTGGGGTATTATCGCTCGTGGTTTTAATGAAAATAATTCTAATGATCTAGCTTTCGGTTTCTGGAGCAGTAGAACTGGTGGTTGGAAGCAGGCCCCAATGGTGCTCAAGACGAACGGTGATTTAACCATTGCAGGAAGCTTGTCTCAAAGTTCTGACTTGAATCTTAAAGAAAAAATTTCCAATTTATCTAATTCTCTAGAAAAAATTCTTCAATTGAACGGAGTTAATTTCGAATGGAAAGACGATAAGACAAATCAAAAGAATATTGGATTCATCGCTCAAGAGGTTAAGAAAATTTTTCCTGAATTAGTAAAAGGTGAAGAAGGAAACATGAGCGTTGATTACGTTTCTCTGGTCCCAGTTTTAGTTGAAGCAGTGCAAGAGCTTAATCAGAAAAATCAGGACTTAGAAGCTCGACTAAATATACTAGAAGAAAAGCTCGACGCACTAACGAATTGATTCAATAAGTTAAAATTAGATTATTAGAATTAATAAAAAAATGAATTTTAAAAAAAATAAGTCAAGCTTAAAAATCACACTAAAACTAGTTATTTTTCTTGCCGTCGTTGTTTTAGGATTAGGTGTTAATTATATTTTTGCAGATTGGCAAGGTCCTTTAGGAGATCCGCCTACAGGAAGTATAGATGTTCCAGTGAATACAGGTCCTAACGAACAAACAAAGACAGGGATCTTAAGATCTGGAGGTTTGCATTCTTTATCCTCACTTCGAGTTGATGGAAGAGTCGGAATTAACAACCTTAATTACGCTGCTATTCAACTCGGCGACGACGAAGCTGGAAAAGGTATGCATATAACTAAGACGGATGATACTGGCGGTAATTCTCTAATTTTCTGGGCAGGTAAACTTGGTTTCGGAACGAAACTTATGACACTTTTGCAGGATGGTAATCTTGTACTAGAGAAACAAATAAAAATAAAAGGAGGTATACCTGGCGCTGGAAAAGTTCTAACTTCTTCTGACGCAACCGGTCTGGCTACATGGCAGACTCCATCTGGTAGCGGCGGTCTTCCAAGCGGAAGTGCTAGTCAAACTCTTAGACATAATGGTACGAGTTGGATTGCTAATTCTCTTATCTATAATAATGGAACAAACGTTGGAATTGGTCTTACGAACCCATTAACGAAGCTTCATGTAAACGGCGATATAAATGTTTCGTCAGCAGTCGGTGTCTACAAATGGGGAAATATCGCAGGGTTAAATAGTACGACTTGTACTTCTGGACAAGCTCTTACAGGTATAAATATTAGAGGAGGTATTGTAACTGGCGGAACATGTAGTGATGTGAGCGGTGGTGGCGGTGGTTTGAGCGGAAGCGGAACTTTAAATTATATTCCGCGTTGGACTGGCGCAAGTTCGTTAGGGAATTCAATAATGTCTCAATCTGGATCGACATTAAACATCACAGGGAATTTAGGTCTGAATGTTAGCGAAGGAACTTCTTTAATAAATAGAACCGCTGGCGCTCTTTCTATTAGAGCTCAATCTACAGGTGCCACTCCAGGTAGTATAGATTTTAGAACAGATGGGACTATTAGAATGACTATTCACGAACCAAATTCGATTTACAACTATCTTGATGGGACAGTCGACATCGCAAAGTTAAGAGTTCAAGGAGCGGGAGCTGCAGGTAAGATTTTAAGTTCTGTAAATAGCCAAGGTTTGGCACAGTGGAGTACCTTATCTTCTATGGCAGTAACTAGCATAACTGCGGGACCTGGAATTCAAACTAGCGGATCAACAGGAAATGTTACAGTAAGCGTTGCGCAAGGGGCGTGGTGTGGAAACCAATTAGCTAGAGCAACAGGTCAATGGGGTGGATTTGGAAAGGGTGAACCGATGGATGGCTATCCGGGTCAAACAAGACTCTGCCAAGGACATGAGCCTGCTGTAAGTTGTCCTCAAGGCTATACAGCCTTCGATTATAATTCTTTCAATTTCGATTGGGCACAAATGTGGACTTGTATAAAAAATTAATTTTCTTTCCTAAAATATGAAAAACATCAAAAATTCAAAAAAAATAGGGAAGTTGGTTTTACTCGGAGGGCTATTTATAACAATTGCGTTAATAACGATTTTAAATTTACCGGGAGAAAAAGTTATCGCCCAGACTGGTGGGGGATGCACACTAGATGCCTGGGGTTGGAGCGCTTATCTTGATTCTTTCGGGAAACTTGGCGGGATTGGTTGGACAAGTTTCGCAAAAAACGATAACGATATTAATCAACTAGATTACGGAGTTACTGTTAACCCAGATAATGGAAAAATGTCTGGGTACATTTGGTCTGATAGCATTGGTTGGATAAGATTTGGTGGCCTTTCTGGTTTTCCTACCGGTGGTGGGACGATGGCTTCTGACGCTACGCTAGTTGGCAATGATTTAAAGGGTTGGGTTAGAGCATGCTCTGTTTCTGCAGATGCTAACTGCACATTTTCAAGTCTTAAATCAGACGCTGAACTTGGAGGTTGGGTTGGATGGATTGCTTTATCAGGAAATTGGGCCGAGGGGGTGACTTTTAATCCTACAACAGAGAAATTTAGTGGATTTGGTTGGGGATCTGATAAGGTTGTTGGTTGGTTTAATTTCAGAGATGTTGGTTATGCAAGAGAAAGTTGTGAAGGTAATGGGGATTTTGAGTATACTGCAACTGTTGAACCTCCTCCTCCTCTAATAATAGAAAGATCTGACTCAAGTGGTACGGATAAATCTAGACAATTGAGGATTGTTTTAGATAACGGAACTCCTCAAGAAGTGAGAGTAACAAGCATAGAAGAAATTTTTACTCCTCCTGGAGATACTATTAATTTAACAGTCGATGGTTCTGATAGTTGTAGACCAAACAGCGAATGTAATATCGACCTTTCTGTAGATTATCAGTTGAGATCAAATGGTAAGCCTTTAGAAAATGCCAATTTCAAAATTTTAACAGAGAGCGATGACGGTACCGTTTCTAGGGAGACAAACTTTGGAGTAAATATCATAGGTACTAGAGAACCAGGAGTGATTTGTTCCGCTACTCCTAATCCTGCTTTTAGAGATCAGGATGTCGCATGGTTGGCAACTCCTTTTGGGGGACTAGGAGGCACTGTTTCAAAGTATGTCTGGTTTGGAGATCCTGATTCTAGAGTTAATGGAGTAGAAGGCGAAAGAATAGATATCTCTGGTGGATATCAAGTAGAAGGAGTCATAAACGCAGGAGTCAGAGCGCTTGATGATAAGAATCTAGTAATTGCAGAAGCTGAGTGTAGTTTACAAATTCTCCCTGATATTTATTTCGAACATATCTAGAACGATTCATAGTTTATAGTTGAGGATCAAATTCGAGTTTGCTATAAACTACGAACTAAAGACTATAAACTAATTATGAAGCCAATAGGAAAAGTCACACACTATTATGACAAGCTTGGAGTTATGGTTATTGAACTCCATGATACTTTGAGGGTGGGCGACCGTATTCGAGTTGAGAAGGACGATGATTTTTTTGAACAGGAAGTAATTTCTATTCATAAAAACTATGTTCCTGTGCAGAGTGCTAAAGAGGGGGATGTGATTGGTCTAAAAGTAGAGCATGAAGTGAAAGACGGGGCTCTAGTTTTGCTCTCGTAATGTGTGGATATCGCTAATCAATATTGACCTTGACTAATTTTCTCTTTCGTGTATACTTATCACTTAAGTAAGCGTTTTTGTTAAGCAAATCTAGGTCTTCCTTGTTTGGCTTAAGAAAGGTTCGACGTCTTACAATTAAAAGTAAGAGGCATAAAAAGCCAAGCAAAATGAAGAAACTATATGTCGGTGGATTGCCATACAGCACCACTGAAGCAGAATTGACAGATTTCTTTTCTAAAGCTGGTCAAGTTGACTCAGCAGCTATCATTTCTGACAGAATGTCAGGACGATCCAAAGGATTTGGATTTGTAGAGATGGCTTCTGAAGGAGAAGCTCAAAAAGCCATTGAAATGTTCAATGGTAGCGAAATGGGCGGTAGAAAAATCACCGTTGACGAAGCAAGAGCTAAAGAAGAAAGACCAAGTAGAGATAACTACTAATTTCTAAAATTGAAAACAGCCCCGCGGGCCGAAAGGCCCGCGGGGCTGTTTCTTTTTTTAAATTAATATTTCTATGTCCGCCTCGCTTCTAAGAAATTCCAAGAAAACTTCAGATTCGGCAATGATTTTTTGATTTTCTAATTGTTTAGCAAACCAACTCTTTACACCTTCATAGGCAGGAATTTCTTCATTTAGTCCTGAATTATTGACTTCTAAAACTAAGCTATCATAAGCCGCTCTTATTTCTTCTTCTGTTACCAAAAATTTTCCATCTCCGTTTTTGTGTTTTATGGATTTAATTAAGATCAATTCGTTTTCCATATCTTTTTTGAAAGTTTCTTCTGGTAGACTGTATTGTTTCAGGTAAGTTCTATAAGCTTCTTCTCCTCCCAAAAGAGCCACTCTGGTCGCATATTCCGCATTGAACTCTTCTTCAGAGAAAGTTATGTTATTTTTTTCAGCGTACTCTTTCACTAAAGTTAAATCTATAAGATGATTGACAACGTTTTCTTGCAGGAGTTTAGCAGCCTCTGAATCAAAAGTTTTCTCGGAGATTCCTTCCAATTGCTTTTTGATAAAATTGTATTCTTTATCATACTCACTTTTACTTATTGATTTTCCATTTACCATTGCAACGCCTTCTTTTTGACTGGATATAAAAGTAAATAGAACAGCAATAACGGCTAATATTATAATAATCAGAGCAACTAATTTTATGGGGCTTTTTTCTGTTTTCATAAGAAAAATGATACCACAAAATAAGCTCGCTGTTTATGTTATAATTTTTCTTATGAACTCTAAGAATGTGGAAAATCGACCAGTTTTTTGTGATTCTGACAAGATTGAGAAGTTGAGAAAAAAGAAGGTTAAAGAGGTAGATGCTTTTTCTTTCCAACTCAAGGAATTATTTTTTATAGAAAATCCAAAATTTGTTGGTCAAGAAAAAGAAGAAGTCTATAAAACAAAAGACTTTAAAAAATTTTCTGAAAAGAAAGAGAATGATTTCCAGTATATTTTTTTTCCTTGGAACAATAGCTTGGTGAAATGTGTTAATCACGAAGATTATTTCAAAATAAAAACTAATCGAAATCAGGATTTAATTACGCTTGAGGAACAGAAAAAGCTCTATGATTATCGAGTGGCCGTTTTGGGTATGAGTGTTGGTTCAAATATTGCTTTTGTTTTAACTCAGGCTGGCATATCTCGTGAAATTACCATCGCTGATTTTGATGAGCTAGACACTAGTAATTTGAATAGAATTTTAGCCGGCGTTCATCAAGTTGGAGTAAAAAAGACTCTTATAGCATCTCAAAAAATTTACGAAGACAATCCTTATGCTGGAGTTAACGCTTTGCCAGAGGGAATAAATAAAGAAAATTTGGAAAAATTGCTCAAAGAGAAAAAAATAGATTGCATTGTAGAAGAAGTTGATAATTTGGGAGTAAAAATTGATGTTCGATTTTTGGCAATGAAATACAAGGTGCCGGTTTTAATGGCAACAGATAATGGCGACGGTGTTGTTTTACATGTTGAACGATACGATTTGGGCTATAATAAAATTTTTCATCAAGAAGTTGGATTTTGGCAAGAAAAAATGACATCTCTTAGCGGAGGTGCTTCCAAGGAAGTTTTTGGAGAAATTATCACAAACATGATTATGGGTGGAATAGAAAATGTTGACCCAAAAGTTATGATGTCTGTAAAAAGAATTTTAAACAAAGAATTAGTTTCTTGGGCTCAGCTTGGTAGTGCGGCAATTCTTGCGGGTGTTGTGACCACATTTGCAGTTAAAAAAATCGCTCTAGGAGAAGATAAACGCTTAGAAGTTCGCTCGTTTATAAACCCCACATACTAACTTACTTTCCATAATGGTGGAGAAAATTAAACCTTCAAGAACAGTTTTTAAAGGGGAAATTATTACTGAATTTTTGCCTGCCCGCCCACAACACGCAGGCGGGGCTCCAACTAAGGCGTCAAAGAAGGTAATAATTCTTTGTCCCGGAGTTCCAGGGGTTCCTCATCGAGATGAAGTTATGAATCTTCTCTCAAAAAAAGGTTTTTGGGTTTTTCATCCAAGATATCGCGGTACATGGGAAAGTAAGGGGAAATTTCTTAAAAAATCTCCGCATCAGGATATTTTGGATATTATTGACCAGCTGCCGCGCGGATTCAAAGATTCTGAAACCGGCAAAACTATCCGACTGAAATCTGATGAAATTTATCTTATTGGTGGTAGTTTTGGCGGACCAGCGGCAATTTTAGCATCTAAAGATTCGAGAATTAAAAAAGTCGTCTCTATTTCAGGCGTGACAGACTGGCGAAGAAATTTAAGAACAGTAGAACCTTTGGATCAGATGAAGAAATATGTGAAAGAATATTTCGGGCGAGCTTATGATTTTGATAATAAAGATTGGGATAAGCTAGAAAAAGGAAAGTTTTATAATCCAATAGCTGAAGCAAAAAATTTAGACAGTAGAAAAATTTTTATGATCCACTGTCAAGATGATGATATTGTGCTATGGCAACCAGCGGAAAAATTTGCAAAAATTACAGGAGCAAAACTTTGGCTTTTGAAAAAAGGTGGGCATTTAGGATTGTCAGTTTTGCTTGATCCAAAAATTTCTAAAAAAGTTTTTGATTTTCTCGAAGGCTGAGAGTTTGTGTTAAAGTAATAAAATGCAAAAAAAGAGAGTCGTGATAATTGGCGGTGGTTTTGGAGGTGTCTATGTAGCCAAAAAACTTAAAAAATTGGCAGCGAAAGAGTTAATAGAAGTAACTCTTGTAAATCGAACAAATTATTTTCTTTTTACGCCACTTCTTCACGAAGTGGCAACTGGCGGGCTTTCACCTACGAGCATAGCCGAACCGATCCGAGAAATTTTTCGAAAAACAAAAATAAAATTTCGACAAGCAGAGGTTCTAGAAATAGATTTTAAAAATAAAAAAATAAAAACAGATACAGGTGATTTGCCCTATGATTTTTTGGTTATTTCTACCGGAGCAAGCACAAAATTCCACGGTATTACCGGTGCAAAAGAGCATAGTTTAACTTTAAAAAATCTTTCAGATGCTTTAAAAATAAGATCGAAAATTATTGATTCGTTTGAACAAGCTTCTTTTGAAAGTGATCCAATAAAACGACAAGAACTTTTGACTTTTTCTATTGTCGGAGGGGGAGCGACTGGTGTTGAATTAGTAGCCGAGATATCAGAATTTGTTTTCGATACACTCTTGCCATTTTATTGTCGGACACATTGTGATAAAAACGATGTAAGGATTGTTCTGATATCTTCTAGTAAAGAAATTTTACCTTTATTTCCGATGGTTTTGAGAGACTGGGCATTAAAAATTTTACTTCGCAAAAACATTGAAGTTTTTCGGGGTGTTAGGGTTTCAGAATTGAGTAAAGGAGATATTATTTTAACTGATCAAACTAGGATTATTTCTTCAAACATTTTTTGGACGGCAGGAGTTTCGCCACAGCTACCAAATTTTATTGGAGAAGTTCCAACAGAAAGTGGCAGAATAAAGGCAGATAAAAATTTGAGAATAGAAGGGGAGAGTAGTGTTTTTGTGTTGGGTGATTCAGCCTTATTTTTAAGTGAAAAAGAGCCTTTAACTATGTCTGCTCAGGTAACTGTCCAACAAGCAAAAACAGTGGCAAATAACGTAAAGAATCTTATTGAAAATAAAGGGTTGAAATCTTTTAAGTACAGATCTCAAGGAGAGCTTGTCTCTCTTGGACAGTGGATGGCTGTCGGTAGTATGTTTGGTTTTAAAATAAAAGGTAGATTTGCTTGGTGGATTTGGCGCACTGTTTACCTTTTCAAATTTACTTCTTGGAGGAAGAGGTTTCGAATCGCTTTCGAATGGACAATCAATCTATTTTATTCTCGAGATATCACTAAAATCAATTAATTTTGCGTATTCTATCAAGTCGGATATAATGTCAAGAGTTATAAATTAATAAAAATCATTATGGGTAAAATTATAATTCCTTTAGTTATTATTCTGGTCGCTTTAGGGGCTTTTCTTTTATTGGGTGAAGGAAAAGATACTCCAAAAAGTGGGACTTCTTCTGAGAATTCAACTACTACAAATACAGAAGAAACAAATATGCCTTTTGCCGGAGATCTTTATCTTCTTTCTGCAAACGATAGCGTTGTAAATTGGACAGGAAGAAAAACATTGATTCCTAATTATGAAGACACAGGGACTCTTAACTTTGTAGAGGGTCAATTCTATATGGATGAGGGAGTGTTTACTGGCGGAAGAGCGGTCTTCAATATGGATTCTATAAAAGCTGTGAAGACCACTATTGGAAAAGAGTCTGATCTAGATAAACATCTCAGATCCGAAGACTTCTTTGCTGTAGCAAATTATCCAACAGCTGAGCTTAACATAAAGAATGTTGTGGCTGGAGAGACAGAAAATCAATTTAATCTTTCTGGAGAGCTAACAATTAAGGGAATTTCTCAAGGCGTATCTTTCCCCGCGACTATAACACAAAATGGTGATACGTTGACGATTGAAGGAGAAACAAAACTTGATAGGACATTATGGGATATTCGATTTGGTTCTGACAAATTCTTCGATAACTTGGCAGATAACGTAATAGATGATTTCTTTAGTGTGGAGTTTAAGGTTGTAGCTAATAAACAGTAATTTTGTTTGAGAAAACCCCGGGTGTGTTTATGCACACTCGGGGTTTTTCTTTACGTTTTAATATTGGTAATATCAAGTTAGAACTGTATCGTGCGACTTTGAATCTTGTGGTCTCTCGCGCTCTTCCTTTCCGCACTTCCTCTTTGTGGGCAGGAGAGCAACGGCGGCCTGGTGACACTCCTCACCAGGCTGCTTTTATTCGGGTTTTTCTGTCAGAATAATCATTCTTTTAGATTCCGAAGCATAAATTTCTCCATTAAAAGACCCATAGATTTGCTTCACAAGTAAACCTAGATTCTTCAACATGGCCGTTATTTCTTGCTTATCGTAAATGCGAACGCCATAAGATTTTTCACTAAACTGATCTTCTTTTCTACGTTTAATCTTAACATCCCATCTTTTTGTTGCCGGATTAAAATCTGACATAGTTTTAATTTCAAAACCATTTAGACTCGTTTCTCTTTGAGATGATTTGAAGTTTTTAAAGAAGTTATTAGGATTCGGTAAATCAAGAATAAATATTCCTCCGGGTTTTAAAACCCTAAAGACTTCAGAAATTACTTTCTCATCATCTTTTTTTTCGCTAAAATAACCAAAAGCGGTAAAAATATTTATGACGGCATCAAATTCTTGGTTTAAAAATGGAAGTGCTAGCATATCTCCCTCTACAAAATTTGTATTCAAATCCTCCCTTTTTGCTTTTTGTCTAGCGATATTGATTAGATCTTTAGAGTAATCTAATCCTGTCACATTAAAACCTTCTTTAGATAAAGCTATAGAATGTCGACCCTGCCCACAAGCTAGATCCAAAACTTTGATAACCTTATTTTTATTAAGAATTTCCTCTAAAAGTTTTGTTTCCTCTTGAGTCTTTTTCTCGCTGACTTTATCAGAATAAAGCTCTAAATAATCTTTATTAAAAAATTCTTTCCACCATTCGTTTTTCATAAATTTTTTTAATGATTTCTTCTTTTGGTATTCCTAAATATGATATTTGAGGATCACAATAATGCCGACCTCTAATTATTTTTCCGTCTTTAAATTCCCAAACTATAGCCATTGGAGTTGAATAAATTTTACCGGTTTTGATATCTGGATATATTTCAGTCATTTCAGCCATAACGACATCTCCACTCGCAATAATGTGGTTAATGTAGTATTCTCGGCCTTTTATTATATAAACATCTTCCAGTTCTTTTCCTTCATTTATTTTTTCTGATGGAAATACTTCACCTGTTTTGGGAGCTTTATAAACCCAAGTCATTTTGTAATTTTTATCCATTTTATCTAATGCATTTTGAATTTGCCCTTTGATTTCATCCATAAGGATTTTTCGGATAGTGTCTATATTCTTTTTTTCTTGTGCTGTATTCATAGTATAAAAAACGAAGTCCAGTATTGTTATAGATTAGAGGATTTTGGAAAGGATGATTTTCTTTTTAAATTTTCCTCTTTCTTTTGATTTTTCATCCTTAATTTTAATAATATTTTTTTGTTTAAAATTTTTAAATTCTATAATCGTATCAATAACCTCTAGAACGTCTGCTATCTCTTCAATATTTTCAGACTCTACAAACTCTTGGCATTCTTCTATTAATTTTTCTTTTAATTTATTCCAGTATTCCTCTTGGTCTGCAACATGAAAAATTGGTAGTTTTCCTTCCATTTTAATGTGTTCTATAACTCTATCTCTCACCAACTTTTCTAATTTCATAATTTTTTTAATGCGCAACTATTTTCAATGACGATTTTTTATCAGAAACAATCAGCTGTGCCTTTCCACCGATAGGAAAAGTAATCATAGGTGAAGTATGTCCGAAGTCTACATTTGCTAAGACAGGTATGCGATCTAGCTCTTTTATCGATTTAATAATCTTTATCAAATGACTAGTCCTCACTTCACTCCCATTTTGGAATCGTCCAATAACAATACCTTTTACTTTATCAAAATTTGGAAGATGAATAATAGATTGTAAATCACGATTAAAGTTAACCAACTTGGATTCAGCGTCATCTTCCAAGAATAAAATGGAATCGGATATATTTGGAAGATACTCGGTTCCTTGCAGAAGATTAAAAGTGCAAATATTCGCACCCAAAATTGTCCCTCTCGCTTCACCGCTATTGATAATTAGCCACCCGTCATTCTTTAGTAGCTTTCGATTTTCTTGATCTAGGTACCATCTGTCATCACTCCATGATTCGCTTGGCAAAATATTGAACTCCTCATTATTAAGTAAACATTTTTTAAAATATTCTAAAGTGTAATCAAAATGGAGTTTTTGACCGAATGTTGAGTATGCAGGTCCAGAATATGTAACCAGTCCAGTTTTTGCGTATATGGCGTTTTGTAAGGCTGTTGTGTCTGAATAACCAATAAAAACTTTCGGATTATTTTTTATTATGTCCCAATTCAGATAACGTAAAAGTTGATTGCAGTTAAAACCTCCTATTACCGCAAAAACACCCTTTACACTTTTATCCGAGAAAGCATGATGTAAATCACTGACCCTCGATTCGATACTAGAAGAATCGAATTCGTCCAATTCTTCAACATGTTTACCAAAAGATAATTTCAGTCCCATATTACCAAACCTTTCATCTGCGATTAGCCTCATTTCTTTAGAAATAAGACTCAGAGAATCAGAGGGTGCTACCACCACAACCTTATCACCCCTTTTTAATTTGTTCGGAAAAGTTATTTTCATATTATCTTTAATACGTTTCTCATAGTTTTGGATCGATTCAAGTCCAAGCGCTCTGCGTTTTTCGTTCAAATTTTTTTCATTTTCTATTGGTAGAAACTCTATCTCACCATTAAATTTAACTTTGTATTGAGTTCCGTATACCTGTCGTTCTCCTCGTTGAACCTTCAATTTATCAGTGATGAAAGCAACGTCCTTGGGGAATATTTTATCAGGAAACTGAAAAATTATATTTGAGACCAATTCTAGATGTTTAATTGGTAGATGGAGAGTCAATATGATTCCTGCCTCGTATTCTTTTTTATTAACTTTGTCTCTGAACGGATAACCATTCTTTCGAATCAATTCTAAAAAAACTTCCGATAATTTTAAACTTTCTTTTCTAAATTTATCTTTAGAGATTAACCCTCGTTTGAAATCTTTAATTAGTCGCTGGTCTTTTTTAAGGAGATCGCTATAAAAATTCATATCTATATATTATCTTGAATTACGAAAATAGTACTATATTCTAAAAAAAAGAAGTGTTAAAAACTGTCAAACCTCTACAACAAATTTGGCTCATTTTTACGCTAGCCCGATTTTAGGCTTATAAATAAGGCTAAAATGAGGCTCTTGTCACCTATTTTTGTTGTTTGTTGACAACACTTCTCACTTTTAAGACAATCTGTTTAGATCCAATCTAATTTCTTTTTGAGAATAATCACAGATAGATTGGATGCGTTCTTAATAGGAGGTCGTACCTACTCCAAGATGTCCGAAAACACTAGGAGTCGGATATTGAATTCGTGAGCCTGTCTGGTCTGACTTAGCAACCCAAACATTTAGGTGAAAGGAAAACTCATGACTGAAAAAATCATTACAGAACTGCACGCACGCTTCAGTCGAACCACGGAAGAAATCTTTTCGCTCAAAGAGTGGGATTTACTTCTGCGGAGTGGTAAGCAGTTGCGTATCAAGTATGGAGTCGATGTAACTGCACCATTCCTTCATATCGGACACGCAGTTAATCTCTGGATGATGAGGGAACTTCAAGATCTCGGACACAAGGTCGTTTTTCTGATTGGCGATTTCACCACACAGATAGGTGATCCAACCGGAAAAAGCAAGACTCGTCCAGAAATCCCAAAAGAGAAAATCGAACAGAATGCCGATATGTTCATAGAACAGGCGAAGATGGTGCTTCGTTTCGATGATCATAACCTTTTGGAGATAAGAAGGAATTCGGAATGGTATGACAGCATGGGGTTGTCTGAGTTCCTCAAGCTCATATCAGTCGTGACTCATGGCAGACTTATTTCCCGGGATATGTTCCAAAAACGTATTGCTGGGAGTGCTGACATCTACATGCACGAACTCGTGTACCCGATTTTGCAAGGATACGACTCGCTGATGTTAGAAGCTGACCTCACTATCATCGGTACGGATCAGCTTTTTAATGAAATGATGGGCAGATCCTTCCAAGAAAGGTTCGGCCAGAAACCACAGGTGATTATTACGACAAAGATCACTCCGGGAATTGATGGCATTGTCAAGCAGAGCAAAAGCTTAGACAACTACATTGGACTCGGTCATTCCCCGAGGGATAAATTTGGAAGAATTATGCGCCTACCAGATGCTTTGATTTCGACATACTTTCGTGTCTACACCGAAGTTACGGATGAGAAGCTCCATGACATTAGCGGTATGATTCAGTCCGACCCTCTCGCAGCAAAGAAACTTCTCGCCATGGAAATCGTCAAGCGTTATCACGGGGAAAATATTGCCCATGAAGAACGTGATTGGTTTGATCGAGTATTCTCAAAACGGCAAGCTCCAGTTGATATCCCAACGATCACTATTGAGGCGAAGAGCTCTTCTGTGATGGAGTTTATTAAGCAATTTTTTGGCAAAAAAAAGAGTAATGCAGAGATACGACGACTCTTCCAGCAAGGAGCGGTAACGTTAAATGGTCGAAAAATCAACAATCATTTGGAGCAGATCGATCCAGTCAATGGTGACACTTTTCAGATAGGTAAACGAGTCTGGTTTCGATTGCTTCTCAAAGAGAAAGGGTAGTTTTGTACATCATACAAGCGGTTGCACGTAATTTATATGTGCAACCGCTTTTCTTTTTTTAAAAATAAATCTATTCCATGTTAAAAACACAGAGTGATTACCCATTATTTTGGATAGATTTTGGTAGTTTATAGCAAAACTCCAAGAAATATTTTTTAGGTTAAGATCTTTTCTACTTTAATTAATATATTGCATGACTTAAGATCTTGTCTATATATCTCATTAAAATCAGGTATTGATAGTTCCGCATGTTTGACACTTAGATAATTAAACACTTTTTTAAATATGCACTCTCTAATAAATACATATTTCTCTAGTTCATATAAGTTATGAAGATCATTTCTGCCTTGTTCTTGTATCTTTTGTTTTGTTATCTCTATTTTCTTATTTACAATATTCAACCTCTCATCTCTAATTTTTTCATATCCCTCTATCACATTATTGATAGAAAAGATTTCCCTAAGAGGTCGACCGTATATTAGCATCGCTGCAAGACAGGTACCTATAGCATTTTCGTATGAATCAGTTAATGGATTATTAGGCTTATTGAAGCTGTCTATAATCGTTATATCTAATGTTATACCATCAAATTTAGTATTGATTTCTCTACGTTTACCCATTGAATCTTTTATCTCGACATTTTTCTGAAACACATCATTAAAACAAACAGTTGTGGTTTCAAGTTTCCTAACGGTGACTAAAAGATCTAAGTCAGAGCCCTTACGTATTTTGTTATCGATAAGATAACTACCGATTATAGATATTGAATTAATATCACCATTAATACTATTCCGTACGAAACTGACTATTTCATTATGTTTAGGACTACTCATTATATCTGCCGTCTAATCAAATTTAATATTATCTTCTTCTAAGATTAGGCCAGTTTGAATCTCTAAAATTCGTAATTCCTGTTCTCTGTTGATAATTTTATGTTTTCTATTTTTTGGCACAAATATTCTTCCAAAAGGTTCTGCCCTTTTAGTAATAAGCTCGCCTCTCTCATTTTCTAGAACATATTCAAATGCTTTCTCACCAATCCAAAATTCTGAGTAGTCTATATGTTTGTGTAGCTTCAAAGATACATCGGGTTTTATAAGTAGCAGCTTTTGTTTGTAAATCACATCCCCATTTTCACAAACAGTACTTAAAACTATAAACCTCCCCCACGGTCTTTCAATAAATTTATGGGATAAATTTCGGCTATCTTCTTGTAGTTTCTCAAATATCATTTTGATATACCTTTAACATCAAGAAAATCAAAAATATTGTAATTCTTTACTGTTTCAAAGCCTTGAGTGTATTCTTTAAATAGGTCATCGATTTCTCCTAAGACTTTTTTTGCCTCGTTTAGATTAAAATGCGCATTATAAGAATAAATTTTAATACTACCGAAGGACTGGTTAAGGTATTTATGGCTGCGCGAGCAACTAAAAAATACATTAGTTTTTCCGAGCTCTAACTTATGTATAAGAAATTGATAAAATTCCGTGTTAAAAGTTCGGATTTTTTCAACGAGTTGGGGATCCATGTTTTCCTTGAATTCTATTTCTTTGAACGGTTTGAATATAAAGAATAGAATATTAGAGTTTTCTTCATAATTTAAAACTTTTACATGATCTTGAGAGTTTAAAGTTTCTTTCATATAAAGAAAACACTCAGTAAATGTTCCAAGTAACTGAACAAAACCTTCCACGCCCAATGTTTTTAAGGTTGCAAAGGCACTTATTGGTCCACGATGTGATCTTGATAGTTCTAAACTATAGTTATAAGGAGAGCACTTAGAGAACTCTAGAGTGTTGTCCTCATGATAAACACGTTCAATATTATGAAGTGCATCTTTATTTTTCGTAATAAATAATGAACTAGAATAACTACAAAATCCTGTCTTATGGAAATCAACACCAAAACTGTCGGCATATTTAATGTTTGCCATAAGCAGATATTTCTCTTTTATTATCGATAAAACATTCGCCTTAATATTTAGAGGGTTTTTCTCAAAGTCATATCTTGATAGTAGTAAGTATACCCAACCCAGGACACTATCAACGTGAATATGGGGTGTGTAATCGAGACTATATTTTGCCACCAATTCATCTCTGGCTTTTGCTATACCTTGTATATCATCTACGGCATGATTAAGGGTACTTAATCCATTTAGAATTACCAGTGGAAGTTTCTCACCATTTTTGATCATGTCTTCGAATGTTTTTCTGAATGATTCTATGGATAAAGTACAGTTTTTTGTTTTGAGTCTAACACAATTTTTAATACCAATACCTGCCCAATTGCAAACCTCTATATGACAAGGATGGCCCATATCATTTGAAATGACCTTGATCTTACCACACAACCCCTCTTCTCTTAGATTTGGAAAAGTTTTATCTAGTGCCACTTTAAGACCATATAAATTTGTGCCTTTACCACCAAATGTAAATATGCCACCTGTCTCTCTAGGCTCCCAATTTACTAATGTGGCAAAATACTCAATGATTTGTTTTTCAATGAGCATCAACTTGCCTGATGATATGTCTTGAGCAAAATTAGGATTTGTGAATTCAGCCAAAAAAGATGCAATTTGACCATAAACATTTACGTTAGGATGAATATTGTATAACACCCCAGGACTGTCCCAATTTACGGTATTTTCAAAATAATCGGCAAATTCTTTAATAAAACTATCGGGTGGCTGGGGGCTATAACTGAAGGGTGTAGTTTTAGACAATTCATCTCGGTAGTTGAAAATTCTATATTTTGATAAAAATGGTCTATTCGCTTTCTTCATGGGAAGGATAGCGTCACTAAATTTATTTATTATATTTTTAATTTGCTCTGGATTTTGATAAAAAAGATCTTTAAGGGGGGGGAATATGACCTAGATCATTTTCATCTTTTTTCCAGACCACTTTTTTATTCTTTTTATTTATCATGACTTTATATTGGAAATATTATTTTTTATCTAACCAGTCACGCCTTCTCAGTTTTTAATGATTTTGGCCTTTTTAATAAAATTTAGATTTTTGTTAGGAGTTACAAGAAAAACTGAATATACTGAACGTTGCTTCTTTAGAGACTTTAGCCCTGCTATTGGGATTCTAGAAACCATAGTAAAGAATAGAAAATTGTTGTCGATCATTAACAACAAAAAGAAGATGAAAGGGGAATCCTGTCAAAAGGTGTTGATAGGTTTTTATGAAAATAAGTATAGTTTAGGACTTAAAAAGGGAAAGTGTTGGAGTATATAAACAGTAAAATTGTCAGGGGAAACAGTCAGTCATTTTTTTGTTTATACCCTCTAACAATCGTTTCTAATTTTTATCCACAAGTCCGGTCTTTTGGGGTGGACTTGCTTTTTTGAAGAAATATGTTAGGATAGGATTGTGCAGAATATGAAGGACACTCAGGTATGGGAGTATCGAGATGAGAACATGAATTCTCATCTTTTGATGATTTTTACTGGTTTAAACACTTTAAGAATTTAATAGATTAATTAAAATCCCGTTTTTACGGGATTTTAATTTGGAAAAAAATGTCGAGAACAACAAAACAAAACAGAATCAGTTCAATAAGAACGGAAACACCTGATAAAAAGAGGGAAGAGATTTTGAAATCTTTGACCACAAAAAGCAATGCTTATTGGATGCGTGAGAGAGAAAAAAATATGCTCGACGTTTTTCACCGCGCAGCAAAAGATGTGCCAGCGTATAAAGATTTTCTTAAAAAGCATAAAGTTGATTCTTCAAAAATAAAAACTCTAAAAGATTTTCAAGATAATGTTCCTGTAATGACAAAGGAGAATTATCTAAAGAAATACCCCTTAGAAAAATTATCTTGGGATGGGAATTTACAAAAACCCTTGGTCTTTACTTCTACTTCAGGTTCAACAGGCGAACCGTTTTATTTCGCAAGGAACCATAATGTTGATTGGCAGTCTTCTCTTATACATGAAATATTTTTTAAAAATGCAATATCTCAAAAAGATAAATCTACATTAGTTGTGGTTTGTTTTGGAATGGGCGTTTGGATAGGTGGCCTTATAACCTATCAGGCTTTTGAAATAATCGGTGAAAACGGATTTCCAGTTTCAATAATAACTCCAGGTATAAATAAGGAAGAAATTTTCAAAGCTTTGAAAAAATTAGCCCCTAGTTTTTCTCAGGTTATTCTTGCAGGATATCCTCCATTTATAAAAGATATTTTGGATGAATCATTAGATAGAGGAATCGATCTCAAAAAATTAAATATAAAGCTTATTTTTGCAGCAGAAGCTTTTACTGAAAGATTCAGAGATTATGTTGTAGATAAAGTAAAAATAAAAAATCCTCACACAGAGACAATGAATATTTACGGAAGCGCTGATATTGGCACCATGGCTTTCGAAACTCCGCTAAGCATTCTAATAAGAAGAATAGCTGTAAAAAAACCAAAATTGTTTGAAAAGATATTTGATTCTACACAAAACACTCCAACATTGGCGCAATATATTCCTCAATTTATAAATTTTGAATCTCAATCCAAGGACATTATTTTAACAGGAGATAATACTGTGCCTCTGATCCGTTATTCTATTGGAGATCGTGGAGGTACATTTTCTTTTAATGAATTGAATAGTAAGTTTGCTTCGTCTGGAGTAAGTTTGTATAAAGAAGCAAAGAAAGCTGGTATAGAAAAAGATCTTTATCAGCTACCTTTTGTTTTCATTAGAGAACGCAAAGACCTTTCTGTTACTTTATATGGTTTGCAGATATATCCTGAAACAATTAGAGAAGTTCTATTGGAAAAACCTTACGACAAGTTCTTTAGCGGAAAATTAACACTGATAACCAAGTTTGATGAGAATCAGGATCAATATGTAGAAATAAATCTAGAAGCAAGGAAGGGTATAAAAATTGAACATGCCATAGAAATTAAACTTTTGGATGATATTGTAAAAAATTTGAGAAGTAAAAATTCTGAATTTAGAGAATTGTCGGATTTCTTGAAAGGCAGAGCGACACCAAAATTAGTATTCTGGCCTTTTGAAGATCCTTTGTATTTTGGGGTAGGAATAAAACAGTCTTGGGTCAAGAGATAATCAATCCGGTCTTGTTGTAACCCTTGAGATTTGGTTTAGTTTCTTTCTTTACTTTGTTTTTTTGTGGAGGCACTTTTTGTAGATTTACTACTTTTTTCTATTTCGGTCCCTGATCTAGCTGCTTCTTTGTATGCTAAGTCAAAAATACTCTTCATAACTTCGGCTATAACTTTACTTTGAATACCAATAGATATTCCACCATTTTGCGCAGACATGAGTCCTACTTTATCATCATATATTGCTATGTCTGCAGAAAATTTGTATTTTTCTCTAGAAATTAATACATATTTATCAGAACTTTCTGGAGAATTTTTGATATACCATCTATGCAGGTCATCATCAGGATGAATACCGTACATCTTTATGCCTAGTTGAAGACGCCTCTTAACATATTCCAATAAATATCCGGGTAAAATTTTTTCTAAATCTCCCGGAGAAGAAGAAACTCTCATAAGTTTTTCTTTACAATGTAAGGTATCTTCAAAAGAAGAAATGAGACCCTCTTTCCCTTGGTAGATCTTGACAATAGGTTTATGTTTTACATCTTTATAGAGTGCCCTCAATTCTGGAACAATCCCTTCTATTTCAGATCTTATATCTTCCTGTTTTTTGGCGGCAGATTGAGCAGAATGTAAGAGAGTATCTGGTGAAGCGGCAATATATTTTCGAATATTCTTATCATCGGAGATTCCAATCAAACCTCTTTTTTTAAGGGCTTCTAGAACAACGTAAGTTGAGCTTCTGTTTATACCTGACTGCTTAGAAATTTCGTTTACCGAAGCAACTTCCAGCTCCAATGTTGCTAAGTAAACTTTCGCTTCTTTTTCACTAAGACCAAAATCGATTAATTTTTTGGTTAGGTTATTCATAAAATTAGGGTTTAGAAAGATTGTTAGGTACCTTAAACACTAAAGACTGTGTTGCTATTAAATATTAACTATGTTGTTGAAGTATAACAACAAATCTCGTAAATAGCAAGCCATTGGCTGTTAATTTTGTTTTTGGATGTTAACACCTTTTGACAGGTAGGGAATTTAGTTTTCTTTTTTTTGTCAAAGCTATACAACATTTTTAAAGAATTTATGCTGAACACAGATTTCAACTTCCAACTTCGTGAGTGTTTATAAAGAGGTTGAACAGAGTTCTTTTACAAAGGAGATAATATGGCAGAACAAAACCCAATAAAGCATTCTCTCAAAAAAGATAAGTATGTGAATAGCCGTGGTGGCAATTCATATTTTCTTGATCTTTTTTGTAGCAGATGCGGTCAGCACTTCGCTCTCTATCAAAAAGATGGACGAGGTAGATTGATTCGAATGTATCTAGATCGAATCTTTGCTCCGCAAGAGCTTGCGTTCTTACAGTTAAAGATGAGTGACAAAGCCGATATGTCAAATCTGAAATGCACGAAATGTAGCGCGCTTATCGGAACGCCGATGATCTACGAAACAGAAAGGAGGTTGGCTTTTCGACTCATTCACGGATCATTCGTGAAAAAGAAAGGTAGTGGCATGTACCCACCAACGTAACCGAATCAACCGAATCAGAAGTCCCACAACTCTCAAAAAGGAGATAAAACGATGAAAAACGGAATTAACCCGCTGAGCATTACTGATATCTGCGAGAAATCGAAAATGTCAGGCGAAGAAGTGAGTGCTTTTCTTTTAATGCTGAAACATTCAATGGAACCTCACTCAAAACGCTTCAGTGTCAACGAGAATGGTCTCACAACCAGTTACACAGTTGAACAAAGAGGTATTGGCATTCTCAAAACCGAGTACGGCAAGTTTTGGCAGTACAACTTTGCCATTGATGATCAATGGGAGAAGTATTCCGTGATCGTCAAAGCCGATCTGGACAAAAATCTACTTGTTCCCGTGTTCAAAAACAAAGACCAACTCGTTTTGCGTACCGACTCCGGTTGCGAAACAGGACAAGTCTTTGGCGATCTGACATGCGAATGTCGCGACCAATTGCATCTTGCGTTGAAGACCATCGAAGAGGTCGGTGAAGGGATGCTTATTAATATCCCGCGCCAAGATGGTCGGGGTATGGGACTTACCTTCAAACTCGCAACGCTTTGGATTCAGGATGTGCTTGGTGTTAACACCGTGGAGTCGGCTTCTCTGCTTGTTTCCGGTGGCGTAATCGACATCCGGACGTATTCAGGTATCATATGTATTCTCAAGTTTTTTGGTATTCCGAGAACGTGCCAAATTAACTTGGCAACAAACAATCCGCAGAAAGCAGAAGTGTTCGCTGAAAACGGATACGCGGTGACGAATTACACTTCCGTTGTTATCAAGCCAAATGAGCACACCGAGGCACATCTACGAGCAAAACAGGATCATCTTGGACACAAAGGACTCATCAAAAAAGGAGGCGAAAATGAAAGCGAATGAGCAAATTCTCGAACGGATGAAGACCTACAACACGCTTTTGTGTTGTGGACTCGACCCTGACCTGAAGAAAATGCCACCTGAAATCATCGGTAAAAATACTTCCGACGATGAGGAAAAGGTGCTTGCATTTCTTCGGGGGGTAGTTGATGTGACAGCACCGCATGTCTGTGCCTTCAAGGCACAGAAAGCCTTCTTTGATGTGTTGAGTGGCGGCCATGATGTTTTGAAAGAACTGATTGACTACATTCACACATCGAACCCGGGCATTCCCGTTATTGTTGATTGCAAGATCGGCGATATCGAGAACACGATGGAGGCGTACATTCAAAATCTGTTCGGTTCGGTCAAAGCGGATGGTATCGTCGTCAATCCATACATGGGAGACGATGTCATGCTTCCACTCGTAGAACTGGAGGATAAATCCATTGTAGTGCTCGTTAAGACAAGTAATCCGTCAGGAGGTATCGTCCAAAATGTCGTTCTGCAAGATGGTCAACCACTTTGGCGATACATGCTCAATCTCGTGGTAAATCGCTGGAATCAAAGTGAAAATATGATTCCCGTGCTTTCCTCAACCGTTGGGCTTAACATGGAGGAGCTTCGCGCGATTGTCCCCGATAACATGCCGATTCTTCTCGCTGGGGTAGGTGCTCAAGGTGGCAATTATGCCGACTTGTGCAAGCTACTTAATTCTGAAGGTGTCGGAGTGTTCGTCAATTCATCCCGTGGCATTCTTTATCCGCGACAAAGTCAGCAATCCTGGCAAAATGCGGTTGAGAAAGCGGCGGTTGAATTGAAGGAAGAATTAAACAAGGAAAGGAGGTCAAGATGAGTAAGTTTCTGCTTCTTTTGGGACCATCGGGCGTCGGTAAGAGCTCGATAATCGAGGAGTTGATTCAATTGGATAGCAGGTTTGTGTACATCTCACCGTTTATGACTCGTCCGCTTAGGGATGGAGAGAGAAATAAGGTCTCCATAAGCGGCGAAAAGATGGATGAGATGTCGGAACGAGGAGAATTCTTCGTAATCAACGAACTTTATGGCGTTCGCTATGCAACGCCCCGTCAACCAATCGAACAAGCACTGAAGGAGGGTAACTTCCCAGTGCTCGATTGGCCGATCAGCAGGATAAGCGTGATGACGGAAGCATTTCCGAGCCAACTCTATATCGTGTACATCTCACCGCCATCTATCGAAGCTCTACAGCAACGATTAGCGAGTGACGACAGAGACATAGACGGGCACCGCTTGCGGAGTGCACGTAAAGAATTAGAGGCGTTAGGATCTTTTAGGCGGGTTGGAGTCTATGATTTCGAAATTGTCTCAGAAGAAAACCGAGTGCCCAAAATCGCTCAGACGATCTATGCCAACTATCTTCAACAGTTCTTTCCACAAAAACCCTAACCCCGCAGTTCCATTTCAGAGATCTCTGATTGGGCTGCGGGGTTTCTTACTTTAGGTTAATTTTATATAATATAAATATGGTAATGGTATTGAAATCTGACAAATATCGTAAAGTGAGAGGTGGGTATTCTCGCCTCCTTACCATTTATTGCAAACGGTGCGGAACAGAAATTTTGACATATCAAAAAGATGGTCCGGGTATTCTTGAAAGATTGTATTTGGATAGGATTGTTGCGCCGAAGCGTTTAACTCATTTAGATAATATGCCAATATCCAAAATAACAGATTTAAAATGTACAAATTGTAAATCATGGTTAGCCACGCCTTACCTATATGAAAAAGAAAAACGCAATGCGTATAAACTTTTCGTCGGCGCAGTTATTAAAAAAATAACAAGAATCAAAAAATAGTTCGTGTCGCGCATTCTTCTTGTAAAAATAGAAGAGTATGTTTTCTTTCTAATTTATTGAGAGGAGCGAGGTAGTGAGGAAATACTCGTGAAGCGTACGATTTGTTTAGAACCACAATAAATACGTTGAGTGCGGTACATTTTTATTTTGGAAATAGATTTCTAATAAAGCTAAAAAAGGTGAGATGTTGATTTATAATTTGTTCAATGTTTAGCGGTTTTTTAATAAGACTTTTCCAAATACAGTTTTTCATAATATATCTAATTTCTAAAAAATAAGGTTGAGTTTGTGTCTGATGGTCGAGTAAAGAGTCTAATAAAGTGGTAATAAAGACTAACAGTTTAAATCAAAATCCGACCCTCGAACTTTTTTGTTGTTGAAGTATAACAACAAATCTCGTAAATAGCAAGCCATTGGCTGTTAATTTTGTTTTTGGATGTTAACACCTTTTGACAGGTAGGGAATTTAGTTTTCTTTTTTTTGTCAAAGCTATACAACATTTTTAAAAATCGTACAGTGTGAATAATGAAAATAATCATAGGAACTACTAATAAGCTAAAAATTGAATGTGCAAAAAACATTCTCTCTTCTCTAACACCAGAATTCATTTTGAAAGAATTTCCCGCTTTTTCTGGTGTTTCTGAAACCCCCCTCAATAAAGAGATATTAGACGGGGCATTTAATAGGGCGGAAGCAGCTTTAAATTCTGAAAAAAAGGTTGATTTTGGTATAGGTCTTGAGAGCGGTCTTAGTGAAAGGTACGGAGAAGTTTATGAGGAGGCGTGGGCAGTTGTAATTAAAAAAAATAAAGAAAAGTTTGTTGGCTATTCGAGTGGCTTAAAAGTTCCATCAATAATAATTCAAAAAATGAAGGAAACAAACAAAAAACATTGGGAAATAATGAAAAAAATGGAGAAAGAATTAAATCTTGTAGAAAAAGAGACTTGGGGAAATTATTCCGGCGGTTCTCTGATTAGAAAGATAAGTTTAGAAGAGGCACTGAGAAATTCATTGGTTCAATGTTTCCCGACGAATAGAACTCTTTATTAAAAGATATGGACCTAAATATTAATAAAGAAATAGAATCTTGGATTGAAAAAAGTACAAGTTTAGAATATTTGAATGTAATTAATCCTAAATCCATTGATGCCTTTGTTGATTTCCAACAAAGATTGGCCCCATTGGGTAGTTTTATATTCAATGGAGCGAACATATTGTCTATAGGAATCAGACGCGGACTAGAATTAGAAGCCGTTAAAGAAATTGCAAACCAAAGAAATATAGAAGTAAATTTATTTGGCCTAGATTTGTCAAATAATTCTATAAAGGAAACCTCATCTTATTTAGAAAGTAAGGGTATAAAAGCCAGTCTTTTAAAGGGAAATGCGACATGTTTGAAATCTCTTCTTGAAAATAAAAAGATGGACATAATTATACTTTCGTCAGTTCTCCATGAAATTTTCAGTTATTCCATAAGTAGTAAAGAGAACTGGATAAAGACCTTAACAGAGTCCATAAGTATATTAAATGATAATGGAATAATCTACATTAGAGATTTTGCTGCCCCTAATTCCTTAGAAGATGTTCAATTAACTTTAAAATCCAAAGAATCCCAAGATTTCTTTGATTTATTTTGCTTAAATTTTGCAACAATTTCTAATAAAAATAACTTATTTCGACAGCAGGTAATAAAGAAATTAAATCTCAATGGTTACCTATATTTAAAGCTAAATCCTTGGTTAGCGGCTGAATTTTCTATTCATTTTCGTAACTTTAAAAATGATTTGAGATACGGTCTCATAAACAGTAAAAAAATAAGCTCATGGAAAGAAATAAATGAAATTTATTTTATTCCACATCCATTTTCAAATATAAAAATAGAATTATTAACTTCTAATAAATATGCTGAATGTGTCATGGATATCGCTCGTGCAACAGAAACACAAAGCGTATTTGAAATCGTATTTTTAGCAACTATTCCTAAACAAAAAACAAAAATCTTTCTTGAGGAACATCTAGATGATCATAAAAGTGGTTTTTTAAGCGAAGTTTCTTCAAAAGTTGAATTTATTATTCAAAAAAATTTTATTTAGATTATATGGATTCTGCACAAGAGCAATCAATCAGAAGACTCGCGGTGTGTAGAGGTATGCGAATTGAAATTGCTGTGGATGGACATATTCAGACTTGGGATGTTGTTGGTCATGGACGAAGTGATACTGTAAGAAAATTGATTTCTTGCGACACGCCTTTGATCCAGCTTATTTGGGGTATGGAAGTTGGCGAAACGATAAAAGGTCAATTTGGATCACGAGAACTAAATGTTGAAATTAGAAATATTTCAAATATACCGAAAAAAGACAGGATATGGTAAGGAACGAGAGTATAGCGACTAGGGTTTAGGGTATAGATCTGTTAAATAGCGGGTAGTCACTAGAGTGCAGGGTTTAAGTAACTTTTGATCTTACAAAACAAATGTTATATTAAAAAAATGAAAGACAGAGACACGTTATTAATTGCTAGTAATAATCCTCATAAAATAAAAAAAATATCCGAAATTGTTTCTGGTTATTTTGATAAAATTATATTACCAGTCGATCTCAAAAGACAAATATTTGTAGAAGAAAATGGAAAAAGTTTTGAAGAAAATGCGTCTATAAAAGCAAGGGCGTATTCGGAAATCTTTGAAGATTATGTAATAGCTACAGACGGGGGAGTTATGATTCCTGTGTTAGGCGAGAAATGGAATGAATTACGGACTAAGCGGTTTATCGGAGAGGAAAAAAAAGATTTTGAGAGAATAGAATCTCTCTTGGAAATGATGGCTCCATTTAAAGGTGAGGAACGACGGGTAAAATGGAAAGAGGCAGTCGCTATTGCAAAAAAAGGAAAAATTTTATTTTCGAAAGAAGTTAGTGGTATAGAAGCTGTAATACAGAATGGGTACAATAAAGACCAATACCGGTCTGGTATATGGGTATGTAGTGTCCTTTTCTTTCCGCAATTTAATAAAAATTTTTTTGAGTTAGATACTAACGAAGTTGCTCAGGTAGAAATTTCTTGGGAAAAGATAAAAGATGAAATTCAAAATTTTTTGGTAAAAATGAGGAAGGAGTATGGCTGTCCGTAGAGCACTGAGATTGTGAGAGCGGGAGGAGGAAGGGGGATTAGTCCAAAGGAAAATGGTGGCTGTCCCGTTTTTCTGTTCTAAGAGGAGAGGGAGACAAAAATACGAGTAACGAAAACAGAGTTTGCTTGTGGAAGAAAGTAAAGACTTTGTAGTCGGAAAGTTTGATTTTAATTGCGCTTTCTCATCTTCTCTAAAACCATTGAAAGAATATGAGCATATCCCATTGCGTCCTCCAAAGCGCAATGTGTATGTGCATATCCACCGAACCACTCTTTTGGATAATTGTTGCGCCGACAATCCTTATACTCTATTCCCAATACACCCATAAGGAGGCTCTGTAAATCAATTGCGCCACTATTAAAGAAAAGGCGTTCGCCACCATAAAATCCACAACTAATTCTCAAGCCGGTAAATTTGCGAAGATACCAATCCATCCAATAGCCGTCAAAAGCAAGTGGATGCGCTACAAATACGCCCTGCATTGGAAGTTCACGAATCCAATCGACATATTTCTGCATCACCTCTTCCGGTTTCTTTGGGTCGTTGATAACATCGGCCCATACTTCTGGTGGCTGGGTTTTAAAGAAATCCATGGTTCCCGGATCTTCTTGTGCTCCGTCCAATGGGAGAAGATGTCCTTCAAATTGGCCGATGATTTTGCCTTGCTGATCGACGGCAACTGATGCGAATGTTCGTATAGAATTTTTTCCTGCATCAGGTCCATCCGTTTCAATATCAGTAACTATATAGCAAATGGGACTATTGAGATCAGGGGTAAAAACATTTTGTTTCGTGATAACTGTAGTCATGTTTAAGTTCTTTAATTGTTTGATAATTATACACATTTCCAGTATGAAAAGAAGAAACGGGAACGTTTTAGGCGTTCCCGTTAGTTGTAAACCGGCGAAACTATTTCCCAAAGTCTTGTGCAACAGCAAAGTGCCTCCAAGGGTCGTGGGTGATGACTGCTCGAACCCGTCCATCTTCAGTGCAATGCATGCACGATGCCCAGTATTTCGAGACGCTGACATCTTCAGTTTGAATCGCTAATTGTCGCAAAATTTTTGGGAAGTTGCTTTTCGGAATATATCGCATTCCTGTATCGCGAAGCAGTCCTTCACCTTTCATCATACGTGCCGTACCGAGCGCAGATACAAAACCATCCTCCACACGGGCCACGAGATGCGTAGGTGCAACATCGGTTTGCGAAGCGAGGAGTAATGTCCTATAGCGACATTCATCTTCAAGTACCGTGTGCAGAAGTTTTTCGCTCACGCTAGACGAAAAGAGCGTGTCGATTCCCGCAACGATACAGCCCTGGTTTTCGGCAATCGGCAAGATGTGGTATCACATACGTAAGACGCCGACATGTTCCGATGATTTCGTCAGGGCCATGAACGAGGTCAATACGACACCGGTCACTGTCTTTTTTCGAGAACGAAGCAACGGCTTCCGAGATCGTTTCCTGCTTATAACCAGTCACCACGAGGATGCGGGTCACACCTTTTATTCCGCTAAAAGAACCGAGCACATGATGGATAAGCGGAGCACCCTGAAACTGGATCGCTCCTTTGTGTCGTTTCTTAGTGAGTGCACCACAGCGGCTACCACGACCACCTGCACAAACTACTACTTCCATCTTCATCCCTTTCTCACCCTTGCCAGCGGAATCGTCCTTGATATGGTTTCAGTTATCACGACATCTCCTGTGTAAGAACTAATCCAATTTTTCACAGAAACACTCTGCAGATAAATGGATTCTAGGAATCATAGTAAAGAATAGAAAATTGTTGTCGATGATTAACATCAAAAAGATGATGAAAAAGGAAGGCTGTCAAAAGGTGTCAGTGGATTTTTATGAAAAAAAGCTTGTTTCAGGGCTTTAAAAGGGGAAGTGTTGGAGTGTGTGAACAGTCAAACTATCAGGAAAAACAGTTAGTCATTTTTTTGTTTGTATTCTCTGACAGTTATTCTTGATTTTTATATTTTTTTCCAAAAGTCGGGGGAAAATGCGATCATTATTTTTTATTTTCTTGAAAGAAGATATTCTGTCAGACCTTCCCAACAAATTCAGCTCATTTTCCTCAGAGTCCAATTTTGGGCTTATAAATAAGGCTAAAATTGGACTCTCTCTGTCCATTTTTGTTTTCAATTGACAACAGTTTCTCTTAGTCTTAGCTTAAAACTATATGAATCCTACAAAAATTATAGCGTTTTTAATTTCTTTGTTCCTTGTCGTATCTCCTCTATCAACCCTAGCTCAAGAAAGCCCAACAGTTACTCATTATCCAAACAAGTATTTTACGGCAGAGTACTCAGATTCAGGAGTTAAGATAACCAAACATATCTACGATGATCGAGGAAATCTTATCGCCACTGTTGAAGGTAGTGGATCGGAAGCTAAAACATATTATGTTCACACAGATCATCTTGGCGGTACAAATGTTGTAACGGATGATAGTGGGGAGATAACAGAAGTCACCGATTATTTGCCTTACGGACAGATTAATACTAATTACTCTCCTGCGGGTTTTACTGAAAAGCGAAAATTTACTTCTCATATTTACGATCCAGAGAGTGATCTGAATTACATGAATGCCAGATATCAGGACGGGAATATTGGGAGGTTCCTAAGTCAAGATCCAGCGTTTCAAGTAGTTGGCTCACCAGAGTTAAGGCAAAAAACCAATCTCGAACTAGACCAATATTTATCTGACCCACAGAACATGAACTCATACTCTTACGTCCGTAACAATCCATTAAAGCACGTAGATCCAACAGGAGAGTTTGTAGACACAGTTGTAGACATAGGATTTATCGCTTATGATTTATACAAGATCAGCCAGGCTGTAGCTAATGGTGGGGATGTAAGGGGTGAATTAGGAACGTTAGGACTAGATGTTGCAGGAGCGGCAATTCCAGGTGTAACTGGACTTGGAATGATTGCTAGATTAGATAATATAGGAAACTTTGGAAGTAGAATTATCAAAAATGGTGATGATTTCTCTGCCTTAGGGAAATACGCAGGCACTCAACATGGAATTAATTTAACCAAAGCTGCAGATCAATTTTCTGAGAATAATGTTTCCATAACGGAACACGCTTTGGAGAGAGTGATTGTTCATAGATCTGCAGAAGGTATTAATGCTCCTAACGTTATAGACACTTTTAAATCTGGAGAATTGTTTTTCGATACAAGGCATAAAAATTATGTTAGATTTAAGGATGGAATAAGAGTAAGTATTGATAAGAACGATACAATAAGAACTGTTGTTAAAGATAAAAATTTTAGAAACAAAAATAATAGATTTAAAAGAGTAAATCAATAAAATGGAAAAAGAAATAAAAATTAGTATTGATGATAAAGAGCCTAAAATAGCTTATATAAATCTCGGAAAAGAATCAGGTGTTAGGAGTATTCTTATTGATCCCCAAGAAAATGGGGAAGAATTTGTGGGGGAAATAGTTTTAGATTTGGATCAACAAGGAAAAATAGTAGGAATTGAGATTATCGGGGATGTACTACCTGATGATTTATCTAAATAGACAGAACGTATATCGCGTTTGCTGATAGAGTCTATCAAGTCTTTGTTAATCAATTTGATAAAGATTTAGCTGGAGATTTTAAACTTAGTCGTACTGATGTTTCAGGATACTTAAATGCCGCTAATGATTTTATTTCTCGTGCTGATGTAGGATTTAAGCAAGGTAATAAAAATTTTGATTCTTTTGTAGGGACAGGAAAGAATGCTGGAAAAACATATTTCTTTGATTCTAAAAATAGTATTTTTGGAATAAGAAATGTGGATGGTACAATTGCTACAGCGTATAAACCAAAAGGCGGAGATCGACAGAGAGCGTTGAAGTATTGGAATGATAAAAAGAAAACTAAGGGTGGGCATTAATTAAATCGTAAAAAATTAAATAAAATTTTTAACTCTGATTTACAATAATGAAAACAAACGATTACCAATTTATTGAGGATGAGAATGTTAGAATAGAAGTAAACAATATGCTTCTTCAAGATTTAAGGAGCTATGGAATCTCTGACAGAGATGATTTAGAAATAGATTGGTCTAATGTTGTAGAGGAAGGAAGTGGCACTGACTATAAAGGATTATATGTGGAAAGTGCTTCAGATGTTTCTGTAAAAAATAAAAGAAATGAGTGTATCTATAATGGTTGGGTTGATCACATAACTGATTCAAAAGGAAGGTTGTTTTCATTTTGGACTATTTTGGATTCCTCCGCAGGACGTCTCTCAAGCGGAGAACATGATTTCAGTATACCTGTTAGAATTTGGAAGTTACTATCTGAAGAAGATAAATACTATTTAGCTGAGACCTATCAAGGATGGAGTCAGGATAAAAATCTATTACCCTATCGAAAAGTTGTTGTAACAAAACAGATAAAAGAATCTTCTACAGAAGTTTCGAATATTATAGATAATATTGACAATTACTTCTTACCAGAAGACTTCAATAAAAATCTGTACATAGAGGAAGGAAAAAAATTACTCGATCTCGCAGATAATTTTTTATCCAAAAAAGAATTGAATCCGAATATATCTACGAATACTCACGAGCTTTGGTCAAAAGTAGAGGATTACAAAGAAAAAAAGATTAACAACACTGAAAAAGTACAAGAAATTTTTAGAATTCTGGAAAAATTAGAATCTGCTGTACGACATGCAGCAATTGCTATTAGAAAATTATGAGGTAACGGGGAACCGTCCAAATTTCCCCTGAAATCTGGAGTGTAATTAGGCGATAGAATCAAACAAAAAAGAGTACTTACTCTTAGGCGAACATAGGCGAAAAAGCCTTAGGAGATTAATCGATCAATTATTTTAAGAATTTTTCGGGTGTCTTTTTTAGAAGAAGGTAATGTTAATCTGATATGATTTTTCAGTAAGTTTTTTCCATCCGGATAATCAGATAAATCTGAGACTAAGATACCTTTTTCAACAAATAGGGATTTCGTGAACTCTTTTGAATTTTTTACTTGAAAAGTTACAAAATTTGCCGAACTAGGAAAATATTTTATTTTATTTTCTTCTAAGTATTTTTCAAAAATTTTTCTACTTCCTTTTATCCTATTCCCGTAATCCAATACTTTTTTGAAATCTTTTTGATTCAAACTTTTTATTTTGTCTAATCCAGTTTTTCCAATTATATAAGGAGGTCCTTTTATTTCTTCTAAAATTTTAATATTCTCTTTAGTTGTAATTATGTAACCCATTCTTAATCCCGATAACCCAAATGCCTTAGAAAAAGTTCTTAAAACGTACAAATTATTAAATTTCTTAACAAGATTTTTAACTGATCTTCCATTAAATTCAAAATATGCTTCATCAACTATAACCAAAGTGTTGCTTTTTGAAGCCGTGTCGATAATGTCCTCTAACTCGTTTATCGGAATACTATACCCGATAGGATTATTCGGATTGGCTAAATAAACAACTTTTTTATTCTGTAAATTATTCCTTATATCTTCTAAGTAAGTTTTATTATTAAATTCAACTTTTTTTACTTTAAATTTGCCGTATTTTTCAAACGGAATATAAAATATGAAATTCGGTGTAGGTATTAACATTTCTTCGCCCTCTTTTAGAAAAAATGTCGAAATTAGTTGTAGGGCATGAAAAGAGCCGTTTGTAATGACTATATTTTCTGGGTTCAGATTGTTATAAGAAGCAATTTTTTTCTTTGCTTCTTCATAAATTTCGTGTCTAGCGTAGTTTATCTCACCCTTTGGGTTTTCATTTAAGTCTAAATTAAGCATTGTCTTAATATTCTATCATTAAAATATGGTGCGTATAATTAGGTTGAGCTAACTAATTATTATGGGATAATGAAGGTATGCGAGAAAATTACAAGGCTTGGGATTTGAATATAGAGGATTTTTACAAAATTCAAGAGGAAGAAGAAAAGTTAAAATTTCTATTAAAATTTGCTGTTTTAGCTCCTTCAAGTCACAATAGTCAGCCTTGGGGTTTCTTGGTAAAAGAAAATACTGTCGAGATTTATTTGAACGAGAAAAGGGCTCCTAAACATGATGGAAACAATCGACAAGTTTTCATTAGTATTGGTTGTGCTGTTGAAAATATACTAATTGCGGCAAATTATTACGGATACAAAACTGAAGTAGAGATTATCGCTGGTTCGGGAAATAGAATAGTCAATTTGAATTTTAAAGATAAAGTAGTAAAAAATAAGGAACAAAATCATTTAATTTCTTACATTTCTAAAAGAGTAACTAATAGGAATAGGTATGAAGGTATTTCTGAATCTAATTTTTTAAATAGCATAAAGAATTTTGAAACTGATTCTTCAAAGATATTCATACTAAAGGATGGTACTAAGAACGAAATTGCTGATATAGCTTTAACTGCTTCTGTAGAAGCTATGAAAGCAAAAGATTTCCGACTCGAATTGTCAAAGTACGTAAAATCTAATACTACTAGGTCAAAAATAGGAATGCCAGGTTTTGGTTTGGGAATACCCACACCAATATCTTTTATAGCTCCAATAATGATTAAGTATCTTAATATGAATAAAATAAATCATAAAAAAGATAACGATACTCTTAAAAAAAATACTCCTGTCTTAGTTGTTATAGCTACCAAAGAAGATGACAAGAAAAGATGGATAGAAACCGGAAAAATTTACGAGAGCATTGCTTTAAGGGCTGAGAGAGAAGGATTAAATACTGCTGTGTGGGCAGCTCCAGTTCAAATAGCAGAATTTCATAAAGATTTACAAAAGATATTAGATACTGAATTTAGACCCCAAATCTTCTTTAGATTAGGTCAAGCTCAAAAGGATACTCCACATAGTCCCAGGTTATGCGTGGAAGAGGTAATGATATAATTTTAATAAATGATTTTTCTCTAAATTTATGGATAAAAGAAAAAAGAAGATGTATTTCCCTCATAGATTAGCTGAGCCAAAAGATATGGGTAAAGTTGAACTTGATGTTTTTGAAAAAATTAGTAGGGAAAGTCAAAAAAGATGGAATCTTCCTTTTTTAGATTTTGTATTAAAATCAAGTAGTTTAGAAAAAGGTAACATACTTGATGTTGGGTCTGGGCCGGGTTTCTTAGCCAGAGATTTAGCCAAAAAATCAAAAAAATTGCATGTAATAGGTTTAGATGTATCACAATATGCTGTTTCTCAAGCGAGAAAAAATGGTGCTAATATAGGCAACTTAGAGTTTAAGAAAGGAAGTGTTTACAATTTACCTTTTCCTGATAATTTCTTTGATGTTGTTATTTGTAAGGATAGTTTCCATCAATTTCCAAACAAGCCTGTTCAGGCTCTAAAAGAAATGTTGAGGGTTGTAAAGAAAGACGAAGGTCTAATTTATATAAATGATCTTCGAAGAGACGTTCCGCTATATTTAATTAATAGGGTAGTCCCGCCCAACAGTACCTTTGAAAAACTTTTATACTATTCTGCTCGAGCTGCTTATACCAAAATAGAATTACAAAAAATTATAGAGAAAGCAGGAGGTAAGTGTATAACCGTAACAACGAGAAAAGTCACTGACAAAATAAAAAGACTATACGAAAAAGAGGGAATAGACCCCCGCTTTCTTAAGGAATCATTTCAAAGTCGTTATTTAGCTGTCATAAAAAATAAATAAAAGATATGCCTTTTTCTGTAATTTTTAATCTGGACTTACTGTTTGTAGGTGTTGTTACAAGTTTGATAATCCTCCTAGGATTTTTGGCTTATCTGAGTGACAAAAGGAATCAGACTAACAGAGCCTTTTTCTTTCTTTCTATTAGTATATTTTTTTGGAGTATTTTTAATTACTGGAGTTACCATGTTACCAACGAAACATTTGGTATTTGGCTTGTCAGACTAACCTTGTTATCTGCGGTTTATTTTGCTTTTTTCTTTCTCAAATTTTCTACTGTTTTTCCAAAAAAAGAAAAGACTACCAAATCAATCTCTGATTCTTTTATCTTCTCCGTCGTTGCCTTTGTCGTAAGTATTTTAACTTTAACACCATTTTTAGTATCTAAGGTAGATGTGATTGAAAATCAAGTAATCGGGGTTTCAATGTCGTGGGGATTAACACCTTTTGCTATAGTTATTTTGTTTTTTTTGATATGGAGTATGTTCACAATCTTAAAAAAGATTAGGATCTCTAATGGACAGGAAAAAAAGTTAATGAAGCTAATTGGAGCTGGGGTTGGGATTACGTTTTTTCTTTTAATTTTTTTTAATTTTATATTACCCGCATTCTGGAACGTGTCTTTTTTCGTTCCCTTCGGTCCTTTTTTTGTCTTACCATTTACAATTCTCGCTTCTTATACAATTCTTAAACATAAATTTTTCAATATAAAAGTCACTGGAATAGCACTCCTTGTTTTTGCCCTGTCGATTGTAACTTTTGGAGAAGTTATTTTTGCGGATAATCTATCGATTATTATTTACAGAAGTAGTATTTTTGTACTCGTCTTAATAATCGGAATCAGTTTGATTAAGGGTGTCTTACGAGAAGTTTCTCTTCGTGAACAATTACAGGAAGCGAATGTTCAGCAAGAGCGATTAATTCACTTCATCACTCATCAAGTTAAAGGGTTTTTTACAGTTTCAAGAAATATTTTTGCGGAAATTTTGGGCGGGGATTATGGACCATTGTCTCCACAAATTAAACCACTTATTGAAAAAGGCCTAAGCTCGGATACCGACGGTGTCAGGATGGTTCAGGATGTTTTGAATGCTGCCAACATGAAAACCGGAAAGTTAAGGTACGATATGAAGCCGTTTGATCTTAAACTTCTTGTTGAAAAAATAGCAGCCTCACATCGTAAGGAAGCTGTTACTAAAAACCTCGATTATCAAGTTGAGTTGGGGCAAAGCAACCCGCCAGCCGGTGGATTCCAAATAAACGGCGATCAGATGCAACTTGAACACGCTCTTGGAAATTTAATAGATAATGCTATTAAATACACCCCGAGTGGAATTGTAAAAATAAGTTTAAAAAGAGAAAACGAAAAAGTGATTTATTCTGTAAAAGACTCCGGTATTGGTATTACTCCAGAGGATATGCAGAACATCTTTACTGAAGGCGGACGTGGAAAGAATGCTAAAAAAGTTAATGTTCAAAGTACCGGTTACGGCCTTTATATCGCCAAACAAATCGTAGAAGCCCACAATGGTCAAATCAGCGTAAAATCAGAAGGGGAAGGGAAAGGCACGATTTTTAGAGTGGAGTTACCGGTAAATTAATGTGTAGGTCCGCCTCCGCCAGTTGGCGGACGGCGACCAATAGGGCTACGGGCTTATCAGCGGGAATGATTGGTAGTTGATAGGAGTAATATGGATTAGAGTAGCTAAATATCATTAGGCAACAAAAATCACCAAAAATTTGGACGCATCTCCCCGCACCTGCCTGCGTGGCGGATACAAAAACCTCGCCGTTTTGAAAAGGCTAATTAAGAAAGTTTTCTTCTAATTTTCTTTTAATTTCTGCCAGTCCTTGGTTCCAAATATCTATCCTTTCACTTTCTGGATACTCTGAAAGTGTTCTATTTTCTTTCTCTAAAATAATTATGCGATTCCAACCCCCTTGCGAGTCGCCTTTAGGTTCTGAGCTTAAAGAAAATTTATCTTGAAAAGTTGATTCTATCGTGTTTCCTTCTGGGAAAGCCAGAACGGAAGCTACTTCAAAATGTCCTTGTCTGTTTGAAATGTTTTTATAAAGTTCAAGCAAATCATTTTCACTTATCTTGTTATTAAAATAGCTCATGTATGGTCCGGGTATCATATTAAGACCGTGAAGAAATATACTATGATCCTCTCTAATAACAGGCAACTTTAATCAGAAGCTGCGGTAATACTTGCATAACGAGCAATTTCTAAAGAAGAATCGGCCTGGATTTCTGGATATTCTTTTTCTAAACCTACTAGCTCTATGAAGGAATTAGAAAAAATACTCTGTGCGGCTAAAATTTTACCTATATTTTTCGATAAAAAACCTAATTTCATTATGATTTACATTAACACAATATAAAATATAAATTTTATTCTACCAAACTTTCTGATATTTGGCACTCCTTGTAAATAATTGACAAAAGATCTGATATTGCTATACTTTAGTTTAATAAAGTACGAATATGAATGATAAAAAAAACACAACCAAAGAGTTAGATTCAGACAATCTCTGGAAGACGGTCTTACAAGTAAAAGACATGGAAGAGGCTAGAAACTTTTTTAGAGATTTGCTGACGGAAAAAGAAATCGAAGAGTTATCAATGCGTTGGAAAGTGGTGAACATGTTGGCTAGTAATATAAATTATAAAGAAATAGAGAAAAAAACTGGCATGAGTTCAACAACGATCGCCAGAATTCAAAAATGGCTGAAAGGCGGAAAGGGTGGCTACAGACTTATTTTGGACAGACAAAGAAAGGGTAAATAAATTTTTTTGTAAATAAAACTTTAGTATGATAAAGCAAAACAAGAAAAAATTACAAATAGGAGTAATAGGATATGCAGGGAAAGAAGAATACTCTAATGGGGTTAAACCTTCTGACAACATTTTTGATTTGGCAGAAGAAGTAGGTTTTTTATTGGCAAAACAAGGTGTGGTCGTTGTGACAGGCGGAAAAGGGGGAGTCATGGAAAGATCGGCAAAAGGAGCTAAAAAAGCAGGTGGTCTAACTGTGGGTGTCATAAGTGGAGGAAAAAGATTTAAATCAAATAAATTTACTGATGTTGAGATCCTTACGGGTATGGATTCAAAAGGGTTAGACGAGATTTTTCTTGTTTTAATGTGTGATGCCTTGATAACTATCGGTGGTGGCGCAGGAACATTACAGGAAATTACTGTGGCTTACAGGAATAAAAAACCTGTAATAATTTTAGAAAATAGCGGAGGATGGTCTGAAAAAATTCAAGAGGAGTATTTAGACGAAAGAAGGACCGTTCAAATCAAAAGAGCTAAAAGTCCAGAAGAGGCGGTTAAATTGGCTATAAAAAATATAAACAAAATCTATGCAGAAAAATAGAATAAAAAAAATTAATATGCATCATAGGCACACTTTCCGAGAAGAGGTTGGTTGTGTTTAATTTGGTTTCTTAAAAAACTACACATTCAATCCCTTCTCAGAAGGGATTTTTCTTTTGAGAAGTTTTGTTCTTTTACAACGCTACTTTGAAAGGAGCGTAATATGACTAATGTAGTTCGTACTTCTGGTGTTGTTTTGATAATTGATCAGAAAATAAATGGAGCCCAGAGACAAGGCTTAGATAATTGTCGATTGAGAAATGATGGTTTTCCTTTGCTTTTTGACCCCGAAGAACTTTCTAGGATTCTAAGTGAGTCAATCGGCAGTTTGGCTTTGGTCTCTGAGAAAACTCTTTTTATTTTTCCAGGTAATTCAGGACAAATTGTCAGAGAATACGTTACCTTACCTCCAGGAAGTTGCGAAACAAGCGTCTTTGCTAAATGGATTTACGGTACAGATCTCCCAGCTTCTTCGGTAGGACAAATTCCTACGAAAACTTATGTCGACTACGAAACTGAATGCGTCTTCATTCTCGATGATGTTGTTAGTTCGGGCCAAACAATTAAGAGAATCCGCGAAAGAAATCTCTGGAAGTTTACCAAGGCAAGGTGGTGTGCGGGTTGCTGGATTGACAGAGGTGTAATCTCAAAAGGTTTTGATCTTTTTCATTCCTCTATAACCGTCAGACATAGTGAGGATGACGAAAGGAAAGTTCCTGTAAATTCTTTGAGCACGCTTCTCGAAGAGCCGAAATGGCTTAGAAATTACTCTGACAAGAATTTTTCCAATCCGGAGGAATTCATATCGATACTCCAAGAGATAAGAAAATCAAAAAAGTAGCTAGTACACCCCCCCGCCATATGGATGGCGGGGGTTTTTCTTTTGTATTTAAGCCATATTTTGCTACAATGGGGAAATCATGCAATTTAAATACATAACTAACAAAGTAAAACTGCCTCAAAATACGGTTAATTTGGAGATTTCCGAGGGGAAAGAGATTAAATTTGTAGAAAAAAATGGGAAAAACAGTTTAGTTTTTGGGATTGGAGAGAAAAATACTAAAACTCAAAGAAAATTTTTTACACTTTGCCGAAAAATTGTAAGAACAGCTAAACAACACAAAATAAAAAGATTGGTCGTAGATTTTAAAGAACTCGTAGAACTATCAGACGCGACATCAGAAAAAACAGCGCGAATCATCGCCGAACAATTTGAAATCGCCAACTTTAATTTCAATAAATTTAAGAAAGAAAAAGGTGATTTTTTGGAAGAAGTTTTGTTGATTAATACACCAACGGAAACAAAGAAATTTTTTGAAGAAGGCTTAACAGTTGGGAAAGAAGTAAATCTTTGCCGTGAACTGGCAAATACTCCTGGCGGTGACATCACTCCAGAAATTTTAGCAAAAAAAGCACAAGAAGCATGCAAAGGTACAGATGTGAAGGTTTCTATCTTTGATGAAAAGAAAATAAAAGAACTCAAGATGGGTGCTGTTTTGGGCGTGGCAAAGGGTTCAAAAGAAAAACCTCGCTTTATCGTCATGGAATATAAAAAAGGTGGGAAGGAAAAACCAATTGTTTTGGTGGGGAAAGGTGTCACTTTTGATACCGGAGGACTTTCTCTTAAGCCCGCTAACTCAATGCTTGGAATGCATATGGATATGTCCGGTGGTGCCGTGGTAATTCACGCAATGGCGGCTATTGGAAAGTTGAAATTAAAAAGAAATGTTATCGGGCTTGTGCCAGCCGTTGAAAACATGGTCTCTGGTGAAAGTTATAGACCGGGTGATATTTTGACCTCAATGTCTGGAAAAACAATCGAAGTTCTAAATACTGATGCGGAAGGACGTCTGATTTTGGCAGATGCTCTTACTTATGCAGAAAGATATGATCCAAAGGTAGTCGTTGATGTTGCAACTTTAACAGGCGCCGCTGTTGTTGCCCTCGGCGAGAGATGTTCGGCAATTTTTACAAAAGACAAAAAACTTGAAAATTTGATGCAAAATTTAGGAGAAGAAGTGGGTGAATATGTTTGGCCGTTGCCTCTTTGGGATGAATACGAAGACGGTATCAAAGGTAATTTTGCAGACCTTGCTAACGTTGATAAAGACGGCTCGCGTTGGGGCGGGGCGATTGAGGCTGCTGTGTTTCTCTATCAATTTGCAAAAAAATATCCATGGGTTCACATCGACATGGCGCCTCGTATGACTTCTATAAAATCTGATTTTCTAAGCTCAGGATCTACCGGCGAGCCTCTTAGGTTGTTGTTGAAATTAGTTGAGGAATACAAATAAATTTAAGGTATAATTAATAATTGAGACAAAGCGTTTTTAGCGCATTTATTTGGATTATCGGATATATGAAAGAAAAAAAACAGGAAGAGGAAAATAATGAAGAAAGTGTACCTTTTAAGGATTTAGTAAATCTAAAAGGAATAAGAACCCTCGAAACTGATACACAAGAATATAAAGAGAGGTTGAAAAAATACGGAGACGAAATAGCTCCGTACGATCCTTCTTTATCGGAAGATCAAGATGATCAAATTAACACCGCTAATGATTATTCCACTGAAGATACGCAAGCGGTTTCAGAAGAAAAAATAAATCCCGAAGGATTTTTTGCTGAACAAAAAAAGGAAGCGAAAAAATTAGAAGAAGAAATAAAAAAAGTAGAGAAATCAGAAGAGAAACCAAGAGCACAATCGAATTCTCAATACAAAGATGAAGAAAGTGTTTTAAGAGACAGTATTATTTATCTCTCTAAAGAAGGAGGATCATTAAAAGAGCAACTCAATCAACACCAGATAAATAGAAATAAAGTAATTGAAGAGAAACAAGATTTTGAATTAAAAAAAGCTGAATTAAAAAAATCTCTTCAACCTATTCTAGAGGAAGAAAAACAAGCAGAATCTGAGTTAGTTGTTATTCAGGAAGAAGAAAAATCCCTAACTGATGAAACCGCTTTGAGAGAGAAAGAAAAAAGTAGATGGGAAAAAGAAGATAAAAGACAAGAAATCGAAAAAAGAAAATGGGCACAGTTGGGAGATATTGAAACCGTAGAAAAATTTATCCAAGAAAAAGACGGGGCTTATAGAAATATTTCTCAAAAAATCGAAGAAATAAAATCGAAACTCGAGATCTTAGAAGACGAGAGAAAGAAAAAGGAAGCTCAATTAAGGCTAATAGAAGTCAGAAATCTAAAAAAAGAAATTGAAAATCAGAAAGAAAATTTAGTTTCTCAAATTTCAAGCGCCGAAGAATCTTTAAATTCTCTTTCAGAGAAAGAAAAAACCATATTGACTCAAAAAAACGAGCTTGAACAAAAAGAAAAAGAATCACAACCGGGAGAACAACAAAAAGTTCTTGAATCTCAAAGATGGGAGTTAGAAAGCCAGTTAAGAAAAGTGGAAGAAGAAAAGTGGAATGTTTCTGATGAACAAAAAAAGATCCAAGAAATGTTGGATGAAGTTTTGGGACAATTTGAGAGGGTTATTAAAGAGGAGGGAAAAGCTCTGGCTCAACTAGAAGAACACAATAAAAATGAATAAAGGTTTAAGAATAATAGTTTTAACCATTATAATTTTTGGTTTTTTGGGATCAAATTTTAGACTAGTTGATGCTTATCAATCTAGCGCGAGTATCTCAAGTATTTCTCAAAGAATAGAAGAAATAGGGAATTTTTTGAACTTTTATCTCTTTAAAAAAGGTAAATCAGAATTAAATCAAGATGAAATAATATTTTGGACAAATACCGAAAGGCAGAATTTAGGTTTAGCAGTTCTTGAAAAAGATTTGGAATTAAGTAGGATTGCCGAAATAAAACTTTCTGACATGGAAGAAAAACAATATTTCGATCATTATTCGCCAGAAGGTCGGGGAATTTCAGATGAAGCTAGTGATTCTGGTTATGAATATATTTCAATTGGTGAAAATCTTGCTCAAGGTAACTTTAGAGATTCAAAAGATTTAGTTGAAGCTTGGATGGAAAGTCCCGGACATAGAGAAAATATTTTAAAAAGTCAGTACAATAAAATTGGTATTGCCGCGGAAAAAGTAACTTTCGAAGGTAAAAAAACTTGGCTCGCTGTGCAGGTATTTTCGAAACCTCTTTCTGGATGTATGGAACCTTCTATTTCTCTTAAAAATTCTATAGACAGGGAAAAGAAAATTTTACAAGATTTATTTGAAACTACTAACAGCACTTTTTCTAAAATGAGTAATGCTAAACAAAAGGGAAATATAGAAATTTATAATAAATTAGTTCCAGAATATAATTCTTTGGTGAATCAAGTAAACGATCAAACTTCTGTTTTACAAAATGAGATCTCCGAATACAACAGAGAGGTGAATGCTTTCAATTTGTGTTTAGAGAGCTAGTTTGACTTTAAAAGTGAGCTCAATTATCATTCTGGTTAGATAGTAGAGAAAGGATCTGTAGCTCAAAAAAGGTCATGCCTCCCACGCATCTCTTGACCAGCAGAGCACCACCGATCACAAGGTGGAAGATACCGGTTCGAGTCCGGTCAGATCCATTTGATCGCCCCTCTTCCTTTCCTCCATTTGAGGGCGGTCTTCTTGCAGTCTCTCAGGGGCAACCCTGAGAGACTTTTTTATATCTTATAGAACTTGACTTTTTTAGTTAAATTTGATACAATAGAGGAGGATAGTAGGGGATTCGAAGAACAAGAAAGGAGGCCAGAAATGGTCCAGAAGTTCTTTACAAGTATCGTGATCCTGTGCCTCCTGGTTGTTCTGGGGGGCTGTGTGACTGTCAGTAGCGGCAGTCGAAGTCGTTATCGAGATCGGAGACCGCATGTTCCGACCAGGACTTACACTCACAAGATCAAGATCAATTCTGTTTTGGGGACAAGTTCCGGAAATCGAACACGAATCACCGATCGCGAAACAATTCGCGATCGAAGACCTCGTGGTTCATCCGAACCTTGGTGGGACAGATTCGGTGGAGACAACGAATTCTGATCACGGTCTCACCCCAACCCGCCTCGTGCTTCGGCACCGGGCGGGTTTTTTATTTGAAAGCCTTGCAAACCCAATGTTTTGCAAGGCTAATTAAATAAATTTTCTTAAATTTCAAATATATAACCTTCAAAAGATCTGAACAGAATGTCTCCAGAAACTTTTTCTCCTTCAGCTCTATCTAAATTACTTCCGCAAACAATTTTCGCTGATTGAAAAGGAAGTGGTTCTTCAACTGTTTTTTCGCTGAAGTTAACCATGGTTAATATTTTCTTTCCGTCATATTCTCTAACATAAGAAAATATGTCTTCAGATTTAGTATCCAAAGATTGATACGATCCAATCATTAAAGCTTCTGATTGATTTCTGAAATTTATAATTTTTTTGTATAAATTTAAGAGAGAGTGTGGATTTTTGAATTCTGTTTCAACATTTTTTTCCTGATATTCGTCTGAGAGTGGTATCCATGGTTTTTTCTTAGAAAATCCAGCGTATTTTTCTTTATTCCATTGCATCGGTGAACGTTCTGGATCTCTGGCAAATTTCGGATCTTTAACTTGTCTGCTAAATTCGTCCGTAATATTTTTGCCGGTAATTCGAGCGTTTGTCATACCAATTTCCTCGCCATAATAAATAAATGGCATCCCTCGAAGTGTTAAAAGAATTACAGCAACAGCTCGTAATTTATCTTCTCCCATACGTGTCGCTAAGCGACTTCTGTCATGGTTGCCAAAAACATAATTCGGCCAATCACCCGGTTCGAGTGCTTTTTCAAAATCATCAACAAATTTTCTATATTCGGAGGCAACCCAAGGCGTAGTCATTAAGTTGAAATTGAATGGCGCATGGTTTTTTTGCATACAAGCCCTATACATATCCATCATTTCTGGAATTCCCGCATAAATTTCGCTTACAATAAATTTATCTTTTTTTTGTGCCAACTCACAAAGAGCATTAATACAATATTTTAAATCAGCCTGACCTTTGCTAAAAACATGTTTTATCGCTGAGTATGGGTCGTGTAGTCCAGGAATATAGTCCGGATTGTAAGGGTCATCCCTTAAATAACTATCTTCGATCAAGTGCTCTATAGCATCAACTCGAAGACCATCTACACCTCTATTAAACCAAAATTCAGCAATTTCTATCATTTCATGTCTAACGTCAGCATGTCTCCAGTTTAAATCAGGTTGGCTTTTGAGAAAGCTGTGAAAATAATATTGTCCTGTTTTTTTATCTAATTCCCATGCTGAACCACCAAAAACAGAACGCCAGTTATTAGGTGGGGAACCGTCAGGGTTCGGATCTCTCCATATGTACCAATCTCTTTTAGGATTATCTTTTGAAGATTTTGATTCTAAGAACCATGAATGTTTAGATGATGTGTGATTTATAACATAATCAATGATTACTCTTATTCCACGCTTATGTGATTCAGATATTAGTTCGTCAAATATTTCCAGATTCCCAAAAGTTTTGTCTATTTTATAATAATCAGAAATATCATAACCCAAATCTTCCATTGGAGATTCAAAAATAGGAGAAATCCAAATCGCACCCATTCCAAGTTCTTTAAGATAATCAAGTTTTTCGATTATACCTTTTAGATCACCTTTTCCGTCACTGTCTGAGTCTTTGAAACTAAGAGGATAAATATGGTAAGCAATTGAACGATGATACCATTTGTCATAATTAAATTTTTCTTTGTCTTGCATTTGGAATTAAATTCAGCGATAGTATTATAATGTTAATACAATTTTAACACTAAATACTTATAAAAAAATAGATGAATCAAATTGGCCACAGATTAATTATTGAAGGGGTAGAGCTTGCAGGTAAAAGCTCCATAACTCATCAGATTTACGACTTTCTTGAAAAGAAATACAACACAAGTGGTCATATTTTAGATGGCTGTCATTGGATTAATGCTGATATTAATGTATTCGGCACTGAATTAGGAAAAGACATGATCAATTTGTATATAAAAATGGGTGAACTTCTCCACTCATGCGGGAAAAATGTTATTTTCGAGAAATTTCACATAAGCGATCAGGCGTATAATTTATTTCACAATAACAAAATAATTGATTATGAGAGAGAGGAGGAGAGATTGATGAAATTAGATACAAAAATTATTCTCTGTACGGTTAATCCAGATCCGGAAATTTTTAAAAGTCGTTTAGAAGATCGATTATCTCATCCTGGTTACTTTCATTATCACAGATTAGCTAAAGAACCGACTGATTATATAGACCTTCAAGAAAAATATATAGAGTTATGCGAAAAGTCTAAGTTGCCAGTTTTGATGGTAGATTTGTCTGTACTTCCAAACCATGAAGTTGTAAAAGAAATTTTAAGCTGGTTAGGAGAGACGAATTAACTTCATTTTTTTTCTGGCTTTCTAATTTTATCGATTCGGAATTTAAGATGTTCAAGTGCGATTTTAAAAGCTTTACTGGCCTCATAAGGTGATCCGTAAGGGCTAAAATATGAATGAACCCCACCATCATTATGAGTTTTGGTACACATATAGTAGAAATGGTCGGAAGTTTGAAGTCGGCGCCAATCCTCTATTATTTTCTTATTTTTAGTCATTAGAACATCTTTTTCTAAGGCATAAATGGCTTTAAGAGCTAATCTTTGCATTTTGTTTCCAGACCACGCAGATAAATCACGCTCTGTATCAGCCCAAGTCAACACTTTTGGTATATCGAACTCTCCCTTAGGTTCGCAACTTTTAATAGTCTCACTAACTGTTTTAAAAATCCAACCCTTTTTAGTAATCTCATCAGGTATTTCTTTTAAAAATTCAAAGATGCCACTGCTTTTTTGTTGATGCTCCCCAAAAGATTCATAATCCATAAAAAGATTTATTGTATCTCCTTTTGCTTCCGTAACCCAATCAGTAAATTTCTTTGACGTTAAAGGCCAGCCCGGCCATTCTTTATTAGAAAAACGAAAAGCTATATCATTTGAAAATCGGCTGTTTCTTAGAAAAACTTTTATTTTGTTTGTTCCCTTTGGTTGATAAAGAAAATTAGGACTCTTGTCTTTTAGAATTTGTCGCCAACCTTCAGTAAGAATACCTTCATAGCTTTTTTGTTCAGCCCATTTTGCTAAATCATTGTTGTAAGACAGCTCTGTATTACGAAAAACTATCGGGTTTTGCCCAAATAGTTTTTTAATCTTACGGCGATGCATATCCACTTGTCTCTCAAATTCTTCTAAAGAATAGAAAAAAGCGAGGGAGTGATAGTAGGTTTCAGATAAAATTTCCACTTTACCGGTTTTAAAGAGTTCTCGGAATGATTTGAGAGTCTTTGGTGAATATTCTTCCATTTGATCTAAAGCTACGCCAGAAATTGAAAGAGATAGTTTGAAATTTTTATGCCTCTTTAACAAATCGATGAGTACTTTGTTAGTTGGTTGATATGAGTTTTTCGCGACTTTTTCAAAAATCTCTTTATTCCCAACACCAAAATATTTTCCTTCGAAAACAGTTCGACTATCTACTCTAAAAGGTTGATGAACTTGGAGGTATATACAGATTGATCTCATTTTTTTTTATTTTATCTTTTTTAGGAATATTTTAATAACATCTCAGCTTTGTCGATCCCAATGTGTTCCCCAAATTAATTCCAAAAGATCTGCGTGTTTTTTTTCGATTTCCAGCCTTTTGCTTTTTTGTAATTTTTTTAACGAGCGAATACTTTTTACCATTTCTTCCAACCCCTTTTCTATATCCGTTGGATTCCAGGAAATAGGCGAAAAAACATCGATTTTTTTATTAGACGCCCACCACCAAAAACAACTTGGAGTCCCTCTATCAAAATGTTTTTTTGCCCATGAATAATTGGAGTCATTTTGATTTTCTTGAATAATGGAATAAATGGCTTCAAAAAAAATCCAAAGTTGGTTCTGGATAATATTTTCTGGAGAATTCCAAAGAGCGAAAGGGTTATTATTTTTTATTTCTTCAACACTTGATTCCCAGTTTGCTTCTATAGGCTCCACGGTTTCCTTGTTGTTATCTAATTCGGACAGATATTCAGAAACAGTTAGAAAATTAATCTTCTCATTGTCGAATGCTTGTTTGTAAAAGTTTTGGAAATCTTTGTGCCAATATCCATACATTTCACCATCGTGTGCTGTTATTAAATATTTTTCCTGGATTTTATCCAAATTTTTGACAATTAACTCTGGAGGGAAACCTTTTGAATATTTTCGATCTCGGAATAATACCCCAAGACCGACGTCTTTTACTTCGTATCTTACAGAACTATTTGGTTTTTGAGGATAAAGATGCATTTCATCAAGAATAATCCAATCAAAACCGAATTCTTTTACAATTTCGGCTACTTTTTTGTTGTAAGCCATTTCTGGAAAAAAGAATCCGCGAGGTTTGTAGCTTTCACCAAAAATTTCTTTTCCTTTTTCTAAACCTAGTTTTATCTGGTGTCTAACTTCTGATTCAGGCATCAAGGGCAAAATTGGATGGAAAAAAGCGCTAGAAACTAATTCAATTCTACCTTCAGAAACATATCTATTAATTCTTTCTAATAGGTTTCCAAAATCTTTTTCTTGAAATTTTTCTAGTAAAGTTCCAGTGATATTTAAGGTTATTTTAAATTTCGGGTAACCATCTAACAGATTTGGAATTTGTGAATAGCTTTCTTCAAAAACTTTTTTCAAAGTCTCTCGATCTTGAGTCGGTGGTTGATATATGTGAAGAAAATTTATCCAATTAAGCATATTTAGTGATTGTTAGAATTACCATTTTGTTTTTTGAATTTTATTGTTTTTTTGTATAAATCTATATATTTTTCCGTTGGAATTTTCCAAGAATTAGCTTCTTTAAGCGCAGAGATTGTTAAATATTTCCAAACATCAGAATATCTGTAATTTTCTGTCGCTCGAGTTAAAGCAATCGCTAGTGCTGTAGAGCTGTAATCTTTGAACACAAATCCGTTACCTATTTTTTTATTAGGTTGGAAATTCGTGATTGTATCAGCTAATCCTCCGATATGATGGACAACTGGAATACAGCCGTATCTAAGAGCTATGAGTTGGTTTATTCCACACGGTTCAAAACGAGAAGGAAGAAGAAAAATGTCGGACCCAGCATAAAGAGACGTTTCGTATTTTGCATCAAACGGAGTCACGGCAATTTTTTGAGGAAACTTTTTTTGAAGTTTTTCTAGTACTTTTGTTATTTCTCTGTCTCCGTCTCCCATGATAATGAATTGTATTTCTTGTTTAAGAAAGTCTTGTAGAGCTTCAAGAAAAATTTCAAAACCTTTTTGTTCTGCGATTCTCGAAGTCATGCAAATAACGGGGATTTTTGGATCAATTTTTAATTTAAATTTTTTCTGAAGCCATTCTTTATTTTGCGATTTTCTTTCTGTCGAATTGTGATCATAGTTTGCAAAAAGTCCAGGATCAGTCGCGGGATTATATTCCTTATAATCGATACCGTTTACAATCCCAAAAACCCTCTCCTCTCGATTTTTAAGTATTCTATGCAAATCTTCTCCAAAGTCTTTTGTCATGATCTCCTCTCTGTAAGTTTCAGAGACTGCGTTTATGGTATCGGCGTTTAGAATCGCTCTTTTGGCAAAATTAATATTCTCGACTTTTTTAGTCTGTTTAAGCGGAGGTAAAATTGAATGGCCATCATCTTTCTTCTTTGAAGAAATTTTCCACCAATCGTGACCGAATTGATAGACAAGATTATGAATAGTAAAAAGCGTTGCGGTTTTTTTCCAGAAATCATCCGATTTGTATCTTCCTTTAAGAAAATAGGGGATCAGACCAGATTGCCAATCATGGCAATGAATTATGTCAGGCGCTTTCCCTAGTTTTTTTATAATCTCTAGTGCGGCTAAATCAAAAAAGAAAAATCTTGAATTATCTATACCACTTCCATACAGACCTTGTTTTTTTCCGAAAAACTTTTTATTTGAAACAAAAAAAACGGGAATATTGTCGCCAATTTTCCCCTTTAAAACTTTAAATTTATAGACTTCATTTTTAGAAACTACCTCGCTTTCAAATTCTTCGGTTATTTCACCCTTTTCAACTATCCCTTCATAAAACGGGGTTATAATTGAAACATTATAACCCAACTCTTTTTGAGTTTTAGGAAGAGCAGAACTTATACTTGCCAGCCCACCACTTTTGGAAAAAGGCTCAACTTCTGAAGAAACGTGCACTATGTTTAATTTTTTAGGTTTGGGATTCATACAAAAAACCAGAGCTTTGTATTCTGACAAATATTACGTTCTATACAGCGTGTATTAGGAATTTCATTTCGAAGATAATATAATACCATTTTATTTACCGACTGGAAACTGATATATGAAAAAAGAAAATATTAATATTTTTAAAAAAGGAGGTGTTGGAATCGTAAAAACAGATACCCTGTATGGGGTTTTGGGTTCTGCTCTTAATAAAAAAACAGTTGAAAGAATTTACAGAATAAAAGACAGGAATAAAAACAAACCTTTTATTATTTTAATAAGTTCTATAAAAGATTTAGAAAAATTTGGAGTTCGGGTTGACGGTAAAACGAAGAATATTTTAGAAAAATACTGGCCCGGAAAAACCAGCATTGTTTTGTCTTGTCCAAATAAAAAATTTGAATATCTACACTGTGGCAAAAAAAGTTTAGCTTTTAGATTACCTGCCAAAAAAAGTTTATCTGAGGCCATAAAGAAAACTGGACCACTTGTTGCTCCTAGCGCTAATCCAGAAGGAGAAAAGCCAGTCAGTTCGATCAAAGAAGCAAAAAAATATTTTGGAGATACTGTTGATTTTTATGAAGCGGGGAGAGGAGGGTCAAAAAAGCCATCAAGGATTATAAAAATAGAAAATAAAAAAAACAAAGTATTAAGAAATTAAAGGGAGGATTTTGATTGACATTTTTTATTAAATATGCTAAAATAGAAAAGGTTAGTTTTTTGTTGTTGTGAGGGTGATATGTATCATCCTCGACGCGTATGTAGCCTGTCATAAGAAGGAGAAATGTCGTGAACAATGGCTGTAGCGTAAATCGGAGGACCTTGTCTTTTTCTCTCGGAAAAAACACCAAAACTGGAGAGTCTCAATGGCAAGCTCGTGGAAAGGATGACGGGGTAGTAGTTCTCTATGTCGTCTCTTCAAACTCTGAGAAGGTTCCGAGTGCGGATGAGAAGAGGTGGGTCTGCGATGTTTTCACCCCCATCTTCGTCTCGGACGACTGTCTGTTTAGAATCGTCCCAGTGATTCCCATTTACCCCAATCCCGAGGAACGAAGGATTCTGTTTCTTCTTGGAGAACGCGAGGGCAAGCCATCATGGCACTCCTATTTCAAGGAAGAGGATGGATCCACCACGATGTATGTCGTGGATCGTTATTCGGAGAACAAGCCGGATCCCGAGTGTCCTTTCTGGGTTTGCGATGTGTCCGAGTTCTGTGTGTTTGAGAGTGACGATGGTCGATTCCGAATCGTACCTGTCACTCCCAAGACACGAATCCATATTCCAACACGAGTTCTCGATTTCCAGGAAGAAGAACGTGGCTCTGATCGTTCCCGACTGGTATCTCGTTTCGAACTCGATGGTGTTCAGTGGACGGCGTGTGTTGATTTTTCATGTGCTGATCGTGTCAGATCTAATCTTAAATGGCCTTGGACATGTGTTAAGGACAAGACGATCTGGCAGAGTGGCGATGGTCTTCGGCGCACAGTGACGGTCATTCCGATTGCCCCGAAGCTACCGTCCGAGCGTTCAAAGCGTAGGTCAGAAAGGAAGCTTGAGACTCGAGCTCAAAAGCAAGCTCGGGTCGAAGCTGAGCGTGAAGAGGCAAAAAAAAGATCTGTTGAGCACAATGCTCGCAACGCTCGTGCAGCCGGTACTTCGAAGAGTGCGAATAGGAAGAAGGACAAGCAGACCGCATAACAACAACTAACCCCCACGTGTGCTGCCACACGTGGGGGTTTTTCTTTTTGTCTTGAAAAAACTGAAAAAATATGTAGAATGATTTTTAGAACAGTTCTTCAAGATCAAGTGTTTGGTCTGACTGCTCTAACCTTTCATCGAAACGAGAATCGAGAGAACTATGAACGCAGTTGCTGCAGGATTACGCACGAGGCAAGATCCGTCTACCACTGCTGGTGCGGGAAATAAAGGAAAGAAGAAAGAAAGGAGGGCAGTCGTTCAATTGCAGGGGTTCACGAAAAACGGAGGAGGAGTATTCCAGGCTCGGGGACAGGATGACAAGATCTACTCACTCTCTCCACATCAACAAGGACGAATGGAGAGAGGGAATTTCCCATCGGGGAAAGATGTTATTTTTGTCTGTGAAGTCGACGGAGATAATGTTGTGACACTGATCACTTCAACAATCTCTACTGTGGCTCGACCTTTCGAACATGATTTTGGGAAGGCAAAGCCTCAGTTGAGACCTTCCTCAGGGAACGGACGATTCACTACATTTACAAGGTGCTGAGATCCAAGGGGTGAACGAAAAACAAAAGTCCGAGCGTGATGTAAGCTCGGACTTTCTTTTTTATATTGGCTAGCGAGGAGCGTGTGGACGAGTACTCTCGTACACAACGTCCGAGTGAAGACAATATATAAACTCCGTAGCCTTGTCGAGGGAGTTTATATTTTATCGATCTTGAAAGCCAAAATAAAATCATTTTCTGATAACCCTCCTAAAGAGTGGGTGTGGGTTGAAATTTTAACTTTATTCCAGTCAAAGATTTTAATATCGGGATGATGTCCTTCAGACTCTGCAATTTCTCCGACTTTATTTACAAAATCTAACGCTTCTTTGAAATTTTTAAATTCAAAATTTTTTTCTATTTTATTTTTATTAAGATTCCATTCTTTTATCTGACTGATAAAATTTTGAATAGATTCTTTTGATAGCAAATCGGCCTCGCCCTCACAAGCTCGACATTTTTTATTTTCCAAATTTCCCATAATTAAAAACTAAACTTCTAACCCAGATCTGTGATTATTAAGCCCATCTCTTTGAGGAGCTTTTTTAATTATCTCTATAATTTGATCGAAATCGTCAGTAATTGTATAAAGTTTAGAATCCTCTGGGCTAATTGTTTGGAATTTCTCCGAAAGGTGTTTTTTGATGATCTTGTCAAATTTTTTCCAGTATTTTTTGCCAACCAGAATTATGGGCACGGAAGAAATTTTCTGAGTCTGAACTAAAGTTATAATTTCGAAAAATTCATCAAGAGTACCGAAACCTCCAGGATAAAAGACATATGCTTCGGCTGAAAATGAGAGACAAACTTTTCTGCTAAAAAAATAATAAAATTCGATTTTATCAGTTAGATATTCATTGGTGTGTTGCTCTCTTGGAAGATGGATTGTTAATCCCAATGAGGTACCACCGGCTTCAAAAGCACCTCGATTAGCGGCCTCCATAATGCCCGGACCACCACCAGTTGAAACTGAATATTTGAGTTCAGAAGCAATTTTTCCACCGAGCTTCCTAGCGTGTTCGTAAAAAACATTGTTTTCTTTAAATCGGGAAGAGCCAAAAACCGAAACAGAAAGAGGATTATTACCTAAAAACTTAAAGCCTTCTTCAAATTCTTTCTTTATAATCTGAACTCTCTCTTTATTAGCTTCTTCAAATTTTTTCAATACTTCTGAATTGTTAGATTGGGAAGAGTCGCTGGTATTATTGTTGCTTTCCATATACAATATTTATAAGTGTTATTAGCCAAAATAATAACATAAAAACTTTTTAAAATTTAGATATAAAGATAAAATGGAGAACAAATTAAGTACTAAACAATGGATCGCAATCGTTGTCGCTCTCTTAGCCGTAGCAGCGATTTTGTTATCAAGTTTCAAGATATCTTTGAGTTCAAAGTTGGGGGATGTTATAAAAACATCACCAGAAGGTTTTAATGAAGAAATAACAAAAAAAGAAAACATAACTATGACAGAAACAAACAATTGGTTACCAGATTTTGAATCAATAAATAATCAAGGAAACTCATTTAGAACAGAAGATCTAGTCTCTGGCGAAGGGAAAGAGGCGGTAGAAGGCTCAGAGGTAACAGTCAACTATGAAGGATTTTTAACTAACGGAACAAAATTTGATAGCAGTTGGGACAGAGGATTGCCCTTTGGTTTTGTTATCGGAGCTCAAATGGTTATAGAAGGTTGGGATAAGGGAGTGCTCGGTATGAAAGAAGGTGGAGTCAGAATGCTAGTTATACCAGCAAATATGGCTTATGGAGACAGAGACCTCGGCCCGATTCCAGCAAATTCAACACTAGTTTTTATAGTAGAACTCAAGGAAGTTAAGTAATTTTCTCATATTTCCTGGACTACATTGCTAAGAATGCGTAGGATAAACGACGCTTATGTTTGAGATAGAAAAAAGAATCAAAAATAGCTTAGGTAGAGCGGGGAAAATTACTACAGAACATGGTGTAATCGAAACGCCGGCTTTTGCCACTGTGGCAACACGAGGAGCCATAAAAGCTCTTACTGTTGAAGAAAACAAAAAAGCTGGTAGCCAGGTTCTTCTTTGTAACACTTACCATCTCTCTTTAAGACCTGGAGATAAGTTAATAAAAGAAGCTGGCGGATTACATAAATTTTTAAATTGGTCTGGGCCGATTATTACTGATTCGGGAGGATTTCAAGTTTTTTCTCTTGGCGCCGCGTATGGAAAACAAATATCAAAAATCACCAAAGGAAAGGAAGAAGAAAATTTAATTGAGCCCGAAAACAAAAAAAAGGCCGCTTTCATTGATGAAGATGGAGTAAATTTTAGAGATCCTGTTAATGGGAAAGCTCATCGTCTTACACCGGAAATTTCGATCGGAATTCAACATAACTTAGGTGCAGATATAATTTTTGCTTTTGATGAGTGTCCGTCACCTTTGGCTTCTTACGAATATCAAAAAGAAGCGATGGATAGAACTCATCGTTGGGCAGAGAGGTCTTTAACTTTTCACAAAACAAATGGTCAAAGCAGAATTAAAAGATTTGCAAAATCTATCCTTAAAGTTTCAGAAGAAGAGGGTCCGAAGCAATATCTTCTTGGTATCGTTCAAGGTGGCAGATTTAAAGATTTAAGAAAAGAAAGTGCTCAAGTAATTTCTAAAATGGATTTTGATGGTTTCGGAATAGGGGGTTCTTTCCAAAAAGAAGATATGAGCGATGTTTTGAAATGGACTACATCTGTTTTGCCAGAAGAAAAACCTCGACACATGTTGGGAATCGGAGAGCCGATGGACATTCTTTCTGCTATTGAAAATGGTGCGGATTTGTTCGATTGTGTTTTACCCACAAGATTAGCTAGAAATGGTGCACTACTCACAAAATATGGTCGAATAAATATCCTAAACAGAAAATATGTAAACGATTTAGAACCTTTGGAAAAAGATTGCGAATGCGGTTTATGTCAAAATTATTCTAGGGCATATTTGGCTCATTTGATGCGTTCGGGGGAAATTTTAGGAGCAATGCTTGGCACATCACATAATATTCATTTTATAAATAAATTGTTTCGACAGGCTCGAGAGAGTATTTTAAATAACAATTTCCCAAAATTTAGGGAAGAATTCGAGGAAAATTACAAGAAAAAAGATGACAGATAGATTTATATTAAAATCAGAATTCAAGCCGGCCGGTGACCAGATAAATGCTATAAAAGAATTAGTTTCTGGTGTAAAGGCGGGCGAAGACAAACAAACACTTTTAGGAGTTACAGGCTCTGGAAAAACTTTTACTGTTGCCAATTTGATAGAAAAAATACAAAAACCAACCTTGGTTATTGCTCATAATAAAACTTTAGCGGCTCAATTAGCTCAAGAATACAGAGATTTTTTCCCAGACAATGCTGTAAATTATTTTGTTTCTTATTACGATTATTATCAACCAGAAGCTTATATGCCGGTGACCGATACTTACATAGAAAAGGAAGCTCAAATAAATGAAGAGATTGATAGATTGCGACACGCCTCCACTCAAGCACTTCTGACACGTAAAGACGTAATAATTGTGGCTTCCGTTTCTTGTATCTACGGTCTTGGAAGCCCCGAAGAATACAAAGAGGTAAATTTGGAAATAAAAGTTGGGCAAACTTTAACTCGACGAGAAATTATCGAGAGATTAATAGAAATTCATTTTTCTAGGACAAATGCTGATTTAACACCCGGAACTTTTCGAAGTACCGGAAACATTTTAGAACTCATGCCCGTCAATGAGAAGGTAATTTTTCGAATTGAAATTGAAGCTGGAAAAATAAAGAAGATAAATTTGATCGATCACATTAGCCGAAAAATACTTAAAAACGAGGAAGTAATTTTTATTTTTCCAGCTAAACATTTCATAACAAACAAAGACGCAATCGAAAACGCCATCAAGGAAATTAAAAACGATTTGAAAAAACAGCTTTTAAATTTGCAAAAACAGGGAAAAAATTTGGAAGCAGAAAGGTTAAAAAGAAGAACAAATTATGATTTGGCTTTGATTAGAGAAACCGGATATTGTAGTGGTATCGAAAATTATTCCAGGCACTTTTCTGGCAAAAAGCCCGGAGAAGCGCCGGATACTTTGCTTTCGTATTTTCCAAAAACCAAAGATGGCAAGCCTGATTTTCTTACCATTATAGACGAATCCCACGTTACCTTGCCACAAATCGGTGGAATGTATGCTGGTGATCGTTCACGAAAAGAAACTTTGATAGAGCACGGTTTTAGGCTTCCAAGCGCTAAAGACAACAGACCTCTTACATTCGAAGAATTTCAAAGAAGAACGGGGCAAACCATTTTCACTTCAGCAACTCCTTCCGAATACGAAATATCTCATAGTAAAAGAGTAGTCGAACAAGTAATCAGGCCGACAGGTTTGATTGATCCAAAACTAGAAGTAAAAGGGGTAGTTTCTAATGAAAAATATGAAGGTCAAATTATTGATTTCATAAACGAAACTGAAAAAACAATTAAAAAAGGCGGTCGCGTTTTGGTAACCACGTTAACCAAAAAAATGGCCGAAGATTTAAGTGAATTTTTGAAAGAAAAGAAAATAAAAGCAAATTACATCCACAGTGATATTAAAACTCTGGAGCGAATCGAGATTCTAACTGATTTTAGAAAGGGGAAATATGATTGTTTGGTCGGTGTTAATCTTCTAAGAGAAGGTTTAGATTTGCCAGAAGTATCATTAATCGGCATTTTGGATGCTGATAAAGAAGGTTTTCTTAGAAGTGCGACTTCTTTGATTCAAATAATCGGTAGGGCAGCGAGAAATGTTGATGGAAGAGTTATTCTTTATGCGGACAATATCACAAAATCTCTCGAAAAAGCGATGTCGGAAACAAAAAGGAGAAGGGATATACAAATTGCCCACAACAAAAAACATGGAATAGTGCCAAAAACTATAATCAAAAATATAAAAGACATAACCGATCAGATGAAAACGAAGCATCAAAAAACTGTTGAAGCTTTGATAGAAGTCGATAAAAAACTTTATGGGAATAATCTCAAAAAATTCTTACGAGAAAAGGAAAAACAAATGAACGAAGCCGTGAAAATTTTAGATTTTGAAACTGCCGCGATTTTAAGAGATGAAATTGCTATCCTTATGAAAAACCCAAAAAAATAAATTAAGAAAAAAACTTGTAGTTTGTTTGATTAAATGATTTCTGGCTCCTTAAAATCTTAATTTTATTTTTTATATATAACTGAATTACATGCTTCGTTACTGGAGTAATTTTCTCAGCCAAAGCATCGTCCAGACTCATAAATTTAGTTTGAAGTATTTCATTTCTATCTGGTTTTTCTTTGCCAGATAAATAATCGCAGAGTACGACAATCCATAAATTATTACCCTCTTTTTCAGTAAATCGCTGGCGGACACCAAGAATTCCTTTAGGTTTTATATTAACGCCTGTTTCTTCTTTCAACTCTCTTTTGATTGTTTGAAACAAATCTTCTTTATCTTCTAAATAACCACTTGGAATGGTCCAAATCGAAGGATCAGAATTCCGCTTGATGAGCAACGCTTCATTTTTATTTCGAACTATAAGACCACCTACACCAATGGTTACTTTTGGATAGTTTTTCATAAATATAATTATACGACACTTTGTTTTCTCCACAGATACTCTAAAATAATTTTCTGTTATAATTTCAAGGTTAATGAAGTTAATACATACTAATAAATTTGAAGCGAATAGGTGGCTCATTACAGCTCGCTGGTTTTACGCACCAGCCATTTTTGCTATGGGGCTCCTCTCTAAACTTGACCCACTTCAAGACACGATTTTCCCATTGCCGATAATGATCTTCATGTTCTCCGTATTCATCTTGATAAACGTCTTATTTTGGCAGGTTGCTAGAAGGTTGGAAATGGAAAGCAAAACAAGATTTGTAAACACGTTGGGGATAAGTCAGATACTTTCCGAACTTCTATTCTTCTTGATAATTCTGCATTTGGCCGGTGGAGTTGAAAGCGTTGCTCCGATTTTCTTCTTTATTCCAATAGTTTCTTCAATAATTTTATTCAGTCCTTTAGGCTCACTTTTCATAGCTTTTGTTGCTGGGATCATAGTAAACGGAATTGTCTTTTTGGAATATTACGGAGTAACTCAACTCATATATGGCTATTCGGGGAAAGGAATACTAGAATATGACGATCTCTTAGTAAAACTTTCATCTTCAGTCGTTGTCACAGCTGTCTATTTCATTGTCGGTTCACTTTCAGGCTATCTTTCATCTGCTTTAAGAAAAAGGGAATTGCAAATAATAGAAGGTAGAAGGCAAGCTCAACTTCAGGCGGAAAAACTTCGACTTCTTAATGAAGAATATAATAGTTTTGCCAGAAAACTGATTCGAAAAGATTTAGAATTAAAAAAGGAGAATGAAGAAATAGTTAAATTCGACGAAGAAAAGAAGGAATTCGTTTCCACTGTCGCTCATCAGTTAAGAACACCCCTCTCAGCCATAAAATGGACGCTGGACATGTTGCTTCAAGATGACAGCAGTAAATTATCAAATGATCAACGCTCGCTTTTGATGAAAGCTTATGAAAGTAACGAAAGGATCATAAATCTGATTCAAGACATGCTCGGAGCTGAAAAAGCAGAGGCTCGAGCAGACAATTTTGCGCCAGTAGAAATAAGTTTGGCAGATTTGGTGGGTAATATAATTCCAGATTTTCAATCTGGCATGGAAAACAAAAACATAAAAATTGAAATACAATCTGAGAAAAATATGCCGAGAGTAAAAGTTGATCCACAGAAAATAAGGGCTGTTTTTCAGAATTTGATAGAAAATGCGATGAAATATTCTAAGCCCGGCGGTGTTATAAAAATAAACATGGAGAAAAAGAACGATAAATTTAAGGTTTCTGTTGCAGATCAAGGAATCGGTATTCCTCCTAAAGAGCAAGATAATATTTTCAAAAAGTTTTTCCGAGCTCAAAACGCAATCAGCACAGATCCCGGTGGTTCTGGGTTAGGTTTATTCATAGTAAAGAGCATAATAGAGCGTCATGGTGGCACAATAGAATTTAAAAGCCAAGAAAATATAGGAACGACTTTTACCTTCTATCTTCCTATTGCTGAATAAGAGCCTTTATCGTAAAATTAAAATATAATTAAAACATGTCAAAAATCCTAATTATTTTAGAAGAAGATCTATTTCTCGCAAACGTAGTAGCCGAAAGAATAAAAAAAGACGGTAATGATACTGTTTTGGTTACTAATGCTGCAATAGGGTTAGAGAAAATTAGAGCAGAAAAACCAGATCTTCTTATCCTTGATATGGCTTTGAGTACAGTAAATCCATTCAAATTTTTAGAAGAAAAGAAGAAATCGGCTGATTTATCTTCCGTGCCAACGATCATAATATCTCCTACAGGTGACGTTGATGAAATTCGTAGAGTTTTAGACCTTGATGTTAGAGATTACATTGTGAAATCTCAGTTTAATGCTGACGATTTGGTTATGAAAATTCGAAATATCCTTTCCCCGACAAGTAGGAAAAATTTAGGAAAAAATATTCTAGAAGGGAAAAAAGTTATGTGGGTGGAGGACGACCAATTTTTAAGCGATTTGATTTCTAGAAAATTATCTCAACAGAAAAGTCACCTTCTATTCGCCAACAGCGGAGAAGAGGCTATAAAGGTTTTAGCGGCAGATCAGCCGGATATAATACTTCTAGACTTACTTCTTCCTGGGATCAGCGGTTTTGAGGTATTAGAGGCTATAAAAAAAGATGATCGTCTGAAAAATATTCCTGTTATTGTGCTCTCAAATTTCACTCAAAATAATGAGATAGAGAAGACGAGGCAAATGGGGGCCGATAGGTTCTTGACAAAGGCCACTGTTATACTAGATGATATAGTAAAAGAAATGCAGGATCTTTTAATAGAAAAAGCTGGTAGATAGAATGGAAGAAACAAAACATAATAAATTTTTTGCGGGAAAAAAAATAATGTGGGTGGAGGACGATGAGTTCTTCAGCTCTTTAATGATAAAAAAACTTTCTGAAACAGGTTGTACTTTGGTGTTCACTCCAACAGGAGAAGAGGCTATAAAAAGAGTCTCGGAGGAAAAACCCGATTTGATAATTTTAGACCTTCTCCTTCCGGGAATTAACGGGTTTAAAGTTTTAGAAAATATAAGATTAGATGAATCTTTAAAGAACACTCCAATAATGATTCTTTCAAATCTTGGAGGACAAGAGAATATCGAGCACGCCAGATCTTTTGGAATTGAAAAATACTTGATAAAAACAGACACCAATCTAGGTGGTGTTATGAAAGAAATCGAAGAGATTTTAAGAAAGAAAAATCTGTCATAAATGTCTGACAAATTTCGCTCATTTTTCTCCAGGCCCGATTTTAGGCTTTAAAATAAGCCCAAAATCGGGCTCTCTTCGTCTATTTTTGTTGTTTGTTGACAACACTTGCATATGTTTTTAGTCTGAAAGAATGTAAAAAGTAATAGATTCTGAAGAATATTTATGAACATGAAAAAATCGGTTCTAGCAAAAATACTAACAGTATATTTTGTTGTGTCTCTAATTGTGCCAACAAATCTGCTTTTTGTTCTGGAAGCCAACGCCCAAATTAAAGAACCCATCATTGACATATCTCCGCCAGAAATAGAAACCAAAGAATCAGAATCGACTCTGCCAGTTTTTTCTGTTACTCCTAACGAGTCACTAGATCATGATAATGACGGAAATAACGATAATCCACCTCCTAAGGAAATAAAAATTGACGACAGCAATAATAGAATTGAGCCGAAGAGTATAAAAAAAATCAACAATGATCAATCTCCTCAAGATGGGGAACCGACAATCGATAACTACAAGTACGCAGTAGCCAACAACGCTTCTAAAGCGGACGTAAACGGTATGACCGGAGCTTTTACATATTCAATCCAACTTTATACTCCACCAGGCCGAAACGGTATGGAACCAAACCTTTCTCTCAATTACTCCAGCCAAACAAAAAATGAGCTCAACTGGGTAGGCTATGGCTGGGATATTTCCATTCCATCAATTCAGAGAATGAACAAAATGGGAGTGTATCAAAGCGGAGACAACAACCTCTACACCGCCAATACCTTCACATCTTCTCTCAATGGAGAACTAGCCACAACCTCAACTGAAGGTGTTTTTAATGCAAAGTCAGATGACGGTTCATTTCTAAAATCTAATTTTGATTCAACAAATAACAAATGGACCGTAGAAGCTAAGGACGGAACTGTATACAAATTCGGACATTCTCAAGAGGCTCAAATATATAACCCTGCCACTACTACAGAAGTATATAAATGGATGTTAGAAGAAATTAGAGATCTCAATGGAAACTACATTACTTACGAATATTTTCAAGACAGTGGTTATATCTATCCAGACGCAATTACTTATACTAATACTGACACGTCAGCAGGAATCTTTTCTGTAGAATTCAATCGAGAACTCCGACTCGATTCTGCTACTTCAAGTGAAGCCAGTTTCCCTATGACCTCTAATTACAGAATCAACCAGATTGTCGTATCAGTAGATGGTGATTGGGTTAGAAAGTACGATTTAACTTACACAACTGGAGACAACGGCAAACGCTCACTTTTATCAAGTGTTACTGAATCAGCGCAAGGAGAAGATGGTACAACAACTTCTCTTCCAGCCACTACTTTTTCTTACCAGGAATCAACTCCAGGATGGACGGCTACGACAGATTTTGCATTACCAGAGAAGTTTAAAAACAATAATAAAGACAACGGACTTCGTGTTCTTGATTTAAATGGCGACTCATTACCCGATCTAATTTTTTCAAAATGGCAAACTCCGCGAAAAATGTGGTTGAATGATGGGGATAGTTGGGAAGAGTCTAGTAGCTATAATTTCCCCGATACAACTTTCACTTATTCTGACGGAAGTGATTTGGGATCTCGTTTTACGGACTTGAATGGCGATGGTTTGGTTGATTATACACAAGAAAATTGGTATTCACGGGTAGGGTTCTTTAATCATTACCCCGATTGGGAATTTGTTGACTGGAGAATCAATCCTAGGGCTGCTTATCGACTTGCCGATATTAATGGAGATGGACTAGTAGATAATTTATATTCAAGTTTCTGTTTTTATCTTTGCAACGACAATAATGAATCTCAAGTGTGGTTTTCCAGTACCAGCTTAAATTATGGAACTGCTTCTGGCTTTGGTGCTCATGCTAATGAATGGAAATTACCGAGAGTGGTTTTTGAATTTGATGGAAAAGATCTCGGGAAGAGACCTCTTCCTGTTGAATTTGTAGATGTAAACAATGACAGTCTGACAGATATTCTTTCGAATGGTGACGACCAGGAATTGTACGGTACAGAGGGAGTTTTTCTAAATAATGGCCGAGGAGGATGGAACTTGGAAAATTCTTGGGTTATTCCAAATGACATGGGATATTCTGGTTATGATTGGGGTCAGCAGTTTGTAGATGTTAATAGTGATGGATTAGTAGATATTATTGATGGTCGCGCAAGTGGTTCTGGTTCTGGAGATAGGAATGTATACATTAACAACGGATCAAACTGGATTTTAAGCTCATCTTGGCACGCACCAGAATCTGCTTTCCCTCACTCTGGTAATAATGGTTACAGCACTCAGATTTTAGATGTCGATGGTGACGGAGTTCAAGATATTATTCAGCGCGATGAGAATGCTCACGGTCGTTGGATTAGTAACACTAAACCGGTTGATATCTTAATTCAGATAAATGAAAGTGCTGGAAGTGAAGTTGATGTTACTTACAAGAGTTCAGCGCTTTACAGAGATTCAAACGGAGATCTTTTAAGTCCGGATCTACCATTTACAGTACAAGTCACAGAGAGCGTTATAACAGAAGACGGTTTGGGAAATATTGCATCTAAAAATGAATATGAATATTCAGATGGATATTTTTCATTTCAAAATGGTTTTGACAAACAATTTGTTGGTTTCGGTCAAATGAACATTAAGGATATCGAAGGGAGTGTAACCAAAACCTACTTCCATCAAGGAAATTCTTCCAACTCAACTCAGGGCGAATATCAGGATCATGTTTCCAAAGCTGGAAAACCTTATCGTACCGAGCAATACGACAACAATGGAAATTTGTATTCCAAAACCATAAACAAGTGGGAGAGCGTTGATCGAGGTGATGAAGCATATTTCGTAAAACTTATAGATTCAATCAAATTTACTTATGATGGCGATTCGGATCATAAAGAAAAAGCTACAAGAATTTCTTATGATGATAGTTCTGGAAATACAACGTCTCAAATTAACTTTGGAGAAGTTTCAGGAAATGATGATGGCACTTTCACCGATACCGGTACAGATAAATTCGTAACTTCTCTAAGTTACGCAACCTCAACCGCAACTTCGACCACCAATCTTCTCTCTCGCGAAACTACTACCGACAACTCCGGAAATAAACTCCGAGAAAAGAAAATCTACTATGACACTCTTTCATTCGGTGACTTAAATAAAGGTAATTCTACCAAAGAAGAGCAGTGGAAATCTGGTAGTTCTTATGTCGATGTTGAAAGAACATTCAATTCCTACGGATTAGTAACGGAAGAGAAAGATCCTAGAGACAAAACAACCACATACGTTTACGATTCATTCAACCTCTATCCCGCTACCACAACAAACCCTCTTGGACACACGACAGAAAAATATTATGACTATTCATCTGGTCAGATAACTGAGCTAAAAGATTTAAATGGCCAGACTTATCAAACACTTTATGATTCTTTTGACCGTGTCTTGGAAGAAAAACAGCCAAGTTTTGAAACTGGAAGTATTGGAACTTTTTCTTTTGGGGGACCGGCCTTAGAAACCAAAACAAAATATGTTTATACAGACGATATTTTTCCACGACAAGTTAAAATATCAAATTATCTTTCCAATTCTTTGATTGTTGATTCATATTTCTACTTTGACGGTCTCAACAGAAAAATTGAAGAAAGAATTGAAGCTGAAGATTCAAATACGTTTAAAGTTAGAGATTTATATTACAACTCTCGCGGTCTTTTAGAAAAAGAATCTTTACCAGCTTTCAAAACTGGAACTTCATACACTGGCGTGTCTAATCCACCTCCTAGTGTTTTACTAATTAATTACTCATACGATCCGATCGGTCGTTTAACAACTCTTACTAATAATGTAGGTACTACTGGAAATACTTACGATGACTGGACCGTCACAACAACTGATCCAGAGCAAAATATTAAAGAATTTACAAAAGACGCTTATGAAAACTTAATAGAAGTTGTCGAACATGAAGGGGCTAATGAATATACAACCTCGTATGAATGGAATGGCAACAAAAATCTGATTAAAATTACTGATGCCGAAGGAAATGTCCGAAACTTCACTTATGATGGCTTAGGTAGACGTCTGACTGCTCAAGACCTCCACGATACAGGTGATGCTACTTATGGTACATGGACATACACTTATGATGATAGCGGAAATCTAACCTCTCAAGTTGATCCTAAAAATCAGAATGTAAACTTTACTTATGACAATCTAAATAGGATTTTAAGCGAAGACTACGCTATCAATATAGGTACAGAAATCGAATATGGATATGACAACTGTACTAAGGGCGTCGGTCGTCTTTGCGTTGCAACTTCAACTGATGCGGTGCAGAAAATGACTTGGAATGTCATTGGCCTACCAGCAACTGAAATAAAAACAATTGATTCCACAAATTACACCACTACCTACACATACGACAGACAGGGAAATATTACAAAATTAAAAGTCCCCGACAATTCTGAAGTTCAATATACCTTTAACACGGCCGGACTTCTTGAAACCATAAAGAAGAAAGAATCAGGAGGTTCATTAGTAAATGTTGTGTCTGATTTAGATTATAGCCCGACGGATCAGGTTACGTATAAAGTATTCAGTAATGGAGTCGAGAGTACATATACTTATGATTCGTCAAAACTCTATCGACTTACAAACATTCGCTCAATCTTAACTTTTTTAGGATTAAGAGGTGGTGGAGATGAAGGTGGTGAAAAAAATCTCTTGAATCTGCCAAATATATTAAAAGAAAAAGACGGAATTTTTCTAGAAGAAAGATTTTCTGCGAACAGATTTCTTGGGCACAGATATTTAGAAGGCGATATTGTCCAATATGCTTACCGAACTAATATAAAAATTGATGAAATGCCTGTCGGTTCTCAAGTCTTAGAGCAAACAAATAAAGAAAACTTGGAAATCGTTGGTGAAATTTTATCCGAAAGAACAAAATACGCGAGAACATTTGCTACGGATAAAGATAATGTTTTTGTCTCAGAAATTATTTCCGGTGCCCCCCAATACTATGAAGATCCAAATGGTGAGTGGTGGCAAGCAAATTATGCGACAACCACTTTGGAAATCTTTGAAAAGTACAATCAAGGTAATAGTAGAGAGGAATCAACTTTCTATCCAGATCCAAGTGATCCTGGAAGTTACTCTATTGATGGTTTTGTTCAACATAGAACTGGTACATCTGGAACTGGGGTTGATTGGTCTGTTATTCAATCTGGAGCTGGTACAGAATCAGGAGATAGTGGTGCTGACGATGGTTATGTAATGATTGAGGCAGACACAACATCAAACAAGTGGAGGATTATAGATAGAACAGTTAGACTTTTTAATACCTCTTCAATTCCAGATAACGATACCGTCACTTCCGCGACTTACTATGATTCTACCCAAACTAAGAACATTTATAACGGTGGAGTCGGAGGAACTGCCTATAACATATATACTTCTAACCCTGCTAGAGATACAGTGCTTGAACCTGGTGATTTTGATTCACTTGGTACCACTCCTCTTTCTACCGAAATTAATTATGCCTCGATTAGCGGCACAGAAGGAAATTATAATGCCTGGCAATTAAACAACTCGGGTTTAAACACTATTTCAAAGACAGAAATAACTAGGCTAGGGGTTAGAGAAAGCAACTTCGACGCACCAAACTCTGCTCCAACTTGGACTAGTGCAGCATACGAAAATGTCACATTCAACAATTCTGAAGAAGATGGAGTATCAAAAGATCCTAAATTAGTCGTTGTTCATCAGTATATTCCAGGAAATATTATTCAAGATATCACCTACGAGTATGACAACCCCGGAAACATTACGGAAATTACTGATATATCTGGAAACGATGCAGCTAAAACCGTCATTTTCGAATACGACGATCTCTACCGTCTAACAACCGCCTCTACCACAGCCGCCACATCAACACCATTCAGAGAAACTTACTCGTACAACTCAATCGGAAATATATTGAGTAAATCCGACCAAGGCTCGTACACATACGCTGAAACTAGTTATGCAAATCCACATGCTGTCACTGCAATTGGTGGCACAAGTCTTGCTTACGACAACAACGGAAATCTGACTTCATTCGGCACGAATTCATACACATGGGACTTCCGAAACAGGATGACCTCGACTGTAAATGGTGGGGGAACAACAAACTACTACTACGATCACACTGAACAAAGAGTAAAGAAAACAGCCGGAGGAGAAACAACAATCTTTCCAAATCAGTATTGGGACAAAGCTGGGGCAACCACTACTCGTCATATATACGACGATAAAGGAGGACTTATCGCAACAATCGAAGGGAATGGCCAAGCAACATCAACTTACTACATCCACACTGACCACCTCGGAGGAACAAACGTTGTGACAGATAGCTCTACACAAGTTGTAGAAGTCACAGACTACCTTCCATTCGGTAAAATCAACACCAACGAAGCACCAACTGGAGTAAAAACCGACCGCAAATTCACCTCCCACATCTACGACGAATCCGCCGACTTAAATTACATGAACGCTAGATACCAGGACGGGAATATTGGTAGGTTCCTCTCTCAAGACCCTTCATCGAGAGATGATCCAGAAAAGTTTTTGGTCGATCCTCAACAATTTAACTTCTATTCTTACGGGAGAAATAATCCTATACGCTTTTATGATCCGAATGGAGAAGATGTTCAAGATGTATTAGTATCAGCGGCTGTTACAACTGCAGGAAATGTATTCAGAACGATTGACGGTACCGTAAACGCAGCTTTTCATCCCATCCAAACAGCAAGAAGTATTCCTCAGCTCCCTTCACGTTTCAAGCAAGAAGCTCAACAAGCTTATGGTAACATCACTTCTGGAAATGATTATGATAGAACTGCTGGTATAATTAATTCGGTATTTCTTGTAGGGTCGCTTATTGCTCCTGAAGCAAGGTTAGGGAAAGGAATTTTTAACCCTAGTGATATCGGTTTATCTAAATTAGGAGAGGCTAGGGCAATTATGTTAGATGGTGTGCAAGATCAAAAATTAAAGAACATTATTAACCAAAATTATCGTGAGAAAACAACTGGTATCGGAAACGGTAGTTCTATGGATGCCTTAATCAGGGAGACAATCACTGGTAAACCGACAAAAGGGATATTCCATTATCAGAAGATTGGAAGCGAATTAAATGGAATTAATAATGTATTAAAAAGAAATCTGACGAATGCCGATAGAGCAAAAGCACTTTATCTAAAAAACTATATGGAGAGTGCTAGAAAAATATATAAAGGCGTAAGGATTCATCAATAAAACATGAAAAAAATAAATCAAGAAAATATTTACGATTATTTAGATGAAGTTGCCCCAGAATTCAGAAATTATAAAGACTATACAATGTGGTACCACGAAAATCCATCTCTTCACATTGGTAACTTTGCTACCTTCATTATTGTCGAAATAGAAGAAAGAAAAGAGGGAATAAAAAAAATTTTCAGTTTTATTAATGAATCCATAAATAATGAAATGATTGAAGAGGATTTCAAGAATATATTTATCGGGCAGATTTTTGAGACTCTGGCAGAATCAAAGCAAGCAATAAAGATAACGCAAAAACTTCTCAATGGAGAAGCCTTGAAAATATTTAATTTACAGGTTGAATAAAGAAAAAAGAAAAAAATTAAATTTGGGGTGAATGGGGATGCGTCCAAATTTTTTCTAAAATCTTTTGTGTAATATGTTGATAAATTAAGTGGTTCTTTGAAAAGATTCTGATAAGGTCTCGACTATTCCTCAAATCTCTTGAGTTGATACTTGGCTCTGCCAAGTCAAATGTGCTAATATTTATTGGCTCTATACATACATATAACCCCCAATTGGTGGGGTTTTCGTGTGTTTTGAGGTTTTTATGTCTAAACCAGAGGAAAAAATAGTAATAAAAGGAGCCAGAACCCACAATTTAAAGAATGTGGATTTAGAAATGCCCCGAAACAAAATGATTGTTTTCACGGGTCTTTCTGGTTCTGGAAAATCTTCTTTAGCCTTTGATACTATTTTTGCTGAAGGGCAAAGACGCTACATTGAATCTCTATCTTCATATGCGAGACAGTTTTTAAGACAGATGCAGAAACCAGACGTTGATGAAATTACGGGTTTGTCTCCCGCAATTTCGATAGATCAAAAATCTCGATCCAGAAATCCAAGATCGACTGTGGCGACAATGACAGAAATTTATGATTATCTAAGAATTCTATTTGCTCGAATAGGAAGACCTCATTGTGTGATTTGTGACAGGGAAATTAACAGAACTTCTAACGAAGAGATAAAGGAATTAATTTTAAAGAAAGTTCGAGAATTAACGAAAAAAAGTGAAAGTGGAACAGTTTTAGAAATATTTTCACCGCTGATTCGAGGCAGAAAAGGAGAATACTATCAATTACTTTATGATCTTTTAGGAAAAGGATATTCTGAAGTTTTGATTGATGGTGAGAGAAAAAAGCTAAGAGAGCAGATAATTTTAACTAAAAACAAAAAACATGATATCGATGTATTGATCGATTCTATTGGTTTGGATGAATTTAAGAATGACAAAAAAGGTTCGGAAGAAAGACTCTCTGAGGATTTGGAAAAATCTTTGGAAGAATCCGAAGGTTTGGTAAAAACTCTTTTTTCAGACTCCAAAAAAAACGTCTTCGAAGAAAAAACTTGGTCTTCAAAATTTTTGTGTCCTTACGATGGATATTCATATCCAGAAATTGAACCCAGATTATTTTCTTTCAACTCACCTTATGGCGCCTGTCAGGAATGTAATGGATTAGGTACCAAACATTTTTGGGGATCTGATTTGTGTCCAAAATGTAATGGTTTGAGACTACGAGAGGAGGCCTTGAAAGTTCGAATCCAAAACAAAAACATTATTGAAGTTACGAAATTGACCGTCGAAGAAGCTTTGGAATTCTTTGAGAATCTCACACTTACAGAAAAAGAAAAAAACATTTCTAATGTGGCATCTCGCGAAATTACTTCAAGACTCGATTTCATGCTAAATGTTGGAATTGAGTACTTAACCTTAGAAAGAAAATCCGGAACACTTTCTGGAGGAGAAGCTCAAAGAATCAGATTAGCGTCTCAACTCGGCTCGGGTCTGGTTGGTGCGCTCTATGTTTTGGATGAACCAACAATTGGGCTTCATGCGCGAGATAACGATAGACTTATAAAAACACTCTTAAAACTCCGCGATCTTGGCAACACCATCATTGTTGTCGAGCACGACGAAGACACTATTTTCGCCTCTGATTTTTTGGTTGATATCGGTCCTGGCGCGGGAATTCATGGCGGAGAAATTGTTGTAGCTGATTATTTGGATCCTCTTTTGACTGCATCAAAAAATAAAAATGATTCACTCACTCTTTCGTACTTACGAGGAGAAAAAATGATAGAAATCCCAAAAAAAAGACGCGATTCAGAAAAAGGAAAAATATCTATCAAGGGCGGGAAAATCTACAACATCAAGAATTTAAACATTGATATTCCTTTGGGTCGCTTGGTGTCTGTAACCGGAGTTTCCGGATCTGGTAAATCTTCATTCTTATACGAAATTCTACACAAAAACTTGCAAGCTCGATTTGATAGACGTTACAGAAGCGCGGAAGTTTTTAATTGTAAATCAATCACGGGCACTGAATATTTAAGTCGAGCGATACTGATAGACCAATCTCCGATCGGCCGAACACCGCGTTCAAACCCAGCAACTTATACGGGGGCTTTCACTTTTATTCGTGAATTATTTGCTGAAACATCAGAAGCCAAAATCAGAGGCTGGAAACCAAGTCGCTTTTCTTTCAACGTTAAAGGCGGTCGTTGTGAAGCTTGCGGTGGAAATGGTGAAATAGAAGTTGAGATGCATTTTTTGCCAACTGTCTATGTAACTTGTGACGTCTGCCAAGGTAAAAGATTTATGAAAGAAACTCTCGAGGTTAAGTACAAGAAAAAGAATATTCACGAAGTTTTGAAAATGACAATCGAGGAGGCTTTGGAATTTTTCAAAGATATTCCCGCCATTCATGACCGTCTTAAAACTATGGATGAAGTTGGTTTGGGCTACCTAGAACTTGGACAAAGTGCGACAACTCTTTCCGGTGGGGAAGCACAGAGAGTAAAAATTTCTTCGGAACTGTATCGACCCCATGTGCAAAAAACAATTTATCTTCTTGATGAACCGACAATTGGCCTACATTATGAAGACGTAAAAAAACTTATTGAAATTCTGCAAAAATTAGTAGAAAAAGGAAATTCTGTAATTCTCATTGAGCACAACATGGATATCATAAAAAGTACTGATTATGTTATCGATATTGGTCCAGAAGGTGGTGAAAGAGGAGGAAATATTATTGCAAAAGGGACACCAGAAGAAATTGCAAACTCATCTGGATCTTATACCGGAAAGTATTTGAAGAAGGTTTTGAAGAATAGATAAAAAAATCCCAACCACGGTTGGGATTACTGAACTCACAGTTTGATGGGGGCTTTAGGATTGTCGTCTCTCCATCTTACCCCCTGCTTGAAGGCCGCAGCAACCAAACAGGAAAGCGTGAGATCGACTTCTTCGGACATCCTGCACATAGCGCCCAGAAATTCGACGCCATTGTTGATATCGCTGTCTGTGGCAGGAATAATTGCGATCAAAGTCTCTTCGTCCCCCGCAGCTTCCAAATCTGCAGAACGGAAATCGATACCCGGCCGAAAGTTCGAGCGCACGATTGGACTGCCAGAATCATGAGTACTCAATGTGATGGCAGCAACGATCTTTGCTTCCGGACTAACAGCTAAGACAAGACTTCTCGGATTTGACATACCCGCCTCCTTTTTTTGGTTTGCTGAAATTCTGTGGGTAATATATAATATTTAAAATTTTATGTCAAGTATTAAAGAGAAAATTAAAAAATTTCCAACAAAACCCGGTGTTTACTTTTTCCTTGGAAAAAGTGGGCGGATTTTGTATATCGGAAAAGCGTTGTCTCTCAAAGATCGCGTCCGAAGCTACTTCGCTAGAGATTTAAGAGAAACTCGAAACCTTTTGATTGAAGACATGGTTCAACAAGCGATAGATATAAAATATGAGGTTACAGATTCAGTTTTGGAAGCTCTGATTCTTGAGGCTGCTCTGATACGAAAACATCAACCCAAATACAACACCAGAGAAAAAGACAATAAAAGTTTTAATTACGTTGTGATAACAAAAGAAGAATTTCCTAGAGTTTTATTGGTTAGAGGAAAGGAATTAGGAAGTAGCCCCGCCGGAATTGCTTCGCAATTCACGGCGGGGCCTTTTCCACAAGGCAAACTTCTTCGCGACGCTTTAAAAGTCATCAGAAAAATATTCCCTTTCAGAGATAGATGTGAGCCACTATCAGGAAAACCTTGTTTTAATCATCAAATCGGACTTTGTCCCGGCGTCTGCACAGGAGAAATCAGCAAAAAAGAATATGCAGACAGAGTAAAAAATATAAAACTTCTGTTGTCAGGAAAAAAGAAAAGTTTGATAAAAAAACTCAAAAAAGAAATGACGGACACGGCAACTCAACATAAATTCGAAGAAGCAAAAATACTTCGAGATAAAATTTTTGCATTACAACACATTCAAGATGTTTCTCTTGTTGGCAGAGAATACAGTCAAAATTACCTAGAAGTGCAGAGGGGTAGAGAATTTAGAATAGAAAGTTTTGATATAGCCCACATCATGGGGACTTACGTCGTCGGTGGTATGATCGTCATGTTAGGCGATGAATTTCAAAAAAAAGATTATCGTAAATTTAAAATTCACCCCCACACCTTTCCTAGGCTTGTTCCAACAAAGTTGAAACAAGCCGAAGGCGAACCGAGAAAAGGTGTGGGGGTAAAGCTGAATCCAGGAATCAATGACACTGCGGCTTTGAGAGAAATAGTGTCGAGAAGGTTGCAACATAAAGAATGGCAGTTGCCAGATTTGATTGTTGTAGATGGTGGTATTGCTCAAAAAAGAGTTGTTGAGTCAGTGATAGAGTTCGAAAAACTATCAATACCAGTTATTGCTGTCAAAAAAGATGCCCGACATAAACCATCCGCAATTTTAGGTAAAAAAGAAATTGCAGAAAAACATCAAAACAATATCTTAAAATCTAACTCAGAAGTTCATCGATTTACGACTAATTATCACAAACAACTTCGTGAAAAGATAAATTAAAGTGTTATAATTTATCAAATGCTCAAAGAACCTTTTTTAAAAAAAGGCAAACTGTCCAAGATTAGAGTTGGCGTTTTAAGAGGTGGACCGTCTGGTGAATATGATGTTTCTTTAAAAACAGGTGGATCAATTTTAGAAAATCTTCCAGAAAAATATCATGGTTTGGATATTTTCATAGATAAAAAGGGGAAGTGGCATTTTAATGGTGTCATCTTCCAACCAGAAAAAATCTTAAGTCATATCGATGTCATCTTTAACGGCTTACATGGGCAATATGGTGAAGATGGGACAGTTCAACGTCTTTTAGAACATTTTCATGTGCCCTATACCGGCTCAAATTCTTTTTCTTCGGCTTTGGCAATGAATAAAATCTTTTCCAGAAATATTTTTGAAAAAGAAAATATCAAAGTTCCGAAAGCCCAGACACTAAAAAAAGATGATTTGAACTATTTAAAAATATTTGAAATTTTTCAATCTCTTCCCAAACCAATTGTTTCCAAGCCATCCACGGCTGGATCATCTTTAGGTATATCAATAAATGATAATTTAGAAAAATTTACCGAGTCTTTAGACGAAGCTTTCAAACATTCCCCTAGTGTTTTAATGGAAGAATATATAACTGGGACTGAAGCCACTTGTGCAATCGTAGAAGGAGCTTCTTTTAATTACGCCCTTCCACCTGTTGAAATCAGAACAAAAAATCACTTTTTTGATTATGATGCGAAGTATTCCGGTCAGTCAGAAGAAATTTGTCCCGGTAATTTTTCGGAATTAGTCACAAGGAGAATTCAAGACACGGCTCTCGCGGTTCACAAGTCTCTTGGATTAAGACATTACTCAAGAACAGACATGATTGTCACAGAAAACGGAGATATTTATGTTTTGGAAGTAAATACTTTGCCGGGTTTAACAGAAGAATCTTTGTTTCCAAAAGCATTAAAGGCCTCTGGAAGTGATCTGTCAGAATTTATAGATCACGTTTTGCACTTAGCGTTAAATAAGAAGTAAATTTTTTCAGCCATGCAGCCAGGTTTCAAAAAAGGAACATACAAACATTTTAAAGGAGGGCTTTACGAAGCTCTTTTCTTAGCAAAAAACAGTGAGAATCCGAAGGAGGATTTGGTGGTTTATAAATCTTTAGAAAACGGACAGGTTTGGGTTAGACCGGCAAAAATGTTTTTTGAGGAAGTGAAAAGGGAAGAATATGAGGGACCAAGATTTGCTTTGGTTGGGGAAAAGTAAAAAAAAACCGCTCCTGAAATAGGGGCGGCGAGGGAACAATGTGAAGTCAATCACCGTCTTCTGTTGCGAATCGTCGCGGGTTAAGGGTACTCTCTTGAGCCCTTTCGAAAGCTTCCTTGAGCTCAAGTTTCCCATTAATCCAGAAACGGAGGAAAAGTCCACCGAAGAGTTGGATGTGGTCTGATTGTTGAGGCGATTTTGTCTTTTCAGCCTCAATCATCTCCTCAATTTCTTTCCGAGATTGATTCACCCTTCCTGTCCCAATACCGAGTTTCTCACCAATTCGCTTGATGCAATGAGGCAAACTACTCTCCGCGATTTCCTCCACCACGGGTTGATCCATGTGTGCCACGGTGTTCTCCTTTGTACTAGTGCTGGTTCCGGAGCTACTCTACCATAAACCCGATTTTTAGGAAATAGCTTGAAAAAAGTCGCTCTTTTAGTATAATTGTGCGGATTAAAGGGCCCGTAGCTTAGTTGGTAGAGCGCCTCATTTGCAATGAGGAGGTCAGGAGTTCGAATCTCCTCGGGTCCACAAAATTAAGGAGTCGCTAGACGACTATAATTTTGTAGGATGTCACCGTACTCGGCGACGCCACAAAATCGCAAAAGCGATATTTTTGTAGTACTGTGTTTACACCAGCGTTCCAAACATTCCCGCTACACCCTCGCTCGGGGGGTATTATTTTTGTATAATTAATTTTATGAAAAAGCTAAGTAACCCCTTTATAAGCTTCATAAGCGCAACCCTTGTATTCTTATACATATTTGGAATTGCATTTCTCATTTCAAATGGGGAAAAATTCTTCGGGGAGGAAGAAACATTCTTGATTCCAGTTTTTATGCTGCTTTTGTTTATTATATCAGCTTGTATCACCGGCGGACTTGTTTTAGGCAGACCGATTCTTCTTTTCCTCAACGGCCAAAAAAAAGAATCTCTTACTTTATTTTTCTACACTCTTGGATGGCTGTTTTTCTTCTTACTTTTAATTCTTGCTGCAAATATCTGGATAACAAAATAAAATGTCTCTATTAAAGAAATATGTAGAATACCTCAAAAATAACCCGGAAGAATATTGGTTCAAAAGAAAACTTTTTGGCTGGGGCTGGGTACCAGTGAAATGGCAAGGATGGCTTGTTGTGATTATCGGCATAGCTATTTTTATTGCCGGTATCTATATCGGAGATACTGACGATCCGCCGGGCGCGACATTCTTAGGCTTCCTATTGATGATTACTCTTATATTTACTTTCGGGTTTTCGAAAGGCGAAAAACCACGCTGGCAGTGGGGTTTTCCTAAGGAAGAAGAGAGAACGAAAATTGAGAAAAGTCTAGATCAGAATATACACAGACAGGATTAGAAATTAAGCTCTAAGAAGCATATAATTACTGAGTGCAAAGCGGAAACCCTAAGATTAAAAACGGGGGAATCCTAGCCAAAAATCCGCTTCGTCAGGCAGCAGTAGAAATAATCGAAGCCGGCCTCCAAGCGATCGACACTAAGTATTCCGTCTCGACAAGAATAAAGTATCAAAAGGATACTCTTTTTATAGATGACAGAAAATACCCGCTTGAAAAAATCAAGCGAGTTTTTGTTGTTGGAGTAGGAAAGTGCTCATTGGAAGCTGCCCTAGCTCTCGAGGATATTTTAGGAGATAGATTAGAAGACGGAATCGTTATAGATCTTAAATGCGAAACTAATCCTAAAAAAATAAAATTTTATAAAGGCGACCACCCTTTACCAACAGAAAATAATGTAAACCTGACTAGACAACTAATCGAATTTTTAGAAAAAGCAGAAAAAGATGATTTGGTTCTCTTTTTAATTTCCGGTGGTGGTTCGGCTTTACTGTGCCAGCCAAATAATTTTAACTTTCTAGCGGAAAAAAACTTAATGAGTTATCTGATGAAATCTGGAGCGAATATTCGCGACGTAAACATAGTAAGAAAACATCTCTCACTGGCTAGAGGTGGTTTTTTGGCAAAATACGTTTATCCGGCACGATCGATTGCTTTAATTTTTTCTGACGTTGGAAACGATATGGAATTCGTTGCATCAGGTCCGACAATAAAAGATACGACGACAATTGAGGATGCTAAAAAAGTTCTTATAAAATACGGCGCCGAAGAATTTTGTAATTTTGATTTGGAAAATTTAACAGAAACTCCTAAAGATGATAAATATTTTGAAAAAATGGAGAATAAACTTTTTCTTTCTAATCTTATTGCGCTTCGAGAAATGGCAAACCGTGCGGAAAAATTAGGTTTTAAAACTGAGATTAAGACTACCAAATTAGAAGGGGAAGCAAGAGACATAGGAGAACAAATCGCCAGAGAAATAAACGAATCTGATCAAAAAATAGCTCTGATTTATGGAGGAGAAACAACCGTAACCGTCAAAACACATGGAAAAGGTGGACGTAACCAAGAACTTGCTCTTTCTGCTCTGCGTTTTATAGAAGATGATTGTTTGGTGGCTGCTGTAAACAGTGACGGTTGGGACAACACGGATTTTGCCGGCGCTTTGTGCGATAATCTAACCAGAGAAAAAGCCAATGAACTTGGCTTAGATGTTTCAGAATATCTAGACAAAAATCAGTCTTATAATTTTTTTGAAAAAGTTGGCGATTATTTTAGAACTGGTCTAACCAATTCTAATATCGCAGATTTATTATTAGCCCTAAAAAACAGAAATAATGAGTAAAGAAAATGCATTCATCCTTTGGTTTAAAGATCTGACTATTAAAGACGTTCCGCTCGTCGGAGGGAAAAATGCGGCACTTGGAGAAATGATTTCAAATTTGGTTCCAATGGGGATAAATATACCTGACGGTTTTGCTGTAACATCTCACGCTTATAACCACTTTATAAAAGAATCCGGACTAAAAGAAAAGATAGAAAAAATTCTAAATAATTTAGACACTGGAAATGTTAAGCAGTTAGCGGAAAAAGGGCAGGCAATCAGAAATCTTATTTTGAAAGGGGAAATTCCAGACGATCTGTCAGCCGAAATAACAAAAGCTTACACTGAATTAGAAAATCAATATGGAAAAGGAGTTGATACTGCGGTTCGATCATCCGCCACTGCCGAAGATTTACCCGGAGCTTCTTTTGCCGGCCAACAAGAAACATATCTAAATGTTTCAGGAACTAAAGATATTCTTCTCGCGGTTAGAAAATGCTTCGCATCGCTCTTCACAAATCGTGCTATTTCGTACCGAAAAGACAAGGGGTTTTCAGATTTCGATGTTTCTCTTTCAGTTGGTATTCAAAAAATGGCTCGAAGTGATTTGTCTTCAAGTGGTGTAGCTTTTTCAATTGACACTGAAACTGGTTTCGAAAAAGCAATTATTATCGACAGTATTTACGGCCTTGGTGAATTGATTGTTCAAGGACAAGTTATTCCGGATGAATTTATCGTTTTTAAACCTCTTTTAGGTAAGAGTCCTAAACCAATAATTTCAAAAAAACTTGGGAAACAGAAAATAAAACTGGTATATTCCAATCGAGGGATCAAGGAAGTTAGAGTTTCAAAGTCAGAAGAGGGAAAATACAGTTTGACTGAAGAAGAAGTTCTTAAGTTGGCTGATTGGATAAAGAAAATAGAAGAGCACTTTTCCAAAGTCCATGGGCATCTTCAAGCAATGGATATTGAATGGGCAAAAGATGGAAAAACCAACGAACTGTTTATTATTCAAGCTAGACCAGAAACGGTTATCTCCACAAGAGATGCGAACATTTACAGAGAATACAAACTTGACGAAAAACCGGATCAAATTCTTTCTGGAATTGCTGTCGGATCTAAAATTGCAACTGGAAAAGTTCGGATAATTAAGGACGCAAAAAATATCGGTGAGTTTAAAAAGGGAGAAATTTTGGTAACTGAAATCACTGATCCAGATTGGGAACCAATTATGAAAATCGCCTCCGCTATTGTTACAGATAAAGGGGGACGAACTTCTCATGCCGCGATAGTTTCAAGGGAGTTGGGAATTCCAGCGATAGTTGGGTCTGAAAAAGCCACAAGGACATTCCAAAATGGGCAAATGATTACGGTTGATTGCTCTTCGGGTACCAATGGTTTTGTTTACGATGGGGAAGTTAAATTTGAGGTTATAGAGAGACATTTGGATAAAATTCCAGAGACCCGAACCCATGTGATGCTCAATATCGGAGCACCTGACGAAGCCTTCAAAAACCATATTCTTCCTGCTAAAGGTGTAGGTTTAGGAAGGTTAGAATTTATAATCGCCTCATACATTCAAATCCACCCAAACGCTCTTATAAATTACAAAAAGTTAAAAAGCATTAATAAACCTAAAGAAAGGTTACTTATAAAAAAGATAGATTTATTAACATCAGAATATGAAGATAAAAGTCAGTTTTATGTAGATAAAGTGGCTGAAGGAATAGCAAAATTGAGCGCTACTTTTTGGCCTCATCCAGCAATAATCAGGTTTTCTGACTTTAAAACCAATGAATACAAAAAACTTTTAGGAGGATATCTTTACGAGCCCGACGAAGAAAATCCTATGATTGGTTGGCGAGGGGCTTCACGTTACTATCACAAAGATTTCAAAGAAGCTTTTGGTTTGGAATGTAAGGCTCTCAAAAAAGTTCGTGATGAAATGGGTCTAAAGAATGTGATACCTATGATTCCGTTTTGCCGAACCGTTGACGAAGGAAAAAAAGTTTTAGAAATTATGAAAAGTTTTGGATTGGATAGAGAAAAAGACGACAGTCTAAAAATTTACATGATGTGTGAAATTCCTTCAAATATAATTTTGGCAAGGAATTTTCTTGAAATTTTTGACGGTTATTCAATTGGTTCAAATGATTTGGCACAACTTACTCTGGGGTTAGATAGAGATTCTTCAGTCGTTGCTGGAATTTCCAATGAAAAAGACGAAGCAGTAAAAGAGATGCTTCGAAGCGTTATAAAAGTTGCCAGAGAGATGAAAAAATATATTGGAATTTGCGGACAAGCACCATCTGACTTTCCAGAATTTGCAGAATTTCTGGTCGGAGAAAAAATAGAAAGTATTTCTCTTAATCCTGACACAGTTATAAAAACCTTAATGTCAATTTCAGAGAAAGAGAAATCCCAAATACCACAGCAATAAAAAAATAAAATGGGGATTGGAAAAATAAAAAAAGTTAGCGGAGTAGAAATAAAAGATTCGACTGGCCGCCCGACACTTAAAATTGTTTTAGAATCAGAAAATTATTCTGTCGAAGCCTTAGTGCCGAGTGGTCAATCAGCTGGTTCCAGAGAGGCGGTTGAACTCAGAGATGGAGATTTAGGTATGGAAAAGGCTCTGGAAATTCTAGAGAATGAAATAAAACCAGTAATAACAGGAAAAAATCTCATCCAAAAAGAGATAGACGAGACATTGATTTCTCTTGATGGCACAGAAAATAAAGCCCGATTAGGCGGCAACACCATGATCGGAATTTCGATAGCGACAGCAAAACTTGTGGCGAAAGAAATGAACGTCCCACTTTGGAAAAGTATTGCTTTAGAAAATGAGAGTACGATAAAATTTCCAAATTTATACATGAACATAATAAATGGGGGAGTTCATGCTGATTTTCGATTACCTTTCCAAGAATACATGATTGTTGTACACGAAAAAAAAGTTTCTGATTCATACAAAACCGGTCAAAGGATTTTTGAAAAGTTAGGAGAAATAATAAAAGAAAAATTTGGAGAAGTTCCATTTGGAGACGAAGGCGGTTATTCTCCGGTTTGTCAAAAAATTGAAGAACCTTTTGAGCTTTTAAATGAAGTCTGCGTTAAAGAAGAAAACGTTTTCTTTGCAATAGACGCTGCCGCTTCAGAATTCTTAAAGAACGATGAATACAAAATCTTGAAAAAAAAGTACTCTTCTGAAGATTTATTTGAAATTTATTCTGGTCTATCGTCGAAATTTAATTTAAAAAGCATAGAAGATCCTTTTGGGGAGGGGAGTTGGGACGATTTTAAGAAAATAACAGCGCAGTTGGGCCAAAACGTGATTATTGTAGGAGACGATTTAACCGTTACGAATCCAAAAATAATTTCAGAAGCTATCGAATTTAAGGCAGCAAATGCTGTTATAATAAAGCCCAACCAAGTCGGTACGTTAACAGAGACCTTTGAGACTGTACGTTTAGCACATAAAGCTGGCTGGAAAACAATCGTTTCTCACCGTTCAGGCGACACGATGGACTCTTTTATCGCTGATTTAGCAGTTGGACTAGGTGTCTACGGTATAAAGGCTGGATCACCATATCCGCCAGAAAGAAGGGCTAAATATGAGAGATTAGTGGAAATAGAACAAAATGAAATGGATTAGGGTTTATTAATGTTAATTAGGTTTAATAAGTTTTATGAATCCCGTTAGCGATAAAAATGTTATAATAACGCTTCGTTTTTTAGAAAAAAGGGAAATTAGTCGTTATTCCTTTAATTTAAATTTATATTACGAAAATGCCTAAAGGTATTTTCTATCACTAACGGGATGAAGATTTTATACTCATACAGAACAGAGGAAGAACGGGATTATGTAGCAAAAACCTTATCAGAATATGAAGTAATATTTCATGATGGTTCTTTGCAAAATGGAGACTGGAATGGAAAGGATGTAGAAATTCTCTCGATCTTTGTAAATTCAACTGTTGGAAAGGAGGAATTCGAAAAACTTCCTGATCTAAAATTTATCGCGGGCAGATCAACTGGATATGACCATATTGATCTAAAACTAGCAAAAGAAAAAGGAGTGGTTGTCTCAAATGTTCCAGCTTATGGCGAACATACAGTTGCTGAATTTGCATTTGCCCTTCTTCTAACAATTTCTAGAAAAATACCAGAAGCAACAAATAGAGTCCGAGAAGAAAATTCATTTAACCCAAACGGATTGGCTGGTTTTGATTTGTCCGAAAAAACTATCGGAATTTTGGGAACTGGAAAAATAGGGAAGAACGCAATAAAAATAGCAAAAGGTTTTGGAATGAAAGTTTTAGCATTCGATATGTATCCTGATAAAAAATTTGCAGAAGAAATGAATTATGAATATGTCGAACTTGATGAATTACTTGAAAAATCTGACATTCTTTCACTACATCTTCCAGAAAATGACGACACTCATAAAATTCTAAATAAAGAAAAATTTGAAAAAACAAAACCGGGAACAGTTTTGATAAATACTGCCAGAGGATCATTAATTGATTCAGAAGCATTACTTTGGGCACTAGATGAAAACATAATTTCTTTTGCCGGCCTCGATGTGCTCTCAGAAGAAGCTGATATTTTTAACGATCATCCAAACAATCAGAAAGAAGCTGAACTGAACCAAAAACTTATTCAACATCCAAATGTTCTGATCACCCCTCATGTCGGCTTTAACACAAAAGAAGCTTCACAAAGAATCATAGACACCTCACTAGAAAACATAGAAAAATTTGTTTCTGGAGAACCTCAAAACATTGTCTCTGGCTAGTTAAAGTGTTATAAATAGCTCGGAAAATAAGTGGCCAATAGACCTCTCAGTCTATTGGCGAATTACAGTTCATTAACAACAGAGGAGAAAACCATGCCGACGGTACGAACAATCAAAGTCGAGACCTTGGCCAATAGCCATTGTCATCTTCGAAAGAAAGAGTTGGCTGTGATACTGGCGCTACTGGCAATCAGCGGTAGAGCTGATGCTTTTGGCATAATGCCAAATGTGGGAGATGGACTCAAAACCGCTAGGGAAGTCTCTAGATACATCGAGCACATCAGGTCGGGCTTACGAGAAGCTGGAAGTGAGCCTGTAAACCTGATTCCGATGATGATGGTCACGGAAAAAACTGATCCTGATGAAATCAATCAATGTGTGGAGATGGGTATTTGGGATGTAAAAATCTATCCGCTCGACCGGACAACAGGATCTGGTGGCGGAGTGAGAGACTACCAGAAGATCCTTCTTGTGATCAGACGCTGTGGTGAATTGGGAGTGAGAGTCCATTTCCACCCTGAACATCCGTGGTCACTCTTCAATAATCGAGACGCGGAGTATGCTTTCCTCTCGGTTGTCGACATGTTCCTTCGAGAGACGGAAGCGAAGATTTTCTGGGAACACGGCACTGATGCTCGCTGTATTCCTTTCTGGGAAGAGATGGGAAAGACGGGGCGATTCTTCATTACCCTGACCGCTCATCATCTGGCAACAGACGAAGATGAAGTTTTCGGTGATGTGCGCGGTGTTTGTAAGCCACCGATCAAAACCCGCGAGGACAAGGAGGCGTTGATTAACTTTGTCCGGCGTAACCATAACTGGGTCATAGCGGGGCTAGACGATGCGCCGCACAACAGAGATGCGAAACATCCATCTGAAGGAAGGTGTGCTTGTGGTGCTTATACCGCGCCATTCGGACTTCAACTCTATGCTCATGCTCTCGACAAACTTTTGGAGACCGAAGAAGGAATTACAACCTTCGTCAACTTCACAAGTCGGAATGCCAGAAGAGTCTTCAACTTGAGCTCTGGCAGAATTGTCACTCTCCGAAGAGAGCCCTTCAAGATCCCAGCTACCTACGAAGCCGATGATTGGGTAATTGAGTCGTTCTGGGCCGGACAAACACTCAATTGGTCCCTCCTCTGAACACACAACGACCCCGACGACAGACTTGTCGTCGGGGTTTTTCTTTTCTGAAATACTGATGTTAAGAGATTAATAAAATCGATGAGATGCGCGAAGTGCAAGGAAAATGTTTCGAGCTGTATGTAGCAATACAGCGAGAAATATTTTTCCGAAGCGCGACAAAGCAGATCGCGATTTTATTAATCTCTACTTGAGGATGTCGGAGCCAATGGCTTTTTCGGCTAATTTTTTAAGCTTCAAGAGATACTCTTCATCTTTAAATTTGAGTCCTGGAATTGTCAAAATTGCTGGCAAATGATCAGCTTGGAGTTTCTTGTATTCATCTTTTGAAATCTTATCCGCCACATCTTTGATTATTAAGATGATTCCGTGTTTCGCACCGGATTTTATTTCTTTTATGTAAACAGAAGCTTCTTCGCCAGAGTTTGTAAAAAAAGTATCAATATCAAAAGCTTTAAGTCCGAGTATTAAATTTTCTGGGCCAATAGCAGCTATTCTTTCCATCCTATTAGTGATTAAAAATACTAAAAGTATTTTCTTTTTTATCTTTTAAGTTTTTAACGTAACGACCAAATTTTTTATATTTTAGTGTCTTTTCTGGATACATAACTTTTATATCACTAACAGGACAAGTATTAATAAAGTTTCTTTAAATAATTTCTAATTTCAAGTTCAGACAAACCCATTTCTTTACCAAGAATTATGGTTCGAATAATGTGTAAATTATTTTTTAATCGGTAGAAGTAAGAAAATAGGGTAGCGGGAGAGAACATGTTTAAGCTTTTTCTTTTTAGAAAATCGAGCAAATGTTCTTCAGAAGCTTTCTCAATCAAAGAGAAGTTACCGGTTTTTTTGTATTCTTCAAAAGCCTCCTGCCATTTTTTACCGTTTCCGAGACGGTTAAGAATGAAATTAAGCTGTGTTTCGTCCTCCAGATCTTTCTTGCTAATTTTACCGCCCGGAACAAAAAGATCGCGGATTGGTATACCATGACTCTCAAGAAATTTTAATCTTAAAGCGGTTTTTAAATTGAAGAGATCAATCATTTTCAAAACAAATTCTTTCATAAATTTGTCCTTTATAGATTTTGCTTCGGCAACTAAATTTTCTAAATATTTTCTATCAAAAACCAAATCAAGTTGAAACTCATTTTGTTTTTCCTGCGATTCTTCAACAGCTTCTTTAAAATATTTATTCAAAGTGCCTAGTTTTTTGTCGTCATAAGCTTTTAAGAGTCGTTCAAAAGTATAATTTCCGGTGAATGTCGCGTGTTTCTTTATCTCTTCTGTTTCTAAGCCATTCTTTCTACCTTTTGCAATAATTTTTAAATTGAAAAAATCAAACTCAATCCAAAGTATACTTATCGTTTTCTGATCAGGTGCAATACTCCCGAGAAGTGTTTTCGCTTGATACACACAATCTTCCATTGGCTTTGAAATGTCTTGAACTTTTGCATAAACAAAAGATTCCAAGAAAGTATCTTGAAGCGTTTTGAATGCTTCTTCTTGGCTTTTTGCACCTAAAAGCCTCTCTAATTGATTTTCAGAGAGAAGATTGTAAGACAGAGTCTTAATCCTTGAAGCTGAATAAATATACTTAAAAGCCATGGTCAATTAAGAGAAAAGAATCTTGGAAAGCTCAAGTTCGAAATCAGATTTCTTAGATCGGAGTAAATTCTCAAATGTAAAATCATATCTGAAATCATCACCAACAATTATAAATCCGCCAGAAAGGGAATTGTCTTCTTTGAGAGATAAGTGATGTCCTTTCATAGTTTTTTTAACAGTGTGAGATTTATCGGAAGAAACCACAACATCGCCTTTTAAACCTGAGGGAATTACTTCAAAAATTTTTAAAGCAAATTCTTCAAAATTTTCATCTGAAACTTTGTCTAATTTTGTTAAAGCTTCTGAAATAACTTCATCAAGAATCTCTCGTTTAAGATTTTCTTGCTTTATCTTTTCTTCGCGATTAGCTAGAGAAAGAAATTTTCTTTTGTTTTCTTCTAATGACTTTAAAAGCTCCTTTTCGAAACCTTCTCTAAGCTTTTTTGCATCAATAGAAAAATCTTTTTGAATTTTTTGAATTTTTTGTTCAAAATTTTCTTTAATTTCTCTTTTCTGTTCTTCAGCTTCTGAAACTATTTTGTCTTTGATATCAGTAATCGACATTGAATTTTAAATTGATACGAGAAGAATAAAGCTTATAAGAACGCCGAAAATGGCCCAAGTCTCAACCATAGCTGCCAAAATTATGGCTCTAGCTGATAGGGAATCATCCTTTGCAATCATAGAGATTCCATTAGATGCAACTAAGCCCTGGTAAACTGCTGAAAACAATCCAGCAACACCAATAGGAATACCTGCCATTAAATACTGAAAACCTTGAATTGTGGTTAGAGCTTCACCTGCTTCCGCTGCGCCACCTCCTAAAAGTCCGGCAAAATTTAAGATAAGAAAAGCTCCAACAAGTCCGTAAATACCTTGTGAACCTGGCAAAGCTTGCATTAAAAGAACTTTTCCGAAAAGTTCAGGTCTTTCTCCCGTAACACCTGAAGCTGCTTGACCAGCGATACCCATACCAATAGCAGAACCAATAAAACCAAAAACAGCGGAGACAACAGCGCCTAGGAAAACCAGAACTGGTGCCCACGAAATTACTTCTACAACTTCCATATTATTTTTATTACTTATAAATTACTTATTAATAATTTTAACGACTATTTGTTAACTGCTTCAACAATAACTACATTACGCTCTTCCTGTTTAAAAGGCCTGAAATTTCTGCCAGTACCGGATAAGAATTTTCCGAAAAACTCAACAAACTGCAAACGAGCGCTATGAATAAACGCTCCTAAAATATTCACCACCAAATTAAACAGATGACCAATTATAAGGATAATGACCATTAAAATCAAACCGACGTAGGGGATCATGTCTCGGGCCAAAGTGGCGATCAAATTGACGGCAAATGCCAGAGCGCTGGTTGCCAGACCAAGAGCTAAAAGTCGAGAATAAGACAAAACATCAGAAAAATAGCTCACAAAATTATAAAGACTTAAAGTACCTTTGAAAGATTTTTTTATAATACCTTTTTCTTTTCGGCCCTGAGTCACAACAATTAAAATGAGGGAAGCGACAACAATCCAAACATAAGCCGAACTGTTTGCAATAAGACCGAAACTGCCAGCAACATAGAGGAAAATCGAGAAGAACAAAAGAAGCCATGGCCCTTGATCCAAAATTCCACCTAAAAGATCTTTGTTTTTAGCTTCAGTTACAATTTTAAGAATCATACCGACAACAACTTGGAGCACACCAAGAGCCAAAGCAAGGTAAAAAACGGGAATTGGTTTTGCAACAGGATCAAAAAGTTGAATCTTTTGTAAAAATTCCGGCATGTATTCCATTGGAGCACCAAAATAACCACCGAAGAAAAAACCAACTATGACTGACGCTAAGCCACCAAGCATGATCAATTTAAAAAGGGGTTTCGTTTCTTTTGGTACTCTAAAGAAAAGTAAAATAGACCCGACCAAAACAAGAACAATGATGCCATAACCAACATCAGTCAAACAAAGGCCAAAAAATATAAAGAAGAAAGCCGACAAAAACATTGTAGGATCAAGATTTCCGCGCTCCGGTAGGCCGTAAAGTCGGGTAATAGTTTCAAAAGCTTTAAAAATCCCCTTATTTTCAATTTCAACCGGAGGAATCTCTCCTTCATTTGGCTCTATTTCTTCAATAGCAAAAAGTTTTAAATTTTCTTCGAGTTTTTTGTTAAGTCCTGAGAATTTATTTGTTGGGCACCAAGCTTCGAAAACTGAAACACTTTCCGTACCTAATGAAGACATTAATAAATCATTTTTCTGCTTTTTCCAATAGAAGTAATCGCTTAAAATTTTAAGTTTTGAAAGATGTTCGTCAGAAATTTCCTTAGCTTTTTTATTAGCATTTACAATATCTTCTTCGGCATGCTTTTTTGCCCGACCAATTCTTTCAAGCTCTTCTTCCGGAGTACCTCGGCGCTTCGGCAACTCAATAGTTTCAACTCCGAATTCATTTATAGTTTTTAGAATTGTTTCTTTGTCGTCCTTAAGGTAAGTTAAAACAAAATTTCTATCAGCAATTGAGAGGAGATTGGAAATCGCACCTTTTTCCTTTAAGCTGTCACTAAAAGCTTGTTCATCTTCTTTAATTTTTATAAAAAGAGAATCAGAATATTTAGTTTCAAGATGAGTATCGAGAGGAATATCCAACCTAACCCATTCTTTAAGAAGTCTTTCTTCTTCCTCTAGTTTTTGAATTTTTTGACCAGATTCACTAATTTGAGTTTCTAAGTTCGCGACTTCTTCAACTAAATCATTGAAATAAAAAGATTTGGCAATATTTTCCATTTCTTTTTGAGTAACATATTCTCTTTGATCTTCTAGAATTTTTTTTATTGGATTTTTCTTTTGAAATTTTGAAAGAAAACGGACGGCAAAATCAAGTCTGCCCGAAACATAATTAAATTCAAAAGCTGTTTTTTCTTTTTTCTTTAAATCTTCTTCTTTAAAAGAGTTCGATATATCAATGAATTCGGTTGATCCGGCTCTTTGGAGAATTTCAAGAAGTTCCGGGGCGTCCTCTCCGTGAGCCAAGATTCTGATTTTTTTCATTTCTAAGAGAGCCATAAATTTGAGTTTAGGGTCCGCCAGCCGCCGTCCGCCAACTGGCGGAGGCGGAGGCGGAGGGGTTTAGTTGAGTATTTGGGAGACGATGTAATCTACCGCCTCTTTCTTTTTTGAAATTGATTTATTTTTAACTTCTTCAAGTTTCTTTTCTAAGTCTTTAAGAGACTTGTTTTTTGAGGCCTCGAGTTCTTTGTTCTGAACGTCCAATGCTTGGGCTTTTTTATTTTGAAATTCAATAGGAAGAGAATCTAATTCTTTTTTCTTACTACTTAAAGCCTTTTCGAGCTCTTTCTGACTATTTTCTCTTACCTCTATCAACTCTTTTTCCGAGTATTTTTCAGTGTCTAAAATTTCTTTTATAAAGCTCATGTTTTATATTTAGATATAAATTAAAGCAAGATTATAGCATGAGAATTAGCTAAAAAACAAGGATTCTTAAGAGGGAAGTATTGTTTTAAAAATATTGACAAAAAATTAAAAGATGTTAAAATTGAAGACGGAAATCAAAAAAGGAGTGCGAACCATGTTCGAAATCAAAGATGAAAGTCCGTTGGACAGATTGTCAGACTGGCTCATAATAAAGCACACGATGAAGTTCCTTCTGAGCCTCGGTATTTTGGAATTGGTGATTTTGGGGCTCGGTATCCGTGCCCTCATCACCTGAAGATCGTCTTCCTCAACCCGCGTCGTATAGGCGCGGGTTTTCTTTTGTACACCATAAATACTTTGGCCAAATAATAAAGTGATATGATTAATGTATGAAATTTGTAACATTAATTGTTATTTTAGTGGTTTTAGCTCTAGCTTTTTTTGTTTTTCTAAGAAGTACGGTAGAAGCTCCGACAGAACAAAACATGTACAAAGTATTAACTTACTGGACCAAAGTAACAAATGACGAATTAGTACCAGTTGAAATAGAAATAGGGTGGGGAAGCTATATCGAAAGACGAACCTTGGAAGAGTTACTTAAAGGAACACAAGCACACAATCTCTCTAGACAATATGGTTCGACAATTAATGAGGGCGTAAAAATTCAAAGCTTCAGGATAGAAAATAAAATTGCTTACGTTGACTTCAATGAAGAATTAGAAAAAGGGGTGGCGGGATCAGCAATGGTTTTAATGATTAGAGAACAGATAGAAAAAACTCTAACACAATTTGATACAATAGAGAGCGTAATAATCTCGATAAATGGAAGAACAGAAGACATCTTACAGCCTTAAAGAAAAGGAAACGAAAAAAAGCACCGCTAGAAAATACTTAGCGGAGTTTGTTTATGGAGCCACAGATGGAACCGTTACAACCTTTGCCATAATCGCTGGATCAATGGGAGCACTTTTGAGTGCAAAAATTATTTTAATTCTCGGATTTGCAAACTTGTTGGCCGATGGGTTTTCAATGGCTACTTCAAACTTTTTATCTTCAAAATCAAAAATTGAGCTTGGCGATGGCGATGGTAAGAGACCTATCAAAACCGCAACAGCAACCTTTCTTTCTTTTGTAATCGTTGGTTTTATTCCATTATTGTCATTTGTGATAGCGCCACTTCATTCATCAATCAATGATAGTAAATTTTTAATTTCAATAATCCTAACTTCATTAGCTTTTCTAGTAATCGGTGGAATCAAAGGGATGATTACAGGAAAAAAAATAGTGCTTTCAGCTATTGAAAGTTTTTTAATCGGCAGCTTAGCCGCTTTGATTGCTTTTATCGTCGGTTATCTTTTAAGAAATTTGGGATAAAGATCCTTGCAAAATCTAGATTTTGGCTTCGCTCGGACGTCGTGCACGAGAGTCCTCGTCCACACGCTCCTCTGGCAAAATATGTAATTCATATTTTGGCTTCGCTCGGACGTCGTGCACGAGAGTACTCGTCCACACGCTCCTCGCTAGCCAAAATAAAAACCCCCACCACAAAGCAACGAGCTCTGGGGTGGGAGGGGGCTAGGACTCAATAGATAGACTATTCTAAGAAAAATAATAAAGGATGGAATCTGAGATGTCAATATTAGAGTTGAATCTTTAAAACAAGAATGATAGTCTTTTTTTAGATCGCTCTTACCAAAAAGAAAGGGGTAAAAATGTCGCCAGAAACCGTATGGTATCTTGAACCGGTCGGATCCAAAACAATGACGACTAATGAAACGCTCGCTGAGCTCCTTCAAAAAGAAGATGCTTGTACTAATGTCATGTGTGCCGACAAAGAAACTCATAATCTCTGGAGGTGTGGTGAAAGAACCGTCAGAGCTTTTAAGGATGATCCTCGATTCGAAGTCGTCATCTGGAGACGAGATGATGGAGGCGACATTGTTCGGGTCGAACCTGATTCATTTGACAAGAAACAATCGACACCTACACCATCAAACCCCCGGATAAAAGAGATAGTCGAGAGGCTACGCAGAAGCAAAGAAAAACCAGTCTCCCCGTGACTTCTATAGACCCCGACGCATTTCCTGTGCCGGGGCTTTTCTTTTGCAAAAAATTTTCTTTTATGGGAAGCTAAACGTGGAATTTGGTTCACTGTTATTTCAACAACTCAACCCCCAAAGGAGATTAAGATGAATTTCTCGCTCATGGAAGACAGGTGGAATAACCTCGCAAACTCGCCGTCTCACTGGAAGCATCCGGGCGATCCACGAGCTCCGCATGTTATTCTGAGAGAGGGCTTGCACTCAGATCGCTTCATCGACACTCTTCAGCATCTTTCGGCTATTCCTAACCTAATCCGTGCGGCAGAAGATTTGGCTGATGCTCTCAGAGAACGGATTCGTAGAGAACGAGAGAGGCTAGGTCGATATCGACCTTTATGGATCTTCGGTTCACCGATGGCTGGAATCAGTCTTGGCACAGAAGTCGCTCGCCTAATCTTAGGCACAGACAACTTCGGCTTTACCGAGAAAACTCCAGAAGGCGAATTGATCTGTCGATTCAATGTTCCTGCGGGTGCTTTGGTTCTTCGAGTCGAAGAGATGACTACAACTGGAGGAACTCCGAAAAAGGCTGGAGAAGCGATTCTCAAAAAGAATCCTGATGTGACCCTGCTACCTTTTGTAGGGGCATATCTGATCCGTTGCTCCCGCCGACCAGAGCAACTATCGGGAAGCGAACTTGAATGTGTTATCAGCTTACCAGAGCTGGGAATCGAATCTGGAGAATGGACGAAGGAAGAATGTCCGCTCTGCAAGGCTGGCTCTCGAGCAATCAAAAATCCGAAGCTGGTCTGGAACGATCTCTTACGCACGATGACTGATCCGACTCATGAAGTACCGGTTCGAAATTGAACCAACCCTGGCGCTGCAATGATGCGGCGCTTTTTTCTTTTTTTGTTTTTTATGATTTTACAATTTAAAACTTGACTCCTAAAAACAGTTCTGATAATCTCTCAGTGGAAATCCAAAACCGGAGGCAAATGGGTTAAAGCTAAAAGCGGTAGATCTGGGGAAATATACTCAACCATGAGTCCCTTTGCGGGTCCAACCGTCTCCAAAGCGGAATCCGCAGAAAGATCAACTCCCAGCCTCCTCCGTACCTGCCCCGATTACACAGATCGGGGCGGGTTTTTTTATTAAAAAAAGTCTCAAAAGACTTGACAAAAAAATGTGGTATGCTATACTCGTGCGCAGAGGAGAGACAGGGGGAGGATCGGTTTAAAAGTAGGCTACGAGGCAGAGAAGCCTTAAAAGACCTGACGGTCTGGGGTGTCGAAAGACAATGCTCGAAAAGCCGAAAAATTCCGCGCTCCCTCCCGAGCCCGGCGACCGAAAGGACGCCGGGCTCATTTTTTTGCTTAATCAAGTGAAATATGTTAGATTGTGTCGAAGACGTGCTGGAGAATACCGGATCCGTGGCTTCTCCTAAGGTCCGACGTGTCTACGCCTGAGGTTAAAAAGGGGAGGACGTTCCTTCCTAGTCGCCAAATCCCTTTCTTCCACGCACGCCGCCCGGGCTGTCTTCTTCCGACGGCAGCCCGGGTTTTCTATTCAAATAAAAACAAAAATGGAAATTCGAAACATAGCAATTATCGCTCACGTTGATCATGGAAAAACGACATTAACAGATGCTATTCTTCGTCAAACAGGTGCAACAGAAGAAGGGTCAACAATGGATTCAAACACGCTCGAACAAGAGCGGGGTATTACTATTTACTCCAAAAACGCTTCTGTTACTTACAAAGATACAAAAATAAATATTATCGACACACCAGGACATGCTGATTTTGGTTCTGAAGTTGAACGAGTTCTCCGATCAATTGATTCGGTTCTTTTGGTTGTTGATGCTCAAGAAGGCCCTATGCCACAAACTCGTTTCGTTTTAAAAAAATCTCTCGAACTTGGTTTAAAACCGATTGTTATAATAAACAAAATAGACAAACCCGCAGCTGATCCAGCAAGATGTGAAGAACAGGTTTTAGAACTTTTCTTAGAACTTGGTGCAAACGACGAACAAGCGGACTTTGCTATTGTTTACGCAATTGGTCGTGAAGGAATCGCCAAACTAAAAATAAATGATGAATCAAAAGATCTCACTCCGCTTTTGGACACAATACTTAAAAAAGTACCGACTGCTTCATCTACTGAATTAGAAGCAAAACCTCTACGGCTACAATCTTTCAATTTAGCTTATGATAATTATCTCGGAAGAATGGCTGTTGGTAGAATCTATGAAGGCACGGTTTCTGTAGGCCAAAATGTTTTTGTTAAAAAACCTGATGGAGAAGTTAGATCTGGAAAACTAACAAAAATTTTTACATTCAAAGGTTTACACAAAGTTGAAACTGAAAAGGCTAGCGTCGGCGACATTGTTCTGATTGCAGGACTTCCAGATATTGATATTGGAGAAACCATAACTACTAACAAAGAAGCCGAGGCTCTACCTGCAATTGCTGTTGATGAACCAACAATAAGTGTCAATTTTTTAGTTAATAATTCTCCATTTGCTGGACGAGAGGGAAAATATGTTACTTCAAGACAAATTCGTGAATATTTGGAAAGAGAGCTTGAAGTAAACGTTGGACTTAGAGTTGAATTTCCTAGTGGTGATTTGTTTAAAATTTCAGGACGAGGAGAATTGCATATAGCGATTTTGCTTGAAAACATGAGAAGAAGTGGCTATGAAGTCCAAGTTTCTCAACCACAAGTTATTATCCGCGAGGAAGATGGAAAAAAATTGGAACCTTTCGAAGAAGTTATAATCGATACACCAGAAAGTTACCAAGGAACAATTATAGAAAGACTCGGAACAAAAGGTTTCTTTTTACAAAATCTTCATCCGCATGAAAGCTCTGTCAGACTTATTTTTGAAGGTCCGACTCGTGGACTTTTAGGATATCGAGAGCAATTTACTATTGATACAAAAGGTGAGGGAATTATGTCTTCACGAGTTATCGGATTTAAGCCACACGCTGGCGAAATTCGCCGAAGAGCAGTTGGCTCGATGACATCAATGGAAAACGGTAAAGCTTTAGGCTATTCACTTTGGAATTTACAAGATCGTGGAATTCTATATATTGACGCCGGTACAGAAGTTTACGAAGGAATGGTTATCGGAAACACTTCTAAAGGCGAGGAAATGAAAGTTAATCCGACAAAAAATAAAAATTTAACCAACGTGAGATCTTCTGGAAATGATGAAGCTATTGATTTGGTCCCACCATACAAACTTACAATAGAAAGAGGGCTGGAAACCATGTCTGAAGATGAATATTTGGAAGTTACTCCAAACAGTGTACGTTTGCGTAAAAAATTTCTTACAGAACTTGATAGATCTAAAGCTAGGAGAACTGAAGGAAAAGATTAATAATTTGTTAAAAAATATTCGGAAGTCGGACTTCCGAATATTTTTGAGTGACTAAATTTTTTAAAAAAGAAAAAGCCCCACGTCGTGGTGGAGCTTTCAAGCGAGAACATATTGCTCTCGAACATGAGTCAGACGGGCGGCAGGAATTCCTCGGAAGCACGATGAACAGCTTCCTTCTCGTCGGCGTGCATGGCGATGACCTCCTGCTTCTTGTCAGCAGGGGTCAATTCCCGAATCGTGTCGATATCGACCAGAGGCCGACGAAGGAACTGGCCTCCGGGAACCTCGGGCTCAAGAGAATCCCAGAAGCTCGGATCCTGGACAAAGATGCCGTAAGTGACCGCATCCTCTCGCTCGTCCGATTTCTGTGTCAACAAAGTCAGACCTTCAAGGTTGGAAGGAAGAATCTGCTTTGCCGCGCGTTCCCCCAACTCTTCGAAGGCTTCCCTCCGCAGAGCATCGAACACGCTCTCGCCTTCCTCGATTCTGCCATGACACGTCACCTGGCAAGCGCGAGGGAAGCTGTCAGTGGACGGGCGACGCCAGAGAACCGCCGCAACCCCTTCGTCAGGAAAGCGACTCACGACGAGCAAGCCGACACTTCTCTTCTTGGCAGCCATTTGGCCCCTCCTTGTTCGCTGACTCTGAAATGAGCGCCGGAAGAAACGTCCTCCGGATCCTTTCTATTTCTACAGAAAAACTCTCTCTCTGTCAATTTTTTAGTATTGCTAAAAATCGATTTTTCTGTTACTGTTTAAATAGTTGCTCTTATCCACCTCAAACGAGAAAGGGGGCGGGAATGAACGCTCTTTCGGTTATCAGAATTCCGTATCAGATCGGTACTTTGCTTTTGTCGATACCTCTTGTGGTATTTGTCATCATAATGATGACAAATAGGACAGAGAGGCCCTGCTTCTTCCACAAAGTGTAAATGGATTCCTACTGACAACTCCGTCAACCCTTTCAACCAAGCCTCACTTCGGTGAGGTTTTCGTTTTTTAACACTCGTTTAAATTGCTATAATCAAGAGAATAAAAATATGTTTAAGAAAATTAGAATAGCTGGAGAAAAAGATTTATCTTATCTTCTTGGTTTAAAAAAATTCATATTTCTAATAACTATTATCTTACTAGCCACTGGGGTCTTGGGTTATTTTTTTATCAAATCAGATCCCGAATCAACAAAAAGTATTTTAGGAGTTTTTGAGGATTTAGCTCAAAAAACCGCCAATCTTAAAAGTTACGAACTACTAATCCTAATTTTCTTAAATAACGGTCTTAAAATTTTAGCCGTAGCGTTTTTAGGAATTTTGTTTGGAATTGCTCCAATATTTTTTACCGCTTTAAACGGTTTTCTTATTGGAATGGTGGCCTTTTTAATTCAAGAAAATCACAGTTGGAACACTTTTTGGTTGGGAATTCTACCACATGGAATATTTGAAATTCCAGCCTTGATAATTGGAAGCGCAATCGGTCTTAAACTTGGTTTTTCTTTTTTTAAATTCATACGAAAAAAAGGGGAATTAAAGGCGGAGTTAAAAAGAGCTTTTCTATTTTCTTTTAGATTTATACTACCAATTTTACTTTTCGCTGCCTTTGCAGAAGTATTTATCAGTCAAATAATAGTGAACATCATAAAATGAGTAACGTTTGGTATAAACAAAAAATAGAAGAAGTTTTAGAAAACCTTGAAATTAGCCAAAGTGGTCTGAGTGAAAAAGATGCAAAAAAACGTCTTTCTAGATATGGATTAAATAAATTACCCGAATCAAAACCGGACAGTCTCTTTGTTGTTTTTTTCAAACAATTTCAAAGCCCATTAATCTATCTTCTTTTAGTAGCATCTATCATAGTGTTTTTAATGCAAGAATGGGTTGACGGTTTTATTATAATTTTTGTTTTGGTATTTAATGCCATAGCCGGCACCGTCCAAGAAGGTCGGGCTCAAAACACATTAGAAGCTCTTAAGAAATTTTCTGAAACTAATGCAACAGTACTGCGAGACGGAAAAGAAAAAATTATCCTCGACCACTTTGTTGTTCCCGGAGACGTTATATTTTTGCAGGAAGGAGAAAAAGTTCCAGCTGATGCACGTGTTTTGAACTCAAAAAATCTGCGATTAAATGAAGCAATTTTAACTGGAGAGCCGGATCCTTCTGGTAAACATACAGATCAAATAGATAAAGAAAATCTTCCACCGGCCGATCAAAAAAATATGATTTTTAAGGGAACCAGCGTCATATCAGGCAATGGAAAAGCGGTGATTGTTTCAACAGGAACTCACACAGAAATCGGAAAAATTTCAGAAAAAATGGAGAAAATCGACACAGAATTACCGCTACAAAAAAACATAAAAAATTTATCCAATCTAATAATACTTGCAGTTTTAATTCTAACTTCTGCAATTTTTTCAATTGGATTGCTAACTGGGGGCGAAGTAAAAGAAATTTTCTTACTTTCTGTCGCAATAATTATTTCAGCTGTTCCTGAAGGATTGCCCATTGTCATAACTCTTTTATTAGCAAGTGGTGTGTGGAGAATGAGTAAACAAAACGTTTTAGTAAAAAGACTTCAAGCGGTTGAAGCTTTAGGAAAGGCTCAAGTCATAGCCGTCGATAAAACCGGAACGATCACAAAAAACGAATTAGTAGTGCAAAATCTTTTCACGGGCTGGCGGGAATATTCTGTAACTGGAGTCGGATATAACGCTCTAGGCCAGATATTTTTAGGAAATCAAGAAATCGAAATCAACAAACATCCTTTAGTAGAGAGAGCGGGAATTATTGCTGGTCTGTGTTCAAACGCCAGACTCTTTGAAAAAGAAGATGGATGGACAGTCGCAGGTGATCCAACCGAAGCCGCTCTTTTAGTTTTGTCTTATAAAATTGGACTTACGAAAGACGATCTAGAAAATGATTACCCAGAAATTGGAGAATTGCCTTTTGATTCAAAATCAAAATATCATGCGACTTTAAATAAATTTGATGGACAAAATTATATCTCGGTTGCTGGAGCACCGGAGGTTCTTTTGAATCTTAGTGACGAAATTTTAATCGACGGACAAGCTCAAAAAATAGAGCAAGACGACCGAGGGAAGATCGTAGATATTTTTTCACAAATGTCACGAAAAGGTCTCAGAATCATTGCTCTTTGCGAAAAGAAAGTTTCCGAAAATGAACTAACAAAAGAAATGGTAAATAAACTTGTTTTTGTTGGTTTGGTCGGAATGAAAGATGCCCTGAGGGAAGAAGTATTCGAGGCAATGAGAAAAACTCGAGAGGCCGGTGTCAGGGTCGTAATGATAACGGGCGATCATCGAATAACTGCTCAAGCAATCGCCACAGACGCTGGAATTTTTAAGGAGGGAGACGAAATTTTGACTGACGAAGATTTGGAAAAAATTTCTCTAGAAGACTTGGCAAAAAGGCTTGATAAGGTTTCAGTTTTTGCTCGAATTACTCCTGACCATAAAATGAAAATCATCGAAGCTTACAGGCTTCGTGGTGAAGTCGTTGCAATGACAGGTGATGGTGTTAACGATGCCCTTTCTTTGGTTTCGGCTGATCTTGGAGTTTCGATGGGCAAAAGTGGTACAGAAGTTGCAAAAGAAGCCGCTGATTTGATTTTGCTCGACGATAATTTTGGAAGCATTGTTTCGGCGATTGAAGAGGGAAGAAGTATTTATAAAAATCTCAAAAAAGTTTTGCTTTTCCTTTTTTCAACCAATTTAGGAGAAGTCATTATTATCTTTGTCGCTCTGGTTGCCGGCTTACCTCTGCCAATTTTGGCGGCCCAACTTATTTGGCTCAATCTTGTAACTGACGGCTTTTTAGACGTCGCACTCGCGATGGAAGGAAAGGAAAAAGATATTTTAAAAGAAAAATATAAGAAGCCGACAAAATGGATTTTTGACGGCTGGATGCTTCAAAGGATGATTTTGATGTCGACCGTTATGGCAATCGGCGCGCTCATTGTCTTTGTTTATTATCTTGAAAACCATAGTTACGAATTGGCTTTGTCTGTAACCTTAACCACCATGGCGGCCTTCCAATGGTTTAACGCATGGAATTGCCGATCTGATTTCCGATCTATCTTTAATATGAAATTTACGGGAAATAAGTATTTAATTGGTGGAACGCTCCTCGCAATAATTTTCCAAATTGCCGCACTTTACACGCCATTCCTCCAAGGAATCTTGAGACTGACGCCTCTCGGCTTCCAAGAGTGGGGAATTGTTATAACTGTTTCTCTTTCAATGATCGTTGTCGATGAAATCAGAAAACTATTTTATCGCAAGTTTGAGCGTAAGAATGATTTGATTGAAGTGAGGGTTTAACTTGACTTTTTATTTAAATATGCTACTGTTTTAACCGGAAATACGACGTTGTGTCGTATAAAAACTGTTCATCACAACCTCGTAAGGGAGGAACACGATGCAGAAACTGGGAATCGCAATTGGTCTCTGTCTCGCCATGGCTCTCATGTTGGGTGGATGTCCACCAAGTTCGACCGACAACCAGACCTCCGCAAGCGGCGCAAAACAGGCAGCCATCATCAAGGTGCCCTTAAACTCCAAGGGCAACACCTGCGAACAGCAGAACATCCTGGACCGAACCAAGGTGACCACCGACCCGACCAAGGTCATGTGGATTCATCTCGTTGCCCTCGACGGCAAGATCATCCGCCGAATGCCGGTGCGCAACAAGGTCACGAGTTCCGGCAAACGCTTGGAACCCACATCAGCTGCAGTCTATGGAACCATGGATCATAAGGGTGATCTTCCGTCGTACGATGGATACTACACGGAGGAACGAATCCAGCCCGACGGCACATACGGTGGTTCCGACAACTACATCTACTGGTTTGACCCGATGGGTCGCTACCACCAGTACGGAACCGCCGGTGGCATTGGTTACCTCGTCACGGATTATCCAATCGACCTGGAAAATCCGATCGACGCCGTCACCGGTCTCTACAACGCCAACAAGGCAGCTTCGGAATGGCAAGAAAAGGAGGAGGCCAAGCTTAAGGCCAAGGAAGGCAAGTAGTCCACAACACGCAAGTCAGATCTGAACGCACAACAACAGAAAGAGAGGAACACGCATGAGTTGGAAAAAATACGAGCAAGCAGCGGAACGGGGACCGATCCCGATTGGTCTCAAGATCGTCATGACGATTTTCTTTTTCGTCATCGTGATCGGCGGACTCGGTATCGTCGGTTCTGCTCTCGGGTGGTTTTCCGAAGCGGCACAAGTCGCTTCGGAGGAATTCGCGCCCCGAGCAGCTCTCGACAAGTACGAGTGGTTCATCGACCAGGCCAAGGCCATCGACAAGATGGATGAGGATATCGCCATCTTCCGACAGAGGCAAACCAGCGTCAAGGATCAGTATGCTGGTTACGGCGACGACATGTCGAAGTGGCAGCCGCACATTCAGGCCCAGTACAACAAGGACCTGGGGCAGGCGCGCGATGATCTGACGGCTATCGTCTCACAGAGGAACAACCTCGTGCGGGAATACAACGCCGCTTCCGCCAAGTTCAACTGGAGTCTGTTCGAAACCAAGAACAACCAGCCGAACCAAACCTACGAAGAACTCACAGGGTGAGAACAACGCCTCAAGTGAGGCAACAAGGACGTACGCAAGTGCGTCCTTTTTTTTATTCCAAAAATTCGAACGCAAAAATGATTTGATTGAAGTGGAAATGCAGGGTATAGCCACTAGGGTTTAGGGTCTAGCCAATAAGATCTGGAACACCTAGTGTTGCACATTCATTTTAGGATTTGACAAAAAGTATTGACTAAATTAATCAAATGTGATAGTGTCCTCGCGGATCTGATGGAGTGTTTCCATCGGCAAACTCTAGGGTATTTTTGGCGTTTTATCCCAAAGTCACCCAAAGAGGTGTACTTTCAAAACAAAACGCACTGGAGGCCATAAAAATGGCAGGAAAGTACAAGCACCAGGGCACGGTCAGTGATGATGAGGGGGTCTACGATGTTACATCTCTCGGTCACGGTCTCAAGATCAAGAAACGGAGAAAACTGAACTTCACGCGTGAGGAGGCCACAAAGCTCCTGGAACTCGACGAATTCGTGGGTGATCGTGCTCTCAAGCAAAACCATGTCGACAATCTCGTCAGAGCGATGCTTCGAGGGACATTCCATCCCGAGTGGGTGACTCTGATCATCTGTTCCCTCAATGGGAACACCTACAGAATGAACGGACAGCACACATCTTGGGCTCGCCTCGAGATGCCTCCCAACTGGAAGTGTGAGGTGGAGCTCATTGAGTATGAAGCGGTATCCGAAGAGGATGTCCGAACTCTCTACTCATCGATCGACCGTTCCAGTCCTCGGACGAGAGCGAATGTCATGGACAGCTATCTTGCCGGCACGGAAGAGTTCAAGAGCGTTAAGGCACAGACCCTTCGAGTAGTGCCTGCTGGACTCACGCTGTGGTTCTGGTCCGGAGCTCAGGAAAGGCGACGCCACGATGCTGATGATGTTGCCTATCTTCTCAAGACCGATCACTACGACTTGACCATAAAGGTCTGTGCTTTTCTGGACAGACTCTCTCCGCGAGAGCATAGACACATCTTCCGGTCTCCAGTCGTAGCCGCCCTTTACGCCACCTTCAACAAGGCGCCGCAGATCGCTACGGACTTCTGGAATCCCGTGGCTGACGGAACAGGGATTGAGAAGAAGGGTGATCCTCGGCTCAAGCTCCGCAATATTCTCATGCAGACCGCTGTGGAGTCGGGAGGAGGAGCTCGGTCGAACAAGCAGTCCGTTTCTCAGGAGCTGATGTACAGAATGTGCATCGCTGCCTGGAATGCTTCCCGTGAAGGCAGGAGTCTCCAGATCCTGCGTGCCAACGAGCGTGGCAAGCGACCCGGCATCAAGTAAGCCCGATGCGTTCACCCAGCCCCCATCTAGGAAGATGGGGGCTTTTCTTTTTGATTTTTTCATTCACCCATTCGTACGAATGGGTGAATGAAAAAATATTCGATATATCGAATACTTTCTATTTTATTAAAATCTATTCTCAAATTCTTAGGGATTTGAGAATAGTCCATACTATTTCTCTTAGACGTAGACGCCTTCTAAAAGCTAGCCAGAAATCGATGAGATACGAGGAACACGAAAAAAATATTGCGAGGCGTATGTTGAAATACGGCGAGAAATATTTTTTGAAGCGTGACGAAGTAGATCGCGATTTCTGGCTAGCTTTCTTTGGCGAGAATCATGGCTTTAATCCGCATATTACTAACAACCGCGTCGCGGGCCTGCTCCTCCAATCTCTGATTTATAAAACGAATAGTATCTTTCAAATTTGGAATCATTGTGTTTTCAAGCGCATTCACTCTACGACGCGTCTTCTCGATTTCTTCCGCCAAACTTTCAACTGTTTTTTCAAGTTCTGCGAGTCTTACCAGATTTGGCAGGATTTTTTGCATTCTTAAAATAAAACTATCCAAGTCTCCGGAAGTTTCTAACAAGCTGTATGAAAATGGAGAGCCCGAAGTTTCAAGACTAAATTTTGGAGTTTTAACTGACATAATTGATTTAGTTTCAGTTAAAACTTTTGTGCTTACAGTTGGCAAACTGAAAGCAGATTCCAACGCTTTGCTAGAAGAAAGGGAAGAAGCCAAAACAAAAGTTCGAAAAGCTTCTGAAAGCTCACCGTTTACTTCATGACGAAAATCGCGGGCTTCTTTTATAACCTCCATGAAGCGCTTCATGAGACCATCTCTTTTGTCTTTCAAAAGCTTGTGGCCCCTCTGTGCAATTTTTAAATCTTTTTTTAGATTTAAAAGGTTTATTCGTGTTGGATTAACTCTTAGGATCACGTTAATTTTTAATTAAAACTGTTATATAGAATACTAATCTACGAATTATACTAATGATACTAATAGCTACTAATATTCGTTTGTATTCGTATATTGGTATTCATTCGTAGATTAGTATTGCTTATAAAATTAAATTCTACTTTCCAAGATAGTGTTCAATCATCGCTGGCTTTACTCTCTTGAGGGATTCTTTTGGCACCATCTTCAAAAGTTCCCAACCAAGATCGAGCGATTCTTCAATTGTTCGGTTTTCGGATTCTCCTTGATTGATGAATTTGTTTTCAAAAGCATTAGCAAATTTTAAGTGATCTTTATCGCTCTCTGATAGAGAAGCCTCGCCAAGCACAACGGCCAATTCTCGAGCTTCTTTTCCAACAGCGTATGAAGCAAATAATTGATCTTTCAATCCTGAATGATCTTCGCGAGTTTTTCCTTCGCCAACTCCAGCTGACCAAAGTCGTGATAGAGAACCCTGCACGTCCACAGGAGGAAACATGCCTTTTGTATTTAATTCTCGAGAAATTATAAATTGGCCTTCTGTGATGTAACCAGTGAGGTCGGGAATTGGATGAGTTTTGTCATCATCTGGCATAGTTAAAATTGGAATTTGAGTAATACTACCTTTTTTACCTTTTACTCGGCCAGCTCGTTCGTAAATTGTTGAAAGATCTGTATACATATATCCTGGATAACCTCGTCTTCCTGGAACTTCTTTTCTAGCAGAAGAAACTTCTCGCAAAGCGTCACAATAATTTGTCATGTCTGTAAGAATAACTAAAACGTGCATACCTTGCTCAAAAGCTAAGTATTCCGCAGTAGTTAAGGCGAGTCTTGGAGTTGAAATACGTTCAACCACTGGATCGGCAGCTGTGTTCAAGAAAAGTACGGCTCTTTCAATTGCACCGGTTTCCTCGAATTGTCTTTTGAAATAATCTGCTTCTTCGAATGTCACACCCATGGTTGCGAAGACGATAGCGAAAGGTTCGCCTGATTTCACAGCGGCTTGTCTTGCAATCTGAGCAGCAAGTTTTGAATGAGGAAGACCAGAACCAGAAAAAATTGGAAGCTTTTGACCTCGCACCAAAGTGTTCATGACGTCAATTGAAGAAACACCTGTTTGAATAAAATCAGAAGGGAATTCACGGCTCCATGGATTAATCGGTGCACCAGAAATTTCCATTCTTTTTTCTGGAACAATTGCTGGACCACCATCTAACACATCACCACCTCCAGAAAAAACTCTACCTAGCATTGACTGAGAAAGAGGGATCGTTGCGACTTCACCTCGGAAGCGAACTCGGCTGTCTTTAACTTGAGCTCCAGAAGTAGTCTCAAACATTTGGACAACAGCCTTGTCTTTCATTGCGTCCAAAACTTTTCCAAGTCGGGGTTTGCTTTCGCCTGGAATAAAAACTTCTACCAACTCATCGTAAGCAACGCCTTCAACGCCGGAAACAATCAAGATTGGGCCCGAGATTGTTTCAACTGATTTGTATTCTTTTTGTGCGATTTTTGTAGTCATGATTTTTGAATTAACTTAGTGCCTTTATTTCCTTCTCGGCATTCTTTCGATAGTCTTCAAACTTACCCAAATTTTCTGGAGAAATAGTTTTAAGCTCTGATAATTTTTTGAAGGCAGAAGTGCTTATTAATTCATTGAAATTAAAATCTTCGCTGGTTTTTGCTTTTTCCAAACTCAAAGCAAGAATGTAAGTTATGGTTTTGAGAATTTCGTACTGTTGTTTTAGAGTCGTGAAAGCGTCATCTTTGTCGAAAGCGTTTTGGAAAAGAAAATCTTCTCGAAGTGATCGAGCGATTTCTAGAGTTATTCTTTCGTCGTTTGAAAGTGCTTCCAAACCAACAAGTCGGACGATTTCTAGAAGTTTGGCTTCACTTTGCAATACACTCATTGATTCAGCTCGAACTTTCGCAAAATCGGGAGCAATGTCATTTTTCCAAAATTCTTGGAAATTGTCAGCATAGAGTGAATATGAATTCAACCAGTTGATTGTAGGAAAATGTTTTCGATAAGCGAGCGCGGCATCTAATCCCCAAAAACATTTTGTAACACGAAGCGTTGCTTGAGAAACTGGTTCAGAAAGATCTCCTCCGGGAGGCGAAACGGCACCGATAACAGTCAAAGCTCCTTCTCTGTCTCCATCTCCTAAACATTTAACTCTTCCTGCTCTTTCGTAAAATTCGGCAGTTCGAGATGAAAGATAAGCAGGGTAACCTTCTTCACCTGGCATTTCTTCCATACGGCCAGAAATTTCTCGCATCGCTTCGGCCCAACGTGAAGTTGAATCCGCCATCAAAGCCACGGAATAACCCATATCCCGATAATATTCTGCAATAGTAATTCCCGTATAAACGGAAGCTTCGCGAGCGGCCACTGGCATATTTGAAGTATTTGCGATCAAAACTGTTCTTTTAATAAGAGGTTTTCCAGAGTTTGGGTCAGTAAGATGGGGAAATTCATTCAAAACCTCGGTCATTTCATTTCCACGCTCACCGCAACCAATGTAAACGATAACTTGCGCATCGCAATATTTGGCAAGCGATTGCTGGATAACGGTTTTTCCAGAACCGAACGGTCCAGGAATACAACCGGCTCCACCTTTTGCAATAGGGAAGAAAGAATCGATCGATCGAACTCCGGTCATTAATGGTCGGTTAGGGAATATTTTTTGTTCTACTGGACGAGGAAGTCTGATCGGCCATTTTTGCATCATAGTTAATTTCTTTTCACCATTTTCTGTTTCAAGAATGACAACATCTTCAATCACGGTAAACTCGCCGCTTTTTATTTCTTTCACTGTTCCAGAAATTCCAGGGGGGACCATGATTTTGTGTAAGATGAGTTCGGTTTCTTGAACCACTCCGAGTACGTCGCCAGACTCAACTTTTTGCCCTTGTTTAGCTTTTGGTTCAAATTTCCATTTTTTCTCACGAGAAAGACCGTTGGCCTCAATGCCTCGTTCGATTAGAAAACTCTTAGATTTTTCTTCAATAACAGAGAGGGGACGTTGTATACCGTCGTAAATAGATTCGAGAAGTCCGGGTCCGAGTTCGGCAGAAAGAGTAGCGCCAGTTCTTTCGACTGGTTCTCCTGGTTCGATTCCGGCAGTTTCTTCATAAACCTGAATCGAGGCGCTGTTACCTCGAAGCTCGATAACTTCTCCTAAAAGCTTCTTATTTGAAACTTTGACGACCTCGTACAATTTGATTCCAGCAAGACCTTCGGCTTCAACGAGCGGTCCACTGACTCTAGTGATTTTTCCCTCTGTCATATTTTTTTTAAATAGTTTTTAAACAAAAAAAAGCACACGCTTTGACTTCGATGGGGGTAATAGTACACTTTGATTTCTTCTAAGTCAAAGCTATATTTGGACTTCGTAAGTCCAAATATATTAATACCTTGCAGTGTTGAAAGCGCTGGCTAAAATACTGAATATTAGGCCGTTAGCTCATCTGATAGAGTGCACCCATGGCATGCCCCCACACTTATTATAAATCAGTGTGGGGGCATGGATGAGGTGACCGGTTCAAGTCCGGTACCGGTCCACCAAACGAAACATTGTCGGAATCAAAAGATATTAAACTTAAAAAAGTTGTTATTTCTAAACCTTCAGCAAGGACTTTCCTTGATATTTTCTGTATGAAAAAATTAAATTGACCAGATGGGTTGAAATTATATGAAATTTAAATTTCATATAATTTCTACACTCGGCCAAAATGAATAAGTGAGCTCTTTATTTTTTCCTCGTTTGAAATTATAATCCTTAATAGAACCGAGCGCGTGGCTCAACAAAAAACCCAAGGAGGGGAATCATGAAATTCCATGCACGTGATGTACTTTGTGTGATCACCGGGAAGCAATTTTCGCCAGGAGACGAGAAAGGAGAGGGGATTCGAGCTCTTCTGAATCATATGATTGGAGAAGAGAAGGAGAGCTTTGATCCTGAATTAGCTTTCTCTGAATGCCAGAATACCCTTCTCAATTTGCATCCAGAATTATCAGCAGAAGCAGTGAATTTTTTGAAGGGTGACCCTGTGCTTAATCAGATGATCGATATTAAACCCCTTTCGAAGGAAGTAAAGCAAAAAATCCGAAAAGCAACACAGACAAAAAGAGCTGGAAGAGCGTAAGCTCTTCAAGATCGGAACATATGCACACGCAGGGCTCTTAGCGGACATTTTCGCGGAGCTCTTTTCTTTTACTGAATTTTTTCAGTATAATTTTTATATGATCAAATACAACACCACAACAGAAAATGGAAATTGCATTTTTTGTGAGATCGTTTCAGGCCAAATGAAAACTCCTGGAATTTTTTGGGAAGATGATGAATTTATGGCTTGGCTTGCAATTGATCCAAACACAAAAGGGTTTTCCTGTGTTGTTCCAAAACAGCATTTTGGAAGTGATGTGCTGAAAATGCCAGATGATGTTTTGCAAAAATTTATTTTGGCTTCTAAGAAAGTAGCAAAAATTCTTGAAGACTGTTTTGATGATGTTGGTAGGGTTGGTCTCATAATGGAAGGAACAGGAATAGATCACGCTCATATAAAGCTTGTACCAATGCATGAGACAGAATATCTAAAGGAAGGGGGGTGGAAACAAGTTTTAAGTGGTAAAAATTTTTGGTTTGATAAATACGAAGGCTGGATTTCTTCCGGAAGCGGTCCGATGGCAGATCGAGAGGAGTTAAAAAAACTTGCTTCAAATATTAAAAATAAAATAAATAATGCCTAGAATAATCCTAGCCTCAACATCACCTCGTCGAAAAGAACTTCTTGAATCAATCGGCCTAAAATTTGAAATCCAGCCGAGCGATTATGAAGAAGATATGACTCTTAAGATGCCGCCCAAGAAATTGGCGGAGTTTTTATCTTTAAACAAAGCTCGATCAGTTGCTGAAAAGAATAATGATGCAATTGTAATTGGCGCGGACACGATTGTTGTTTTGGGTAAACAAGTTTTAGGAAAACCGCATACAGAAAAAGAAGCTAAAAGAATGCTTCGTCTGATAAGTGGCAAGACTCACTCTGTTATTACTGGCGTGACTGTAATTGATACATCTAAAAATATAATGATTACAAAAAGCGTTGAGACAAAAATCTGGATAAAAAAATTGAGTCCAAAAGAAATTGAAAGCTATGTTGCTTCGAAAGAACCGCTCGACAAAGCTGGCGCTTACGCAATCCAAGGTCTTGGTTCACTTATCGTTAAAAAAATAGAAGGGGATTATTCGGGTACGGTTGGCTTACCTTTATTTCTCCTACGCGAGGAACTCGAAAAAATTGGCGTAAAAGTTTTGTAATTTTTTTATATCAAACACACATTAAAAAACTCCACGTGGAGTTTTTTAATGTGTGTTATTAATTTAAATTGACAAAAAATTCCAAAGTGGAAAAATAGATAGTTGAGCTGCTTCTATCGTGGGAGCAGAGATTCAGTTCTTTTGAGACCAGGAGGAAATGTGGGTACTACTACCACCATGACTCGAGGACGAGAGAGAAAAGGGGAAGTTTCCCGTCACCCCTTCGAGAGCCTCAGTGAGAGCGATACACAGACGATCATGATGCAACTCGATGGCATCGGCTTGAGCACCAGGGAAACCAGGGAGCTGAGGAGAGCCCTCCGAACAGGGCGGCAGGCTTCCAAGGCGGTTCTCAAGATGATCGAGAAGCAGAAACCCGGGATCCACCGCGCCATCAGGAATGCACAGGATCCCAAGATCGGCTGATCTCATTCGCACAAACGCACAAATGCCCCGCGAGCAAAACTCGCGGGGCTATCTTTATATAAAATTAATAATTTCTTTCCCTTCCTCTTCCGTTCTCGCACCACAAGTTACTCGAATTATAGGTTCCGTATTTGAGGGTCTTAAATTCAAAAAACCATTTTCAAAAATTAAAGTTATTCCATCTCTTTTCTCTATCTTAGCTTTTTTCTCGCGAGCAATTTTTTGCAACTTTTTTTCATACTCGCCAACATCAGCATTTTTTATCTCACTCGTCTGAATTGAAAATTCCGGCAACTTCTCAATAAATTCTGAAAGCTGTCCGGACTTTGAAATATAGCCTACTTTAGACCTATATTTCGTCTTCGCTCGGACATTGTGTACAAGAGTACTCGTCCATATGTCCTCACTAGACGAAATGAAATTGCACATTTTAATAAGTGCTAACATTCCGGAGTCAGCGTAAAAGAAATCTTTGAAATAAAAATGACCAGAGTATTCAGCAGAAACGTTGGCTTTAATTTCTTTCATCTTTACTTTAACGAAATAAGAACCAACTTTTGAAGGTAATAAATCTTTCCTAGAAAAAATTTTGAGAAATCGGAGCGACTGGTAAACCAATTCATCAGCAATAAAAGGAGGTTTAGAAGCTTCGAATAAAACTATTGAGCTTAGATAGGAGGGAAGTTGATTACCTTTATCGTCCACAAAGAAAACCCGGTCAGCATCTGCGTCAAAAACCGCGCCAAGATCTGCTTTTTCTTTTATAACTCTCTTAGATGTTTCGTCCATGGCACCTTTTGCCAAGGGATTTGGCCCGTGGGCCGGAAAATTTCCATCCGATTTCTGATTTATCAGAATTAATTTTATTTTTTTGTTGTTTTTAAAAGTTTCTTTTAAAACTGGTCCGACAGTTCCATTCGAAGCATCACAAACAATCTTCAGCGGCCGGCTGATTTTTAGATTCTTATTGAGAAATTTTGTATAAAGTTTTAAATGTGACATGTTTTTTAACTCTAAAAATCAAATTTTTGAAAATTGGTCATTGAAAATTGAAAATTATCTTCTCCATTTCCTTCCCCCCAATCATCTCCGCTTTTTTGCCAACAATTTTAAAACCACCATACTCTTTCGGATTGTGAGATGCGGTAACCATGGCACCGCCAACCGCTTTAAAATGATTAACTAAAAAATAATACATTGGCGTCGTAGCAAGCCCCACCATCTCAATTTTAAATTTCTTTTTATTTTCTTTTGCTGTATTTTCAAAACCTTTTAAAAAGTTTTTGAGCAATGTTTTTGAGCTTAAACGCGCATCATAGGCCAAAACAAAAACACCGCTTTTAAAATGCTTAGCACAGGCGCTTCCTATAAAAGAAGCGGTTTTTTCATCTAATTCGGTAGGGTAAATTCCCCGAATATCGTAAGTTTTAAAGATTCCCTTGTTTATTCCATCCATAGCTCTTAAATCAAAGTTCCTTAAATGGTATGCTATTACCATGCAGGAATCAATACAAAACTTTAATGATCAGTTCAATTTCGAGCCAGAAATTAAAAACGAATCTAATTTAAGGCCAGCAGAAAATTTTGTCGTCGGTGGAATGGGCGGATCTCACTTAGCAGCTGGAATTTTAAAAAGCATTGACGAAAGATTAAACATACGAATTCACCGAGACTACGATTTGCCTTTTACAAAAGAAGATCGAAAACAAAACACACTTTTTATAGCTAGTTCATTTTCTGGAAACACAGAAGAAACCGTAAGTTTTCTGGAGAACGCACTAAAAGAAAATCTCAATGTCGCGGTCATAACAAAAGGCGGACGCCTACTCGAAATCGCAGAACAAAACAATTTACCTTTCATAAAACTTCCTGATTCAGATATTCAACCAAGAGTGGCCTTGGGTTGGTCGCTTTTGGCTATATCGAAATTTGTAAAACCTGATCTTGTTCCTGCACTAAAAGAACTTTCTCGCACATTAAACCCATTACAATGGCACGATTCCGGTGAAGAGCTGGCAGAAGAATTCAAAGGAAAAATTCCATTGATTTACGCTTCTAGACAAAACAGAGAATTGGCAAGAATTTGGAAAATAAAATTTAACGAAACTGCAAAAATTCCGGCTTTCTTTAACATCTTCCCAGAATTAAATCACAATGAAATGACGGGTTTTGATCATAATTCTGAAAATAAAAATCTTTCAGAAAATTTCTTTTTTGTTTTTTTGAAAGACAGTGATGATCATCCAAGAATTCAAAAAAGGATGAAAATTACTGCGGAACTTTTTGAAGAAAGGGGTCTAAAGATAAAAATTGTCGAACTGGATGGAGAAGACAGATTGCAAAAAATATTTGGCTCGATCTTATTGGGTGATTGGACAGCACTTCGAACAGCGGGGATTTATAATTCTGAACCAGACCAAGTACCAATGGTGGAAAAATTTAAAAAAATGATAAATTAAAAAAATATGTTTATTGTCTTTGATGTTGGTGCGACAAAAATAAGGGTTGCGGCATCCAAAAATTTAAGAGATCTAGGAGACGTAAAAGTAACTGAATCAAGTGGTTCACTGGAAGAAGTTGCTGACAAAATTCAAAAACTATCTTTTGAATTGACCGGCGGTAAAAAGATAAAAGCGATTGGCGGCGGTATTACAGCGGCAATTGATAAAACAGACGGTAAAAAACTTACTGAAATATTAAAAACCAAATTCGGAACAAAAAAAGTTTTTATTGGAAATGACGCAGCTGTGGTAGGGCTCGGTGAAGCGCATTTCGGCGCCGGTAAAGGATTTTCTATTGTTGAATACATAACGGTTTCAACTGGCATAGGCGGGGCTCGAATTGTTGATGGAAAAATTGATAAAGCTTCAGTAGGATTTGAACCAGGTCATCAAATTATAAAATTTGAAGGTGAGAACCGAGAAAGTTTGCAAGATCTAGCGTCAGGACGTGGAGTAAGTCAAAAATTTCATAAAAACCCGAAAGAGATTTTAGATCAAAATGTGTGGAATGATTTAGCTTACACTCTAGCAATCGGTGTCTATAATTCCATACTTTTTTGGTCTCCCGAAGTTGTTGTTTTGGGTGGGCCAATGATCGTTGGCGATCCGGCAATTCCAATTGAAAAAGTGAGAGAACATGTTGGAAGGTTAATTAAAGTTTTACCAAGAATCCCAGAAATAAAGTCTGCGGAATTAAAAGATGATGGTGGATTAATCGGAGGGTTAATATTAATTAAAAATAAAGGGAAATAAAAATGGGTCCCGTTAGTGATCGAGGGATCAATTAGTGTGGTAAACTTTGAATTAAAATTTCGGTCGTAAATTTAAAAGATTAAAATAAAAACTATGGAAGTGCCTGAGGCATTTCATATCACTAACGGGATGGGAATTAAAGATGCGTTGCTTAGAAAAATGATGCAATCTAAAATGAAAGGATTGCCAAAAGATCAACAAGATAAAATTTTTAAAGCTTTGGAAGATAATCCTGAGTTTTTTACTGATTTAGGAAAAGAAATCCAGGAAGAAATAAAAAAAGGAAAAGATCAAATGTCGGCAACAATGGAAGTCGTCGGCAGACATCGCGAGAAATTAGAGCAAATTATGAAATAGAGAAGTTTTGGCCCCGATTTGGGCTTTGCCCAAATCGGGGACTTCTTCTTTATAAATTCAAAAATCTATGTTATTGTTTGATTAGAAATTGTCCCTTAACTTAGAAAGGAGGGCTCTATGGAACAGTCCGATTCTTTGGAAGCTCTTAAGGAGCTTGCGGATGGAAGAAGGATGGCAGAACATCTCGCGCGAGAAGTTGCCATCCTTGAGTCAAGCCTCAACGAGTTAGAACCTGATTCAGACGAAGCAAAGGAGTTGCGATCGAAAATCAGAGGAAGGAAGTCGGAATTGTTTGCGGTATCGACAAGATGCCAAGAACTTAGAGGAATTTGGGAGAGAGGTTCGATGAAAGCCAAGAAACAAGAATCTCCGGGACAATAACTACCGACATGGAAGGATTTGTGTCGGTAGTTTTTAATTAAAAAAATGTCATTAAATATAGGAATCGTAGGTTTACCAAATGTCGGAAAAAGTACACTCTTTAACGCTCTGACAAAAAAGTCGGTGCCAGCGGAAAATTTTCCTTTTTGCACAATTGATCCATCAGTTGGTGTCATTGCTGTGCCTGATGAAAGGCTCGATCTCCTTACAAAGTTTTCAAAATCTAAAAAAACCATTCCAGCGGCAATTCAATTCGTAGACATTGCGGGCCTAGTAAAAGGCGCAGCTCTAGGCGAAGGTCTTGGAAATAAATTTTTAACAAATATCCGTGAGACAGACGCAATTTTGGAAGTAGTCAGGATTTTTGAAGATGACAAAATAATCCATGTTGACGGCAAAGTTGATCCTCTTTTTGATATTGAAATCATAAATTTAGAATTAGCTACGGCTGATTTGCAAACAGTTATCAACAGACTCGAAAAAATTGGGCGCGACGTGAAAAGAGGAGACAAAGGAGCGATCCTCGAAAACTATGTTTTGGAAAAATTCAAAAAAGCTCTAACAGACGGCAAACTTGCTTCTTCGGTTGGTCTGGAAGAAAAAGAGAAACCGGTTGCCGAGAGCCTACATCTCTTAACTTTTAAACCGATTCTTTACTGTTTGAATAAAAAAGCAGGCGGAAAAAATTTAGATGAGCTTGGCGACGAAAGATTCCAGAAATTAATAAAATTTTTGGAAGAGAGCGGATCAAAATGGGTAATAGTTGATGCTGGAATCGAGCATGAATTGAAAGATTTTGAACGGGAAGAGAAAAATCAGTTTAGAAAAGAGTTGGGGAGCGATCATGATGGTATTGATGACTTGATAACAAAAGGCTATGAACTTTTAGGGCTTATGACTTACTTTACAACAGGAGAAGACGAGACTCGGGCTTGGACAGTTCTGAAAAATTCAACCGCGCCTGTTGCCGGTACTGCGATTCACACTGATTTCAAAGAAAAATTTATAAAAGCTGAAATTATAAATTGGCAAAAACTTTTGGAAGCCGGCTCCTACAGTGCCGCCCGCGAAAAAGGTTGGGTCAGAACGGAGGGAAAGGAATATGTCGTGCAAGATGGTGATGTGATTGAGTTTAAGATTTGATATAGGTATATTCGTCTCGAAGTTTCGTAAACGCAACTTCGAGGCGTTTCCTAAAAAACAAAAAGGACCCGACGGATTGGGTCCCCTGTGTGGATCTTGATTCATGCTTCTGATTCTGCGTCTCTCCTCTCTTTTTCTTGCCGCAGCCGACGAATCTCTTCGAAACACGCCGTACAGCTTTCCGCGTGTCTTGATACATGACCCAAGCATGGGTCATGCGGGTTTAACACATAACCCTCGAGAGATTCTTGATCAGGGCATGGTGTTTTTTCCACCCTCATAACGCTTCCGGGGGGTAAAACTGACATGAGCGACCTCCTTTCTTTTCCAGAATAAATTTAATAGGAAACGCTTTTTTTGTAAAGCTTTTGGGCCACACGAGCGAAACTCGGAGGTGTATTTAAAAAGCATCTTTCTCATGGTATAATTAATTATTATGCAAAACACAAAAATATCTCCAAAAGACTTCTTTTTACATATAGGCGTCGTAATTTCTCTCTATGCTATAGTCGTCGCCCTTATTAATTTAGTCTGGAGCATCATAAATTATTCACTCCCATTAAGTACTGCTTACTACTCATACGCTACCCAAAGTTATAGCGTGCCGGTCGGTGTTTTGATCGTTGTTTTCCCAATTTTTATTCTTTTATCATGGCTTTTAAACAGGGAATACAAACTCACACCTGAAAAAAGAGATTTTTGGCTTCGAAAATGGCTTCTTTACTTGACTCTTTTCATCGCCGCAATCGTTATTATTGTTGATTTGATAGTTCTTCTAATTTCTTTTCTCGGTGGCGAATTTATCACAACAAATTTTCTACTTAAAATTTTGAGTGTTTTCGTCATCACGGCTTTTGTCTTCTGGTTTTATATTTCCGACATTAGAAACAAACTGACATCAAAAACTAATAAAATATCTACGATAACGGCGGCCATTATTATATTAGTAATGATCGTTTTAGCCTTTTCGATAATGGGTTCGCCAAAAACACAAAGATTTTTAAGAGCAGATCAGCAAAAAATCTCCGACCTTCAAAGTATTCAATGGCAAATAGTTTATTTTTGGCAACAAAAACAAGTTCTCCCTCAAAACCTTGAGGAAATGGTAGATCCTATTTCCGGCTTTGTAGTACCAATAGACCCACAAACTAAAGAACAATATAACTACGAAATTAAGGGGGCACTTTCGTTTGAATTATGTGCTGAATTTAATTTAGCTCAAAAATCCAATTTAACAGGAGAATCAGAAAGACCAACAGAACCTTTTATTAAAGGCGGTGAATCTGGAGTATGGAACCATGAAGAAGGTTATCAATGTTTCGAAAGAACTATCGATCCCGAACTTTATCCTCCAACAAAAAGATAGACCTAGGTTAAATTTTGCTTGAATTAGAAAACAAAAAAATACTCTATCTTGACGACACCAAAAGTGAACTCGAGCTCTTTGGTGATGAGTTTTCAAAACTGACAAAAAACTTAATTCTTTTCCATTACCAAGATGAAAGTTTGGAAGAATTAACAGAAAAAATAATTTTAGAAAACCCCGACATTGTTCTGCTTGATTACAATCTATCAACAACTTTGAAGGGAAGTGATGTTTGTAAAAAGTTAAGAGAGGAAAATTTTTCCGGCACGATAATCGGGTTTTCTACTGTTCCATGTAAAGAAAGATTTTTAGAATCCGGGGCAGATAGTTTTATCTTGAAAGATGTTCGCAATCCAAAATCTATAATTGAAGAATTAAGAAAATGATATAAAAAAGCCACGCTGAAACTTCGAATGATTAACGCTTTTAAACGATTATTTTTAACTATTAATATTTGGACTTCGTAAGTCCGAATATTATTTGTGTGGCCATTTTGCTAATAGTTTGTTTCTCTTGTACAATTTGATGCAATGGAATCTTACGATCATCAAAAAATTGAAAAAAAGTGGCAGAAGGAGTGGCTAAAGAGAAAAATTTACAAAACTCCGAACAAATCCAAGAAACAAAATTTCTATACTCTTGTAGAGTTTCCTTACCCATCCGGCAATCTTCATGTCGGACACTGGTACGCTTTTGCTGTGCCGGATATTTTTGCTCGATATAAAAGAATGCAGGGAAATAATGTGATGTTTCCAATTGGTTTTGACGCATTTGGTCTGCCCGCAGAAAACGCCGCTATAAAAAGAGGATTGAATCCGCGAAAATGGACTTACGAAAATATCGAATACATGGAAAACCAGCTCCAAAGCATGGGCGCTTCTTTTGACTGGTCGCGAAAAGTTGTAACAGCAGATCCGGAATATTACCGCTTTACACAATGGATGTTCAACCAATTTTTCAAAAACGGCTTGGCTTATCAAAAAAAAACACCAGCAAATTGGTGTCCGTCATGCAAAACTGTTCTTGCAAATGAACAAGTTGTGAATGGGAAATGCGAGCGTTGCGGGACTGAAGTCGAGAAAAAAGAAATTTTGCAGTGGAATTTTAAAATTACTGATTACGCTGAAAGACTTTTAAGCGGTTTAGATAACTTACCTTGGCCTGAACCAATAAAAGACTCGCAAAGAAATTGGATAGGGAGGTCGGAGGGAGCGGAAATTAGCTTTCAGCTTTTAGCTGCTAGCTTTCAGGAAAAAAATAATCTTAATTATGTTTTATTACACGGTTTTACTGCGACTTCAAAATCAAATTTCCTACCATGGGTAAAAGATAAGCTAGAAAAAACGGGAGCAAAAGTTGTCGTGCCGGATTTGCCAAATACAAAAACTCCGACGGAAGATGAGCAAGTAAATTATGTTTTAGAGAACATAGATTTTAATGAAAATACAATTCTTTATGGTCATAGCCTAGGTACAGTTGTCGCTATGAAAGTAGTTGAGAAATTAGACAAGAAAATTGCTGGATTGGTTTTGTCAGGCGCATTTATGGAACCGGATTTTAAAGATCATGAGAGAAATTTTGATAAAAAATTTAACTGGAATTTTAATTTTGAAAAAATAAAAAATAATATTGGTTTTATAAAAATAATATCTGACTTACACGACAGTGCTGTTCCAATAGAACAGGGTAGAAAACTGAAAGAAAAACTTGGTGCAGAATTAAAGGAGGTCGAAGCTGAAGAACCTCACTTTGATGCCGAGGTGGAACCTGAAATTCTAAAAGCTATAAGCCAAAAGCTAGAAGCTGTTAAGGTTTTCACAACGCGCCCTGACACAATTTTTGGTGCAACGTATTTAGTTTTATCTCCGGAACATCCACTTCTTGCAAATAAAAATTTTCAATTATCAATAACCAATTTTCAAGAAATTCAAAAATATTCTGACCAAGCAAGAAAAAAAACCGAAATGGAAAGAACAGCGGAAGGAAAAGAAAAGACCGGAGTCGAACTAAAAGGCATAAAAGCAATAAATCCGGCGACAAAAGAAGAAATCCCTGTCTTTGTTGCTGATTATGTTTTATCTGGTTATGGAACTGGAGCGATCATGGCTGTACCAGCTAACGACAAAAGAGATCAAGAATTTGCTGAGAAATTCAATTTACCAATAGCTAAAGATTATACTTCTGCCGGATTTGAAGATTTTGGAAAAAAAGTAATTAAATACAAGCTCCGAGACTGGGGTGTGTCCCGTCAGAGATATTGGGGTGTGCCGATTCCAATAATTCACTGCAAAAATTGCGGACAAGTTCCTGTACCGGAAAAAGATTTGCCGGTAAAACTTCCGGAGATAAAAGATTATCTACCTCGCGATGATGGAAAATCACCACTTGCTAAAGCAGAAAAGTGGGTGAATGTTAAATGCCCCAAATGTAAAGGAAAAGCGGAAAGAGAAACCGACACGCTCGACACTTTCGTTGATTCTTCTTGGTACTTCTTACGGTATGCGGATCCAAAAAATAAAAAAGAATTCGCCGCAAAGAAAAATATGGAAAATTGGATGCCTGTTGATTTTTATTCCGGCGGGGCAGCTCACACCACTATGCACGTTTTGTATTCAAGATTTTGGCAAAAAGCTCTTTTTGACCTTGGGTTGGTAAAAGATGAAGAACCCTACAAAATGCGTATGAATCGTGGCCTTATTTTAGGTCCGGATGGAAACAAGATGAGCAAATCAAAAGGCAATGTTGTTGACCCAGATGAGATTGTAAAAAATCTTGGCGCCGACACAGTTCGTACGTATTTAGCATTTATCGGACCATTCAATGAAATCGGCTCATACCCATGGTCGACAGACGGAATTGTTGGAGTTAAAAGATTTCTTGAAAAAGTTTGGAAGTTACAGGAAAAAGTCGCCAAAGGGGATGATGTCCAAGACGAAACTTTATTCAACCAAACAATTAAAAAGGTTGGTGAAGACATTGGGAGCTTAAAAATGAATACGGCTGTAAGTCAGCTTATGATTTTTGTTAATGCGCTTTCAAAACAAGAAAAGGTTTCTACAAAAGAATTTGAAACTTTACTTATTTTACTCGCACCGATTGCACCCCACATGACAGAAGAATTATGGCATTTACAAGGAAATAAGGGCTCAATCCACCTCTTAAATTGGGCGAAATTTGACTCAGAAAAAATCAAAAAAGACATTAAAATTGCCATTCAGATAAACGGAAGGGTTCGAGCAATTTTGGAGGTTGTGGATAAATTGAATGAGAAAGAAGTACTAGAAAAAGCACTAGAAATCCCGGACATAAAGAAAAAACTAGAGGGAAAAACTCTTAAAAAACATATATATGTCGAAAACCGGGTCTTGAATATAATATCCAGCTAATATTGTATAATATTTGACTATTTTTATTAAAAGTATTAGAATTCTGAAATATATAATAGATAACTAAAAAAAATGACAGGAAAAAACCCAGCATTAAGTTTCAACGCCAAGCAACTAAATAAGAAGTTGCTATCTGTTTTGCCTTTAAGAGCAAAAGACATTTTAACAGCCCGATTCGGTTTAGAGAAAAATACTGAAAAAATGACTCTAGAATCCATAGGGAAAAAATACGGAATAACCCGAGAAAGAGTCCGACAAATTGAAAATTATTCTCTAAAAACAATAAAAAAATCCGACGAATACCAAAAAGAAAGTAAAACATTTGAAGACCTAAAAGAGATCGTTAAATCTGCTGGAGGCCTTGTTAAAGAGACTGATTTTCTTAACCACATTTCAAAAGACAAGAGCGTTCAAAATAATATAAACTTCATGTTAGTTCTCTCTGATCATTTTAAAAAAGAAAAAGAAGATGACGAATTTCATCACAGATGGCACGTTGATTCAGCACTTTCAGAAAAAATTCATGAGGCACTAAGAAAACTATATTCTAGTCTCTCAGATGAAGAAATTATTCCGGAATCTGAAATGGTAAAATCTTTCCTAGAGCATGTAGCAGACATCTCTCAAGAATACAAAGATGACGAAGTTGTAAGCCGATGGCTCGCAATTTCTAAGAAAATTGGAAAAAATCCTTTGGGAGAGTGGGGAAAAGCTCAATCTTCGAATATAAAAGCAAAAGGGGTTAGAGATTACGCATATTTAATAATCAGAAAACACGGTTCTCCAATACATTTTAGAGAAGTGGCAAGACTTATCGAAGAAATTTTCAAAAAGAAAGCTCATGTTGCTACAACTCACAATGAACTCATAAAAGACGATCGTTTTGTTTTGGTTGGTAGAGGTCTTTACGCACTAAAAGAGTGGGGTTACAGTGAAGGCGTGGTAAAAGATGTCATAAAAAATATAATCGAAAAAGAAGGTCCGATGACTAGAGAAGAGGTTATCGAAAAAGTACTAAAAGAACGTTACGTTAAAGAAAATACTATTCTCGTAAACCTTCAAAATCCAAAATTCTTCAAAAAAGACAACGAAGGCAGATATCAAATAGCCTAAATATTAAGTTTTCCTCAAGCAAAAATCTAGGCTCTACCAAAAGCCAACTAAAATTGTTAAAATAAAGCCTATATGTTAGGTGATTTTGTTGAGCTTTTGGAGACCGGCGGAAAGATTTTTAAAGTATCGGCACTTTTTGTGCCTTTCTTATTACCGACTGGACTAGCCATCCTCTTTTTCCATACATGGCTTCGATACATACGAACTAAATATATTGCCAATCAAGATTACGTCTTACTTGAGATAAAAGTTCCTAAAGATATAACCAAAACGCCTTTGGCTATGGAAATATTTTTAACCGCTCTTTATCAAAGTGGTTCGGTAACTTATTTTGACACTTACAGAGATGGAAAAATTAAACCATGGTTTTCTCTCGAGCTTGTTTCAATAGAAGGTCAGGTCAAATTTTTTATTTGGTCTCAAGCAAAATGGCGAAAATTAATTGAAGCACAAATCTACGGTCAATATCCGAGTGTTGAAATTTATGAGGCCGAAGATTACACACAGCACGTAAAACACAACCCGGCTGAAGTTACAATGTGGGGAACTTATTACAAACTTGCAGAAAAAGATGTCTATCCAATAAAAACCTATATTGATTACGGCTTAGAAAAAGCGGGGGACGAGGAGGAAGAGAAAGTTGATCCGATGACAGCTGTAATAGAATATTTAGGTTCAATTAAAAAAGGAGAGCAGGTTTGGATTCAAATTTTAATTCAAGCACACAAAAAAATGGGTCTGCGTGAAGGAAGACTTAGAAAAAAAGCGGATTGGAAAAAAGAAGCTAAAGATGAGATCGAAAAGATTAGGAAAGAAGCAACTCCAGGTGGAGGAGACACCAGTGAAGGATTCCCTAAATTTGTACAATTAACTAAAGGCCAAGAACTCAAAATCACAGCGATCGAGCGAAGTATGGATAAAATGCCATTCGAATGCATGATTCGAGCTTTTTACATTGCAAAAAAAGAAGCTTTTCAATCAATTGCTGTCCCTGGACTTATTGGAAGCGTTCGGCAGTACAATTCAAACAACTTAAATGGTTTTAGATTGGGTTGGTATACAGATCATTCCGACAACAAAAAAGATTGGATTACAATTTTCAGCTGGGTTCCTGGATATTTAAAAAGGATGCAAAAAATGAGAGATGGTATGGAAAGGCAAATGCTTGAGGCTTACAAGATGCGTTCTTTCTTCCAACCCCCATATCGCAATTTTAATGCACAGCCCTTTATTTTGACAACCGAAGAATTGGCAACCATTTATCATTTTCCAGGACAAGTCTCAACTACACCAACTTTCGAAAGAATTGGTTCCCGAAAATCAAGACCTCCTTCTAATCTGCCTATCTAATTTTATGAAAGAAAGACTGAAAAGATTTTTTCAATTTTACAAAAATAAAAAAAGCACTGATCCAATTGTATTTTGGATTTTTCACTTTACTTTTCTTTTTCTAATTTTCCCAGTTTTTTTTTACTCAGTAGCCCTAAAAACTCCGACAAATTTTCCTTCACAATCAATCTTTAACCTTGAAGAAGGCAAGTCGCTTAACCAGATTGCGATAGAACTTCAAGAACAAAACTTCGTAAAATCTACTTTTTGGCTAAAAAATATGGTAATTCTATTTAGAGGCGAAGAGAAAATAAAAACCGGAGAATATTTTTTTGATAAACCGGAGAATACACTTAAAATCGCCAGAAGACTTATAAAAGGGGAGTTTGACCTGGCACCCATCAAGGTCACAATACACGAAGGTTTAAATATTTATGAAATCGCAGAAATTCTTGATAATCGATTTCCGAAATTTAGTAAAGAGCAATTCATAGCTCTAACAAAAGATAAAGAAGGTTACTTATTTCCAGACACATATTTTTTCACGCCAAATACACAGGCTCCAAATATTATTAATGTTATGGAAAAAAATTTCCAGGTAAAAATTGATGAAATGAAAGAGGAAATAGAGAGTTCTAATAGACCGCTCAGAGATATTATAAAAATGGCATCGATAATAGAAACAGAGGCCAGAACTTCTGAAAGCCGAAAAATAATTTCTGGAATACTTTGGAAACGCATAGAAATTGGAATGCCTCTTCAAGTAGACGTAACTTTTAAATACATAAATGGAAAAAATAGTTTTAATTTAACAAATGATGATTTAAAGATTGACTCACCTTATAACACTTATGTTTACACCGGCCTACCACCAACTCCAATAGCCAATCCTGGCTTAGACTCAATTCTGGCCGCAATAAACCCTACTGAAACTGATTATCTTTTCTTTTTGGCAGATAAAACTGGAGAAACACATTATGCATCAACTTTTGACGAACATATTGATAATAAAAAAACTTTTTTGATAAATTAAAGTGAAGCTGGCCAGGTTTTTTTGGTTTACCAAAAAAACCTGGCCCAAAATGATATGACAAAAATAATAAAACAAAACGGAGAAACTGAGGAATTTGATTCACAAAAATTAGTTAATTCTTTAAAAAGAGCGAAGGCGCCAGAACAATCAATAGAGATGATTGTAAAACACATCGAAGGCGAACTTAAAGACGGAATGAGTACAAGCCAGATCTATGACCATGCGTATTTTTTATTAGGCAAGGAATCCAAAAAAGCTTCTGTAAGTTATTCCCTGAGAAGAGCGATTCAAGAACTTGGACCATCTGGTTTTCCATTTGAGGATTTCATAGGTGAAATTTGGAGAAAAAAAGGTTTTGAGGTACAGACCGGAATTTTATTACAGGGAAATTGTACGGAACATGAAATTGACGTTTTAGCCCACAATGAAAATAAACTTATAATAATGGAGGCAAAATTTCATAATGAGCAATCATACAAAACAGATTCTAAAGTTGCTCTCTATGTTAAAGCTCGTTTTGACGACCTAAAAGAATTAAATTTTAATTATGGATTTGAAAGAAAAATTGACGAAAGTTGGCTCATAACAAATACTAAATTTTCTAGTCGCGCTATAAGTTACGGAGAATGTGTTGGGATGACACTTATTGGTTGGAATTATCCACAAAAGGGTAACTTGCAAGACCTGATAGAAGATTCTGGCCTGCATCCGATAACTTGCCTAAACAGTTTGAGTCAAAACCAAAAGACACGTATTTTGCAAAGCGGTGAAGTTTTGTGTAAAAATTTATCAGAAAGAAAAGATTTATTAAAATCCATCGGTCTCAATCAAAAAGAGATTGAAGAAGTTATGAGTGAAGCTTCTCATGTTTGTATTTAATTGAGTAAAAAATAGTGAAACAACAAAAAATCAGCCGATCAAAAATAGATCTTTTCATTCAATGTCCTCGTTGTTTTTATCTTGATAAAGTTTTGAATGTAAAGAGGCCTAGCATGCCGGCCTTTACTCTTAATAATGCTGTTGATCATTTACTAAAAAAAGAATTCGACACGCACAGAGCGAAAAAAGAGGCACATCCTTTGATGACGCAGTACGGAATAAATGCAATTCCATTTGAACATAAGGAACTGGATAAATGGCGACACAACTTCACCGGCATCCAATATTTGCATTCCGAAACAGGTATTTTGATTTTTGGTGCCATTGATGATATTTGGAAAAACGAGAACGGAAAGCTTCATATTGTTGATTACAAAGCCACAAGTAAGTCCGAAGCCCCAACTCTAGACGGTTATTGGCAACAGGCCTACAAAAGACAGATGGAAATTTATCAGTGGCTTTTCAGAAAAAACGATTTTGATGTTTCTGACACTGGATATTTTGTTTATGTTAACGGCAGGAAAGATGAAAAAGCTTTTGACGCAAAACTCGAATTTGATGTTGAAGTAATACCGTATGAAGGAAATGGTGATTGGATAGAAAAAACTTTGCTTGAAATTGCTGATTGTTTAAAACTAAATAAATTACCTGAAGCTACAGAAAATTGCGAGCATTGTGCCTACCGACAAAATGCTGCTTTGGCTATAAAAGATCTTTATGGAGAAAAAACATCATCGCCAACATCATCTAAGAAAATAAAAACTAAAAAAGATGCGGAAAAAGAACAGGAACAAAAAGGAGGGACTCTCTTTTAGAGAAAAGGTTTTAAAAGTTGTTTCAAAAATTCCCAAAGGAAAAACTTTAACTTACAAAGAGGTAGCCCGATCGGCGGGCAACCCGCGCGCATTTAGGGCTGTCGGCAACATCCTCAACAAAAACTACGATCCAAAAATTCCATGTCATAGAGTTATCAAATCTGATGGATCTTTAGGTAATTACAATAGAGGAGCTCTGGCCAAGAAAAATCTTTTAGTAAAAGAAAAAGCGATATGACGCCTGATTATTCAGAAAAAGAAAAGCAAGACCGCTTCGAAAAAATGAAGCAAATTAAAGATGAGGTGGTAGAGCTTAAAGAATCACCGCTTTGTCTTGAAAGAATAAAAAATAAAGTTTTGCCGGTAATCGGAGAGGGAAGTCATTTTGCAAATATCATGTTTGTCGGCGAGGCGCCGGGGAAAAATGAAGCATTAACCGGCCGACCTTTCTGTGGCCGAGCGGGGCAAATTCTTGATGAACTTTTAGAAAGCGTTGGAATTCCTCGTAGAGATGTATACATAACAAATATCGTCAAAGACCGACCGACAAATAATCGCGACCCATTACCGGAAGAAATCGAAATTTACGGACCATTTCTTGATCGACAAATTGACATCATTCAGCCTAAAGTCATCGCAACTTTGGGCCGATTTTCAATGGATTACATTATGAGAAGATTCGGTTTAGATTTTGAAATTGAACCAATTTCAAAAGCACACGGAAAATCCTACGATGCAAAAGCTTCATACGGGGTCGTAACGATTATTCCTCTTTATCACCCAGCCGTCGCAATTTATAACTCACACTCAAAAGATACTCTCAAAGAAGATTTCCAAGTTTTAAAAAGCTTCACCTCATAATATCTGGATTTCGTAAGTCCAGATATTTACAAGCTCATGATACATTGCGAGCTCTTGACTTTATTTACTTAACGTGATAGGATGAACACAGTGTCCAAATTAGTCCTTTGACCCACAAGGAGGTTTCTGATGTCCACCATGACCAGTCCCGAATTGATTCGCGTGTCGTCTCTGCTCATCCAGTTGTTGGAGGCGGAGAACCCCGCCAGCCAGGACGCCAGACCGATCATCCTGCAGCAGCAGGAGTTCGACCTCGCCAAGATGACGGCCATCCGCGTCATCAGCCCCGAACACAGATACCGCAAGCCGGATACTGATGGAGAGAACTACGAACGGGACTATGAACAGGGCGACAAAGTCATCGATAGGTTGCTCGCCGACGGCTACAAGATTGTCGCGGTGGCGATCGTCAATGAGTCCGCACCCTGTGGGACAAGTCACAAGCTGATCGTCATCATGGTGAAGCTCCGGGACTAAGGACCAAACCCGTTGGTAATGCCAACACAGCCGCTGAAAACCGCCGTCAATTCGACAGGTTGCCAGCGGTTTTTTTATATAAGAAATATCTTAATCGGCAAGGAGAGAGTCCTTGCCGGTTTGAGCATAAGCCGCTTTTTCTTTGAGAAAATTAAAATGATATACTTTTGGAAACAATATTTTATGAATTCAGACGAAATCAGACAAAAATTTTTAGAGTTTTTTGAAAGCAAAGGACACGCAATTGTCCCATCTTCTTCGCTAATCCCAGAAAACGATCCAACGGTTCTTTTTACGACTGCCGGCATGCAACAATTTAAGCCGTATTATTTGGGTGACGGAGACGCGATAAAAGATTTTGGTTCGCTAAACACAGCGTCTGTCCAGAAATGTATGCGAACGTCTGATATTGATGAGGTTGGCGACGAATCACACTTAACTTTTTTTGAAATGCTTGGAAATTTTTCTTTTGGCTATAAGCCCGGCGAGGCCGGCTCGCCCAAGGGCGGTTATGGAAAAAGAGAAGCTATTTCCTATGCGCACGAATTCATAACAAAAGAACTTAAACTCGAAATTTCATACGTTACCGTTTTTGAAGGTTCTCATGGTGTACCGAAAGATGAAGAGTCAAAAGAAATTTGGCAATCACTCGGCATGTCTGACATTCGCGAAGAGGGAATTGACGACGTTTTCTGGGGACCAACCGGCTCCGGCGGACCTTGTGGCCCGACAACAGAAATTTATTGCAAAAGTTCGGAAGGAAAAGATTTGGAAGTTTGGAACATTGTTTTCAATCAATTTTATTTTCCAAGTAGTCGAGAAGAATTACTTTCTGGCACAAGTGGGAAAGAATTAAAGCCGCTCGCAAAAATGGGAATCGATACAGGCATGGGCTTAGAACGCCTTGCTATGATTGCCCAAAAAGTTCCGACAATTTTTGAGACGGATTTATTCAGTAGTTTAGTTTCGTCTCTCCCAACCAATTTACAAGAAAATAAAAAGCGAATTTTAGCTGACCATGCCCGATCAATCAGTTTTTTAATTTCAGAGGGAATCAAACCAGGAAATAAAGGCTCGGGATATATTCTAAGAAGACTTATGAGAAGAGTCCTTGCTCAATTTGGAATAGACCAAGTTAAAAATTCTATTGATTGGATAATTGAAAAATACAAACCAATATATAACGAACTCGATGGAACTCTGGTTGTGGAAGTGGTAAATGAAGAATGGAAACAATTTACTCAAACACTCGAACTCGGCATGAAAGAACTAAATAAAATCCAAAAAATTGACGCTGAATCTGCTTTTAAACTTTATGAAAGTTTTGGTCTTCCATTCGAAGTTATTCACGACAAATTTACAAATTTGAGCCGAGAAGAATTTGATAAGGAATTTGCGAAACATCAGGAAGTTTCGCGTTCGGGTTTAGATCAAAAATTCAAAGGAGGCTTAGCTAATACAAATCCGGAAACTGTTAGATTACACACAGCGCATCATCTTTTGCTCGCTGCACTCCAAAAAGTTTTAGGCGGGGAGGTAAAACAACGGGGAAGTAACATCACTGAAGAAAGACTCCGAATCGATTTCTCGTTTGAAAGAAAAATGACTGACGAAGAAAAACAAAAAGTTGAAGAATTAGTGAATCAGTGGATTGAGGCCGACATGGATGTGCTTTGTAAAATGATGCAAAAAGAAGAAGCAGAAAAAATCGGCGCTCAAATGGAATTCGGTGCAAAATACCCTGATACAGTTTCTGTTTATTTAATTCAAGACAAAAATGGAGAAGCGATAAGCAAAGAATTTTGCGGTGGTCCGCATGTTTCAAAAACTTCCGAACTCACAAGATTCAAAATACAAAAAGAAGAAGCTGTTTCGGCGGGGGTGAGGAGGATTAAAGCAATTTTAGAATAGGGTATAGCGACTAGGGTTTTTGCGCCATAGGCGCATCCGTCCTCTGGCGGAAGGGAAATTCAACAAAATATTCGGACTTCGTAAGTCCAGATATTTGTTTTGCAGATCCATTGACTTTTTTATTATATTTGATATAATACAGGTAGAGTGATGAGGTAGTGTGTCCACCTTATCAAGGCCGTGTTCGGCTGGCCGGAAACCAGTCGGCGGACTCAGGCCGGAAACCTGTTCTTTTGTTTGGACACAAATGGAGATAGAAATGTTGAAGAACACTCGAGAGACTCTGTACTTCGGCTTCTACGGCCAGAGGGATTCACTAGGGAAGACGGTCATCATCGTGGTCCTCATCCTCTGCTCGGGGCTGTTGCTTCTCACGCGCTTCATCATCCCGGAGTGGCCTTGGGCGGTAGCGATATCGCTCGTCCCCACTCTCAGCTTCCTTCTCTTCTTTACAATTGGAGGTTGGAAGCCTAGGAAGGAAGAGGGACGGCGAGTACGCATCGTCTCGGACCACCTCGACGGCAACCGCTTCTTGGGATTCTGGGAAGAAATCCTCGGCGAGGAGACGAGGAAGAGGTTGGAGGAAATGGCCTCTGAGATTCTGAGGCTGGAAAAGGATGGAGAGTTCACTCCCAGTCTCATCCGCAGCAGAAGGGGAGAGTTCGAAGAATTCTTCGATGCAGCGAAGGAGATGGGAATCATCAACAACGATGGCTACAAATTCTACTTCGAAATGGCGGAATCTAAGATCCGCCAGCGAAGAACGATGACCACAAACCCGACGGCCTGACCTCTCCGCACACACGCCCCGCGCATGCAATAGCGCGGGGCTTTTTCTTTCAACCATCTGTTTTATAAATCACTTGTTAATTGTTGAATGTAAATTATAATTAGATTAAATGTCTCGAACATCCAATGGTGAAATAAGTCTTCTCATAGACATCGGCAGTCAAAGCGTCGGCGGTGCTTTGATAATTTCTGGGGAAAAGCCCGAGATAATTTTCTCTAAAAGAATTCGCCTGCCTTGGTCTCAAGTCAAAAACGAAGAGAGAGTAGGAGATATGATAATTGAAAATCTCTCTGAGCTAGTTCAAATAATTTTTAAAGAGGGTTCAATCGTACTCCACATCAACCAACACAAATTAGAGAGCAAAAAAATTAAAAGGGTTCTTTGCACAGTTTCTTCACCTTGGTGTATTTCTGAAACAAACGTTATATCAAAAGAAAATGAGAAAAGTTTTGAAATTAATTCAAAATCTCTGGATGCAATATTAGACCAACACGAGCAAGAAAAGATAAAGCAAGAAAACACCGAGTACAGATTGATTGAAAAAAAGATAACTAAAGTAAAGCTAAATGGCTATCCAACAGAAAATTTCTTAAACAAAGAGGCAAACAAAATTGAAATCTCAACTTTTGATGGAAGAATCCGAGAAGATTTTGCTCGGAAAGTTGAAAACGTTTTGGAACATTTTTTAAATTCTGAAGTAATTTTCCATACATACACCTTGGCTTCATTAACCGTTTTACAAGACGTTTTTCCTAATATCTCGGACCAAATGACAATAGAAATAACGGGAGGAAGAACAGACGTCACTGTTATAGAAGATAATTTAATTAAACAAACTACTTCATTTACCAGAGGCACCAATTCTTTGCTTGGAAGAATTTCTGATGAATATGATGTAACTCCTGACATAGCAATGTCTTTTCTAAAAATTTATTACGAAAAAAGAACGGAGGAAAATTTCCGAAATAGAATTAAAAAAGTGGTCGAAGAAGAAAAAAATGCTTGGATTAGAGATCTACAAAAAGCATCCAGAGAAATGAATTCCGCGCCGGCAAAAATATTCTTAACTCTTGATCCTAGATTCCAACCGTTCTTCGAGGAATATTTAAAAATTTCTTTACAAGACAAGAGGGACTCAGTTGTATTCACTGGAACCAAAGCTTTGGGTCAATTTTGTAATACAAAAAACAGCGAGTTTGATCCATTCTTGTTTTTGGGCGCAATCTTTTTAAATAAATTGTATAAGGCTTATTAGAAACACTCGTTGAATTCAAGAAAAAACTAGGTTAAAATGAATATATGTCTAAGCAAGTAGTTCAAGATATTTTGCCTCCAAAAGAAGAGAGGTCAATAAGAAAAATACCTTTACCAGAAAAACGCAGTGGAAGTTTTCGTCCACAACAAACAGGAAGAATTCCTGAATCTAATACAAACAACCAACCCCCAACACCGATTTCTTACAACAAAAATAGGCAAGCTCCTCGGAAATTTAAAATTTGGAAGGTTTTAGTTCCTATTCTTTTACTGTTGGTAATATTTTTAGGCTTATTTGCATTCGGAAAAGCGGAAGTTGAAATTACCCCACGAAAACTTAGTTACGATGTTGACACGACAATAACAGTTGGAGGAGAAGAAGGAATTTTACCTTTCCAGATTAAAACAGTTACAAACGAAGTTAGCAGGGAAGCTGAATCCACAGGAGAAGAAACGGTGGAAAGACGAGCGAGCGGAGAAATAATAATATTCAATAATCACAGTTCAAAATCTCAACCTCTTATAAAAAATACTCGTTTTGAGACACCAGGAGGATTGATATATCGGATAAATGAATCGATAACAGTTCCTGGAACCACTGAGAAAGGCGGAAAAACTACCCCAGGACAGCTAAAAGTAATGGTCTATGCTGACTCTCCAGGCGAAGACTACAATGTCGGTTTGACGGATTTTACTATTCCAGGATTTAAAGGTTTACCACAATACAATAATTTTTTTGCCAGATCCTCAACAGAAATGAGTGGTGGTTTTATTGGAAAAGTTAAAACAGTCGGCGAAGGAGCAGAAGAAACAATCAGACAGGAATTAAGAGTGGAACTTCAGACAACGCTTAAAAATTCAATAATCGCAGAAACACCAGAAAACTATATTTTACTTCCACTTAGTGTCCGAACTTCTTCCGTATCATTACCAACAGAAGAAAAAGGCGGCATGGTTGTAATAAAAGAAAAAGGAACTTTAAGTGGAATTATTTTGCCAAGAAACGAGCTTCAAAATTACATTTCATCTAATATTGTTAGCGACGCTTCGGAAACAAAGATCACCAACTTAGAAGTCTTAAGTTATGAAATAGTTGATCAACCAGAGTATAGAGAAGACTTAGAAAACATGGAATCTTTTGAAATGAAACTAAAAGGAAAAGCTGTGATAGTTTGGGTTGTTTCAGAAGAAGAAATAAGAAGTAAATTAGCTGGAACACCTAAAAAAAATCTGAAAGAAAATCTGACACAATTTACTTCTATAGAGAGAGCGGAAGCTATTTTGAAGCCTTTTTGGAAGAGAAAATTTCCCAAAAATCCTGAAAAAATAGAGATAAAAATAATTGCAGAAGAAAAAACTTTATAAAACGAGACTCCTTGAATAACCTACTTATAACGCTCCCTTGAAGACTGGACCTTTATTATAGTTGACTTAAAAGCGCTATAAATGATATACTTTTCAACTGCCAATATTAGGGCAAAAGATAAGGGCAGAAGTTGACGAATTTGTACTGCTTTTGTTAGTATAATCGTCACATTTTTTGTAATTTAAATGGTATCACCAGAAGTTAAAAATACAATGAACGGTGTTGTGGTTGAAGCTTTACCCAACACTTTATTTAAAGTAAAGCTTGATGGTCAAGAAAATGAAATGTTAACTTATCTGTCCGGAAAGATGAGATTGCACCGGATAAGAGTTTTGGTTGGAGATAAAGTGATAGTTGAAATAGAGCCTTACGGAGGTAAGGGAAGAATCGTAAAAAGAATCTAAAAAAATGAAAGTAAGAGCAGCTGTAAAAAAAATATGTCCCAAATGTCAAACCGTTAGACGTAAGGGATTGGTATACGTAATTTGCAAGAGTAACCCTAGACACAAACAAAGACAGGGATAATAATTTATGATTTCAGATTTTTAATTTTAAATCTGAAATTAAAAATTCTAAATTAAACATGAGAATACTAGGTATAAACATCCCAGAAGAAAAAAGATTAGAGATAGGTTTAACAGCAATCTACGGTATTGGCCGACCCCTAGCAAAATCTATCCTAGGAGAAGTTGGTGTTGATTATGGAAAGAAACCGAAAGATTTATCTGCAGAAGAAGAAAACTCCATAAGAAAATCTGTTGAACAGCACAAAATCGAGGGTGACCTCAGAAGAAAAGTTAGTGCTGATATAAAAAGATTGAAAGACATAAAAAGTTACAGAGGGTCTCGACACGCGAAAGGTTTACCGTCTAGAGGACAAAGAACGAAGACTAATTCCAGGACTAGAAGAGGAAACGTTCGAAAGACTATGGGAAGTGGTAAAAGAAGCGTAGATAAGAAGTAGTGAATTTATGATTTCAGATTTAGAATTTCAAATCTGAAATCTGAAATTTAAAATTTTAAATTAATTTATGGGAAAAAAAAGAATAGTAAAAAAAACCGGAGAATCAGATGGAGCGAATAAAAGATCCACGTCTTCCAAAACTTCAAGAAAAAACGTTGGACAAGGAATTCTTCAGGTTCAGTCAACTTACAACAACACCAAACTTACCGTAACAGATATGAAAGGTGATGTTTTATCTTGGTCTTCAAGCGGATCTTTGGGATTTAAAGGAGCGAAGAAAGGTACTCCTTTTGCTGCAGCAAAAATCGGCGAAACATTAGCAGAAAAAGCCCAAGCAATGGGAATAAAAGAAGTTGGTGTAATCGTGAAGGGAGTTGGATCAGGAAGAGAATCGGCTATAAGAGGTTTCGTTTCAAAAGGTATAAACATAAGCTTTATTAAAGACCAGACTCCAGTGCCTCACAACGGACCAAAATCACCGAAACCAAGACGAGTCTAAAAAGTATTTTATTTTTTATTTAATTTTCGATTTTTTATTATGAAAGTAGGACCAAAATACAAAATAGCAAGAAGATTAGGAGCACCAGTTTTCGAAAAAACACAAACTCAGAAGTTTGCTCTTTCTCTAGCAAAAAAATCGAGTGGTCCAAAAAGCAGAACTCACAGATCCCAAATTACAGACTATGGTTTCCAAATAAAAGAAAAACAAAAAGCCAGATACTCCTATCTCTTAACAGAGAAGCAATTTTCAAAATACGTGAAAAAAGCTTTGACACAATCATCAGCTGACAAATCAGGTCTTTTGTTTGAAATATTAGAGAGAAGATTGGACAATGTTGTTCTAAGAGCTGGTCTAGCAAGCACTAGAGGAGCGGCAAGACAGATGGTCTCTCACGGTCACATAACAGTAAATGGCCGGAAGGTAGATATCCCATCATTTGAAACTAAAATTGGAGACAAAATAAATATAAAAGATTCAAGTTTAGGAAAGGGGATTGCTAGAAATATGGAAGAAAAATCCAACGAATTTAATACTCCTGAATGGATAAAATTTGATCCTAATAAAAAAGAAGCAGAAATAACAGCAAAACCAAATCTCGGAAAAGTAGATAATTTGTTTAATCTGAATACAGTTTTGGAATTTTACAGCCGCTAATATCAATTATTTAAAATTTATTTTAATAATATTTAAAAATTAAGCATGATTTATCACGATATAGTTTTACCTTCTAAGCCAAAGGTCGTATCAGAAGAAGAATTTTCAGCTTCATACGAAATAGATGGTTTATATCCGGGTTATGGACACACACTTGGTAATTCTTTACGAAGAATTATTCTTTCGTCTCTACCAGGCTCCGCTATTACTTCAGTTAAAATAGCGGGAGTGGATCATGAATTTTCAACGATTGAGGGTGTAAAAGAAGATGTTATAACAATAATTCTTAACTTGAAGAAAGTGAGGATAAAAATGAATTCCGACGAACCTCAGAAGATGCGCCTCAAAATAAAAGGGGACAAAGAAGTTACCGCTGGAGACATTGAAGTTCCTGGGCAAATAGAAATTATGAATCCAGAATTAGTTATAGCTCACATAACAGATAAAAGTACTTCTTTAGACATTGAAATGGATGTGGAAAGAGGTTTGGGTTATGTTTCCAAAGAAACATTGCAAAAAAATAAAGTTGATATAGGGACCATAGCATTAGACGCAATATTCACCCCAATAAGAAGAGTGAATTATGAAGTTGCGAACATGCGAGTTGGAGATAGAACTGATTTTAATAAATTAAAAGTTTTCATAGAAACAGACGGGACAATAAACGCGAGAGAGGCTTTGGAACAATCCATAGAAATAATGATAAATCAATTGAAATCTATAATTGGTTTTCAAGAAGAAATGGAAAAGCCAAAAACAAAAGAAGGGGGCGTCAAAAACCAAGAAGAATCTGATGAAAAAATTTCAGATAACGAATTCCTTAAAACCAGAATAGAATCTTTAGATTTATCATCTAGAATATTTAACGCTCTTTCGTCAGCAAACATAAGAACAATAGGAGGATTGATAAAAAAGAAAGAAAAAGATCTTTTGGAAATTGATGGAATCGGAGCAAAGGGGATAGACGAAATAAAGAAGGTTCTATCTGAACACAACGTCGAATTGAAATAAGAAACAACATGAGACACTCAAATATAATTAAAAAATTTGGAAGAAAAAGAAATCAAAGGAGGGCTCTGATGAGCGGTCTTGCTAGATCTTTAGTATTAGAAGAAAAAATTCAGACTACAGAAGCTAAGGCAAAATCCCTCAGGCCTTTTGTCGAAAAAATTGTAACTAACGGAAAAAAGGGAACCTTGGCGGCCCGAAGATTGATAATAGCAAAGATTGGAGAGGAAGGCGCAAAAAAAGTTATCAATTCTTTGTCTCCAAGATACAAAGATAGAAAAGGAGGTTACACTAGAATAACTAAGCTTGCTCCTAGAAAAAGTGATGCTAGTAAAATGGCGGTTATTGAATTTGTAAAAGAATAATTGACAGTAAGCTCAAAAAAGATAGAATCATCATCTAAATTGCCAAAACCATGAAAACCACAATAGACGCAACAAATAAAAAATTAGGAAGACTAGCGGGAGAAATAGCCGTAATTCTCATGGGAAAAGACAGTCCTGATTTTAGAAAAGAGAGAGTTGCACAAAGAGAAGTTGAAGTAATAAATGCCTCAAAGCTAGACATCGATGAGAAAAAACTGAGTATGAAAAAGTACAAAAGTTATTCAGGTTACCCTGGAGGACTTAGAGAAGAGACAATGAAAAACATGGTTTCAAGAAAAGGAAATGCAGAGGCTTTAAAAATAGCTGTGTATGGGATGCTACCAAAAAACAAACTTCGATCCCAAATGATAAAAAATTTATTTATAAAAGAATAAAATGGCTGTAGAAAAAAAAGGAGATAGATACATAGAAACAGTTGGACGTCGTAAAACATCTACGGCTCGAGTTCGTATTACAAAATCAGAAAGAAGCGGAATCACTATAAACGATAAAACTGATAGCGAGTATTTTCCTGTAGAAAAACTAAGACTTATCGTAAGAGACCCTCTAACCACTTCAAAAATATCTCAAAAATTTAAAATCACGGCAATCGTTAATGGTGGAGGTATAAGTTCACAAGCTCAGGCTATAAGACATGGAATCGCTAGAGCTTTGGTTGAATTTGACCAGGAACTTCGAAAAAATCTAAAACAAGCGGGTTTCCTTAAAAGAGATCCTAGAGTTAAGGAGAGAAGAAAATTCGGACTCAAAAAAGCCAGAAAAGCCCCTCAGTGGAGCAAGCGTTAATCTTCACCAATATCTATTTACCCAAAAATGCAAACGTGTTTTGCATTTTTGGGTAGCATTGAGTAATATAAGACTCCGAATCTAAATTTCATTAAAAATGGAGGGAAAAAACAACGAAGAAATCATAGATTTATCAGAAGAAGAAATAGTACCAGAAGAAGATCTGGAAAACACTTCTGTATCAATCAAAAAACTCCGCGACCGGCTTAAAAAATGTGAAGAGGAAAAGCAAGAATATCTTGATGGCTGGCAAAGATTAAAAGCCGATTCTATAAACAACAGGAAGCAGGCCGAAAAAGAAAAAAAAGAATTTATAAAATATGCCGGTCAAAAAATAATTTCCGAACTTCTACCATCTCTAGATCATTTTGAATCGGCCATCTCGACAGAAATAAACGAATCGACCTCAAACGAGTGGAAAAAAGGAGTTGAGAATACTTATAAAGAACTGAAGAAGGCTCTATCCCAAAATGGATTGGAAGAAATAAACCCATCTGTCGGCACTGATTTCGACCCTAGCCTCCACGAAGCTATTGGTTTAGAAGAAGTAAGTGACCAAACACAAGACAATAAAATAGTAGAAGTTTTACAAAGAGGTTTCAAACTAGAAGAAAGAGTCTTACGAGCCGCAAAAGTAAAGGTAGGAGAATATAGGTCTTGAAAAAATAAGAAAAATATTTAAAATATTTGACGTTAATAGAAATAAAAGATTAATAGAATAAGTAAAAAAATATGTCTAAAATTATTGGAATTGATTTAGGTACAACTTTCTCTGCAGTAGCGGTAATCGAAAGCGGAGAACCAAAAATATTAGAAAATTCTGAAGGTTCAAGAACGACTCCTTCTATTGTCGCTATTTCAAAAACGGGAGAACGACTAGTCGGTCTGCTAGCAAAAAGACAAGCGGTAACTAATCCCCAAAATACAGTTTTCGGAATAAAAAGATTTATGGGGCACCGTTTTGAAGATCCTGGAGTACAAAAAGATGAAAAATCTGTGCCTTTCAAAATGGAGAAATCTTCTGACGGAGGAATTTCGGTAAAAATGGGAGAAAAGCAGTACAGACCGGAAGAAGTTTCAGCAATGATTCTACAAAAAATTAAAACTGATGCTGAGGCAAAACTTGGGGAAAAAATAACGGAAGCTGTCATCACAGTTCCTGCATATTTTAATGATTCCCAAAGAAAAGCAACAAAAGACGCTGGGGAAATTGCGGGCCTTACGGTAAAGAGGATTATAAATGAGCCCACGGCAGCCGCGCTCGCTTACGGTTTAAACAAAAAGAAAGATGAAAAAATCGCGATCTTCGATTTTGGTGGTGGAACTTTTGATATTTCAATACTTGAAGTTGGAGATGATGTCGTTGAAGTAAAATCGACTGATGGAGATAGTCATTTGGGAGGAAAAGATATTGATCAGAAAATTTTAAATTGGTTAGCAGAAGAATTCAAAAAAGAGAACGGCATAGATGTTCGAAAAGATCCTTTAGCTCTTCAGCGATTAGACGAAGCAGCTGAAAAAGCAAAAATTGAGCTTTCAACCGCAACAGAAACTGAAATAAATATTCCATTTATAACTTCTGATTCATCCGGACCAAGACATTTGCTGATAAAAATGACTCGAGCAAAATTGGAAGAATTATCTGCTGAATTCATCGAAAGAGCGATCGAAATAACAAAAAGAGCAGTAGAGGCTTCTCCTTTCAAAGTGTCCGAAATTGATGAAGTAATCCTTGTCGGTGGACAAACCAGGATGCCAAGAATTTCTGAATCAGTAAAAGAATTTTTTGGGAAAGAGCCAAATAAATCAATCAATCCGGACGAAGTTGTAGCTTTGGGAGCAGCGATTCAGGGTGGTATTCTAGCTGGAGACGTAAAAGATGTCTTACTCCTTGATGTTATTCCTCTTTCATTTGGAATTGAAACTCTCGGAGGTGTTGCAACTAAACTTATTGAAAAAAATACAACTATCCCGGCATCCAAATCGCAGGTTTTCTCAACAGCGGCTGACAATCAAACTTCTGTCGAAATCAACATTGTTCAGGGTGAAAGAGCGATGGCAAACGATAATAAAAGACTTGGAAAATTTATCTTGGATGGAATTCCGCCATCCCCACGAGGTATGCCACAAGTTGAAGTAACTTTTGACATCGATGCTAACGGAATTTTAGTTGTAAAAGCAAAAGACAAGGCAAGCGGAAAAGAACAATCAATCCGAATCGAAGCTGGTTCAAGTCTTTCAAAAGAAGAAATTGAAAAAATGAAGAAAGATGCAGAAATACACGGTGACGAAGATAAGAAAAAAAAGGAACAATCCGAGGCTCGCAACTTGGCCGAACAATTAATCTACACTTCAGAAAAAGCCCTCAAAGACAACGAAACGAAAATTCCAGAAGATTTAAAGAAAGAAATAAATGAAAAAATCGAGGAACTTAGAAAAATTAAAGATTCTGGAAGTGTCGAGGATATAAAATCAAAAACTGAGACTCTCTCTCAAAGTATCCAAAAAATTGGACAATACATGTCTCAAAATCAAAACGCAGAAACTCAAGGACAAGAACAAAATGCTGGAGAACAAAATGCTGAAAATCAACAGGAAAACGTTCGAGATGCTGAAACAGAAGAAGGAAAAAAAGACGAAAATAGCAATTAAAATTCTCTGGTGTATAATGCCACTGTATGTCAAAGAACTATTACGAAATTCTAGGAATCGACAAAAAAGCCAATAAGGAGGAAGTTAAAAAAGCTTTCAGGAAGCTTGCTCATAAATACCATCCAGATAAAAAAGATGGTGATGAAGAGAAGTTTAAAGAGATAAACGAAGCTTATAGCGTCCTCTCAGACGATAAGAAACGTGCCGAATACGATTCATACGGACGTGTTTTCTCCAATGGTACCGGAACAGGGCAAGGGAAGGGGGGTCCTTTTGAATGGAATTTTGGTGATTTTGATTTTGGTGGCGCAAACGGACAAAATTTTGAAGGGTTTGATATTGGAGATATTTTTGGAGATTTCTTTGGGGGAGGAAGGCAGAGATCAAACCGAGGAAGGGATATTTCAATTGATATTGAAATAAACTTTAAAGAATCGATATTTGGAGTTCAGAGAAAAGTTTTAATTCAAAGAACAATTAAATGCGCAGATTGTAGCGGAAACGGTGCTAAGAAAGGAACGGAAATGACCACTTGTGATCAATGTAACGGTCAAGGTAGTGTTAGGGAGGTAAAGAAATCTTTCATTGGTTCTTTTTCTGTAAATCGAAGTTGTGAGAAATGTTTAGGAAAAGGGAAAATTCCGAAAGAAAAATGTTCAGCTTGTTTTGGAATTGGTATAGTAAAAAAACAACAAGAAATAAAAATTGATATTCCAGCCGGAATTCAAAACGGAGAAATGATAAGAATGTCTGAGGAAGGCGAAGCTGTGGCCGAAGGAAGGGCGGGAGATTTATACATAAAAATACACGTTAAAAATGATTCTAGATTTCACCGCGATGGAGATACTCTTAGCACAGTTTTAAATATCAAACTTTCTGATGCACTTTTGGGAGGAGAATATGATGTGGAGACATTAGACGGTCAAATAAAAGTAAAAATTCCAGAAAACATTACATTTGGCGAAATACTTAGAGTAAAAGGAAAAGGTGTTCCAATTGATAAAACACGCCGAGGAGACTTGCACATAAAGGTAAATATAATTTTACCGAAAAAGTTATCTAGAAAAGCTAAGAAGGCTATAGAAGAACTCAAACAAGAGGGGGTATAATTAATCTTTAATCTTTAATCTTTAATCCTTAACAAGAAATATGACGGTTTTAAAATATTTTGTTAGAATTTTGTTAAAGATTAAGGATTAAATATTAAAGATGCTATCTTTTCTGCCTTTTGACTTTAATTTCGATTTTTCAGGTTCAACAACAGAAATTTTAATTCTTGTTGGAATTTTTCTATTTTTCTTTTTTATTGCTTTAGGGATTGGGAAGGGAAAGACAATCGCCTTGATTTTCTCATATTACCCAGCTCTTTTCTTCTATTCTCAATTTCCATTTGCCGATAAATTAACAATCTTAAAATCAGATTGGCAATTTTTCCTTAATAAATTTGGAATCTTTTTAATATTTTTTATTCCAACATTTTTTATAATAAATCTAATAACTGGAAAAACTCTCGCTTACACTGATCGCAGCCGCAAGTTCGGTTTGGCAGTTTTAGGCTTGTGCGCCTCAATTCTTTCTTTAATTACAATTCACCAAATAATTCCTTTTGAAAAACTGACTAAATATTTTCCAATGACGGCAGATATTTGGTCTTCAGAAAGTCTTCTTTTTTGGCTCTTGATCGCTCCTGTCGTTCTTATCCTGCTATTTGTCAGACGTTAATACCATGTCCAAAGACCGTCTTTGGACATTTTACATGCCACTTTTAAGCAAGCTTTATTTCTGTTAGAATTTGTGCAAATGTCTGAAAACAAAAAAATACTACTATCAGGTGTAAAACCAACGGGAAGACCTCATATAGGCAACTACTTTGGCGCTATGCGCCAATTTGCCGAACTCCAAAACAAATATCAGAGCTTCTTTATGATCGCAGATCTTCATTCTTTAACCTCCTCTGACGTTCAAAAAAATCCTAAACAATTAGAGGAAGATACTTTGAGCGTGGCTATGGATTATCTAGCAATCGGCCTCGATCCAAAAAAATCAATCATCTTCAAACAATCTGATGTTCCTGCACATTCAGAATTAACTTGGATCTTCGACTGTCTGACAACCATGCCGTACCTCATGAGGGCCCATGCATTTAAAGACGCCGAAGCAAAAAATAAAGAAATCAACGTTGGGGTTTTTAATTATCCAATGCTTATGGCTTCTGATGTTTTGCTTTATGGCGCCGACTTAGTTCCAGTAGGACAAGATCAAAAACAACATATCGAAATTGCTCGAGATACAGCAACAAAGTTTAATAATATTTACGGAGAAACTTTTAAACTTCCAGAAGCTTTAATCATGCCGGAAGTTGCTATTGTTCCAGGAATCGATGGCCAGAAAATGAGTAAAAGTTACGGAAATACAATTCCGCTTTTTGCGACTGACGAAGAAATCGATAAAGCTGTCGCCGGAATTGTCACAGATTCAAAGGGTGTGGATGATTCGAAAGATCCGACCGGAGATAATATATTTTCACTCTATAGGTTATTTGCAACAGTCGAAGAACAAAACATTCTGGCAGAAAAATATAGAAAGGGTGGTTTAAGTTACAAAGAAGCAAAAGGTGAGCTAAAGAAAAAATTAAAAGAATTTATTACACCGCTTCGAGAGAGGAGACAAAAAATCGAGAATAATAGAAATAAAGTGAAAAAGATATTAGAGAGTGGCGGAAAAAAAACGCGAAAAGTTGCAGAGGAAAAAATGAAAGAAGTTAGAAGAAAGACAGGACTTAATAGTAATTAGTAACTTAGTAAATAGTATGTTAGAGAGAACACACATAGAAGATTTAGGAAAGAAAAAAGGTCAAGAAATTGTCATAAAAGGTTGGGTCAATATCCGTCGCGATCACGGTAAGCTTATTTTTATTGATCTTAGAGATACAACCGGGAATGTTCAATTGGTTGTTTTACCAAGCCACAAAGAAGCACATGATATTGCTCAAAATTTAAGACCCGAATGGATTGTTGAAATTAAGGGCATGATAAATGAGCGTCCAGAAAGAATGGTGAAAGCTGATGAACAAAACGGTGACATCGAGATTGAAGCTAAAGAAATCACAGTTTTATCTGAAGCGGAAACTCCGCCGTTTGAACTTTCCGGCGACACTTCAAATATAGGAGAAGAGACGCGATTGAAATATCGTTATCTTGATCTCCGAACAAAAAGAATGCAGCGAAACATGAAAGTCCGCAGCCAATTCGTACAAAACTGCCGAGAATATTTATTTAATAAAAAATTTACTGAAATTGAAACCCCTCTCTTAACCGAATCAACTCCGGAAGGCTCTCGTGATTTCGTTGTGCCTGCCAGACTCAATCCCGGTAAATTCTACGCACTTCCACAATCACCTCAACAATACAAACAACTCCTAATGATTGCTGGATTGGAGAGATATTTCCAAATAGCTAGATGTATCAGAGACGAAGATCTTCGAGCTGATAGAGGCTTTGAACACACTCAAATCGATATAGAAAAATCTTTCGTCACTCAAGATGAAATGCTCGACTTAATTGAGGGGATGATTACAGAAGTTGTTGAAAAAATGGGCCACACAATAAAAGAAAAACCTTTTCCAAGAATTACTTACAAAGATGCGATGCTAAAATACGGCGCCGATAAATTTGACCTACGTTCTGAAGAGGAAAAAGAAAAAGGAATTTTGGCATACGCTTGGGTAGTCGATTTTCCATTCTTTGAAAAAACTGATGATGGTAAATGGACTTTCAGCCACAATCCGTTCTCAATGCCGAAACCGGAACATGTTGATGATTTGCTCGCTGGAAAAAACATTGGAAATATTATGACCCAGCAGTACGACATTATCTGCAACGGTTTCGAATCCGGCGGTGGAAGTATTCGTTCCCACAAGCCTGAAATTCTCCGCGCGGTTTACAAAGTGATGGGTTATTCAGAAGAAGAAACAGAAGAGCGAATTGGACACATGCTTGAAGCTTTTAAATACGGCGTGCCACCACATGGAGGCATTGCACTTGGTGTTGAGAGAAACATCATGAATCTAACAGGTGAAGCGTATCTCCGCGAAGTTCAAGCGTTTCCAATGACCAGAGGGGGGCAGACAGCTGTTATGAAAGCGCCGAAGGAATTGACGGATGCACAGTTGAAAGAATTGAGCTTGAAGGTGGACAAAAAAGAGTAGTTTTTATGGAAATCGCGAACTACTTTGTCGCACCGCGAAAAACAATCCTCATCGTATAATTCATACGATTCGTCATGTTTTTCTTGCGCTCCTCGTATTTCATCGATTTCCATAAAAACTAAATTAAAAAATAAATTGTGGATAGCGGGCTTTAATAAAAAAGAAAGTCTGATAAGGTCAGCATCATGCAAAATAAAAAAATGACAATTGAAGATCTAAACATTGGAATAAAGAGGGTTGAAAAATCTGTAGAAGATTTAGCGATAATAACTCAGAATGGATTTAAAGAATTAGAAAAAAAACTAGAAGGAAAAATGGATCAAGGTTTTGGCGAAGTAAATGTACGTTTAGATAGAGTAGAAAAAAATATGACCAATCACGGTAATAGAATAGAAAATCTGGAAGACAGGATGAGAAAGGTTGAAACTGTTCTTGAAAAATAATAAATGAGAGATCAATTAAAAAAAGTTAACGAAACTGTACAGACTGCTCAAGGGCAGTTTGAAAGAATTGTTGAAAGACCGAGAAAAACGCTGGAGCGATTTCCTTCGCTTTTTCTACTTCTGACAACGATGGGGATAGTTTTAGTAATGTTTGGTTTTGAAAGATTTTTCGACAACATCCCTTTTTTCCACAACAATCCAACTATCATGATACTCCTCGGCCTCGGAATCTTAGTTTTCACCGGCCGACTCTACAAAAAACTCGACTCGTAATTAATGTTCGGGAAGTAATGTTCGGGAAGTAATGTTCGGGAAGTAATGTTCGGGAAGTAATGTTCGGGAAGTAATGTTCGGGAAGTAATGTTCGGGAAGTAATGTTCGGGAAGTCCGACTTCCCAAAATTGGCTGGCTGGCTTTATAAAAAATTAGACGCCTAAAAAAGTAACAATTCACGACGGCCGTCGTGAATTGTTACTTTTTTCAGCTTGTGGACTTCGGTAGTCCACAAGCGCCAATTCGCTCATTCGTACGAATGAGCGAATGTTTTTAAAAAGAAAAGAACCCGTCCGCGCGAAGCGAACGGGTTCGATGTGTACCACAGGGTGAGGTCTGAGAAGAAACTGGACTTCACTTCCGGGACGAAGGGTGTCGTTCTTCTGCTAGCGAAGAACCCGGGTTCCGGGAACTTCGAACTCCCTGGTAGGGTTTGGCTTTGAAAGCCTCATCAACGAGCTCCTGAACCATGAGCTTGCAGAACTCATGCGCTTCCTGTGATGAGACATCGGGCTGAGAAGCCGCAGAGTTGATACGATCCTTCACATCCTGGAAGTGGATTCCGCTCTTTCGCATCTCCTCTTTCAGAAGGAGAAGTGCGATCTCTCCGCGCCGCTCCGGGGTCATCCTGACACGTCCGTCAGGACTAATTGCAGCGCGAAGCTTGTTAAGATCCGGATCCTTCGATCCGCCTCGCTTCTTCTTAGAAGTTTTCTTCGGCATACTAACCTCCCTAGCTTTTCGGTCTTATCGAGTAAGTAACGCACTTACCGACAAGTTCTATTGTAATCCTATCACAAAACAACTAAAAAGTCAAGAAAAATATGGCTTAAAATCTGGGTTTAAATTGATAATAAGCCAAAAATAGAGTATTATTTTTGAATGCAGACAGCCGGTTTCGCCATAAAAACGGAGACTTTTGAAGGTCCGCTTGATCTTTTACTTCACCTCATAGAAAAGAGGCAATTTTTTATTAATGACATTGCTTTAGCCAAAGTTACGGACGATTTCATTGCCTATATTCAAGAACGCAAAGACATGCCAATGGGAGAAGTTGCTCAATTTATCGTTGTTGCCTCGACTTTGCTTTTAATAAAATCAAAATCATTATTGCCAGTTTTGGATCTTACGGAAGAAGAAGAGGGAAGTATTGAAGATTTGGAAAAGCGTTTAAAAGAGTATCAAAAAATAAAAGAATTGAGTCTACATGTCAAAGAAAGATTTGGTAAAGAAATTATCTTTGCCAAACAGGGAAAATTTATCGAACCAGTTTTTTCACCGAGCTCTGAAATAAGTTTAAAATCAATTACTGAATCAATTCAAAATCTCGTAGCTTCATTTCCAATACCAAAAAAATTACCGAAAACTGTCGTAAAAAAAGTTATGAGTCTTGAAGAAATGATTGAGCGACTTATTGAAAGAGTGCAGAAAAGTATAAAGATGAGTTTTAAAGAATTCTCTGGTGGAGCCGGCGGTCCGAAAGACAATATAATAATAAGTTTTCTGGCTGTTTTGGAATTGATGAAAAGAGGAATACTCGAAGCCGAACAATCCGAAAGTTTCAGTGATATTCAACTAAAAACCTCAAACGAACAAATTTAAAATAATTATGACATTAGACAATCACATAGAAGCACTCCTATTTTTCAAAGGTGAACCCGTAGCAATAAAAAAGATTGCAAGTCTTTTAAAAAAAGAAGAAAGTGAAATTGAAGAAGCTATAAAAGAACTCGAAAAAAAATTGGAGGGCAGAGGATTGACTCTCGTTTACCACGACAGAAAGGTTATGCTCGGGACTAATTCGGAGCTAAGTGGTTTTATAACCGAACTAAGCAAAGATGAGTTGGAAAAAGAATTAGGAAAAGCTGGACTCGAAACCCTTTCCGTAATTTTATACAAAGGTCCGATAAGCAAAAAAGAAATTGATTACATCCGAGGCGTCAATTCAAGTTATATTTTAAGAAATCTTTTAATCAGAGGATTAGTCGAAAGAGATGACGAAATAAAAAAGAGGGGAAATTTTTATAAACCGACAATAGAGCTTCTAACTTTTCTAAATCTTAATAAAATCGAAGATTTACCGGAATATGAAAAATCGCGAGAAGAACTAGAAAGTTTGAAATTAGGAGAACAACCAGAAGAATAAGATGGAAGAAAAAACAACAAAAACAATTATTCTGCAAAAAATTATTACCTTAGGCGTCCTTACGATTTTGCTTACCTTTTTTATAACACTACCTTTTATTCAAGGTAAATTGCGAGAAAAAAGTTTCTCTGAAATTGAGAATGAGAAGATAAACACAGAACAAATAACTCAAGTATATTTTCCAAAAACATTTGAAGGGTTGAAATTAGAAAGTCAGTCAGTAATTGTTTGGGACATTAAAAATCAAAGACCTTTATTCGAAAAAGACTCAGGGAAAATAGCACCTCTGGCTTCTCTAACAAAAATATTAACCGCGACGCTGTCTTACGATTTGCTACCACCAAACACTGAAATAAGAATCGAACAGGAGTTTTTGGAAGCAGAGGGGGACAGCGGGTTATTCGCCGAGGAAAGTTGGAAACTAAAAGATTTAATAGATTTCACACTTATGACTTCTTCCAACGATGGCGCCAGAGCGATAGCTTCCATATCGGGTTCAATCCTAACTGGAACGCGAGATTTTGAAAGTGGGCGAGAAAGATTCGTATCAATGATGAATCAAAAAGCGTCTGAAATTGGATTGTTCGATTTTTTAATAAGAGACGAAACAGGTTTAGATAAAAATGAATTTCAAAGTGGAAGTTACGGAACTGCAAAAGACGTGGCTCTACTTTTTGATTATGTTTATAAAAACAATCCAGATGTTTTTGAATCAACTAAAAAAAGTGACCGAGAATTTATTTCAATCGATCAAATACATCACGAAGCAGAAAATACCAATACGCTACTAAATGACATTCCTGGTATAATTGGCTCGAAAACAGGCTTTACTGACCTAGCAGGCGGTAATTTAGGAGTTATATTTGATCCAAGTTTAGGAAGACCGATAGTAACTGTGGTTTTGGGATCTAGCTATGAAGGACGTTTCAAGGATACAAAAAAACTTATTGATGCCACGCGAGAATATATTATTGAAGAAAAAAAATACCAATATAATAATTAATACTAATCTACGAATGACAACGAATAAATTCAGCATTCGTAGAAATTATTAGATTCGCATAATTTGTAGATTAGCACATATATGATAATTGATACCGTAAAAGTTTTTCTACCTGCTGTCATCGCTTTCTGGATTGGGATTGGTTTGACACCGATGGTCGCGAATTTTCTATATCGACATGAGATGTGGAAAAAGAAACCTGGGAAAATTGCTTCTGATGGAAGTGAGGCTACAATCTTTAATAATTTGCATAAAAGCAGGGAAGTGGGAACTCCGAGAATGGGCGGTATGGTTATATGGCTCAGTGCTTTTATAACAATAATTGGTATTTGGTTTGTCTCCAGATTTTTCCCAACCGAAATCACAGAAAAAATTGATTTTCTCAGTCGAAATCAAACTTGGATTCCTTTCACGGCCCTAATATTAGGTTCTTTTATCGGTTTAATTGATGATCTTTTAGAGATAAAAAATGAAAATGGTGGTAATGGCGGTTTGTCACTTAAAGTCAGAATTTCACTAGTTGTCTTAACCAGTCTTTTAGCAGGACTTTGGTTTTTTCTTAAGCTCGATGTTTCGGGAATTAATATTCCGATCTACGGCATATTAAATATGGGTTGGCTGTTTGTGCCTTTCTTTGCCATAGTAACACTGGCCATATATTCAGGGGGAGTTATAGACGGTATTGATGGTCTCGCTGGTGGAATTTTTACAATTATTTTTTCCGCCTATGCCATCATCGCATTCTCTCTTCAACAAATTAATCTTGCGGCTTTTTGCGCAATGATCGCCGGAGCAACGTTAGCATTTCTTTGGTTCAACATTCCTCCTGCCAGATTTTACATGTCAGAAACTGGAACGATGGGCCTAACTTTATCGCTTTCAATCGTTGCTTTCATGACAGATACTTTGGGTGGCGGATATGGAATTTTAGTTCTTCCTATAATTGCTGCACCCTTGGCAATAACTACTTCATCAAATATTCTTCAACTAGTTTCTAAAAAAGTGCGCGGGAAAAAGATTTTTTTGGTTGCACCGATACATCATCATTTCGAAGCTGTTGGTTGGCCCGATTACAAAGTCACAATGAGATTTTGGGTAATTGGAGTTATATTTGCCCTAACCGGAGTTATCTTGGCTCTTATTTGGCTGTAAGATTCTGATGTTAAAAATGTTATGAAAAAAACCCAAGGAGTAGACAAGTTTTTTCTTCTAGGAGTCGTCGCTTTGGTGTTATGTGGTTTTTTTATTTTTGGCTCTGCAGCACTTGGTCTTTTAGCAAAGGGGAAAGGTAATTTTGGAGATGTTGTTTTCAGTCAGACTTTCTTCGGATTATTTCTTGGAACAGTTTCTGCGATTGTTCTTTCTAAAATACATTACAGAAAATGGCGTAAAAACGCTCTTTATATTTTTCTTTTTTCTATCTTAGCAACCCTTCTTGTCTTTGTACCATACTTAGGTTTTGAACATGGAGGAGCAAAGCGTTGGTTGCTTTTGGGTCCAGTCTCTTTCCAACCCGCAGAACTTCTTAAAATCGGATTTGTAATTTATTTAGCAACATGGCTCTCTGGCATAAAAAAAGAAATCACAGAAATCAAATTCGGCTTAATCCCATTTTTGGTAATAAGCGCTATCATATCTTTGGTTTTAATGAAACAACCCGACATCGGAACGCTGGTTGTAATTTTTTCTGCCGGTTTTGCAATGTTTATCGCAGCAGGAGCAAAGTGGCGAGATATATTACTAATTGTATTAATAAGTCTCCTTGGGTTTACTTTTATTGTTGCAACAAAACCGTATATTCGAGATAGATTGATGACTTACATAAATCCATCTTTAGATGTTCAGAATTCAAGTTATCAATTACAACAATCATTAATAGCTATTGGGGCTGGCGGTTTTTCCGGAAGAGGTTTCGGTCAAAGCATTCAAAAATTTAGTTTTCTACCAGAACCGGTAGGGGATTCTGTTTTTGCGGTAGCAGCGGAAGAATTTGGTTTTGTGGGAAGTGTTTTGCTTATATTCTTGTTCATGTATTTTGCTTTTCATGGTCTTAAAATTGCCAATAGGAGCCCCGATCTTTTTGGTGGACTACTTGTTACGGGAATTGTTATACTGATAGTGTCTCAATCATTCATGAATATAGCTTCAATGCTTGGGGTTATTCCACTTTCGGGTTTGCCTTTGCTTTTTGTCAGTCATGGGGGAACGGCTTTGTTTTTTGCCTTATCTTCGGTAGGAATTATTCTGAACGTATCCAGGTATAGTCTACGATAAATAGAGAAATAAAGTACCAATATACTAATGTATACTAATCTACGAATACCCACGAATTTATTTGCAGTCATTTGTAGATTCGCATAATTTGCAGATTAGTACATAGCGATTAGTGTATTTATAATAAAAACATGAAGATACTACTAACAGGAGGAGGATCAGGTGGTCATTTTTATCCGATTATAGCCGTCGCTCAGTCTATAAATGATGAGGTAAGAAAGAATCATCTTGTCGAACCTAAATTATTTTATATCGCTCCAGAACCTTACAACAAAGGTCTTCTCTTCGACAACAAAATAACTTTCAAGAGAAATCCAGCCGGAAAATTTAGAAGATATTTTTCTTTGATGAATCTATTCGATATCTTTAAAACAGGTATTGGGGTCATAAAAGCTGTCTGGACTGTATTTTTAATTTATCCTGATGTGGTTTTTGGTAAAGGTGGATATGGTAGTTTCCCGGCTTTGTTAGCTGCAAAAATTTTAAGAATTCCCGTAATTATTCACGAATCAGATTCAACTCCCGGCAAAACTAATATTTGGGCCGGAAAATTTGCTAGAAGAGTTGCTGTTTCTTACCAAGAAGCCGCTTCTTATTTTCCCAAAGAAAAAGTTGCTTACACAGGAAATCCAATTAGGAAAGAAGTTAAAAATATAAAAACAGAAGGTGCAAAAGAATTTTTAAAATTAGAGGAAGGAATTCCGACGATTTTAATCCTCGGCGGATCTTTAGGTTCTCAGAAAATAAATGACATAGTTGTCGAGGCTTTACCTAAATTTGTCGAACAATTTCAAATCATTCATCAAACTGGAAAGAAAAATTACTCCGAAATAGTAGGAAGATCGAATGCTATTTTATTTAGAAACGAAAATCGTAATCGATATCACCCATTTGATTATCTAAATAACATCGCCCTGAAAATGGCGACAAGTGAAGCAGATTTGATAATATCTAGAGCTGGATCAACTATTTTCGAAATAGCCTATTGGGGCAAGCCATCTATCATAATCCCGATATCTGATTCTAATGGAAACCACCAAGCTAAGAATTCATTTGCTTATTCACGTAGTGGTGCAGCAGTCGTTATAGATGAAAAAAACTTAAGCGACAGTATGCTTTATTCACAATCCGTCGAAATTTTGAATAATGAAGAAAAAAGAAAAAAAATGAGTGAGGCAGCAAAGGGTTTTGCAAAAGAGGATGCTTCAGAAGTAATAGCAAAGGAAATTATTAAAATTGCTTTAGAGCACGAGAAATGAATACCAATCTACGAATGATACAAATGGTACGAATAGCTGCGAATAAATTCGTAGTTATTCGCAGATTAGTATAATTCGTATATTAGTACATATTGAATTTAGAAATTTTATTATCATGAAAGTTACTACCAGATTTGCACCCAGCCCTACCGGCTTTCTCCACATCGGAGGAGTTCGAACCGCGCTATTTAATTATCTTTTCGCCAAACAAAATAATGGCACCTTTGTTTTACGAATTGAAGATACCGATAAAGAAAGGAGTAAGGAAGAGTGGACAGATAGCTTAATGGAAGATTTATCTTGGTTGGGTTTGGAGCATGATTTATTTTTCAAACAATCAGACAGACTCGACATTCATATAAAAGCTTTACAAAATTTAATTGAAAAAGGTTTTGCTTATGAAGCAGAGGAATCAGAGAGGGGAGAGGGGAAAGTTATAAGATTTAAAAACCCAAAAACAAAAATTACTTTTTCAGATTTAATCCGCGGGAAGGTCGAAGTAGAAACAGAAGATCTTGGAGATTTTATTATCGCTAGAAACATGCAAGAACCTCTCTACCATCTAGCTGTTGTTGTGGATGATGCGGATATGAATATAACTCACGTGATACGAGCAGAAGAACATCTCTCCAATACCCCACGCCAAATTCTTATTCAAGAAGCTTTAGGATTTGAAAGACCTACTTACGCCCATCTGCCCCTTGTCTTAGCAGAAGATCGATCAAAACTTTCAAAAAGAAAACATGGCGAAACGGTCTCTTTAACTTATTATAGAAACTTAAATTATTTTCCTGAAGCTCTGATAAATGCTGTGGCTCTTTTGGGTTGGAATCCCGGAGATGACAGAGAAATTCTTTCTCTAGAAGAATTAGTCAAGGAATTTGATTTAGAAAAAATTCAAAAAGGAGGAGCGATATTTAATGTTGAAAAACTTGATTGGGTAAATTCAGAACATTTGAAAAAATTAAGCGAGAAAGAAAAAACAGAGAGCGTGTTAAATTATTTAGAAAAATTCAAAAAACAAAATTGGAATATTGAATCTTTGACCGCAAATTCCATCTCCGGTATAACAGAGGTTGTAACAGAAAGGATAAAAAAGTGGAGCGATATAAAAAATATGATAGAAAATGGTGATCTGGATTTTGCATTCGAAACTCCTAATCTAGACCCAGAACTGATAAAATGGAAGAAAGATGAGGGTGTGGCTCAAGCAATCAAACACTTAGACGAAGCTCAGAATATCCTAAATGATTTAGAGGAAAAAGACTTCAATGCTAAAATTGTAAAAGAGAAAATTTGGTCTTACGCCGAAGATCGCGGAAAAGGTTCGGTTCTATGGCCTCTACGATACTCTCTCACAGGAAAAGAACAGTCGCCAGATCCTTTTATCGTAGCTCAAATTTTAGGAAAAAAAGAAACACAAGACAGATGGAAAAAAGCAAAAAAAATTTTAGAAACAAAAAATTAACACTACTTTTTTTATTGCTGTCTCTAATTATTTTTAACTCAAATTTTGGAGTTATTTCTGCTGAAGTTGACATAGATGAACTTAGATCGAAAATCGAAGAAAAAAATAAAGCCGTAGCTGAATTAAATAAGGAGATAGAAAAATCTACAAAAGAATTGCAAATCGTCTCACAAGAAGCGAACACTCTACAGGGTACTGTAAAATCTCTTGATTTAAGTCGACAAAAATTATCAAAAGACGTAGAGCTCACCAGTGGCAAAATTGAATCGACAAATTTAAATCTGAGTAAATTAGAAATAGAAATTAAAGATAGCAAAGAAAAAATAAAAGAAAATTCTGTTGTTCTCTCTGAAGCTCTGAGGTTAATGAAAGAAGAGGGGGATAAATCAATGCTGGAAGTTCTATTAAAATATGATGATTTTTCTTCTTTTTGGACTGGCTTAGAAAACTTAGAAAGGTTCCAGGTTAGTGTTGGGCAAAGTCTAGAAAGTCTCAAGTCTGCTAAAGAAGTACTAGAAGTTAAACATGAAGAAGATCAAAGAAGAAGAGGAGAATTAGTGAGTCTTAAAGAAGACCTGAGTTCGCAGAAAAAAACGGTAGAAGTAAACAAACAGCAAAAAGAAGTTCTTCTAACAGCAACGAAAAACAGAGAATCTGAGTACCAAAAAATCTTAGCTCGAAATTTGGCTATCAAAGCCGAATTAGAAAAAGAATTATACGAGTTTGAATCTCAACTACAAATTGCGATTGACCCAAATAAATTACCAGATCCTCGAAGAGGAATTTTATCTTGGCCAGTAGATAACATTCGAATAACACAGATGTTTGGTAGGACAGCTGATTCAGGAAGGTTGTACGCTTCTGGAACACACAACGGAATAGATTTCGGCGTACCTTCTGGAACACGGATAAAATCTGTCCTTGATGGAGTTATAAGTCATGCTGGAAATACTGATGAAGTTCGAGGCTGCTATTCTTTTGGTAGGTGGATACTTGTCAAACACAACAACGGACTTTCAACGCTTTATTCTCATTTGTCTCAGACCGCAGTTTCTGTCGGCCAACAAGTTAAGGTAGGTGACACAATCGCTTACAGTGGTGGAGTACCAGGAACGTACGGAGCTGGGTATTCAACTGGGGCTCACTTACACTTTGGTCTTTACGCAACCGAAGGTCTGAGACCACAGAAATATCAATCTCAAACACCTTGCAACGGTGCCTATATGCCCTTGGCCGATCAAAAAGCTTATATGGACCCAATGGCTTTCTTGCCTTTAATATAATTAATAACTAAAATAAGTATATGATAAATAAAAAAGGGTTTTTGAAAATGATTCTTCTTATCGTCATAGCCATAGCTTTGTTGAAACTAGTTTGGGGTGTTGATGTAATAGAATTTTTTAACAGACCTCAAATCAAAGAAATTTGGGATGCTATCATGGATGTTTTCAGAGCTATTTGGAATTTTATAAAAAATTTGTTTAGCGTCTTTGCTTAGCTATTGACAAATAGCTTTTTGTGTTCTATTAAAAGACTTCCTAAAAGGGGAGTCTTTTAAAGCATCTTTTAGTTCTCATTATTGTAATTTACTACACATGGGTCAGCAGGGGAGAAACGTGAGGTAAATCAAACATCTTTATTTCTATCTATATTGGAAAAATCGAAATTTCTGATTTTTGATATTTTTTTAAAATTTTAATATTTTGATTGTTTTGCTTAGGTATAAGTGTCGGAAAATGTATATTGTGCGACCCTTATATTCTTTCTAAGACAGGCCTTAAACACTTATTCCCTTACATTAAAGACTGGACAAATCTTCGATCGGATAAATGTCCATTGCAACTTCTTCGTATGGATGCACTGCATGAATAGCCTCTATTACCTCTTTTAAGCGATTCTTTTCACAAAGAGCTTCTATACGTTCTTCGGTCACAGATTCCAAGGCTCCAATTTGACCAATGGCGGGCTTTGCGCCATCTTGAGGTATAAATCTACCAGTCCCTTTGCTTGAAAGCTACAATATTTGTAATTTCCAATTTGGCCCGCGCCAGCTTGTCCCATTGCTTCGCGCACTGAATCCGCATTCTTTTCTGGTACAAATACTACAATTTTATAAAAATTTTTCTTAAACATTTTTTTATTTTTATTTTTTATTCTCTACTATTTATTCTTTAACTCCTTATTATTTCTCTTCCCTAGTGTCGCACAATATTTTTGAGATTCTCACAAAACAAAAACCACAGGACTCGCGTCTTGTGGTTTTTGTTTGGTCTAGCGATTACGCATTCCAACATTTTTTAGATGAATTCCAAGGTTTTAGACCCTGTTTCTCATATAAGTGTCTTGCGTATTCTAGATTACCTTCTATAGAATAAATATCAATTCCTAATTCTTGAGAATCTTCCAAATGGTAATACTCATTAATTTGCATAACACCAACGTCTGCTTTGTTTACCACCCCTCTTAAAATATTTCCATTACTATCAGTGTGTCTTAAAGTAGATTCACACCAAGCAACGTCAATCATAACGGGAATGTCGGCAAAGTATTCTTTGGTAATTTCTGCCGGAGTTTGTACTTCTTCTACAGCCTGTTCGTTTCCTTCAGAAACTAAAGCAACAGGTGCTAGATCAACCGGAATGTTAAGACCAGTTAAGCTAGTGGCTAGAAACATCAGAGTAACTCTGATCATATATTTATTTCCTTTGAGCTTACGACATGAGTCTTTCGGCTCGGAAAATTGGTTTCAAAAAACTAAATTTAATTTTTTAGGAATCGAACCGTGTGATGGTTTCCTAAAAATAGAGGTCTCGCGACCTATATTTTTTCTTCACTTGGATGTTGTATACGAAATTATTCGTCTACGTACCCCTCGCTAGAAAAAACAAACGCCCAGTAGATTACTACTGAGCATGAGAATAGTCTAGCACAAGTGAAGTTATTTGTCAATGACAAAATAGAAATTCTGTTGTGTATTATTTTTTGACTCTTCCCTATCATGCTTCAAATAATGGCCTTAAATATAGTTATTTTAGAAATTTAATTTTTTAAAAGTTTGACTTTATGAGTAGCTTTATGATTAAATTACAGACGGAATTTAGACCCTTACAAGGAGGGTTTGGAGGATTAGGCACGGAAAGCCAGTCGTGACAGCGGCAGTCGCCATAACAGTCATCGCTTTGGCGATTTTCGTCATTTTATGTGTACTGAGAAGGAGGAAGAACATGGGCGAACAACAGAGGACTTCGGCAGGAGAGGAGTGGATTCTTCTTTTATTGTTGGTAAGCCTTTTAGTCTTTACGCTAATTGGCATCGACAAGGTTATTCAGGAAAAAAGAGCCCCGACAAATAGGGGCTCGTCTCCTACAACCACCGAAATCCTCGGACAAACGGGACAGTAGTTCACCACATCCCCAGGACACCAGACGCCATACGCAATCACGTGTGGCTTTTCTTTTACCATTAAAAATATCCACGTGGATATTTTTAATGGTGAGTGAGTGGGAAAGGAGTTACGATCTCACTCATCAAATTATTAAGATTTATAACCAGGGAATCTCATAATTTCTAAACTCTTCAAAAAAGACTTTACCGTACAAAAGCCTAGAAAAAGCTTCCGCTTCCCATTTGGCGCCATTGAATGCGATGTGTGGCTTTGGTTCAGCTGGTAGGCCGACATATTCCATTATGGAATCGGAGTTTAAAGCCGAGCGCTTATTCTCTATTGGTATTTTCAATCCTCTTCTTACCATATGTGCCAGACAAATAGAGTGAAGATCAATTGTTCTATGGGCCAATGGAAAATTTTGATCATAAATATCCGCGGCAATCTGAAGAAAAGAAACATCGAAAGACGGATTCTGGCCGGCAACAGTGTGATCTTCCGATTTCATCGCCCATTCAAAAAAATCCGAAACAATTTTTCCTTCCGTTTCTTTGTTTTTGTCGGTTATCTCTTCCCTACTAAATCCGTTTACCGCCATACCTTCTTCATCGATATGAGCGCCTGGACGAATTTGACATTCTTTCGAAAAAATTCGGCTGGGATCCAAAAAATCAATGGCACCAATACTTAAAATTGAGTGCTTTGATGGATTTGTACCGGATGTTTCTATGTCTAAGATGATCATAGTAATCAGTATATTAGTAACTTAGTACTTAGTAAATTCTTCTTTCTGTTTTTCTATCTACTATTTACTAAGCTACTAAGTACTATTCCAATCCCTTACAATTCCCCGCTGGGAAATATCCTGCCGATTTGGCTTCTTCAATAGAAGTGAAATAAATTTTATTTTCTTCTTTTATTCTTTTCGCACCAGAACACCAAGGAAAATGATATTTGTCCGATGTCTTGGATCCAACAACAAAACCCCCTTCTTTTATCTCGATCTCTGGCTGTGCTTCATTTTCCCCGTTTAAAGATTTAACGACTTGGTTTACATCAGCACTAAATTCTCCCATTTCAACCTTTACGGGCTCTTTTTGAGCATCCCAAGCCGAAAGTCGGCCTAAACCAAAAGAGGCGGTGCCTACGAAAAATATAATAGCTATAGTCAAAATTTTTTCCCTTTTGGCCTCTTCGGTTAACCAAAAACCCTTGATTTTTCCTAATAGTTCATTTATACTAGCCATTACCTTAAAATAATATCATAAAACTTCAGATTAAGAATTTCAAATTTGAAATCATAAATCTGAAATTTAAAATTAAAACATGGCACATAAAAAAGCAGGAGGTTCCACAAAAAATAATAGAGATTCCAATCCAAAGTACCTTGGAGTTAAAGTAAATCACGGCCAAAAGGCTGGTATTGGATCTGTATTGATCCGACAAAGAGGCACAGATGTGATGCCTGGAAGAAATGTTGGTATGGGTAAAGATCATACTCTTTTCGCCCTTAAAGAAGGGATTGTTGAACTAACTACAAAAAGAAAACTTGGATTTAACAATAAAACTAAAACTAAAAAAATCTTGAATCTTAACTAATTTGATTTTTGGGTCCCGCCCGGCGTACGCCGGGCGGGGCTTTTTTCTTTTACATGAATATCGGGACTTCGTAAGTTCAGAATTGACAAGTTGAATTATTTTTGTTTAAATTCCAGACGGAAAAGTGACACGAAGTCACTTTCAGTGTTCGTTTTAACTGAAAGGAGATGTCATGGACGCTCAAGTAAGGAAGCTTTGGGAAGAAGTTTTGAAAACTCCTAATCTCCGTCTTGTGGGCGGTGAGATTGAATTCCTCGAAGGAGGAGAGGAATTTCTGGGGCCTATAATAGTAGAGGCGAGGCTCACAGAATCTGGTCTCTTCGTTAAAATGGATCAGGTCGCGCGTCTCGAACTCGACGAGGGCCGACACCTTTCTCATGGTAACAGCACCGCCAGAGGTCAGAAGTGGAACAATTCAGTTCACTCTGCCGCGTGGATGTGGCTGGATCCTTCCTGTTGGCGTTCCTCACACACCACGGGAAGAGATCATTAGACTAACGGCCTGACAATTCAAATGCCCCGCGTGCGCTAGCACGCGGGGCATTTTCTTTTAAAATTATTTAGTTGCAACTACGGAAAAAATAACTTTACCATTCACGCCACCCGGACCAGCAATCTCAACTTCATAATCCCCCACTTCTTTTATTGGTTTTTCTAATTTTATTTTCTCTGCTGGAATTTCAATACCGCGTTGTGACTTCAAAGCACCTGAGAGATCTTTTTCGTGAAGCCCTTTAAAAAGATGCCCTTTTTCATTTACCTTTGCTTCGATAATAATTTTTTCACCGGAAATATTTTCAATAATTTGTTTAAATTCAGCAATCTGTTTTTCTTCTCCTTTTTTGTTTTCAGATTTCAACTGCTCAATTTTTTGAATTTCTGAATCAGTGGCCGGCTTTGCCAAACCCCTTGGAATCAGAAAATTAAGCGCAAAACCCGATGCGACTTCTTTCACTTCATAACAACGCCCGACTTTAGATACGTCTTTTAATAAGATAACCTTCATGATAAAGACTACTATAAACTAAGAACTACAAACTATCAACTATTTCAGCATTTCCAACGCTTTTTCCAAAACCGGATCGTTGCCACCCTCAAAATCAGCATCTGTCGTTGTAATTTCTGTGTCTGGAGTCAAACCTTCAAGAGAAATTGAATGACCTTCGGGTGTAACCCAGCGTGCAACAGTAACTTTAAATGACGTGTCCGGAGTAACATTAATTAGTTCCTGAACTGACCCTTTTCCAAAAGAACGTGAACCAACTAATTTTGCAATCCCATATTCTTGCAAAGCTCCGGCCAGAATCTCAGAAGCCGAAGCAGAACCACCATCAATCAGAACGATCATTTCAAAATCTTTATCAAAAACATTGTAGCCTTTAGAGCGATGAACTATGTCTTCTTGTCTTCCTCCAAAATCTTCTTTCACAACAACCTTCCCAGCTTCCAAAAACCAACTCGCAATGTCTACCGATGATCCAAGAAATCCACCAGGATTACCTCGAAGATCCAAAATCATTTTTTTATTTTTAGTCTTATTGGATATAAATTGTCTTATAGCATCTCTGAAGTTTTCATGAGAATTGGCGGAAAAATTATACAAACTAAGAATAAAAATGTTGTCTTGCCACTCATAATCTAATACTGGAATATCAATAACACCTCTTTCTATAACAATTTCAATTGGCTCTTTTTGTTCACCTCGAAAAACAATCAGGGTTACTTTCGTACCCTCTTTACCGCGGATAAGTCGAACCGCTTCGTCAACACTCAAATTTAAAGTCTCTTCTCCATCAATCTTAAAAATTTTATCTCCCGCTTTTATACCGGCTCGATAAGCTGGAGTGTCTTTAAGCGGAGCGATAACGGTAAGAATTCCATCACTTATCCCAACCTCCATTCCAACGCCTTCAAAATTTCCACTAATTTCTTGTTCGAAAACTTTACGCTCTTCTGGAACAAGAAAAATAGTATTTGGATCTCCCAAGGAATCTACCATTCCGGAAATCGCTCCCCAAACGCGTTCATCAACTGAAGCTTTATCCTTTTTAAGATCGGGAGCGACATATTTTTCATCAATCAAATTCCAGACCTTCCAAAACGGGTAAAAATCGGCACTAACATTATCTGGATTTTCTTTACCTTCAACGTTTTGAGCTTTTGAGACCTCGCTTTCATTCTCGAGACCGAAATAGAATCCAATCACAAAGATCAAAAGTCCGATAAATAATGACTTGATCCAAGATCTTTTATTTATTTTAATTTCCTCTTCCATGTAGATAGAGACTATTATCTCAAAATGTATCGATAAATGAAAGCTTTTTTTGTGTATGAACTTTAGATAAATTGCGGTAAAATTTTAGAATGCTTAAATTCTTCAATACATTAACCAAAGAGAAAGAAGATTTTTCTCCAATAAAAGGAAAAAAAGTCTGTATGTATAATTGCGGACCAACCGTCTATGATGATGTTCATATCGGAAATCTTCGCTCATTTGTTTTTGCTGATGTTTTGCGCAGAACTCTTGAATTCAACGGATTAAAAGTAAAACAAATACTAAACATTACCGATATCGGACATCTCTCCGGAGACGGTGATGAAGGCGAAGACAAAATGACTCGCGGGTTAAAACGCGAAGGTAAACCAATAACTCTCAAAGCTATGCAAGAATTGGCAGAAATTTACACGAAAAGATTTCAGAATGATCTCAAAGAATTAAATATTGAGAAGCCGACAAAAATGCCGCGGGCCAGCTCGCACATAAAAGAAGATGTAAAACTTATAAAAAAACTAGAGCAAAAAGGTTTTACTTACAAAACTTCTGCCGGAATTTATTTTGATACTTCAAAAGATAGAAATTATGGAAAACTTGGCGGGCTTTCGGAAAATCACGAAGCTCAAATTGAGAGAAATTCGGAAAAGAGAAATGGAAGAGATTTTGCTCTTTGGAAATTTTCCAAAAGTGAAGGGCTAGGTTTCAAAAGTCCTTGGGGTAAAGGTTTCCCCGGCTGGCATATTGAATGCTCTGCAATGGTTCTTAAATACTTTTCAAACTTCTTAGACTCTTTCGGCGTCAATCTGCGTATAGATCAGGATCAATCTGCAGTTATTGATATTCACACCGGCGGAATGGATTTGATTCCAATTCACCACAACAATGAAATTGCTCAATCAGAAAACGCCACGGGAAAACATTTCGCAAGATATTGGCTTCACAATGAGTTTGTAACGATGGGGACTGATAAAATGGCAAAGTCAGAAGGAAATGTTTTCAAGCTACAAGATTTAAAAGAAAAAGGAATTGATCCCCTGTCTTTCCGTTATTGGCTTTTAACAGCTCATTACCGATCCCCTATTTCTTTTTCATGGGAAGCGATCGAAGCCGCTCAAACTGCTTTTGAAAAAATTAAAAATCAAATTCAATCAATTAAAAATAAAGGAAAAATTTCAGAAAAATATTTATCCCAATTTAAAGAAGCGGTAAATGATGATCTGAACACGCCAAAAGCTGTGGCAGTTCTTTGGGAAGTTTTGAAAGATGAAAGTCTCCCTGCTGAAGATAGAAAGAAAACAATTTTAGAAATGGACAAAGTTTTAGGCCTTGGATTAACAACTCTTAAAAAAGAATCCGTTACAATTCCCTCCGAAGTCAGAAGTTTGGTTGAAAAAAGAGAAAAAGCCCGCACTCAAAAAATTTGGCCTGAAGCTGATAGACTCCGAAAAGAAATCGAAGCGAAAGGATTTGAAGTTAAGGATACGGAGAAAGGACCGGTAGTGAAGAATCTTTAATCCTTAATCTTTTATCTTTAACAAAAAAGCTTCTCATTATATTTGGACTTCGTAAGTCCCCAATAAACACCGTAATTTTTGGGAAATAACTTTCTGAACTAAATCTCTTTATTAACACTGTAAACGATCGTCTACAGTGTTAATAAATTTCTAGACCACATCTTCTTCTCTCGCCCGAAAAAAATTGAGAAATTTTATAATTCTCATGTTTCCCAGTGCCTCTACAAATTCCTTAGGTAAAGGCGCCGGGCCTAGCCAAACACTTAACTGTATCTGTTTAAAATCCATAACCCTTAATTCCCTTCTCAACCAATTTCGTTCTCGTTTCATAGCTTCTGGGATGTCGTAAATTAAGATCATTTGATCTTTTGATTTTATATTTTTGCGAAATTTGGTTTTAGAAAATTTTTTTGGTTTCTTTAAATATTTTTCAGCTAAAACTGATGAAGACCAGCCCTGAGATGTTCTCTTCACCAATCCCTTCTTTTTTAATCGTGATAAAGTAACTCTGATAGAAGAATCAGAAACGTCTTCAAAACTATTAATCTTTTTAGCAATCGCTCTTATTTCTTTAAAAGAGTGAGTCTTATAAAGCAGGATTCTTAATAGAGTTTCTGTAACACTTTTTTCACCATGCAACATAATTTTTATATTTTTGTTAACACTGTAGACGATCGTTGATTATGTTAATAAAATAGGTTTGAGTAAGCTTTGACTCAATATTTTGATTTAAAACTGTGCCTTTAATTGTTGCTTCCGGAAAGTAATTCTTTCTCCGCTGATTCTAAATCTTCGGGTGCAGTTTGAGACAGCCAGAATTTGCTTTTTACAACTTTAATTGGAAATTTCGAAACAAGTTGGAGAAGAGTCTGCGGTAAGCCAAATTCAGTTTTTCCAGGAATCTGAACCATTTGATAATCAAAAATTTCAGTTCCTAAAACATAAAGTCCGGCATTTACTAAAGCGTGGTGTTCATGATGGTGCGAGCCCTCAATAATATCTTTTACACTTCCGTCTGAATTTAAAACAATTTTCCCGCCAGCTTCTAAAAATTCAACCTCTTTTACCAAAATCGCCCAATCCTCTTTGAGACAGGCGTCAATGTCTTCTTTGCAATAAATGTCATCGCCCATTAAAACTATAAACCTATCCTTAAGAATATCTTTTGCTTGCCAAACTGCATCTGCTGTCCCCTTCAACTCTTTCTGCCAAACATAAGAAATCTTTTTGTCTTTGTATTGGTCTCCTAAAGATTCGATAATCTGTTCACCATGATAGCCGATAATAACAATTATTTCGCTAATTTTTTCTGGTAATTCATCGAGCTTTCTTTCAAGAAGAGTTTTTCCTAAAACTTTTAAAAGTGGTTTGGGCGTGCCGTTTGTAAGTTCCCCCATTCGGGTTCCACGTCCAGCCGCGAGTATTACTGCTTGCATGACTGTTTATTTTACTCACAACAAAAAAGAAAGCAATAAAAAAGCTGCCTCTTTATTCAAGAAGCAGCTTGTTGGCCGTTGGTCTTGGTACACGCCATCAGACATTGAGGAGGAAAATCGCATCGGGACCGTTCGGTCGTTCCCATGACCAACCAAGATGCTCATCTGTGAACAAATCGCGCACAGGAACCCTCTTGGGCTTCCCGTACGCTCCAGAACGAATCCGGCGTTCTTCTTTGGAATCGCCATCGAGGCATTGTCCGAGGAGACTACTGTTCTGCGACATCGATTTCTCCTTGTTTCTGGATACCATTGATCCTTTTATATTGTATCAAATTAATCATATTTTGTCAACAAAAAGAAAACCCCAGGCACATAGCATGCACCTGGGGCGAGATCTTTGTCATTTGTTTTTGACACCCTCTCTAGTTATCTTTCGAGAGAGCCGACAAAGACCGTCTGTCCTCGTTTTAATTCTCTGGTTTGGGCCCCAAAAGGTCCGGAAACGGGGGCCGACCAGAACAGTGTGGTAGAGGAGTGTCGTCAGACAATCTCAGTTGGTTCCCAACATCAAGACTCTGACAACCACACTATTCCCCCACAGTATAACAAATACAAAAAATTTGTCAAGCCCCCAAGAAATCCACACTTAATACACATTTTAACCCCTGTTTCGAGTTTACTTTGCGCGCCTGAGGCAATTCGATTGTGCTAAAATCTATCCATGGCAACTGTCCCAAATCTGCGAGTTCCCCCTCAAAGTCTCGACGCCGAAATGGCGCTTCTTGGCTCCATCATGCTTCGTGAAGATGCATTTTATGAAGTCATCGACATAATCAATGCTCCTTCTTTTTATTCTCGCAAACACCGATTGGTCTTTGAAGCCATGCTCGATTTGTTTAAAAAAAATACTCCGATTGATTTGCTTTCCCTTTCTTCTCGACTTTCAGAAAAAAAACAACTCGATGAAATTGGTGGCTCAAGTTATTTAACAGAACTGGTTCAGAATGTTCCAACAGCGGCAAACGTTCGCCATTACGCCGAAATTGTCAGAAAGAAATTTTTGATGCGTTCACTCATTGAAGCATCGGAACAAATTGCAAACTTAGGTTATAACGAAGCGGAAGATTTAGATGAAATTTTAGAAAAAGCTGAAAAACAAATTTTCGGTATCACAACAACAGGAAGCACAATAAGATTTACTGAATTAAAAGATGAATTGGAAGAAGCTTGGGAGAGATTAGATAGACTTCATAACTCCAAAGAAGAAATGCGCGGTTTGCCAACTGGTTTTTCCGATATCGATCATAAACTAGCCGGACTTCAGAAATCCGATTTGATAATTCTTGCGGCCCGTCCATCAATGGGAAAAACTTCTCTAGCTCTTGATATTGCTCGGCAAACCGCGGTAAATCACGGAAATTCCGTTGGAATTTTTTCACTTGAAATGAGTTCTCAACAATTGGTAGATAGAATGCTCGCCGCCCAAGCAAACGTCGACGCATGGAAACTGCGAACTGGAAAACTTTCTCGCGAAGAAGATTTTACTTCAATCCGCCAATCGCTCGACAAACTTTCAACCGCCCCAATTTATATTGATGACCAACCGGGAAATAACATTTTAAAAATGAGATCTGTGGCAAGACGTCTCAAAGCCGAAAAAAATATGAAGCTTTTAATTGTCGATTATCTTCAGCTCATGGTCCCTACTCATTCTAAAGGTGGAGATAATTTAGTTCAGCAAGTTACTGAAATTTCTCGATCACTTAAAAATTTGGCCCGAGAACTTGATATTCCAGTTTTAGCCCTTTCACAGCTTTCCCGCGCAGTTGAAAGTCGTGGAGGGCGACCTCGTCTTTCAGATCTTCGAGATTCAGGTTCAATCGAGCAAGACGCCGACGTTGTTATGTTTATTCACCGAGAAGATAAATACAAAGAAGCTGATGAAAAAAATAATATTGCAGAAATCTTGATTGAAAAACATCGAAATGGAGAAACTGGAAAAGTTGAACTTTTCTTCAATGATAAAAAAGCAACATTTCAGAGCATAGACAAAAGTAATTACAGCGGCGCTGAAAAAGAGTTTGAGCAATTTTAGTAAAAATCTATTATGAATCCAACAGAAAAACTTTTGGAGTTATTTCTTAAATTTCCCGGAATCGGCCAAAAACAGGCTAAGCGTTTTATTTTTTTTCTTCTCTCACAAAATCCTGTTTACATAAAAGAATTGTCGACGGAAATTTTAAACCTAAAAAAATCCGCAAAAAAATGCGACCTGTGTTTTAGATTTTTCTTTGATCACTCACAAAATAATATTTGTTCAATCTGTCGCAGTAACGATCGCGAAAACGCGATAATGATTGTTAGTCGAGATTTGGATGTCGAAAACATTGAAAAATCCGGTGAATTTCGCGGTAAATATTTTGTACTCGGTGGCACGGTTCCGATTTTAGAAAAAGAACCAAGTAAAAAAATACGAATCGATTCTCTTCTCTCTTATTTAGAAAAGTTAGCCAAAGAAGAATCTGCGGACCGGCGGATAAAAGAAGTTATTTTGGCAACAGATTTTAATCCGGAAGGTGAAAATACGGCTGATTTCGTTCGAAGAGAAATTTCGCCACTGGCAAAAAAATATGGCTTTGATGTTCACTCACTTGGAAAAGGTTTGTCTTTGGGAACTGAACTTGAATATTCAGATCCGGAAACGATAAAAAATGCGCTCAAAAACAGGGTCTAGGGTATAGCCTCCGCCAGCTGGCGGAAGGATTTAGATTTTGGAACAATCTTCGGAAGTCCGACTTCCGAATGGATTAAAAACAGGAAGTGATTTATTGACTCTCTCTTTCAATAAGAATAAACTCAAAACAGACCCACAAATAGAAAGGAGAGAAAATGTTAGGAAACTTACCTCCTCTGTGTTCCGCGATCATTTTCTTCGGACTAATTTCTATTTATGTTCTTTTGTTTATGGCGTGCTTCTTGTTCTTTCAGTTTATTAAGTATGGCTTTTTGAAGCTAAAACTTAATAGGCTTAGGAAAGAAACATCCCTCTTTACAGCGGAGTTGGCGCGCTTATCTGATTCAACACCAAGTAGTATTTGGGAAGAAAGTCCCCCTAACCTTCTTGACGACTTCGGTACATCTTTAAACTTCTTACCTGAGGAAAAGACGCTAGATCAAGAACTTGAGGAAGCGGCTTGTAGACTTGATCTGAGTGAGATTGAATATCGGGAGATGATCTCGACACTACCAAAATCAGGAAAACCACACTTGGAGTAGCCCGCGCGAGAATACGCGCGGGTTTTTCTTTTTAAATTCAGCGTTTATCAGCGTATAAATCAGCGACTAATCCTAAATCCGTCCGATACGAACGTATCGGATTAGGATCAGCGGTCGTAATTTGCAAAAAAATAACGAGTGTAGTATCTATTAGTACTTAGTAAATAGTATTCTAGAGATAGAAAAGGTTTTTTTATTTATTTACTAAATACTAAGTTACTATATACTAACTACTAATTTATGAAGCTTGTAATAGTAGAGTCCCCCGCCAAATCAAAAACGATTTCGAAATATCTCGGTCCAGAATACACAGTTACCTCTTCTGTCGGTCATATCCGAGATCTTCCGAAATCTAATAAAAAAGCTATCGACATCGAGGGCGGTTTTATTCCCCATTACGAAATAGTTCCCAAGAAAGAAAAGGTGGTGGCGGAAATAATATCTTTGGCAAAAAAAGCCAGCGAAGTTTTACTGGCAACTGACCCCGATCGAGAAGGCGAAGCTATCGCTTGGCATATCGCCGAGGCTACTAATTTAAAAAACCCTCAAAGAGTTGTCTTCCACGAAATTACCAAAGATGCTGTTTTGGAAGCAATCAAACATCCCCGAAAAATTGATGGGGATCTAAAAGAAGCCCAAGAAGCTAGAAGAGTTTTAGACCGACTTGTGGGTTATGATCTCTCTGGACTTATTTGGAAAAAAGTTCGTTATGGACTTTCTGCTGGAAGAGTTCAATCCCCTGCTCTTCGGATCATTATGGAACGCGAACGAGAAATTCGCGCGTTTATAAGTAATAAATTTTGGATAATAACGTCTGATGTTGAAAGCGAAAACAAAGAGAAATTTGTTTTAACCTGCTCAGAAGAACCAACTGATTTTAAAGAAGTTGAAAAAATTCTTGAAGCTGGAAAAAAAGAAAAATGGATTGTTAAAGATGTAAAAGAAACCGAAGCTAAAAGAGTTCCGCGAGCACCTTTCATTACTTCAACCCTACAACAAACTGCAAGCTCAAGGCTTGGTTTTGCACCGTCAAGAACCATGTTAATCGCTCAAAAACTCTACGAAGCGGGACACATTACTTATATGCGTACTGATAGTACAAACTTGAGTTCTTTGGCGATGGGACAAATCTCTAAAGTTATTGAAGATAAATATGGAAAAGATTTTTACGCTCCAAAAAATTACAAAACCAAAAGTAAAAATGCGCAGGAAGCTCACGAAGCAATAAGACCATCTAATGCAATGAAAGAAATTGCCGGCACAACAGACGACCAAAAAAAACTTTACCGACTTATTTGGCAAAGAACTGTAAGCTCGCAAATGACTGATGCAAAAATTTTAAGAACAAAAATAATAGCGAATACAGAAAAAGAAAGTGTGCCTGATTTTCACACCAATGGTTCAAGAATTCTTTTTGATGGGTGGCTTAAGGCTGATCCGGGAGCAAAAGGTGAAGATGTCATTTTACCGAAAGTGTCCGCGGGTGAAGACTTAAAACTTTTAGATATCCAAACGGAAGAAAAAGAAACACAGCCACCGCCTCGTTATACTGAAGCGGGCCTGATAAAAGAATTAGAAAAAAGAGGAATCGGCCGACCTTCCACCTACGCTTCAATCATTAAAACAATTCAGGATCGTGGTTATGTTGAGAAAATAAACAAAGCTCTTCACCCAACCGATACTGGAGATGTGGTGAGTTCTTTCCTTGAAGAAAATTTTTCTGAATACATAAGTGATTCTTTTACTGCAGAAATGGAAGATCAGCTTGATTTGGTTGCGGAAGGTAAATTGGAATATAAAAAAATATTAACTGACTTTTATAAACCGTTTCTTAAAGATGTTAAATCGAAGGAAAAAATGGAAAAAATAACTAATCTAGGAAAAGCAGATCCACAATTTAAATGCCCGGTCTGCGGAAGTTCTATGATTATTAAACTCGGAAAAACTGGCAAGTTTATGAGTTGTGATAAATTTCCAAAATGTATCGGCGCCAGAACAATTGACGGAGAAGAGTTGGAAGGACCAAAAGAAACTGGAGAAAAATGCCCGGAATGTGAGAAAGGAAACTTAATCGAGAGAGACGGAAAATTCGGACGTTTTGTCGCTTGCAATCAATATCCAAAATGTAAATTTGTAAAAAAAGATGAAGAGTCAGAAAAACGAGCTTCTACTGGAGTTAAATGTCCAGAATGTAAGGAAGGCGAAATGACTGAAAAGCGCGGACGTTTTGGAGCTTTTTATGCTTGTACAAATTATCCAAAATGTAAGTACACAATTAAATCAAAACCAACCGGAAAAATTTGTGATATGTGCGGATCTTTAATGATGCTCGGCACTAAAACTATTCCGGAGCGATGTTCGAAAAAAGAGTGTCCGAATCATAACCCCCACAAATTAGATAAAAAATAAAAAAACAGGTGATTTTGCCCCGCCGGCCTTTAGGCCGGCGGGGCTTTTCTAATTTGGCAAAATTCTTTCCAGAGCATAATATATAGAAGTGGACGAAACAAAAAGCAAGCAATTACTAAATGATCTACTAAGAGAATCCAAGCTCTCTAAGAAGGCGGACATCGAGCTACTAACCAAGGCCTTTGAATTCTCACAAAAGGCCCATGAAGGGCAAAATCGCCTCTCTGGTGACCCATATTTCGTTCATCCCTACGAAGCAGCTAAAATTTTGGCTTCTATTGGCTCGGATCCTAAAACCATAGCCACAGGGCTTTTACATGACACAGTAGAAGATGCGGGGGTTTCAAAAGAAGACTTAGAGAAAGAATTTGGGAAAGAAATAACTTTTTTAGTTGAAGGTGTTACAAAACTTGGAAAATTAAAATACCGAGGAGCAAAAAGACATAGCGAAAGTTTAAGAAAACTTTTTGTGGCAATGTCACAGGATATTCGAGTAATAGTAGTAAAACTAGCTGACAGACTTGCAAACATGCACACACTCCAATTTGTTCCTAAAGAAAAACAAAGAAGGATAGCTGAAGAGACTATGGAAATATACGCCCCTATTGCATACAGACTGGGAATAGGAGTTGTGAAAAAACAACTGGAAGACTTGGCCTTCCTTTTTGTTATGCCGGATGAATACCGTAAAGTAAAAGAACTGCTTAAACTTAAACACAAAGATAGCCAAAAGAAGCTAGAAAAAATAAGAAGGACTTTACGAAAAGTTTTAGCAGAAGAAAACGTAAAGATAATCAGAACAAATTATCGCTTGAAAGGACTTTTTAGTCTTTATCGAAAACTTAAAAAACATGACTGGGACGTAGATAGGGTTTACGATGTGTCTGCACTTAGAATAATAGTTAATGAGGTTGATGATTGTTACAAAGTCCTAGGAATAATTCATGGGATTTGGAAACCTCTTCCCGGAAGAATAAAAGATTATATAGCTTTACCGAAAATCAACGGCTATCGTAGCATCCATACAACAATTTTTACTGGTGATGGAGGGGTAGCAGAAATTCAAATCAGAACCGAAAAAATGCACATGGAAGCCGAGTTTGGTATAGCCTCACATTTTGCCTACAAAGGAGACGCGAAAGATTCTCAAGAAAATTCTGGACTACGTTGGATTGCTAAACTTATACCCTTGAAAATAAATTGGGGTAAAGAAAATAGAAATTCTAACTGGCAATTCGGTCCAACAAATACTACTCAAATCGAAACACCAAAATGGGTAAAAGATTTAGTAAAAGTACAATCTTCAACTGACGACGAAGAAATGTTCCTAGAAAATATAAAAACGGACTTTTTTAAAGAGAGAGTTTTTGTATTTACCCCAGAAGGAGATGTGCTTGATCTACCAATAGACTCCACACCTATTGATTTTGCGTACGCAATCCACTCCGATATCGGCAATCATATTTTTGGCTCTAAAATAAACGGTAAATTAGTTTCTCTTGATACGAAGTTAAAAAATGGAGACATAATAGAAATTCAAACACAGAAAAATTACCACCCAACAGAAAAATGGTTAAAAGTGGTAAAAACTTCTACTGCACAAAAACAAATTAAATCTGAGCTGGAGAGACTCAAACATAAAATTAGGTAAAATATTAGATAGAAAAGTTTTTAACGAAGTAAAGATCCGTATCCTCTTCTTCTTTTTCGTCTTTGGATCGATCATCGAGAAGTTCAGTCTCTCCCTCGCCTATTAAGGATTCGGTTTCTTGAGACTCAACTTTATTATCGATATTCTTACTCCCATTAATTAGACCTAAAATAGATTCTAAATCATCCTCAGTAAAGAAGTTGATGGATATTTTCCCACCTCTTTCATTTTTTTCAATGTGAACTCGAGCGCCAAACGTATCACTTAATTCTTTCTCTAAATTTTGAATTCTTGGATCAACAATTTTTCTAGAACGATCTGAGGCAACTCTCCTAGCAATCGCTTCAGCATCACGAACAGTCAATTTTCTATAAACTATTTCCTTAAAAAGAGTTTCTTGTTCTTGTGGTCTTTCAACAAGCATCATCAAAGGTCTAGTGTGACCTTCGCTAATTTTACCTTCAGATAATGCGTTTAAAATAAATTCAGGTAAAGATAAAATTCTTAAAGTATTGGTAACGTATTCCCTACTCTTTCCTACTTTTTGAGCAATCTGTCCGTGCTTGAATCCAAATTCTTCAGCTAATCGGTTAAAAGCTTGCGCACGATCTACCGCGTTTAAATCCTCTCTTTGTATGTTTTCAATAATCGCAAGCTCGAGCTTCATTAGATCGTTTTCTTCTTGCGTACCTGAACGTATGAGGGCCGGAACTTGTGAAAGCCCCGCAATCTTTGCGGCTCTAAGTCTTCTTTCTCCAGCAATCAACTCATATTCAACCGCCAAACCACCATCGGGTTTTGCAATTTCCTTTCTGGTCACAACCAAAGCTTGAAGAATTCCGTATTGTCTTATCGAATCAGACAAACTCTGAAGTGCGACAGGATCGAAATCTTTTCTAGGTTGATGTGGATTTGGTTTTATTTTTTCTGTTTCAATCCAGAAAACCGAATTTTGATAAAATTGCGAAGACATATCAGTTTATAGTTGGTAGTTTATAATTTTAAGATTGATAATACATCAATTATTTTAGCATTTTAGATTCAAAAATAAAGCGTTGATTTTGCGCTTAAATTCAAGTAAACTGGACTTTGTTATGCCGGGATGGCGGAATTGGTAGACGCGCACGACTCAAAATCGTGTGGGGCAACCCATGGGAGTTCGATTCTCCCTCCCGGCACCAAGCGTTAGCGAGGTGACGGGAGAGCACGCCACCTGCGTGGCGTGCGCGGAGAATCGAAGGTCGCAGCATGTCGCGAAGCGACGGCGAGGCGGGGTCGCGAAATCCGCCGAAGGCGGATATTTGTGACCGATCCCATCCCGGCACCGAATAAATCAACCATTGACTCCACAGACTTTTTCTGTTAGAAATAAACAGGAATTTTGAACCTAAACATAAGGAAAAAAACATGCCTCGCTTGACTGACTCGAAAGGCCGACCGACGACACTGAGGGCAGGAAACGGTATTGGTTTTCACCCAGAAAGCCAGTGCTTGGTGCTCATGGAAAATCCTGGAGATGGAAGAACGATAAAGTGGCCTAGAGGAGATGACAAAAGGCTCGCTTACTTCATTAAGAATGAAGGAGATTTCGAAAATGTCGCAAGCCTAGTAGCAGCTACTCACGGCCTCTCTTGCCGAAAAATAACTAGTCTTTCAATCCCCGCGTATGTATTTGAAGACTGAAAGAGCACACATAAGGACCTACGGGTCCTTTTTCTTTTTTTAATTTAAGAGTATATTTCTTTTATTCAATGAAAAGTAAACCAAAAATATTGGTGGTTTTAGGCCCTACCGCGACTGGAAAAAGTTCGCTTGCTGTTGAATTGGCTAAAAAATTTGACGGAGAAATAATTTCTGCTGATTCAAGGCAGGTTTATAAAGGTCTCAATATCGGAACCGGTAAAGTTACCAAAAAAGAAATGAAAGGTATCCTCCACCACCTTTTGGACTTACGAAGTCCAAAATATGTTTTTTCTGTTTCTGATTTTAAAAAAAAAGCCGAGAAAGAAATTGACATAATTTTAAATAAAAATAAATTACCAATAATTTGCGGTGGTACCGGATTTTATATTCAAGCTTTGGTGGACAATATTAATATTCCGGAAGTTCCGGCAAATTACAAACTCCGAAAAGAATTAGAAAAAAAATCTACCGAAGAACTTTTTAAAATTTTAAAAAAACTAGATCTAAAAAGAGCAAAAAATATTGATTCCAAAAACCCGCGCCGGCTTATCCGCGCAATAGAAATCGCAAAATCTATCGGAAAAGTCCCCGACTTAAGCTACCAACTATCAACTACAAACTATAAACCGATTTTTATTGGTCTAGATCTATCCGACAAAGAACTTAAAAATAAAATTCACACGCGCTTACTCGCGCGAGTTAAAGAAGGAATGATCGCTGAAGCAAAAAGGCTGCGTAAAGAAGGTTTAAGTTTAAAAAGAATGGAGGAGTTGGGACTTGAATATAAATTTTTAGCTAAACACCTCAAGGGTGAGTTAAGTAAAGAAGAAATGATTGAAAAACTTAATACAGCAATTTGGCAATACGCTAAACGCCAGCGAACTTGGTTTAAGAGAGATAAAAGGATCTTATGGTTTAAACCTAGTGAGCAGAAAAAAATTGAAAAGGAAGTTGATAAATTTTTAAACTAAATACTTCTATACTATATAGTATGAAAGTGTGAGTATTAAATTTCTTGAAATGAAAAAGTCCGCCTCGTGGTTGACGGCGGACTTTGTGGTTCTGGTTTGGAAGTCATTGCTCACCCCCTCCACACAATGACCACGATAACTGAGAGACTCTGGATAACGCTAATGAACATTGACCAGAAGCGTATCTCTGATCGAAAACGAATACTTTCAAGCATCATCACCGACCAAAAAAAGCAGAGGATAATCCAAGTGGTTACAGATACTCCTCGGGAATCTGGCGACACAGCAACGTCCCAAACTTGCGAAGCAATTGCCAATGGAACCAGGACAAAAAGAAAAGAAAGGAAGCGACGCAATTTCCTGTGTTTCAGGACTCTGCAACGAGACAACAGATTAGTGATCTTCATTTCCACCTTTTACTCCTTAATCAGGTTTTGACTTTGGAATTTCCATTGAACCGGTACGCTTGTGGAAAGCGTATCTTACTTCGTAATCTACTCCAGAAGCGTTAAAAGTCAGGGCAATTTGATCTAAACCGATTTCATCCATTTTCTGGATAAAACCCTTGATTTCTTTCTCTTCCCTATCCCCTGTTTGCACGACAAAGGTTACAAGTAGTTGTTGTGACCGATCTCGCCACGCCTTCAACGATTGGAGTATCTTTCTTTTGCTTGGTCCCTTTTTTATGTTCACTACAGCCTCCTTTATCTACGATTGCCAACGAACGATTCTACATACAGATTAAATAAAAACGGAGTTTTGTCAATGAAAAGGCCCCCGCCGGCCTAAAGGCCGGCGGGGGCTTAAATTTCACTTCATTGCGGGTCCAGCAGGACTTGAACCTGCAACTTCGCTTTTGGAGAGCGACGTTTTACCATTGAAACTATAGACCCAATTAAAAACAAGTAGCAATTGACCTTTAACAATTGACACTCATTATTGTATCTAGTCACAGGCTAATTGTCATCCCTCAGATGTTTAGTTTGGTGAAAATTGATGAAATACGCGAAGCACAAGAAAAATGTTGCGAGCTGTATGTTTCAATACAGTGAGGAATATTTTTCGCAGTGCGACAAAGTGGTTCGCAATTTTCAACAAACTAAATATTACTTTTTAAGCTCTTTGTGAGGATTTCTTTTCTTGCAGGTTTTGCAGTACTTCTTAAGCTCAATTTTTCGCTCAACGAGTTTTTTATTCTTTTCGGACCAGTAATTGATATTTTTACAGGTCTTACAAGCTAATTTTATTAATCTATCTTGGGACATATTATTAGGGTTTAGGATCTAGCCTCCGCCAGCCGGCGGAAGGGTCTAGGGTATTAAATTCGATAAATACAGGGCTAGATAATAACGGAAAAGTCTTAAAAAGGCAAGTTCCCTCTTTACTTATAGATTCTCTTTATTAGCGGGTTAATCCTGGTTATTATTTCATAGTTGGTGGTATCAGAAAGATAACCTAAATCACTTGCCGTTATCTCTTCCCCGTCTTGTTTTCCAATAATTACAACTTCGTCACCGATTTTTACCTCCCCCGATTTTGAAACATCAATCGTAATCATATCCATCGAAACCCTGCCGATAACTCGACATCTTTTTCCATTAATTAAAACTCTGCCAATTGAAGAAAGTGCGCGCGGAAAACCGTGCCAGTAGCCAATTGGGCAAACTGCAATCCTTGAATCTTTTTCTAAAGTTTCTGTGGAGTCATATCCGATTTTTGATCCCTTTGGTAAATCTTTAATTTCTCCAATAACTGTTTTCCAAGAAAGAACCGGTTTTAAAATTATCTTCTCCCGACAAAAAGCTTCAACTTCTGGAGACGGCCAAAGTCCATACATTGAGATTCCGACTCGAACTAAATCGAAATGAGATTCTGAGAAAATCAAAGTTGCAGAACTAGCTGCGGCATGTTTGATTGGATCAAATCCAGCACCATTAAAAGCCTCAACCCATTTTTTAAAAATCTCAATTTGCCCGAAAGTATATTTGGGAAAGGCTGGATTTTTTGCAGAAGCAAAATGTGTGTAGAGACCTTCAGTCTCAATCCTTAATCCTTGATCCTTGATCTTTAACAAAAATTCCAAAACTTTTTCAAGGTCTTGTGGGAGAAATCCTTGTCTTCCCATTCCCGTATCAACTTTTATGTGAATTTTTGCTGTCTTTTCTGATTTAATTTCTTTTAGAACCTCCAACACTTCAAAACTAGAAATCGTAATACTTATATCATTTTCAGCTGATTCCTCCAGTTTCTCCGGCAGAGTAAATCCCAAAACTAAAATTGGTTTTTTTATTCCATCTTTCCTAAGTGCTAATGCCTCCCAAACTGAATCGACGCCAATCCAATCAGCACCGAGATTTTCAATTTCATGAGAAAAATCTACAAGACTGTGCCCGTAAGCGTTAGATTTCACAACCGACATCATCTTGCACTCTGGAGAAAGAAGACCGCGAATAGTTTGGTAATTATGTTCTACCGCTTTTTTATCAATTTCTATCCAAGTCCTTAGACCATTTTTTTGTTTTTCTAGAGAAGTCATTAATTTACAGAATTATTGTCTAAATCTAGCAAATTTAAAAGATTGTGACAAACAAAAAACAAACTCGGTCTCGTGTATAAAAATTAAAAAAAAGCGGACACAAGTTCGGTCCGCCTCTGATTTCGTTTCAGTTATTGAAATGGGTTGGGTAACCATCCATTCCAGACTGACCCGAAAATGATGACCAGTATGAGAAGGAACACAGCAAAGAGGACAGCACCTAACGTAGAATCAAAAAGATCATTCGTCCGCTTCAGAAACCTGCTGATCCGGCCCGGTCGGTCAGATTCTTGGAAAGACATATTTTAACCCCTTTGTTCACGAGTTCGGTTCTAGTTTAATAAAACCAGATTTACAGAAGTTTTGCAATTATTTTGTTTTTTGTATAATGATGTCTGGTTTGTTTATGCGTCGGTGGCGGAGTGGTCAATCGCAACAGACTGTAAATCTGTCGGCTTTATGCCTACGTAGGTTCGAATCCTACCCGGCGCACAATATGAAAATACTGAGGCTTTGGCTTCAGTATTTTCATATCCAAAGAGTCGCCGGAGCAAGGTACTTGAGTACCTTGCGTGTAGGATTCGAACGGCGGAATGTGTTTTTTGGAGCTTCAAAAAACCATGAGCCGGTGCCCAGACAAAATCGAGCGACGGCGAGATTTTAGTCGAGGGAGAAATTCCTACCCGAATACTAAATTTGACAAAGTGGTCTGAATATGATAGGATTAAAAAAGATAGTAACTAGGCGAGTTGTCTAGTATCACGAACACAAACGAGTCAGGAGATTCTGAAATGACGAACGAGGCGGCAAAAAAGATTGACCCGAAGAAGTGTCGTTTCCCTGTTTGGGCAACCCAAGGTGGCGGACTGGTGCGTGAAGGTCCAGACGGCACCATGACCTTCATAGAGACACCAGACTGTCCTGGTCTCGAAGTTGGCGACACGATGCCGGAGGAATGGGGCATCATCCCGGCCAATAATCTGGCACGGAACGCTGCTTGACTCACCACAACTCAAAAAGCCTCGCGCGTAGCGCGAGGCTTTTCTTTTATTTATTAGCAACTACCTTTTCTTTTGTTTTCTTTAACTCCCCATCATCCAAGATACTCTTTTCCACCAGACTATCCTTCCTCCCCTTTTTAATATCAAACTTAAATTCTTTTCCGTCCATCTCAACGTGAACCGCACCACCCTTTCCTAAACCTTTTGAGATTATGAGAGACGCAACAGGAGTTAAAATTCTACTTTGAATAATTCTTTTCATTGGTCTTGCACCATACTGAGGATCGTATCCGGTCTCGGCCAAATGTGAGATGACCTCCGGCGAAACGGAAAGCTTAATTTCTTTCTGTGCCAATCTTTGTTTGACCACCTCAACTTGAAGCTCGGTAATTTTTTCTATAGCCGGTCTTGAAAGAGTGTCAAAAACAATTACATCATCCAAACGATTCAAAAACTCTGGCTTGAAATGATCCTTGAGGCTGTCCATTACCTTATCTTTTGCTTCGACATAACGGTCAGCTTCAACGCTGTGTCCACCAAATCCAATTTTCTGCATCCTGTCTATATAATGAGCACCGACATTTGAAGTCAAAACAATGATTGTATTTCGAAAATTTATAACTCTTCCCTTCGCGTCTGTTAATCGGCCATTGTCCAAAACTTGCAGAAGCAAATTAAAAACTTCTGGATGGGCTTTTTCAATTTCATCAAACAGCACAACGGAGTAAGGCCTGTGTCTTATTTTTTCAGTAAAACTTCCACCTTCATCGTGCCCGATGTATCCCGGAGGAGCGCCAATAATCTTTGAAACTGAATGCTTCTCCATGTATTCGGACATATCAATTCTTATCAAAGCATCTTCATTATCAAACATAAATTCAGCCAAAGCTTTGGTGAGTTCGGTTTTTCCTACCCCTGTTGGACCCAAAAAGATGAATGACCCAATTGGCCTTGCAGGATCTGCGATCCCCGCCCGTGATCTTTTCACGGTATCGGAAATCTTTTTTACTGCTCCATCTTGACCAATAATCCTTTGCTTCAAATTTTCTTCCATGCGATTTAATTTTTCAGCTTCTGTTTCTAACATTCGAGAAACCGGAACACCTGTCCAACGAGAAACAATATCAGCAATATCGCCTTCGGTAATTTCTTCTTTTAGAATTCTTCTTGAACTTTGCAGTCTGTGAAGTTTTTTACTTTTTTGCTCCAAGTCTTTTTCCAAACTTGGAATTTTTCCATATCTTATCTCGGCTACTAAAGTCAGATCGGCCTGACTTTCTGCTTTTTCGGCTTCAATTCTTAGAGAGTCTAACTCTTTTTTAATTGTTTTTATTTCAGTTACGGTTTCTTTTTCGTTTTTCCATTTCAATTCAATCTCAGAAGTTTTCTCTTTAAGATCGGCAATTTCTTTTTCGATTTCTTTGATTCTTGATTTTACTTTTACACCTTTGCTTCCCTTAGAAGTTTTCGATTCCTTACTCAAAGCCTGTCTTTCAATCTCAAGCTTCATAAACTTGGAATGAGTTTCTTCCAAAATTGGAGGCATATTTTCTAGAGAAATTTTGAGTTGAGAGGCTGATTCATCAATCAAATCGATAGCTTTATCTGGCAAAAATCTGTCGGTTATATATCGACTTGAAAGATTCACAGCCGCTAAAATAGCGTCGTCAGTAATTCTAACACCGTGGTAAAGTTCGTATTTTTCTTTAAGTCCCCTCAAAATTGTGACAGCATCATCGATAGAAGGTTCTGTCACAAAAACGGGTTGGAATCTTCTTGTTAAGGCTGGATCTTTTTCAATGTGTTTTTGATATTCTCTTAGGGTTGTAGCACCGATAGCTCGAAGATCTCCTTGAGCTAACGGAGGTTTGAGCATGTTAGACGCGTCAATTGATCCTTCAGCTGAACCGGCACCAACAATCGTATGAATTTCATCAATGAAGAGGATTATCTTTCCTTCTGATCTCTCAATTTCTTTTAAAATCTTCTTCAATCTTTCTTCAAATTCCCCTCGATATTTTGTTCCAGCAATCAAAAGCCCCAAATCTAGTGAGACAAGTTCTTTGTCTTTTAACGATTCAGGCACATCACCTTTTGACACTTTTATTGCCAAACCTTCTGCAATTGCAGTCTTTCCAACACCGGCTTCTCCAATAAGAATCGGATTATTTTTCTTGCGACGTGAAAGAATCTGGATGATTCTTGAAATCTCTAAGTCGCGACCAATAACAGGATCAAGTTTGTTTTCAGAGGCCATCTTTGTAAGACTTCTGGTATACTTTGCTAAAAATTTGTTTTTTTCTGGCTGTCTGACGTCGGTGATATTACTATCCCGAAGTTCTTCCAACACTTTCATTATTTTTTCTTTATCTATTTTGAAACGCGATAAAATTTCTCGAGCATTTGCTTGTATTTCTGTTGTTGCAACAAAAAGATGTTCGGTTGAAATAAATTCGTCACCCAAACTAGAAGCAACTTTGGCACTAGCCTCTATTGTCTGTGCTAATTCAGGAGTGATGTAAATCTGGTACGACGGAGACATTGTAGATGACCCTTCAGGTGTCTCAATGGCGTCTAAAATTGAATCCGTAAGTAAAATACTATCTGCTTCAAGTCTGTCTAAAATAGAAGCGACCATACTCTCTTCTTGTAAGATAAGAGCGGCTAAAAGATGAAGCGGATTAACGTGATTTTGACCACGTTCAATGGCAAGCTCGTGGGCTTTTCTTATTGCTTCTTTTGCTTTGGTTGTAAATTGATTAAATGGTGGCATATTTTTTTCTTTTTATTTTAAGCTTAAAAGATTATCTATGTAATCAGACGTTTTTTATCACCTAATATTTCAAACTTTCTATCAGTTTATTATATAATGAAAATTAAATATTTGTCAATGCTTCCAAATCAGTTTTCAGTAAATTAGCGGGAATAAAGTTCCCTTCTTCTCCTACACCAATTCCAACAATTTCTCCTTTCAAATTTATAGCCGGACTTCCAAACAACACTCCCAAAACATCTGTTTCAAAAAGCGAGGTTACAACTACTCCGTCTTCTCCATCACTACTCTCTATTCCCGTCACTCTACCAGTTGAAACTTCATTCTTTTCTATTCCCTCTATTGAAATTATGCTCTGACCCAATTGAAGAGAATCTGAGTTTCCCAAAACAACTTCTGTAAAAATAAAATCTGCTAGATCTTTAATTTTAAAGAAAGAAAATTTTTCAGAATCAGAATCACGAAGTGGGTCAAGGTTTGCAATTTTACCATCAGGCATCATGACTTCAATTTGTGCATTATTTGGAATTTCGGCAATTTTTCCAGTCATAATCAGACCATCTTTATTTACGATAAGACCAATACCTAAAAATATTTTGCTTTCTTCTCCGTTAACAGGTGAGCGCCAGATTCTAACAATACTCGATTTATTTTTTGCAATCGAGTCGATCACTAAATCTTCCTCTTTAACAACAACCGTTACTTCCTTCGTAATGACGTCTGGTTTTGATTGTTGCGGAACAACTGTCTCAACTGTTCTCTCTACAACCCTATTTATGGTTTGAGTAATTGTTGGGGGTGCTTCGTTTAGAAGAGAATAAGTCATGATACTTGTCGCAACCGCTGCAACAAAACTAACCAAAAGCGCCAAAAGAATTATTTGATTTTTATTTAGATCTTCCATAACTTCTTATAACATTTTATCAAACAAAAAAAGAATCAACAAATTAATTTATAAGCTTTTCCCTAGCGATTTCAATCTTAAAAACAAATTGATAAATCGCTGTTAAAAATGTATAATCCCCAGATATTATTTTAATCCTTTTTATTCCTATATGAACCTAGACTCTTTTAATATAAACAATTTGACGCAAGATAGTACCCTTCTAACTCTCATCGCGATCGCTATTTTACTTATTGTTTTAATTATCTGGATCTGGAGATTAGAAAGAAAAATAAAAAAAGTACTAGGAGGAAGTAAGGTTATGAATATAGAATCTTCAATTACAGAAAGTCATCGACAATTGAAAGAATTGAAGGATTTTCAAATGGAGACTTTGGCACATATAAAAAATATGGAAGGAAGAATAAGAAGAAGTATCCAGACTACTGAAACCGTTAGGTTTAATCCTTTTAAAGGTACGGGAGCTGGTGGCAACCAAAGTTTTTCTTCAGCATTCTTAGACGAAAAAGGTGATGGTCTTGTTTTATCAGGACTTTTCTTGAGAGAAAGATTTTCTGTATATGCTAAGCCTTTGAAAAACTATCAAGCGGAATATGAACTAACTCACGAAGAGAAAGAGACGATCGAAAAAGCTAAAGTAAAAATCCAAAGTAATTAAATCACCCATGACGAAATTCTTGCCGGACTGCGCAAGTTGTTCGCTTTTAAATTATGGACAAAACAGAAACAAAAGAAAAAAGACCGCCCGTAGTTGTAGTGATGGGTCACATCGATCACGGCAAGTCTACCCTGCTTGATTATATAAGGTCTACAAAAGTAGTGGAAAAAGAAGCGGGTGGTATTACCCAGCACATGTCAGCTTACGAGGTAGAGGTTGATAATCCAGAGAAAAAAAATAAAGAAAAAATTACTTTTCTAGATACTCCCGGACATGAGTCTTTCCAAGCAATAAGAGCGCGAGGCGCAAAGGTCGCCGATATCGCCATCTTGGTTGTAGCAGCAGACGATGGTGTCAAACCTCAAACTTTAGAAGCTTTAAAGTGTATAAAAGAAGAAAAAATTCCATTTATCGTTGCCATAAATAAAATTGATAAGCCAGATGCTAATGTAGAAAAAACCAAAAACAATTTGGCGGAAAATGAAATTTATCTTGAAGGTCTTGGAGGAGACGTTCCGTTTGTTGAAATTTCCGCTAAGAAAGGACAGAACATTCCAGAACTTCTCGAGCTTATAATCTTGGTGGCCGAATTAGAAAACCTAGAAGGAAATTCAAACGACTTAGCAGAAGGTGTAATTTTAGAAAGCAATCTTGATCCGAAAAAAGGGATTGTGGCCACGTTGGTTATAACAAATGGAACCTTGAAAAAAGGAATGTTTGTCGTTTCTGAAAAATCTCTAGCGCCTTTGAGAATCATGGAAGATTTTTTGGGAGAAAAAATAGAAGAAGCAAGTTTTTCCAGTCCTATAAGAATCATAGGGTGGAATCAAATGCCTAAAGTTGGAGCGTTCTTCCAAACTTTCGAAAAGAAAAAGGAAGCCGAAAAATCGATAGCCAGTTACAAAGAACCTGAGGAAATTCAGGTGGTAAACCAATCCAACATAGGAGGAGAAGAAAAAGTAACAATACCAATTGTCTTAAAAGCTGACACAGCGGGTAGTCTTGAAGCACTAGAACATGAGTTGAAAAAATTAGACAATGAACGAATCAACTTCAAAGTTGTAAGTAGTGGAATAGGTACGATAACCGAAAATGACGTAAAAAGCAGTATAAGTACGGAAGACAAAGCAGTTATTTTAGGATTTAATGTAAAAAAAGATAATTCAGCCGAAATTTTGGCCAACAGAGAAGGAATCACAATCCAACAATTCGACATTATCTACAAAATGACAGAATGGCTAAAAACAGATTTAGCCAAACTCCTTCCTAAAATAGCAGTCGAAGAAATAACAGGAACTGCAAAAGTTTTGAAAATTTTTAGTCAACAAAAAAATTCACAAATAATTGGTGGTCGAGTTGAAGAAGGTGCGATGACAAATTCAGAATTTAGAATAAAACGGAGAGAAAATATTATCGGAGAAGGAAAGGTAAAAGAATTACAAAGTAAAAAAGAAAAAGTTGGAGAAGTAAAAGAAGGAATAGAATTTGGTGCCAATATTGAATCTAAGATTTCAATATCTGTCGGTGATATTTTGGAATTCTTTAAAATTAGCGAGCAATCAGTAAAGATATAACATGGCTTTTAGACAAGAACGCGCAAAAGAGATAATAAAAAAACTGGCGGCTGAGTTTTTGGAAAAAGAAGCTGGCCCTCAATCTCTTATTACTGTTTTAAGTGTTGAATTAACAGAAAGCGGTCGCAAGGCTGTAATTTTTTTAAGTGTTTTACCAGAAGAAAAAGGACCTGCAGTTTTTGAGTTTGTGTCTAGAAAAACAAGGGATTTTAAAGAATACGTAAAAAAACACAGTCGATTGCAAACAATTCCATTTTTTAAATTTCAAATCCAATTACCTAATGATTTAAAAGGATTGACTGAATAGGTATCAATACATAGAATTGACTTAAAGGCCACGTAGACAAGTGGTAAGTCGAGAGTCTGCAAAACTCTTATGCGCCGGTTCGATTCCGGCCGTGGCCTCAAAGATATATTTTTGTATTAATATGTCTTTAGAATGCCCGGGTGGCGGAACTGGTATACGCGCATGACTTAAAATCATGTCTCGAAAGGGATGCGGGTTCGATTCCCGCCCCGGGCACCAGAATAGAACTAGACGGTTTTTAGGAAATTAGAATATGGGGTGAGAAAAGTGATTGAAAATATTTAGATAATAGGTTTTAATTAGTCCTTGTTTCGATCGCTATATCCGCCTATAGCTCAGTTGGTAGAGCAACCGCCTCTTAAGCGGTGGGTCGTAGGTTCGAATCCTACTGGGCGGACATGAATGGCATGATTGTGTAATTGTAATTTAAATTACGCTGGGGTGGTGAAATTGGTAGACACGCTAGCCTTAGGAGCTAGTGCCGCAAGGCATGGAGGTTCAAGTCCTCTCCCCAGCACCAAAAATAAACGAGCTAAATGCGAAGCATTTTACGACTATTATTTTTTGCTGCGGGAAGGACTAAAAAGACGGAGTGCGCGAGACCGGCCAAAGGCCGTAGCGTAAGTCGTTATCCCAACAAGTGAGATCGTATCTCCCGATATTTAGAGGTGGTGACAATCTATTAAACCATTACGAAAAACTTGACTTTTTCCTCAAAATAGTATAGAAATCATATTAGAAATCTCGATATGTAGTCGGGATAGCTCTTCGAAAAAGCACAGATAGAAAGGAGGCCGCGATGAATCCGCTGGTCTTTATCCTTGTAATCGTGATTCTTGCGGCCACTGCAGTCACTCTTCTCCTGGTCTTAGTCCTCATTAACATGTTGGCAAACCGGAATATGTTTTTCACCAAAATCCCGGAAAGCCACATCGTAACTGTCATCAAAGGTGAAGACCTGCAAAGAATCATCCCCAATGTTGGCGGATATAGGATGTCAAACGAAGTTGACCTTAATGGTAGACATTGGCTGGTTCCTCGTAGTCCAGACGAGACAGATAAGACGGGCCAAAGTCTCCTTGAGAGGTATCTCGGCATCACTCATATCAGCTGGTTGTGGCCCGTAGTCCATATAAAACGGACTCACATCAGTATGAACAAGATTAGACCGAGAGTCGACGGAGGTCCAGAAGCATCTGTCCAAGACATGATTCAGGTGGGAGAGGGAGATATTGATGCCTTGCGATTCATGATCCCGCGTCCAGTTCTAGTCGCCAGAGTGGAGATGCCGGGAGACAATGCACAAGTCAGTTTTGTCATTTTGGCAACTGCCCAAACAGTCATTCCTGCCATACCAATCTTCCATTTCAATGGCAAATTCATGCCCCTTCTGGACGCAAGGTTGGTTGCTGGGATGATTGATTTCTTCTCGACCGAACAAGTACCAGTCAATGACGACGGAAAGTTTGATCCTAAGGGCAAAAAACGATCTCCGGTAACCTTTGCTCTCTTACTCAACATGTCGAAGCACAAGGACTCGCCCCTCCACAGACATCTACTTGGCCTGAACGCTAGTCCGGAATTCCGCGCCAAGCTCGAAGAGGCTGGAAAGACAGAGCTTGTCAAAGCCTTAGACCACTTGATCGGTATTCCATCTAGGACGATCCGAGGCAAGGCGAAAGAAGACACCTCCTTAGGTTTCCTTCCTCAGTATGGCTTCGTTCTGACAAGTGTGGAAGTGATTGAACTAGAGCCAGACGAAACTACTCGAGAACTCGCTGGCGCACTCCGTGCAGAGGAATTGGAGACAAAGCGGGCTAAGGCTGTTGTGGCTAAGGCCCAGGGCGCAGCCGACGCTGTCAGAATTGCCGCTAATGGTGACGCCGACGCTCTCAGGGCTATCGCTGCAGCCCAAGCCAGGCGTTACAGTGATCTGCTTGAGGCTCAAACTGCCCAGGGAATCGACCCTGAGACAGCAGCCCGAGTACTTGAGACTGAACAGAGGACCGGAAATATCCGAGACAGTAATGTGACGACATATGTCGAAGGAGGAAGCAACTCATCAGTAATGGTCCCAGCAAACCCACCGCCTACAAAGCCCTAATCTCTGTGCTTCTAAAACTCAAAGCCGACATTTACGAGTGTCGGCTTTTTCTATTTGACTTTATTTCTGATTTATGATACGGTTGTAGAGGAATAGCTCGTTGGCAATTTCATACACACAACATCGGCCAAGAAAGGAGCACGATGATGAACGTCGTCTGGTGGTCAATTGGTAGTCTCGTGGCCTTTATGGCCGCACTATCTTTTATCTGGTTGCCTTCATTTTTGAAAAAGAATGGAGGGTTGAAGGCAACACTGAGAAAGGTGTGGCCCTGGGTTAAGAAAGATCTCAAAGGCAACATCACCTTGAAGGTGGTTAAGTGGATGTGGAACAAGATCACAAGTCAATCCACTAAACTCCGAAATGGAGTCAAAGGACTCAAAATCAGGACAAAATCTTGCTTCAAAAGAGTGAGAGCGATACCGACAAAGTGGATCATTATTGGTATTGCTATTGTCATCGTCATCTGTTTGATTCTCCTGCTTTGTTTCGACATCATTTCCCTACCATCATTCTCAAGTTGGTCGTGGAGCGCACCTTCGTGGGTGTTGTGGACATTGGGAAGTCTGTTTAGTGTTCTAATTCCCATTGGTCTGATAATCACTATCCTACATTTCCTTGATCCAAACAAAAATCCCAAAGAGAAAATCGACACGGGACCAACAAAAACTAAGTGGGAACAATTTCTGGGTTACCTGAGACCTCAATTAGGTTGGGTGGGTACCCTCTTCTCTGTCCTCTTTGTCTTTGTGATCTTCAACGCTATCTTCTGGTACTTCTGGCCAGTGAATTTCTGGACGGCCGTGTACCAAAGACCTTTCTTGGTGACCCAGCTGATCGCATTGGCTTTGATGTCGTGGAGGGTGTCGGCATCGAAGAAATACAAGGGAATAGTCCCAATCGGGAAGACATCTGTCCTCATTGTCCTTGTCATATTCTTGGCCCTCATGTTTAGTTACGTGGGACCGGGAGAGATCTTCGAGCAGAAGGTGGCCAAGGCTTCGGAGAATACCGAAGCCAAGATTCCCCCACCGCCCCAAAAGTGGGTGCTATACTGCGACGACTACGAACCGATCGAGATAAGAAATCTCCAGATCGACGATTTCGCAGGGACCATCTCCTACGAGATCTGGTCAAAGTATGCGAGTCAGGGCAAGATTGGTGAAGCAAACGGAACCAGAAAGCCCGGATCTACAAGCTACTTTGGAACCTACAAGCGAAGATATCCCGAATCAAAGGGAGACATCTGGCTCTCACCGGTCCCCGGACACCCGTACCACTACATCGGTCAAGAGAGAGATGATGGTGAGGAGTGGAGTGATTTTGAAATTCGCCCGTGGTCATAGGACCGCAGTCCCCGCAAGGTGAACGCTTACAAAAAGCGTTACACCTTGCGGGGATTTTTTTACATATATTCAGAAGCCCGCCGGTGTACCGGCGGGCCAAAAAAATTCCTTGCTAAGTTTTTTACAAAACAAAATCGCCTCTTAAGAGGCGATTTTGTTTTGTAATTTTTAGTTAGAGTTAAGGCTGTATGATATCGGGAGTTTGGATTCCAAAAGTTCCGAGTATTATGTTTATAATTCCGAAAACCGAAAACATTATAAACATTCCAATAATCCCCCAAACCATATTCCTTTTCCCTCGAACTCTGCCTTCTTCACTGGAAGATTTTGAAAGAAATTCAAATATCCCCCAGAAAAAAGAGATGAGTGCAATTCCAAACAGAAGTATTATCAGTGGATTAACTATCACTTCGTTTACCTTATAGATAAACTGAGTTAAATTCGGATTTTCCATTTGAAATTATTACGACCCATTCCTTAAACTCCAGGAATTATAGGTGGTTCACTTATATCTCCTATACCGAATGCTTCAAGTAAGAAGTTTACGATTCCCCAGATACCTAGCATTACGGTAAATGCAATAGCACCCCAGATCATAATCTTCTTTCCATTTCCTCTCTTTTCTTCATCACCTGCTGAAAGGATGAATGTTGCCAATCCCCAAAGGAAGAATACAAGAGCTAAGGCGATGATAACAGTAGTTACTGTATTTAACAGAGTGTGGAAATCATCGGCTAAATCTATCAAGTTATCAAACCCTTGGGCAAAAATAACAGCTGGAGCTAGAAATACTAGAGCCAAAAGGGAGGACAGTAGAATAAATCTTTTATTCATTGTTTTATTTTTTAAATCGAAACGATAAATTATTAAACGACCTTTTCTTACTAAATAATAATACACAAAGCAATCTCAATCAATACAAAACTGTGAAAAAGTCTGTGCCTTAACCAAGCAGGCAAAACATCAAATTTCTATCCAAAGACGGTCTTTGGACAAATTAAGGTAAGTCTGTAGGAAATTCTGTAGGAAATTTTGGTAGATTAACTCCGGATTCTGTTATACCAAAAGCTGACAGAAAAAATTCAACAATTCCCCAAACCCCGACCATCACCGTTAAAGCAATTGCGCCCCAAAACATTTTTTTCTTTCCTTCTTCCCTTTTTTTATCATCTCCTGCATTTAGAATAAAAATCGCAACTCCCCACAAAAAGAAAATAAATGCTAAAGATACAATTATTAAGACTAATTTACTCGCCAAAGACGAGAAACTTACACCGAAATCCAAAAACCAACCCCAATCTTGAGTTTCTGCTTTTACCAAAGATGGCAAAAAAAGTGAGAACAAAATAATATCAAGTAAAATTAATCTGGTACTGAACATACAAATTAAAAAGGTGGCTGATCTATAAAAGAATCTCCAAATATTGCGTTCTGTAAAATTTTTATAATCCCCCAAACTCCAACCATAACGGTTAGAATTATAATTCCCCAAACCATAGATTGTTTTCCTATTGCTCTCTTCTTTTCATCACCGCTGTTGATAATAAATCCGGTAAGCCCCCAGAGAAAAAATAGTAAGGCCAAAGGAATTATCACGGTAATAATAGCCCAATTTATTAAAACATAAAGTACGCTCAAAAAATCCTGCAAGCTACTTATTTTCTCCTCAGCGAAAACAAGTGCAGGAACTAAATAGATTATTATTTGAAAAAGTATTGTTTTGTTTCTGACCATAAAATTAATTTGTTCCAGGTTGAATTTTAAGTTGAGGAAAAGCAAAACCATATCCAAAACTACCAACTAAAATTGAAAGAATCCCCCAAATTGAAACCATTACAAATAGAGCGATAATTCCCCAAATCATAAGCCTTTTTGCATCAGAAACAGGATCTTTACTCTTTTTACCATCACTATCAAGAGTAGGTCCGCCACCTACTGCTAAGATATATTTTGTAAGACCCCAGAGAAAGACGAGTAAAGTTAATCCTACGATAACTGGAATCGCAAGTCTTATTAGATCTAAAATTACTAGAACAAAGCCTTTTAAGTCTTGTGGCGACGATCCACCCCCACCTCCTCCACCAAATAATTCATTATCATTTTGAGTTCCAGCTCCCCATACAAAAACAGGAAAAAATATTGAAAAAACAAAAATGACGAAACTTAAAGATTTTTGTTTTATGTTTTTCAAAATCCTGCAAATTTTACCTATTTTTTTGTATTTCATATTTTTACCAAGAAAAGCCCGACGTGTTAACAATTAACAATCTGGCATATCGTGCCTTTAATTGCCAGAGAAATTGCTGTCGCACCAAGAAGAATCGCTACACCTATAATTGCACCTATGAAATTTGCTTTGGCAAGCTTGAGTTTATCTTCACTTCCCCTTGCTGTCACAAAAAGAAAACCTGAATAAACCAGAAAAAAAACTGCTATCACCGCGCCAATCGGTAAAACTATATTGTTTAAAATAAAATCCAGAAAACTAAAAATGGTCATATCTCCATCTTTGAAGGGAGGTTTTAATTTGGGTTCTTCTATTCCACCCTGATCCGCAAAAGACACGGCTGGAAATACAACACTTACTAAGACGAGTAGGTAATAAATTTTTTCTATAATTTTCTTCATTTTTTATTAATTAAATTATATCTTAACGTTCGAGCAAAATGTAATCTTCTTCGAGCAGACTCGAAGTGATAAGCCAAACTATAAGCCATGCGGTTAAAACTACGATAAAACCTATTGCTACCTTTCCGAAAATCGAATGTGCTTTATCTATTGCACTCTGACTTCCTCTAGCTGTAATGTAGAGAAATCCGGCCCAAGCGAAAGCAATTGAGGCGAGTGGAATTGAAATTGCAATTAGGAAAGTCATTATGTTTTGCGCGAGTTCCATGAGCTGAGGCCAGCCACAGCCCTCATCCGGACAATCGGGGACAAGAGTAATCTGTTGTGCAAAAACAAAAGTAGGAACCAAAAAAACAGTCAGAAACACGACTAAGAAAATTTTTACTAAGATTCCTTTTTTCATAATTTTTACAAGGCTTACTTTAATAACAACCTCAACTCATTGTCGGCCCTGTTAACCGCCTCTTCTACGCTGTCTCGTCCCCCACTTACAGATTCTATCATTTCTTTGAAAATTTGAACGGCTCTAACTTTTTCGGGAACTAACCAAGGCTTTGCTATCAGAGCTTCGTCATAAAAAACTTCCATAAATAATCTCTCTGGTCTCTCTGAAAGTAAATCACGTCTTGGTGGCGGCAAATTATTTACCTGACTGAAAGCTGCGACTGATTCTGCAGAAGAAAGTAACACGGCAGCTTTAAAAGCTTCGGCAAGCTTAAGGGTCTTTTTACTTATTGCGACTCCTTCTATTACCCCGTAATTTATTCTGCTGCCCACTTCTACCGCTTGTGGTAAATTGGCGACATCAAAATTTAGATTTGGGTTTTTCTCACGAATGTCAAAAAGTTCGGAAGCAAGCCCTAGATAAATTGCTAAATCCCCAGCCAAAAAATGATTTTTTGACCAAGGAAGTGATCGGTTCCAAGAATAGAATGTTTTTAATGGATTCGAAAATTCAGTATAGAAACTTAAAGCTCTTACAGCTGGCGATGTAGGTAATCCCATCTCTTGACCTAAAACGCTCGAGACGAAACCTCCGGAACGTGTAGTTATTGGATTTCCTGCTTGCATAATCAAGACGCTTAAAATTTCAAAGGCATTGTTGACGTTAGCAAATTCACCGAGAGCAAATGCGCTTCTTCTTAAATTTAGATCATTTCCTCGGTCTGTCAGACTTTCTCCTAAATCATAAAATTCATCCCAAAACTTTGGTGGTTCAACGATTCCATCGTTATTAAAAAGACCACGATTCCAATATAAGACTAACGGATCAACGGAAATTGGAAGAGCTAAAACGCTTTCCCCTTCTAAGAAAATTTCGGCACCCTCAATAAAAGAATTTTTAAAAGTTTTTTCACTATAACTTTTGAAAGGAATTGGAAGAGCTTTATCTTTGAGTTCTAATAATGAATCGCTTCTAATTAGAAACAAGTCAGGTCCGACGTCAGATGCCAAGGCTTCCAAAAATTCAATTTCAAAACTGTTGGGATTTTTTTCTTCGTATGTAAATTTTATTTCTTCATTTTGGATCAGTCCAGATTCTTTTATCGCTTGATTGAATTTTACTTCAGCCATTGTCCCCCAAACCAAAACCTCAACCTGTTTAGAACTTCGAGAAGTTTTTCCAAGTGCAAAAATTAAAACGCCCAGAATAATAAAACCAACAAAAACTGCGAGTAGAACTATTTGAAACTTTGTTAAATTTTTCATGAGTTGTTAAAAAATAAAATGTAAAGAATAAAGAATAAAAATTATCCGATAGGTTTCTTCCGGCTTTTTATCATGGTGTGTAGTAATTTCATAACCTCCTCCAGCAAATTATCAACACGCTTATAGCTTTCATCCGAAACATACTCCAACATTTTAGAAATCTTTAATTGTGTTTCTAATTCTCCGCCGGATCCAAAAGCAAAACGTAAAAAATGGTTAAATTCAGACGCAGTGCCCCGTCGATATCCTTCAGCGATATTAGATGGAATGGAAACCACACACCTTTGCATTTGAGAACTCAGACCAAAAATCTTACTTTTTGGAAAATCTTTGGTAATTAAGTAAATTTCTTTGACCAAAAACATTCCTTTCTGCCAAGCAACTGTATTTTCATAACTGTTTTTTCTGGTCTTCATATCTTATTCTTTATATTCTTTATTTTCTATTCTCTATCTTCTAAAAATCAGACCGTAATGATGTGCACCTGAATCACTAACTTCTCTATCCAAATCAAAACCACTATTCAAAAAAAGATTTTTGCATATATCTTTTGAAACAATAGCTTTATTTTCCGGACCAAGTCCTCCAAAAGAATCTCGCCAATCAATAACGGCAACACGACCTTTCCCTGGTTTTAAAACTCGTTTTACTTCATTAACAAAAGATTCTTTAGCTTCAACTTGAAATAAAATATTTGAAGCTATAACAAAATCCAAAGAATTGTCGGAAAGTCTTGAACCTCCAACTTTTTCTAAGTCGCCCCAAATAACTTCCACATTATGCAGATTTTTTTTATCAGCCTCATTACTTATCGTTGATAAAACATCTTTTTGAATATCTACAGCGTAAATTTTACCGTTTTCTCCAACCATTGGAGAACAAGTAAAAACATAGAACCCGGATCCGGCGCCGAAATCAGCAACGTACATACCGGGCATTAATTGAAAACTTTCCGCGTTTTTTTGCGGGTTGGTAAACATCTTATCCTTTATTATAAAGCAATTACCGATTTTTTACGGTTTTTTTATCAACATGAGTAAAAAGTAAAGTATAAAGAATAAATAGTAAGAGTACCCAATCAAACCTTATATTTTTTATTTTTTATTTTTTAAAAACAAATCATTGAGGCGATCTTGTCTTTCTCTCGGAGCTTCATAATCCTAACGCCTTGAGTCTGTCTTCCTAGGGTAGGAATTTCATTTATATCAATTCTTATAACTTGGCCCTTTTGAGAAACTGCAACTACTTCGTCTTCCTCTTCGGTAATAATCCAAGCGGACATAATATTTCCCGTTTTTGAGGTAACTTTTGCAGTCTTTATACCCGAACCGCCGCGTTTTTGTACTTTGTATTCTTTGAGTTCGGTTCTCTTTCCAAAACCATTTTCACTAATCACGAGTAAGGTGTGATTTTTAGATTCGGTGTTAATAATTTGCGCAGCAGCTACGACATAATCGTTTTTAGACAACTTCATAGCTCTTACGCCGCCGGCACTTCGCCCCATCTCTCGTATATCATTATCTTTAAACCTAATTGATTGACCTAAAGCTGTAACAATAACGGCATCTTCTCCTTTCGAGCAAAAAGAGGCAGAAATGAGCTCGTCACTTCCAGTAAGTCTTATAGCGATAATTCCACTTCTTCTAACATCGTGGAAACTTTCTGCAGAAACTCTTTTAGCAACACCTTCCTTTGTAACCATCAAAAGTGACCCTAATTTACTTTTTTGCTCTTTAGACATCGGAACAATTGAGGTTATTTTTTCTTCATTTTCCAGAGGTAAAAAGTTCATGATCGATTTCCCTTTTGTTGAACGCTTTCCTTCTGGCACATCATACATTTTTGTTTGATAAACCTTTCCTTTGTCGGTAAAGAATAAAAGATCATCGTGAGTAGAAGCCGTCAAAAACTTTGTAACAAAATCCTCTTCTTTTGTATTTAAATCAACAACACCAACTCCCCCTCTCTTTTGTTTCTTAAATTCAGAAGGATTGGAACGCTTGATGTATCCTCCAAAAGTCAAAGTCAAAACATTTTCTTCTTCGGGAACCAAGTCTTCAACAGAAAGATTTTTTACTCCGCCTCTTATAATTTTTGTCCTTCTTTCATCACCGTATTTTCTCTTTATCTCGGCGAATTCTTCTTTTATTATGTTTAAAATTTCTTTAGGCTCAGCAAGGACGGCTTTGAGCTTTTTGATCAAATCCTGAACGCTCCTCAAATCTTCTTCGATTTTTTTCCTTTCAAGTCCTGCGAGTTTTTGAAGTCTCATTTCCAAAATTGCTGTTGCTTGAATATCAGAGAATTTAAATTCCTGTTTTAGTTTTAAGTGAGCCGCTGGAGCATCTTTTGACGCTTTAATTAATTTAATGATTTTGTCGATATGATCAAGAGCTTTTTTAAGACCGAGTAAAATATGTTCTCTCTCTTGTGCTTTTCTAAGATCATATTCGGTTCTTCGGCGTATAACCACAACTCTGTGACCTAAAAACTCTTGAAGCAAGCCCTTAAGTGAAATAGTTTGTGGAACTCCGTTAACCAAAGCCACGGTGTTGTAGTGAAAAGTTTCCTCAAGCTGGGTGTGTTTGTAAAGATAATTTAAAATTTTCTGCGGATGGGCCGTGCCTTTTAAATCGATAACAACTCTCATATCTTTTGCAGATTCATCTCGAAGACCTTTGATGCCTTCAATTTTCTTTTCTCTAACCAAATCAGCAATTTTCATTATCAAGTCGGCTTTGTTCACTCGATAAGGAATCGAGGAAATTATAATTTGTGGTTGTCCGGCCTTATTTTCAACTATTTCTGCTTCTCCTCGAACAACAACACCACCACGACCAGTCGCATAAGCATGACTTATATCTTTCTCGTTAAATGCCACACCTCCAGTCGGAAAATCGGGACCTTTTACAAATTTTAGGAGATCTTCTGTAGTTGCATCTTTATTATCAACAAGGTAAATCGCCGCATCCATTACTTCATTTAGATTATGAGGAGGAATATTTGTTGCCATTCCAACAGCGATTCCTAAAGTTCCATTTAGTAGCAAACTTGGTACAGAAGAAGGCAAAACGATCGGCTCTTTTCTTGTACCTTCGTAATTTGGTCGCCAATCAACAGTTTCTTTTTCAATGTCTTTCAGCATTTCTGAAGAAATCCTAGCCATTTTTGCTTCAGTGTATCGATCAGCCGCAGGAGGATCGCCGTCAATTGATCCGAAATTTCCTTGACCAATCACTAATGGATAACGCATGGAAAAATCTTGCGCCAAATTTACCAATGCACCGTAAGCGGCCGCGGTTCCGTGCGGATGATAATTACCAGTAACGTCTCCAATAATTTTCGCAGATTTTCTGGTCTTAGCACCAGCAGAAAGACCGAGTTCGTGAAGAGTATAAAGAATTCTTCTCTGCACCGGTTTGAGTCCGTCTCGAGCATCAGGAAGAGCGCGAGCGGTGATAACCGACATCGCATAATCAAGATACGATTCTTTCATCTCAGTAATTATGTCCCTGGAAACAACCGAGTCTCGTTTTACTTCTTGTTCAATTTCTTCTACTTTTTTATTATTTTTGTCTTTATCAGCCATAGTATTTTAATATTCTATATCTTCTTGTCGGCTAGTGGAAGCAGTATTGTTTTTCATATTCTTTAAATTTTCATTTTCAAAATCCACTACTTCTTTAAAAAGATCAGATTCAAATTGCGATTCAAACTTATTTTTTACTAAACCAAATTGCTCAATTCCTGATTCCATCATTTTATCTAAACTACTTTTAAAAGATGAAAGAGGAGACGCCGTGTGATTTTCTTTTTCAGTAACTGTATTTTCTATCATAAAACGATCGTTCCAAATCATAAACCAAGAACCGAGGGCTAGCATAGAAATTAACAAAGAAATTGTGAACGCAATTCTCTGCCTCTTGGTTTTATCTTTTTTTCTAAGGTTGTCCAGAAAATCTTCTTTCATATCTTTTCCCGATTAAACCAGTTTTTAATTTTGCGCTAAAACAACAATTTCACCTTCTTTCCCAATCAAATCTTTCTTACGAAGTGTGAGCTTTTCTACCGGTTTTAAATTCTCTACTCCACCCTCTTTCAAAAAAGTTTTTAGAGAATTTTTGTCGCCTTCATAACCATAATGAATCGGAATAATAATTTTTGGTTCTAAACTAACAGCCAGTTTATAAGCTTCATCTGCTTCTAAAACTCCGTCACCGCCTATCGGTACAAAAAGAATATCAACTTCATTTTCCATTGCGGAAATACTTTCTTTTATATTAGCCGAACTAATTGCACCTAAAAAGCAAATGTTGGTTTCCTCTAAAACAACATTGTAAAAAGTATTTATTCTCTCCTTTCCTTTGTAACCAGATTTTCCTGAAAATCCTTGTATAAAAATACCTTTATACTCATATTCACCTGGTCTTAAAATTACAAAAGGTTCCTTTTCACCCCTAGTAACAGCTTGAATACCATTAAAATCTTCGTCATTTAGTGTGGTCACCGCGATGTCGGCACCAAAAGACACAGATTTGTGTTTAGAATCCTTAGAAATAGGATTAAAAGCCAAAACCATATCACCAAAGCTAATTTTTACGAATTCTAAACCGTGAAAAGTGATAACCATAAAAAAATAATTACGCCCTAATAAACGGGCTTTTGTATATCAATTTTAGCATAAAATTCGTTCTGTTTCCAGCCATTTAAAAAGCAAGATACCGGAAAAATCTTGACAAAATAGGTATTTTTTTATTGAATAAAAGAGGAAATAAGAAGTCTTAGCCTAGTTGGCTTTGGCTTCACAAAAGCACATCACAACACGAGGAGGATTAAAATGAAGAGTCTTTCGCCCGATAAGATGAGAACTTTGATATGGACGATTTTGTCCGTTTCGGTCATCGCCTCTTTCTGGCACTTCTGGTACATCGCTTATGGAGAGATTCCGGCTTTGACGGAGCTCTTGTGGCGAAAAGGAGGAGAACTCCATGATGGCACAGTGAAGCCTGATATCATCTGGACACTGCCATTTGCCGTGTCTAGATCATGGGACATCGTCGGAGTATCTCTTTTCAGTCTGATTCTTTTCTGGCTTCTACGTTGGAGCCGAGAAAAGAAGGGGGCGGAAAACATAATCGAAGGACTGGCCGTTGGAATGGTCTTTGGACTGTTGGGACTACTCTTTGGGTGGACTGTAGGAATGATCGGTTGGTTGACCATTGGGCTGTTCGTTTTGCTGTTCGTCATTGTTATTGGACTGTTCGTTAAGGAGCCTGCCAATGGGATTGGATTAGGCCTGACATACAGTTTTGCTTTAGGTCTCTTCTGGCTCGGCCTTCTGCCGGGATTCGTACTCTTCCTAGCAATCTCAAGTCCTCTCTTCATCATTATCGCTCTTCGCAACGCTTTCTTCTCGGTTTCGAACCAGAAGGACGCTCCTTGCGTAGCAGACTGAACCAACCCCCGTGACGAACACGCTCAAAAGAGCTGTTCGTCACGGGGGTTTTCTTTATATGTTAAACACCTGGTGTTTAACATCTCTTTACCTGCAGGAACTCCCCCTTACCATTAATATTCGGAAGTTGGACTTCCGAATGATTCCAACTGGACAGAAATGAAAATATACATATAATGTATTGACTTGTTGTTTTTGGCGTTTTAAAACGCTGAAGAGGAGCCCGGAAAGGGCTCTGCCCTTTCCGGGCCTCAAGAGAGAGATTTTGTTTTTATCTTTGCGGACAAAACTCTCATTATTACTAAAAGCAGAGTGTTTTTTGTTGCCTCGAAATCAAAAATTTGATAGGTAAGGCAACTAAACTATTTTATTAAAATGACAGAAAAAAATACTGATTCGATCAAGAAAAAAGAGGCTAAAGAAGAGAAGGCAGAAATTGTTGTAGAAGAAGAAACAAAGTCAGAAAATTCTGAAGAGGAGTCGGATAAAGAAAAAAAAGATGCAACAATAATGGGTAAGCTTTTAAGCGAAATCCCAAACCCTCCAGGTGTTGGAGATCTTATCGAAGGAAGAGTAATCGACATCGATAAAAGCGCTGTTTATGTCGATTTGGGATTATTCGGAACTGGAATTATCTACGGAAAAGAATTCCTAAACGCTAAGGACATAATAAAAAATATTAATCCCGGTGATAGTATCAGCGGTAAAATCGTTGATTTAGAAGAAAAGGATGGTTATTACGAAATTTCTCTTAAAGAAGCACGACAAGCAAAAGTCTGGGCCGAAGCGGAAGAGGCAATAAAAGGAAAGGCAGTTTTCGAGCTTGCAGTCCAAGAAGCAAACAAGGGAGGCTTGATGCTCTCTTGGCAAGGAATCACTGGATTTTTGCCAGCATCACAACTTAATACCGAACATTATCCTCGCGTCTCTGATGGTGATAAGGACAAAATATTAGATGAACTACGAAAACTTGTTGGAGAAAAACTTTCAGTTTCTATAATTGGAGTTTCCCCAAAAGAAAACAAATTAATTTTCTCTGAAAAGAATCCTGAATTAAAAAACAAGATTAAAATTATAGAAAGATACGTCGTTGGTGATGAGTTAGAAGGTGAAGTCACTGGCGTCGTTGAATTTGGAGTCTTCGTAAAGATCGAAGAAGGTTTGGAAGGTTTGGTCCACATTTCCGAAATGGATTGGGGTTTGGTAGAAAATCCAAAAACCATGTTTAAGGTTGGAGAGAAAGTGAAAGTAAAAATTATTGAAATCAAAGACGAAAAGATTTCTCTATCAATCAAGGCCTTAAAAAAGAATCCTTGGACTGACGCAGAAAAGAAATACAAAAAGGGAGCAAAGGTAGCTGGAGTTGTAATTAAATTCAACAAGCACGGAGCCTTGGTTTCAATCGAAGAAGGAGTTGCTGGATTGGTACATATTTCTGAATTCGGCGATGAAGCAAAGATGAAAGAAAAACTTGGTCTCGGAAATAGTTATAGTTTCAAAATAACTTTATTCGAACCAAAAGAACAAAAAATGACTTTGACTTATATCGATCCGAACAAGAAAGAAGAGGAGGAAGAAACAGAAAAAGTTAAGGTCTAATTAAAACAAAAAAACCCGCAGAGCCAAAGGTCTGCGGGTTTTTTTGTTTTAATGTTTAATCTTTATATTGAATTTTAAAAAATCCCCTAAAGCCTTCCGCCTCCGCCGGTGGGCGGATGGCGGAGGCTAGACCATAGACCCTATTTAGAATTCCACTCCCCCATCGCTTTCTCCAATCCAAGAGATACAATTGCCTCCAATGCCGGGCTTGTTTTTTTTGAAAGTTTTTTTAGAATTTCTAATTCTGGGTTTTTAAATTTTCCTAAAATAAAATCCGTAACCTTCTTTTCGCCTTGCGGTTTTCTAGCGCGACCATTTTTATCTTCAGCAGAAATTCCAACCCTCAATCGAACAAATTCTTTTGTCTTTAAACTTCTCGCTACCGATTCAAGACCTTTGTGTCCGCCAGATCCGCGATTGAAAGAAATTTTAAACTTACCCAACGGTAAATCAAGATCGTCATAAACGACAATTATGTTTTCTGGTTTGATTTTATTTTTAGTAGATAAGAAAGATACTGATTTTCCGGACTTATTCATAAAAGTTTCCGGTAAAATCAAATCTACTTTTTCTTTTCCTATTTTTCCACTTGTGCAAAGTGCTTGTGCGTATTTATTTTCTTGCCAATCTGGGAAATCAACAGACTTGCGAAAATTTTCAAGCAAAATTCTACCAACACTATGTCGTGTGTTTTCGTATTCTTCGCCCGGGTTACCTAAACCAACAATTAAAAAATTCATATTCACTTAAATAATATCACAAGCTTATAATTAAGCTTTGAGATAATCAAACTCGAACTAAAGCTTCTCAAAAATTGATGAGATGCGCGAAGCACAAGGAAAATGTTGCGAGCTGTATTTAAAATACAGTGAGAAATATTTTCTGAAGCACAACAAAGCAGATCGCAATTTTTGAGAAGCTTTTTGAGCTTGCGTCAAGCGATATGTTTGTAATACAATAGTGCCAATGTCAGAGGAAACTTTAAACGTAGAAAAGAAAAGTAACTTGTTTAAAGAATTAATAAAGTTTGCTCTAATCGCTTTTCTAGTTGTTGTACCGTTTCGTTATTTTGTGGCTCAACCTTTTATTGTCAACGGAGCTTCAATGGATCCAACCTTTCACACAGGAGAGTATTTGATAGTTGACCAGTTAAGTTATGAGACTTTTGAAGAACCTCAGAGAGGTTCTGTTGTCATATTCAAATATCCGGAAGACCACTCTAAGTTTTTTATAAAAAGAATAATAGGTTTACCTGGAGAAACCGTAGAAATAAGAGGTTCCGAAGTTACAATTTTTAATTGGCAGAATCCAGAAGGTTTTGCATTAGACGAAACCTATATTACTCATAAAAAAAATGACTCGCTCAAAGTAAAACTTGGAGATGAAGAATATTTTGTTTTAGGAGACAATAGATTGCAAAGTTCTGACTCAAGAATTTGGGGGCCAGTCGAAAGAAGCGAAATAGTAGGACGGCCACTCATAAGACTTTTCCCATTAAACCAACTGCAATTGCTACCCGGTGATAAAAATTACTCCAGATAACAATCTTAAAAAATGCAGACTCAAACCAAGATCGCTATCAGTCCTAAGTTTAGAAAAATAGAGCGTAATAATTTAATATTGGACGAAATCGACAAAGCTCTTGAGGTCTCGATGTATTACGGTTTTACACCAATAAAAAGACCCATCGTTAGCAGGTCTGATCTTGAATCAACTAAATCTTTTGAAAATCAAATTTGCAATAAAAAAATTGATGATGATTTAGAAAGATGCCATCGTCTCGATAATAAAGTTGGGATTCTTAGGAGTTATGTTGAAGGAAACTTTAAGTCTCTTCCTCACCCTCTCATGTTAAGTTTCCGAGATAAACAAAGATCAACTGACGCGAATACTCTCCTCAACCTCTCAATTATTGGCACTCAAAGCAGTATTGCGGAAGCTGTTGCAATAAAAACAAGCCTAGCCATCCTTTCAGAACAAAATTACAAAGATTTATCAGTTGAAGTAAATAGCATAGGTGATAGAGATTCATTCTCTAAGTTTGAAAAAGAGATAATGTGCCATGTTAAGAAAAGTTTTGATTCAATCCCAAAACATTTATCCGGACCGGTAAAGAAAAACTTCAAACAAGTCCTCGAAGAATACTCAAAAGAAGAGACTTCAAATGAACTTTGGGCTAGCGCTCCCAAACCCACCAGCTATCTTAATTCAAATAGTATTAAACATTTCCAAGAAGTCTTACAATTTTTGGAAAATCTTGAAATACCATACAACTTAAACCACTTTCTAATACCTGATAAAGATTTTTGTCACCACACCGTTTTTCAAATAAGAAATAGCGGGGTTTTGGTAGCCCTTGGAGTAAGACATCAAAATGTCGTAAAAAAACTATCTTTGAGAAAAGAGATTCCGTTTTTGACTGTCGCTTTACGAGATGGTTTATGCTTAAGTAGAAAGATAAAAATACAAAAAATAAAACCTAAATTTTTCTTGGTTCAATTTGGCAATAAAGCAAAAATTAAGAGTCTGATTGTCATTGAACAACTCAGAAAAGTTGGAATTCCTATTTATCACTTGCTTACAAAAGACAAGCTCGTCGGTCAACTTTCAATGGCCGAAAGTCTAAATTTTTCTTATTTGATTTTGATTGGAGAGAAAGAGGCCGTAGAAAACTCTGTGGTAGTAAGGAATATAGACACTAGAGTCCAAGAAACGGTTCCAATTCCTGATCTCACTAAATACTTAAGTAAAATCAAGCTAAAAGACTAGAATCTGGCTTAGAAAAAAAGTAAGATGGGGATCTATTTTGCTCGTTTTGACTGTCGACACTTTATCAAGGACTTTCCTCGCTAGTGAGAAAAGTCCTTGATGATATTGAGGGCTACAAGCTTGATCTAGAGTTTGGCATGTGTTAGTATTGTCCACCATGACAACGAACGTAGAAGTAGAAAAAAATAGCGGAGAAAATAATGTTTCTCTGATAAGACGCTTTACCAGAAAAGTCCAATCTGCTGGTGTTTTAAGCAAAGCCCGATCAAACAGGTACAGTACAAGAGTAATGTCAGATTACACAAAGAAAAAAAAGGCTCTAAAATCAATATCAAGAAGGAAACAAATACACAGGTTAATAAAACTTGGAAAACTCCCAGACAAAAGAAATCGATAATGTTTGACGTAACTAACAAAACAAAAAGTAAGCCGCCTATAAGCGGTTTGCTTTTTGAACAAATAAAGAAAGAAGTACTCGGCGAAAATTATTCACTCAGTTTGGTTTTTTGTAGCAACAGCCTTTCTCAAAAATTAAATTTGCAGTACCGAGGCAAAAATAAACCTACAAATATCCTGAGTTTTCCTTTAGAGGAAAAAAACGGCGAGATTTTTCTAAATCTTTCTATAATAAAAAAACAAGCTAAGACTAAAGGGGTTAAAGATGCTGATTATTTAATTTATCTTTTTATCCATGGATTACTTCACCTCGGTGGTTTCGAACACGGACGCACTATGACCAACAAAGAAAAATTTTGGTTAAAAAAATTTGACCTACCAGAAGAAGTTCTTTAAAAAAATCTAAATTTACCCCCAATTAAAGCGCTTTAAATAATTTGCTGTTTTTTCTTGTGCTATAATTTTTATAATGGCGAAAAATTTCACCGCAGCTATTGATATTGGAACCCAATCTATAAGAATGGGTTTGGCAGAGGATTTAATCCAAGCTGAAATTTTGTTGCCTAAAATGGCCGTACGCACTAAAACCGCTTCAGAGGGGATGAGACAAGGATGCGTTGTTGAAAAAAACGAAATAATAAATTCCATAAAAAAAGCCAAGCTTGAGGCTGAGAAAAAAATAAACTCCAGAATCAAAAATGCTTTAATTTCTATTGGAGGAACGGGGGTCTCTGGAATAAACGGTTCGGGAGAAATTGTAGTTTCAAAAGCAGATTTAGAAATTACTGATTTGGATTTAGAAAAAATTACTTCAATTTGTGAAGAAAATATACCTTCTCAATCAATCTTAAATCGAAAAATTATTCACACAATACCTTTAGGTTATAAATTAGACGGCAAAGTAGTTGTTGGAAGCCCGTTGGGCATGAGGGGCACTAAATTGGAAATGAGATGTCTTTTTGTTACTGTCCTAGAAAAACACTTAGATGATTTAGTAGGAGCTGTCGAAGAAGCCGGGATAGAAGTAATAGAAATAGTCGCCTCCCCTATCGCCTCAAGTTTAGTTTTACTCTCAAAACAACAAAAAAAAGCGGGATGCTTACTAGCTGACATCGGATCAGAAACCGTATCTCTCACTGTCTATGAAAACAATATTCCGGTTTCCATAGAAGTCTTACCGACTGGATCAAACCATATCACCAATGATATAGCTTTGGGGCTAAAAATTTCTTTGGAAGAGGCGGAACATATTAAAAGAGGTGGACTCACAACTACAAATTATCCTCGGAAAAAGTTAGAAGAAATTGTTGAAGCCAGACTTTCTGACATTTTTGATATGATCGAAAATCATTTAAAGAAAATAAACCGTAGTGGTCTTTTGCCAGCGGGTATAATTTTTTCAGGAAGCGGAAGTAATATTCATAATATTGAAGAGCTCGCAAAAGAGCATTTGAAACTGCCCGCAAAAATTGGATCAATTCCTCCAACAAGTTCGAAAAATAACCCGACTGATCCAGAGTGGTCTGTTGTCGATGGATTGTGTCTTTTAGGCCTTAATACAATAGAAAACGAGAGGCCAATAGGAGACATGATAAGAAAAACCAAATATAAAACAAAAAAGTTCTTTAAGCAATTTTTGCCTTAAAATCCGTTTTTTTGCTTTTATCTAGCTTTTTGGTATATTATGGGGTACTAACCTGCTAATAATACGGATACTACAAATTTCTATAAAATTTAAAAATTTGTGGCCATTCGATAATTAGTATAATTCGTAGATTAGTATATAAAAATATGCCACAAGTAAAACCAGAGGTAGAAGCATTTGCAAGAATTAAGGTACTAGGAGTCGGTGGTTCTGGAAAAAATGCCATAAATCACATGATTAACTCAAAAGTAAAAGGAGTTGAATTTATCGGCATAAATACTGACGCTCAAGATTTACACAACACTCTATCAAAAAGAAAAATTCATATCGGAAAAAATTTAACCCGAGGTCTCGGAACTGGAATGAATCCGGACTTAGGAAGAAAGGCGGTTGAAGAAACCCAAGAAGAAATTCAAGAAGCAATAAAAGGAGCGGACATGGTTTTCATTGCTGGTGGAATGGGAGGTGGAACTTGCACAGGTGCGGCGCCAAGAATTGCACAAATTTCTAGAGAACTTGGAGCGTTGACTGTCGGTGTGGTTACAAAACCTTTCTTTTTTGAAGGTCAACAAAGAATGCGACTTGCCGAACAAGGATTAAATGAATTAAGAAGTGCTGTTGATGCAATAATAATAATTCCAAACGATCGGCTTTTGACTGCTATAGAAAAAGATACAACAGCAAAGAATGCTTTCGCTATGTGTGACAACATCCTCAAGCAAGCAGTAGAGGGTATTTCTGACCTCATAACTACTCCTGGAGTGATAAACACCGACTTTGCTGATATTAAAGCTATTATGGAAAATGCCGGTCCAGCTCTCATGGGAATTGGTTATGGAAGCGGTGAAAAAAGAGCCGAAGAAGCTGCTCATATGGCTATAAATTCTCCCCTACTAGAACTTTCAGTTAACGGGGCAAAAGGAGTTTTGTTCTCAATTGCAGGAGGAGACGATCTAACCATGTTTGAAATTCAAGAAGCGGCTAAGGTTATAACAGAATCTGTTGATCCTGACGCAAGAATTATTTTTGGAACGGTCCGCGATGAAAAATTAAAGAAAAACGAAATTCGAATAACTGTTATTGCTTCTGGATTTCCAGAAAATTCTTTGAAGAAAACTCTATTCCAATCATCACCAGAAAAGAATAACGAAAAAGGTAAGATATTCAATTCCCTACCTGATATGTCTATTACACCGACACCTAAGAAAATTGAAGTGGAGGAGAAAAAAACTATCGAAGAAGATGATGATTGGGGTGCGGTTCCTGCATTTTTAAGAAGGAACAAGAAGTAATTAATTAGCTGTTAGCTGCTAGCTGTCAGCTTCTAGCTTAAATTTTTAACCTAACAGCTAAAACCTAAAAGCTAGAAGCTTATGTATGATTTAGCAATAATTGGTGGCGGACCGGCTGCAGTTTCTGCTGGAGTTTATGCCGCTCGAAAAAAACTAAAAACCGTTTTAATAACAAAAGACTTTGAAAGCCAAAGTGTAGTTTCTTCTGATGTCCAAAATTGGATTGGTACTATTTCTCTTTCTGGAATGGAATTATCAGAAAATTTAAGAAAGCATTTGGAGGCTTATGCCAAAGATTCGGTTACAATAAAGGCTGGAGAAACAGCTCTTGGAATCCAAAAAAACGGAGATTCTTTTAAAATAAAAACATCTAAAGAAGAGTATGAATCTAAGACTATTTTAATTGCCTCAGGAAGCCAGAGAAGAAAATTGACAGTTCTTGGTGCAGAAGAATTTGAAAACAAAGGAATAACGTACTGCGCCTCTTGCGACGGTCCTCTTTTTTCGGATAGAGATGTTGTCGTTATTGGCGGCGGAAATGCTGCTTTTGAAACCGCCGCTCAACTCCTCGCTTACACAAAAAGTGTCACTCTTTTAAATAGAAGCGATAAATTTAGAGCTGATGCGGTTACAGTAGAAAAAGTTTTGAAAAATCCAAAAATGAAAGCGGTAAAAAATATTGAATTTGTAGAAATTAAAGGTGATAAATTTGTAAAATCAATTGTCTATAAAGATTTATCAAGCAATGAAATCGTTGAATTACCAACGGATGGAATTTTCGTAGAAATCGGCCTAGTTCCAAACACTGATTATGTTTCTGATTTTATTAAACTCGATGAAATAAAAAGAATCCCTATAGATCCTCGAACTCAAAAAACTGAAATCCCCGGCGTCTGGGCTGCTGGTGATTGTACTGACGTTAAATATCATCAAAACAATATTGCAGCTGGTGACGGTGTAAGAGCTCTTGAGGATATTTATATTCACCTGCACGCTCGATAAATTTCTCTAATTTACAAATCCAAAGGTAGTCTTTGGATCCAAAGACTACCTTTGGATAGACCTAAAATAAGTTGACAAAACTGACATTTTCTGATAGTCTTTAAATAGACGTTTTCGAACATTCAACCAAGCTGTAGAATACAGCTGCATAGGAGAAATCTGATGAGACAACAGGTGCGTGAGGCTCTCGAGGCAAGGCGATCGACCTACACGACTTGCTACGGCGGGAAGGTTCAATACAAAAATGGCATTCCGATCTTCAAGAGTCTTCCGAATACCTCTGGCTTCAAGGTCGGAGATCGTGTTCCCGAAGGATGGTCTGTCATTCCGACAAATGCATGGGCCCACAAAAAAGAGGCTGAGGCGCGACAGTAACGAAGGCCCAAGACTCTCGGGTGATTCTCTGTGCGGACACACACAGCAAAAGAGCGGACCTCACGGCCCGCTCTTCTTTTTTGTCTTTTTCTGCCCCATCGTGACATTTGTCGCGATGGGGCCTTTTCTTTACCTAGATAAACTAGTTCCGATAACTTCAACTTCATTTAGAGAATTAGTAGATATAAAGTAAAGAATTAATATCAAAATTATAAGCCCAACCGCATATATAATATGGGAATAATGATGTTTTCTTGTTTCAACAATAATTGCCAACATTGCAAGAAATATCACAACCACAATAAGAGCGACGTATACGATCGTTAGCAACAAAGTCGGACTAACTGAAAGTCTTTCAAAAAGAGTTGAATAAGCGGGAGCATAGTTTGGATTCAAACCAAGATTTTCATTTTGGGTACTTGATTTATCTAAAGTTACGTCTTCACCTAAAACTTCAGAACCAGGATTTTCTAAAACTTGAGCAATAATTGTTTTTTTATCTTCTTCATCTTCAATTACAATCTCCTCAATTCCCACATCTTCACCCTCTTCTACAAATGCTTCAGATGGAATTTGATTTGAAGCCAAAACTTTTCGAGGTTTTCCGAACATCTGCACAACAAAAATTGTTTGCTTCCCTTCAAAAGAACCCTGGGAAATCGCAATACCGATTTCAGTAAAATTTTCATTTACGATATTTGCTCTGTGGGACGGTGAATTCATCCAAGCCTCTACAACTTCTGGAGAATCGGAGAAGTGAATTGCTAAATTCTCGCCCGCGTAAGAAAAATCGTAACCGGCTTCACCAAACCAATACCAAGGAGTTTTACCATCAGGACTGTTGTGAGCAAAATATCCGTTTGCTGCCATATCATCGGCTTTTCTTTGAGCAGCATCTTCTAACACTGGATTGGTAACGAGTTGGTTTAAGGCAAGATCTGTTCTACTTCGGTTTGTTAGATCAATCAAGACACGAGGTATAACTTCTGCTAGAAAATCACTTTTAAAAACTATAATTCTTTGAGAAATAGAACCAAAAAATGATAGTACTATAAGAAAAGAGACTAGGCCAATACTAATCCTTACCCAAGCTTTATGTTGATTATTAGAGTTTTTATTTTCAGGATTCATCGGTGCATATTTTAACATAGAAACAACTGTAACGCAAGTTCTTCAAATTGACCGAGTATTACTAATAGAATACAATTAACTTCTAATTTAACCAAGCTATTTAACAACAACAAAATGTCTAAGAAGCAGAATCCATTCAAAAATTACCTTAGTCGAATTGATGAGATCAGTTCCCTTTTAAAGCTAGATCCAAAATACAAAAAGAAGCTCGGAACTCCAGACAGAATCTTAAAGAAGAAAATAAGCATAAAAGTTAAAGGAAAAAGTAAATCATTCGAAGCTTATAGAGTTCAATTCAATAACGCTCGCGGACCATACAAAGGCGGAATTCGTTTTCATCCAGAAGCTAATCTGGACGAAGTAAAAACTTTAGCGGCTTTAATGGCTCTTAAATGTGCCGTGGTTGGAATTCCTCTCGGTGGTTCTAAGGGAGGTGTAGCTTTTGATCCAAAAAAGTTTGAAAAGAAAGAAATCGAGCAAGTCTCTCGAGCTTGGGTAAAAGCAATGCATCCTTTTATTGGTGCGCACAAAGATATTCCAGCTCCTGACGTTTATACAAACGCAGAAATTATGGGCTATATGCTTGATGAGTTTGAAAAGTTAGAAAAAAGAAGCGAGCCCGGAGTTTTTACTGGTAAACCACTATCAATTGGTGGAAGTTTGGGGCGCGACATCGCAACTGCACAGGGTGGAATTTTTGTTTTGGATGAATTAATAAAAAACAATAATAAATTTGGATCTGGATTAAAAGTTTGTGTTCAAGGATTTGGTAATGCCGGTCAAAATGCCGCTCTTTTACTCAAAGATATGGGATATAAAATAGTTGGTATATCTGATAGTCAAGGGGCAATCTATAAAGAAGCTGGATTAGACCCGAAGAAGATATTGGACTTAAAAAATCAAAGAAAAACCGTGCAAGAATCTGACCCAGAAGCTAGAAAGTTGTCCAACGAAAAATTACTTGAATCTGAGTGCGATATTTTAATCCCCGCCGCTTTGGACAATCAAATTACGAAAGAAAATGCTAATAATATAAAAGCAAAAATCATTCTTGAATTAGCAAACAACCCAACAACGCCAGAAGCTGATGAAATCTTAGATAAAAAAGGCATAATTGTGGTCCCAGATATCTTAGCTAATGCTGGTGGCGTCACTGTAAGCTATTTTGAATGGGTACAAGGATTGCAAAATTTTTATTGGGACGCACAAAAAGTAAAAAAAGAGCTTGAAAAAATAATGAGAAATTCTTTTAATGGTGTTTGGAATGAATCGAAGGAAAGAAAAATTTCTATGAGAAAAGCCGCTTTTGTCTTATCTATTCAAAGAATCGTGGAAGCAATGAAAGCTCGCGGAATATAATCATTTGATGGTTTGAGCTTGATAGTTTATAGTTTTAGTATTGTAGATAGAATGAAAAAAATAAATTACTTTGTAAAAACAAAAGTTGGTATCGCTGTGGTTGGAATTATTTTGTTAGTTCTAGTTTTTTTGATGTTTAATATTTTTGGTAACGGAAATTCTAATATTGAAGCCTTCGTTGTAGAAAAAAGAAACGTATCTGAGGAAATTAGTGTTTCAGGTACAGTAGAAGCAGCAACAGATGTTGATTTATCACTTGAAAGAAGCGGGCAAATAAATACGATTGCAAAAAAAGTTGGAGATGATGTCGAAAAAGGAAGTGTAATATTATCTCTAGAAAATTCTTCTCAGTATGCTCAATTGGCTCAAGCTGAGGCAGATTTAAATATTGAACGAATAAAATTACAAGAATTGTCAGGAAATTCAGTCTCAGGCATAACCACTTCTCAAAATGACCTTAAACTAGCGGAAATTAATTTTGACAATGCGGAAGATAATTTACGAAGAGAGATCCGAGAGGCAATAATAGAATCAAACGACGCAATAAAAAATTACTCCGATAGACTTTTTGAAGATGGGGGTTTTGGTGCCACTCTCATAAGCGGTTCTGTAAGATATTCTGTAAACACTGGAGATAGCGCCAGAAAAATAACAGTAAACAATGGCAGATCCAAAGTAAAAATAATTTTTGAAAAAAATTGGGAAAATCTCGATATCGAAAACAATCCAGAAGAATCCGCAGAAAAAATTCTAAATGATTTTTCTGTCATTCAAAACTTTTTGGATGATCTTGCCGACCTTGTAAACGACCTTTCCGAACCTGAAGATTCAACAATAAAAACGGCTTTCAATAGTTTGAGAGATAACGTCTCAACTGCACGCACAAAAATAAATACTGCTCTATCAGAATTGAAATCAAGCCTTCAAACTTACAACATAGAAAAAACTGATTTAGAATATGTCTCAAGTCAGACATCGCTAACAGGAGAAGATACGCGCTTACAAGAAGCACGGGTGGAAAGCGCAAAAGCAAAAGTTGCAACTGAATTGGCTGTGCTTAATCAAGGAATCATTCGCTCCCCCGTCCATGGCAAAGTAACTAGTATAAAAACAAAAATCGGCGAAGTTGTATCCGCAAACACTCCAGTAGTTACGATTGTAAGTGATGCGCTCTATGAGGTTACAATAAACATACCTGAAGCAAATGTTTCTAAGGTTTCGATTGGAAATACGGCCCAAATCACTTTAGATGCCTACTCAGACAGTGATATATTTTCCGGAAAAGTCATTTCTATCGATCTTTCAGAAACAATCATTGACGGAGTAACGACTTACGAAGCCAAACTACAATTTGAAGCAAAAGATGATAGGATCCGATCTGGTATGACCGCTAATGTCGAAATATTCGGCGAAAGTCGAGATAATGTCTTAGCAGTACCCCAAAAAGCTATTACCTTAAAAGACGGAAAAAGAATTGTTCGTACATTGGAAAACCAAAAAGAAAAAGAAGTTGAAGTTGAAATCGGTCTTCGAGGAACTGATGGTTTTATTGAAATAATTTCTGGTCTTAAAGAAGGTCAGGTTGTTCTTACTTCATAATAATTAAATTAAGTTTTTTATAAAGTGTTTAGAATATTAAAAATATTCCTCGTTTCCCCTATACTAATCTTGGTCATAATTTTATTGGCTGTATTTTCTTTTGTTAATTTAACAACTACCCCCTCAAATGACCGCGATTGGTTAACCGATCAAACTATTCTTGCTCACGCCGAAATCCAGAAAGATTTTGTCACAATTAAAAATATCAGAAATTTTACTTATGCATCGACTACGAGTTATACGACTAACTACTACGATAAAACTTTTGACTTAAATAAAATAAAGAAAGTTTGGTATATTGTCGAACCATTCTCTGGCATTCCCGGCTCGGCCCATACATTTTTAAGCTTTGAATTTGAAGACGATGAATTTGTTTCGATTTCTGTAGAAATCCGAAAAGAAAAAGGTGAGTCTTTCAGTCCGATCCGAGGACTTTTCAACAAATATGAACTTATTTACGTTATTGCCGACGAGCGCGATGCGATTAAGCTTCGCTCTAATTATCGAAAGGATTCAGTTTATGTTTATCCCGTAAGAACTTCAAAAGAAAAAGCCCGAGAGCTTTTTCTGGACATGCTCGAAAGAGCTAACGAACTTAAAGAAAATCCAGAATTTTACAATACAATCGTAAATAACTGCACGACAAACATTGCCGTCCATGTAAATGAAATTGCGCCAGAGAGAATCCCGCTTTTAAATTTACGCCTGGTTTTTCCAGAAAATTCAGACAAGTTAGCTTATGAACTCGGACTTCTTGATACCGATTTAACTTTTGAAAAAGCCCGCGAAAGATATTTCATAAATGACCGCGCTTTAATGTACGCTGACGACCTGGATTTTTCAATTAAAATTAGAGAAGAAAATTAAAGTTTACTTATTTCCTTGAGATCTTTATCAGGTAAATACAAAATCAAAAGACCTAAAATTATTCCGCCAAGCGCTGTTAAGAAATGATCGTTATTGAAAAAAGTTAGATCAATAAAGTCTAAGATATACCAGACTCCGCGCCAGATCAAAACCAAGCCAATAACTACAAATAGATTTTTGGTGAAATAATGCACCAAGTTATAACCAGTTTTTCTTCTTCTCATTTAGTAATTATTGTACCGCACCTGCGTAAGCACTGCCATCTGTTGGAATTGCAGTTCCGTAAAGATCCCAGCCAAACATTGTCTCACCTGAAGGAATTTGTGGTACATCGGTAGAAGCGCCGAGAGAATAGTCACCATTTCCTCCGGCACCACCATCGCCAGACTGATCATTAGTAAAATCCGGATTTCCAGTCACCACGTCTCCTGGATGAAGAATTTCTCCAAGCCAAGTTGTAGGCCCAGGTGAAGTATCACCGCCCGAATCACCTATATCAATAAAGTTATATCCCCCACCCACTTTATATCTAAGAGCCCAATTCCCGATTAAATTTCCATTTGTTCCAAAGACATCAGCTTTACTGTTCCAATTTCTATGAATTGAATGCTGAGACATGCCTGCTTTTAAGACATAAGAAGAACCAGTTTCGTTATAAAGTATATTTGTTCGATTTCCTACGACAGTGTTCATCACCTCTACCGTATTCGTTGCAGAAGTTGTATCACCATCCGCAAATAAAGATAAAGTTGGAGCAACTCCTTCTACATCATATTTCTCTAAGATGTTGCCAATAACAGCCAGTCCTCTATTACCCAAATCCAAATCCCCTACGACAATGACTTTTGAACCAGAACTAGAATATCTAAAGAAATTAAAAGCAAAAACAATACCCTTATAATCCTCCATAAATGACCTACTACCTGAACCGAGAGCTATTGATGTTACTGCATTATTTGAAACAGCGTTATAAGGACTTGTTGGTAAAAAGTCTCCACCAAGCGAAAGAGCTGTCCCCATTTTTGACGTGCTAAACGGCGCACCTTGACCAACATAGTCTCCAGAACAGTTTATGAAATAAGCGCGCCCAAACCTATAAATCCAAGCGTTATAAACGGCCTGGCCATTTCCGTCAAATATAACATCCTCAAAAACCAGAAGGTTGGAGTTATTAGCAGATCCCCCATCAATGCCGACAACAGAAGCTCCAGTTTTCTTAAAAGTCAGGTTTCTAAATTTTACTTGATCATTAATGTCGTTATTTGTGACAGTAGCTTCGTTTGTATATATGCTAGTTGTTTTATTAACGCCTTCAATTACAAGGGGCACATCTCCATCAAACAAAGTTGAATCCATAACATCACTTCCCAAGCCAGTTATGGTTGTTCCTGCCGATATTCTTATTACTCCACCAGAAACATTATTTCTTCCAAAATTAGAATTATTAAAAGTCTGAATTGCAGTTGCTGCGGCAGCAATATTAGCATAAGGAGTTGTTGACGCAGTAACTGCATTTTGACTTACAGCTTCTCCGCCACCGCTTCCAACTCCATCAACGTAAGCATAAACTGTATCGTCATCATTGGCGTCTTTTAACACTTTTAAAATTGTAAGGTTAGCAGAAGGATAAGTTTCTGCGTCTGTTGAAATAGTATAACTATCTCCAACCCAAGGATAAATTGTTGCGTCTATCGTAACTAGGTCACCTTCAGTTAAAGAAGAAAAATCTAAGTTAGCAGTAAAGAAGTTCGAATAAAGTCCAGAAGCAGAATATTGCTCACGAGAAAGTGATGTTGCGATAGCCGAAACAGAATTTGCACTTTCATCAGTAGCGATAAATTTAACAGCTCTAACGGGTTGACCTTGCTGACCAAATCGATGCATTACAAAAAGTTTTGGTGCGAATGTTGTCGTTGTAGCATGCTGTCTGTCAGGCATAAGCCAAACAGCTTGAGGTTCTGGGTAAGTGAAAGTCGAGCTGTTTGTAACTGTAGGCGTTTGAGCGGTGTTTGTGAGGCCGCTGCCTCCGGCGCCGTCATCTGTGAAGAATCCCGCCGCAACAGAAGCAGTGACTGTATCGTCAGCATAAATATATTCAGACAGAGCAAATTGAACATCAAGATCTGCTCCGTTCTCGATTTCTAAAAGGTTCGCGTGATTTGGATAAGCAAATCTTTTAATGGCTGTAGCATAAACAGTCCGTGTCGTGGTAGTTTGAGTACCACTTGTTGTCCAAGAAGTTGAGGTAACGGTCAGAGCAATACCGGGTGAAGAGGAGCTGTTTAAGTTTGTGTAAGTACCTCCATCAACCGCAGCACCAATTGTGGTACTTGCGGTCCAACCATCAGAGTTAATTGTAAAGTTAGTAAAAGGTAGAGTTGCTTCTACCTCCTCATCCCCACCCCCTCCGCCACTTCTTCTTGGAACATCAGCTTCTACAATAATTGAGGACTCGCCTTCTTCTCCATCTTTAACTGCAACAATGTAGTAATAATAATTTGTGTTTTCTTTGACACTTTGGTCATTATAAAAAGCTTGGGTTAGATTATCGGCAATATTAGTGTAATCGCCACTGCTTCCAGTTTTTCTTTTAACTCGATAATACTCCGCTCCTTCAACCTCTCCCCATGATAGATAAACCCTTGATGGTGAAATTGATGTTCTAACAGGCGATGGTGCTTTTAATGTTGAGTCGTTATTTTCATTTTGATTTTCCTGATTTTCTTCATCATTTTCCTGTTGATCGTTTTCTGTTGTATCTTCTTTTGTCTCTCCAGATTGATTGTTAAAAAACAGAGAGCGAAGTTTTTTTAGAGTGGAAGACCCGACATAGCCTGTTGGTTTTGTGAGATTTAGAGGGGTGAGGATTTCGTCTCTATATTTATTCTGGAAATTTATAACCGCTTGGTATGTGAGCGACCCGAAAAAGTCAGTTTCGTTTCCGGAAGATCCTAGACCTCCGGGTGCTAATCTGGTTTCTGTGATTCGATTCAAAAGTTGTTGGAGAAGACGTACATCTTCGCCTTGGTCTCCGGCCTCAAGATCGCGAGTAAATTTGTCTTCGAATTCGTTTGATTGAGCTAGTTGAGCGTCACTATTTTTCTGAATCAAAGACTGAATTTGAGCCCTAAGTTGATCCAAAATAGTTTGCAACTCATCTATCGTTTGAGCTTGAGTTTGAATAGGAATTGCAGTGCCAAACAAAAATATAGAAGAAATGGCTAAAAGGAAAAAACTGGATTTCATTCCCTTTATTATAACAAAATATCTCCTCATAGGAAGTTAAACGAACAGGCGAACTAACCTAAGAGTCTCAAATGAGTATTTTTCATCAAATTTATCAAAAATAGGTGATAACTTTCCGTCTTTTGATTTCTTAAATTCCTTCAATATTTTATCAAAACCTTTAATATCTTTTTTTATATAACTTACGTCTGGCAAATTCCCTTCCCCTAATAATTTTTCCATATGAGTAACTATTGTGCCGACGGTCAACCCACGCTCTTCTGCAATTTTCTTAACAGACTTTTTTTTGCTCAAAAACTCCGCTGTAATTTTGTGCGTTGGTGTTTTTTTGCCAGTTGATCGATCTACAAGTCTTTTGGCTTTATCTTCTTTTTTCTTTTTGACCAAATTTTTGTCCCGATTTCCAGAAAATCGATCGAAAAGAACTGTCTCTTGGTGTTTTTTCTTTTCGTCTTCAGAAAATTCTTTCAACCTATCGCAAGTAAGATCCGACCATTCCTGAAATTTAAAATCATCGCTAAGTATTTGAGGATGAACTTTCAAAGCTATGTCATTGAGACCAAGTAATTTCAAACCGGCTAAAGATCGCACGCGCGAAAGAGCAACATAACCCATTCCCGGTTCAAAAGCGTCGGAGAGATCCAACTCCACTGCATCGAGTGTCATCCCCTGACTTTTGTGAATTGTAATTGCCCAAGCCAAACGCAAGGGAACTTGGCTTATAGTTGCTCGCACAATTCCGTCTTCCTCAAGTTTCCATTCTTCCGGCCTTGCAATGATAAGAGAGCCGTCAAAAGATCGAACGATCGGATAGCCATCGATGGAATCAAAACCCTCCACCACTCCCCTTGTACCATTTACATATCGCCCCTCGATATTATTTTTAACAAACATAACCTCCGCTCCAATCTTGAGTTCAAGTTCCTCCAAAGCAAGGCAACTCCTCTGCAAAGTCTCAACAAGTTTTGAAAATCCTCGATTTTCCATAACAAATATTTTGCCGGGACCTTCAATTTTTGCGAGCTCTTGTTGATTTATACTGTCAACATTGAAGTTTCGAGCAAATAATTTTGTTGGTAATAAACTGGTTTTGGTATCTGGATCTTTTTTATATCGACTGCGAAGTGGTACCTTTGTATTTTCGCCAGCACTGCCAGATCGAATTTCATTTAATATTTTTAATAATTCGTCTTGTTCGCCGTTTTTACCTTCTTTCTGTCTAAATTGTTCGTGAAGATAGCAGATATTAAATTGTCCGTTTTCCCAAGCTAAACACTGGTAAGCAAATTTATTTCCATTATCTTGGTTGAAGTTATTATTTTTTGTAATTGGTGGAAGTTGAAAAAAATCTCCACAAAGTACGACTTGAATCCCGCCGAAAGGCTTTGTGTGATCAAGCATCGCTCTGGCAATTTGATCAATCATATCCAACTGTCGGCCGTGGAGCATTGATATCTCATCAATTATTAAGACTTTGGTTTTTTTGAATCTGCTTTTTATATTTTTGTTCGTCGCAATTTTTTGGATGTCTTCTTCGTTTAAATATTCACTGATACCAATTCCGCTCCAAGAATGGATAGTTTGGCCGCCGATGTGAGTAGCGGCAATACCCGTCGAAGCAGTTATAGCAACATTTACACCGTGCTCGGTTAAATATTTTATATATTGATTTAATAGGTAAGTTTTTCCGCTTCCAGCCGCGCCGGTAATCAAAGTATTGCCGCCAATCTTCAACAAATCTAGGGCATCTTTTTGGATCATGAGGAATATTTTATCAGAAAAAAATGGAGGAGTTTAATTTTCGGAAATAGATCTACTTCGATTTGAAATTTCCTAAAATCTTCTAGTTCTAAATATCGGGAGATACGATCTCCCGATATTTAGAAGACGTTCTCGCAAATCACTGCGGTGGGTAGAGGACTCGAACCCCTAAGCCCTTGCGGGCGCTGGTTTTCGAAACCAGTGCATTACCATTCTGCCAACCCACCAAACTAACCTTTCAAAATCAATAACAAATGTACCACTTTTTGCCTTTTTATCAAAAAATGGTAATATATTTCGGTCTTTTTCATTGCTTTTTTGTTAATGATTAAAAGTGAAAGATTAAGGATTTTAGTCGGCCCTATCGTCTAACGGTTAGGACAGTGCCCTTTCAAGGCGCAAATCCGGGTTCGATTCCCGGTAGGGTCACAACGAACGAAGTGAGTGTGAGACTAAGCAAGCAAACTGCTTTGCTTGCGTCCTGGAATCGAACGGCGGAATGTGCCCCGACGTAACGTCGGGGCCATAAGCCGGTGCCCAGACAAAATCGAGCGACGGCGAGATTTTAGTCGAGGGAGATAAGGCTACTGCCGATCCCGGTAGGATTACAAATGCAATATAGAAAAAACCGCCTCGATGAATATCGAGGCGGTTTTTTTGTTAAAATAAAAACATTCAAAAAACTACGCTTAGATTAGAACTGCTCCACAACTACCGGCACTCTTTTGATTTCATGATGCACCGGCCTGAAAACAACAGACACTAAAATAATCAAAATTGCCAGAGCAAGAAATGCAATTTGCATGCTGTAAAGATCGATCATGGCTCCAATCAAAATCGGACCAGCAATACTCGATAATTCTCCAATTTCGAGTGAAGCTCCTGTTAGAGTTCCATATTTTCTGCTGTCCCCTCTTCTAGTCATTTCGGCGTCCACAAAAATCCTTAAGAAAACAGCGACGGCACTAAGAAAAAAAACAAGCGCAAGTTGTAGGTTATATGAACTTGAAAAACCAACTAACCCTAAAAGAACAGCCAGAAGCAGAAAACCCAAGGTAACATGCTCGGGTTTTATCCTGTCTGCAAACCAACCAAAAGTTCCGCTCAATAAAACCGGAACATAAAAAATGAATGTAAAAAATATGATTTGCTGGAATGAATCACCTTTTTCAAAAAGAATTATCGGCATAAAAAAAACAACAATTGCAATCGTCATTTGAAGCAGAGAATTTAAAACCGCCAATCTTTTTAAGTCTTTATTCCAAATTACAATTTCTTCCAAAAAATTCTTATAAGTTCTCCAAGAAATAAATTTTTCCCAATTGTTTGAATATTCGTGTTCTGGGTCAACCGGAACTTTCAACATTATAAAAAAAGCTACTAAAGTTGTAGGGATTATCAGTAAGAAAAATTCGTAGATTTCAAAATATTTTATTAGAACTGAACTGAATAGGATTGAGGCGAGCCACCAAAAGTAAGAAACGGTTTGCATGTAGCCGATAGCCGAGCCGGTATAAGCTATGTTTTCGTGTTTTCGAAGATAAGTCATCCTTCCAACGTTATCAAGAGCAAAACTTACACCGTTCAAAACACGGGCAATAATAATGAAAGAAATTGCTCCCCAAAGTCCGGCAAAGTAATAAGCCAAACCAATAAATGGATAAATTAAAAGACCGGTGAGAATTAAATTTTTTGCCCTAACCTGATTTGCCATTGCTCCGATGATTGGAACGGATAGGAGAAAGACAACACTATAAATAGAGCGCAAAAAACCAGTACCCGCGTAAGAATGAGCAAAAGAAAAAAGGAAAATTGGAAGCAGAGCTTCAACAAAACCCCAACCAATCCAACGAATCGCTGTCGCCCAAGTTATTATCGTGAGGCCTTTGTGCACCTTCGGCAACATTATCTTGAAAAAAGTATCCATATGTAGAAAAGAATTATAACAAAAAAAGAGGCTGCCCACTTGGACAACCTCCTTGACACCGCGAGCATGAATCACAAACTGTGAGTAGTCCCCAGATTGATTCTCATCCCCCACAAGTTGGGATGGGGATCGGTCGGACACGGATCAAGTATCTGGCCCCTGTTCCTCTCATCATCTGAACCGTCACCCCCGGTATGGCTCCTCCGAGCTTCCAATAGGACCTTACCCCTTCCCGGTTCGAACGGATCATCGATGATTGACTTGCACACCTGATCGCTACCAGACATACTTCCTCCTTAAAGTTTGTTTGTGTGATTCCTAAAAAGAACAAGCCGACAGGATAGCACTATTTAAAACAACTGTCAATTTCTTGGTAATGTGTACACATATATGGCGGATTTACGAAATCCGAATATTGGATTTGCTGATAAAACTCAAAGTAGCTATGATTTAAGCATGAAAAAGCTTCCGCTCACCATTTCCGGTATGGTTATAGAAGGTAAAAAATATGGCCGGAAAATAGGCTTCCCGACTGCAAATTTGGACGTTAAACAATACGATATATCGAATGGAATTTACGCTGGTTTTGCAAAGTTAGAAAATTTGCCAGAAAAATACAAAGTAGCAATTATTATTGACCCGACCCCGTCTTTCGAGGTTCACATTCTCGATTTCAATAAAAACATTTACGGTCAAAAATTAGAAATAGAAATTGTAGAAAAAATCCGCCCATTCCAAAAATTCGAAACAGAAGAAGAATTGATTTCTCAAATAAAAAAAGATTTAGAAAAAGTTAAAGAGCTTTTAATTCTTTAGCTGAATGAAGCGCCGCTACGGCTGCGTCACGCCCATGATGAATTCTAGCTTTCACTTGGTCTTCATTGAAAGCCGTTAAAACAGCAAAACCAATTGGAATTTTTTTATCTAAACTGACCTTTAAAATTCCATCGGAAATTGTTTTAGCAACATAATCAAAGTGCGCTGTTTCTCCTTTTATAATCACACCGATCGCAACAAGACAATCCATTCTTTTTTCAGCTAAAGCTTGTAAAGCAAGAGGTGCTTCCATACAGCCGGCAACCTCAATAATTTTTACGTTCTGTCCTTTTACGCCATATTCGCCTAAAAGTTTTTGAGCTTCTTCAAGCATGGGAGAGGTAAACTGCGAATTAAACTTAGCAACAACAATCCCTACTTTATAATCACTAGCATCAAACTTTTCAAATTTTGGTGAATTGGAATAATCAGACATATTATTTTTTATTCTTTATTTTTTATTTTCTTCTTTATTTAATAAATACTTTCCCAGCATATCAAATTCTATATTAACTGTATCCCCGACTTCCAAATCAGGAAAAGTTGTGTGATTGATTGAATAATCAACCAAATGCACCGAAAATTCTCCCGGCTCGCAATCGACAACGGTTAAACTGACACCATTTACAGTAATCGAGCCCCGAAGCACAACAAGCTCTGAAAATTCATTTGGATAATTAATCACAATATTCCACGATCTCTCTCCTTTTTCAATTTTCTTAATTGTGCCAATTGTGTCAACGTGACCCATAACAAAATGTCCATCAACAGGGTCACCGGCTTTAAGAGATGGTTCCAAATTAACTCTTTCCGGAACGTGTTTACCAAATGAAGTCCTTTCCAAAGTGGTCTTCATAAGTTCAGTAAAATATGACTCTTGGAGAACTTCCCGCACAGTCAAACAAACACCATTTGTCGCAATTGAAGAGCCTGGATCAATATGAAAATTAGCTGGTTTTTCTATCTCTAAAAACAAAGAATCGGCTTCTTTTCTGGAGTTTTTAACCTTAGAAACAGCTTTTATCGTACCTGTAAACATATAGCCATTATACTCTAAAAATCAACCTAGACTAAGGGTTAATAATATGATTAAGTAAAGTAGCTTGAATATGTTTACTAAAAAGACAAAATCTGCCGGCGGAGTGGTAATAAACCGAAATGGCGAGGTTTTGGTCGTAGATCAAAACGGAAGTTCTTGGTCATTGCCTAAGGGTCATATAGAAGAGGGCGAAACTGCTCTGGATGCTGCAAAAAGAGAAATCGAGGAAGAAAGCGGAATTAAAGATTTGGTTTTTATAAAAGAATTACCGAGCTATAAAAGATACAGAATTGGTTTTGATGGCAAAGATGACATGACTGAACTCAAAACAATTTTCATGTTTTTGTTTAGAACTAGCCAACTGGAATTGTCTCCGAGAGACCCTCATAATTCCGAAGCCCGCTGGGTCAAAAAAGAAGAGGTTTATGATATACTGACGCACCGCAAAGATAAGGAGTTTTTTCAAAGTATTGCGTTTGAGATAAAATAATTGAGTACAAAGGGCGGTTAGCTCAGTTGGTAGAGCGTTCGATTGACGTTCGAAAGGTTCACAGGTTCGAACCCTGTACCGCCCACCAATTATGAAAATTCTTTCCATTGAAACGTCCTGCGACGAAACTGCAATTTCTATTGTTGAAGCAAAAGGTGGCATTAAAAATCCGCAGTTTAAAGTCATTTCAAATCTGACGCTTTCACAGGCAAAACTTCATGAACAATATGGTGGCGTTTTTCCTAATCTTGCAAAACGCGAGCATAGCCGAAACCTGATTCCGATTTTAAAAAAAGTGCTGGAAGACGCAAACCTTTTGAAAAAAAATCCAAAACTAAAAACTAAGGACTACAAACTATCAACTATTCTTGAAAGAGAACCTGAATTATTAGAGCAATTTCTTGAATTTATCCCGACGATTAAAAAACCAAAAATAGATAAAATTGCTGTAACTTACGGACCGGGGCTTGAGCCGGCACTTTGGGTTGGTATAAACTTTGCAAAAGCTCTTTCAAAAGTTTGGAAAATAAAAGTTGTACCAGTTAATCATATGGAAGGACATATCGCCTCGATTTTGCTACCGCAAAATCGAGGCGATATGCAACTCGAAGCATGGAACATGGAGCATGAGAGCTCATTCCCTGCATTAGCACTGCTCATATCCGGAGGCCACACAGAATTAGTTTTAGTAAAAAAATGGGGCAAGTATGAAGTGATCGGAAAAACAAAAGACGACGCTGTCGGCGAAGTTTTTGACAAAGTCGCAAGAATGCTCGGACTTCCCTATCCTGGCGGACCGGAAATATCGCACCTTGCTGAAAAAGAACGTCAAGGAAATTCCTTGGATGAAATTAAGTTTCCTCGGCCGATGATGAATACAAATGATTTTGATTTTTCTTTTTCCGGATTGAAAACTGCTGTTCTTTATTATCTTCGCGACAATCCAGCTGACACAGAAGAAAAAAAACAAAAAGTTGCAAGGGCTTTTGAAGACGCTGTCGCCGACGTTTTAATTTCAAAAACAAAAAAAGCAATCCAATATTCGGGAAGTCCGACTTCCCGATATACTTCCGAAGATAGGATAAAAAGTTTGATTATCGCTGGAGGCGTTTCAGCAAATAAATTTCTTAGAGATTCAATCCAAAATAAGCTTTCCAAGAAATGTGCAACACCAGGTGTTAAACACCAGGTGTTGCATATTTTTATTCCTTCACACGAACTCTCAACAGACAACGCCATAATGATCGCCGCCGCCGGATATTTAAAAATCGCTGGCCGCCGCAAAATTCTATCAACCAAAAAAATAAAAGCTGAAGGAAATTTGAGTTTATAAAACATTCTCACATTCTCGAGAATGTGAGAATGTTTTATAAAAAAGAAGCCCCCGCAACAAGTACGGGGGCTCTGTGTTTGTGAGTCTCAACCTGTCAGGCTGTTGCTCTGGCCGGAGATTGGCGCTTGATCCATCTCCAGATTCCTATCCGAGGCTTTGGATCGAAGTTGTTCCTGACTGGCCATGTCCTTTTTGATCTGACAGTGCACAGCACCCGATCCCGAAGTTGGTTGATATCCTGAGCGGACCTCCCTTGCACTGTGACCCTGATCAACCGAGGATTGAATTCGCCGGCACGCATTGACTCAAGATGTGTCTTCTCCACCTGATAAATACTAACTTCAGCCCAAGCCTCACCAAAATAGAAGAAGGATTGGGTAGGTGGATTGGACATCATGGAAGACGGAAGAGGTGCTGAATATGACAATTGAATCACTTCCCTCCAACTGACCATCTTCCCTTCAGGAATCTGAAAATCGGGAGGAAGAGAAACCAGAGCCAACCTACGATCCATAGTACCGTCATCATTCAAAAGAGCAAACATCACGATCTCCTTTCTTCTTTGTGTCTCGAGTGGCCCCGAGATCACTTTAGTGGAGACAGACCTACACAGGTCTGTTCTGTCCCGATACTATCACAAACCAGTCCTTTTGTCAAATTTCTCCTAATTCCTACATCCTAACCCCTAAATCCAGATTTATGCTATATTTTTATGCATATATGCCCGAAATTGACCCAAAATTCTTAAAGCCTTACGATCCAAAAGAAACCGAAGAGAGGGTTTATAAACAGTGGGAAGAAAGCGGCTTTTTCAATCCCGACAATCTCCCTAACAGCTCTCAGCTAAAAGCTAAAAGCTATTCCATAATGATCGCCCCGCCAAACATCACAGGCTCCCTTCATCTTGGTCATGCCCTCGAAAACACGCAATCTGACATTTTAATTCGTTACCACCGAATGAAGGGCTTCAAAACTCTCTGGCTTCCCGGAATGGATCATGCGGGAATTGCCACTCAAAATGCTGTTGAAAAATCTCTTAAAAAAGAAGGTCTGACTCGCCACGATCTCGGCAAAGAAAAATTTTTAGAAAAAATTTGGGAGTGGAAAAAACAGTACGGCGAAACTATTCCAAATCAATTAAAAAAACTTGGCTGTTCTCTAGATTGGTCGCGACTTCGATTTACGATGGACGAAGATTACCAAGAAGCTGTAAAGACCGCGTTCAAGCACTATTATGAAAAAGGATTAATTTACCAAGGCGACCGAGTTATAAACTGGTGTATAAAAGATCAAACCGCTCTTTCTGATTTGGAAATTGAATACAACGAAGAAAAAGCGAAACTATGGTTTTTGAAATATCCGCTTGCTAATAAATCTGGTTTTGTTACTGTCGCCACAACCCGACCCGAAACAATGCTAGGCGACGCGGCTGTTGCCGTTCATCCTGAAGACCCTCGATATAAAGATTTAATAGGTAAAAAAATTCTGTTGCCAATTATTGACCGAGAAATTCCGATTGTTGCCGATGATCAGGTTGAAAAAGAATTTGGAACTGGCGCAGTTAAAGTCACTCCGGCGCATAGTATTTTCGACAGCGAACTGGCAGAGCGCCACTTACTTCCCTTCTTCAAGGTTATAAACGAGGTTGGAAAAATTATTGATGTAAATGACGAGTTTAACGGTTTAAAAATTGTTGCGGCACGCGAATTAGTTCTCGAAAAATTTAAAGAGCTTGATCTGTTGGAGAAAGAGGAAGATTTAGTTCACAATGTTGCTAAGTGTTACCGATGTGATTCGACGATTGAACCAATGCTCTCAAAGCAATGGTTCCTCAAAATGAAGCCGCTGGTTGAAAAAACAATTGAGGCTATAAAAAGCGGGAAAGTTAAATATCACCCCGACAGGTGGGAGAAAGTTGCTCTTGATTGGTTGGAAAACATAAAAGATTGGTGCATTTCTCGGCAAATTTGGTGGGGACATCCCGTGCCGGTTTGGTTCAAAACTCATGTGGGAACGGAATATGAAGCTATATATTTTAATAAGAATGTATTGTATAAAAAACTCAATCTTAAAAATGATGCAGAATTTAATATCTTTTCAAATCAGTTTCTTTTGAATGATGATATTTATAAGAATAAAAAGATAATATGGGGGTCAAATAAAGAAGATGAAATACAATTGCATTTTGAATATGTAGAATTCCTGAAAGAACGAGATTTTCTAGATTCAAGTTGGGTTGAACAAAATAGAATAAAAAAGGTAAGAAAAAAGAGTGAGATTTTTGTCGGAAACAATCCACCAGAACCATTAGGTTGGACTAAATCAAATGACACTTTTGACACGTGGTTTTCTTCAGCACTTTGGCCTTTTGCCGCTCTTGGTTGGCCTAAAGTAGAGTCTGAGTTTTATCCGACACAAGTTATAACTTCAGCTCGAGATATTTTGCATCTCTGGATTTCTAGAATGATTTTTTCTGGTTTGGAATTCACAGGAGAAGTTCCCTTCAAAGACGTTATCATTCACGGAACAATTTTAAATAAAGACGGAAAAAGAATGAGTAAGTCCCTCGGCACTGGAATCGATCCGCTTGATCTGATCGAAAAATATGGATCGGACGCGCTTCGGTTTGGTTTGATCTTTCAAGCACTTGGTGGACAAGATATCCGCTTTGCAGAAGATCATGTGGCTATGGGAAAGAAATTTTGTAATAAACTCTGGAATATTTCGCGTTTTGTTTTAACACAAACGGAAGGAGAAATTTCTTATGAACTCCCTGATGGGATTGAATTTCCAGAGGAAGAAGAGAGAATTTTAGGACTTCTAGAAGAAACTCGATTGAAAGTGGAAAAAGCTATTCAAGAATACAGATTCGGAGACGCAACTCACGATATTTACGATTTTGTTTGGAAAGAATTTGCTGATAAATTTATAGAGTATTCGAAAGATAAAAACACAGATGAAAATAAAGTTGTTTTGGGTTTTTGTTTAACATCAGTTCTCAAAATGCTTCATCCTTTCATTCCTTTCATAACCGAAGAAATTTGGTCGACACTGCCAGGCGCTGATGGATTATTGATGGTAAAATCTTATTAACAATACCAATATACAAATGGTACGAATGATACTAATGGCTACAAATAAATTCGCAGCCATTCGTAGATTCGTATAATTCGTAGATTAGAACATATGATCACCAAAGAACTCGTTTTATTTGCATCTTTAGGCGGATTTTTGCCAGCATTGCTCTGGTTTTGGTTTTGGCTAAAAGAAGACAAAAAAAATCCCGAACCTAAAAAAATGTTGATTTGGACATTCATTGCGGGAATGATTTCGGTTGTGCCGGCTATTTTTTTAGAACTTTTGATAGAACCTTGGGGTAACTTAGAAGGAGAGGATATTTTTCTAGCTTCTCTAATTTTAGCACCAGTCTTTATAATAGCCGCTAATGCAGCGATAGAAGAAATAGTAAAATTTGTTGCGGCATATTTTGCTGCCTTAAGAACGAAAGTTGACGATGATGAGGCAATTGACCCTATAATCTATATGATTACTGCGGCTTTAGGTTTTGCCGCTGTTGAAAACACTCTTTTTATAATAAATACTTTTTTAGATTCACCTGTCGGCAAGGAACTTGTTTCTTCTTTGGTTGTTGGAAACATAAGGTTCATAGGGGCAAGTCTTTTACACATTGCTTCTTCCGCAACAATCGGATTATTTTTAGCTTTTGGATTCGGGCGTTCAAAAAAAACAAAGTTCTTGTTAGGTTTAATTGGAATGGTGTTAGCTACTTCATTGCATGCATACTTTAATTTTCTTATAATGAGTAGTGACAATGGTTTTCTTCTGTCGTTTTTATTAGTTTGGATTGTAATAATTTTTCTTATATTTTTTCTTGAGAAAATTAAGAGAATAAGAAAATAAGACAAAAAATATCATGAACAAAAGATCTTTCTTCGAACGATTAACTGGAGCCGTTAAAATACAAGACGACGAAGATTTTCATGATGAAGGAGAACGTAAACTAGAAGTAGAGAGCGGCGAAGAAGAAACTATGGTAAGTAAAATTCAGGAAGATGGTGAAGGTCAGTTGACTGTTGATGTGTACCAAACCCCTTCTGAAATTGTAATAAAAACTATGGTTGCAGGAGTCAAACCAGAAGATTTAGATGTGGCAATAACTAGAGATATGGTTACCGTAAAAGGAAAACGAGAAGAGGAAAGAAACGTCAACGGTGAAGATTACTTTCATAAGGAATTATATTGGGGTACTTTTTCAAGAACTATTTTACTACCACAAGAAGTGGATATCGAAGAATCTGAAGCGATTGAAAAGCACGGAATGTTGATCGTTAGATTACCAAAACTCGATAAAGATAAACAAGCGAAACTTAAAGTTAAGAATGGATAAACCAAAACAGTCCCGTGTGCACATGTACACACGGGACTGTTTTATTATGTTTACAAAGCCGACGTTTTAGTCGGCTCCCCGACCGCTTTGCGCGTCTGGGCTGAGTTACTGTTTTGTGTGCCGAGGGGCGGGCTCGGCGTCAGCTCACTAATTCCCCGCCAGAAGGCGGGTCATAAGTGGCTCCTGCCCGGGCTCGCCCGTCGCTTCGCGACATGGCTCCGCCTTTCTCACCCGCACGAAAGCAAAGTAGTTTGCTTTCTCCATCGGCACGCAAAAATCCCCTTACGGGGATTTTTTTGTGCCGAGGGGCGGGCTCGAACCGCCGACCTATTGCTCTTCCTAAGAAGTTTGGACTATATCATCATCCTTCCAAAATGGTGAGGATGGTGGGCGCTTCCCCTCCAACAAAGTCAAAGAGTACTTCCTTACGGAATAGTCTCTACACCTTTCCCGACATAAAGTCAGGACTTGGCTCGGGATTGTTCTTCGTATTAAACAAAGAATGTTCCCCGAATTCACCCACTTTTCGATCCGTCTTTCAACGGAAAGGCCCGAAGATTTCAGGCAAGCGCTCTACCAACTGAGCTACCTCGGCATTATTTGTTCTGGCTTACCAGAACAAAATGGTGACGACGTACCAAATTAGTCTTACTGCCTGTCTGCCGTAGGCAGAAGCTACCTCGGCATAGCACCAAAGGATTTTAGCAAATTCTTTGAAATTTCTCCAGCCTATATACTATTTCCTGCCGTAGGTAAAAAAGAGTCTTTTAGATTCAAAACCTGTTTATAAATATCTAAGAGATTGTCGAGATAAGGTTGAATATAGTAGTAAACTCCAATTGCACCGCCTATAATTACTGCCCAATAAATAATCCTCATAAAACTCCAAAACTTTGCGGAAGTTCTCATCTTCTTGAGCATCTTGTTATTCTCTCTTGAATATTCAAATGTCCTCTCTAACAAATCTTTTTCTTTTGGATCCATTGATATATTTTAACTTTAAAAAACGAAACGGCCAACCACAAAGGTCGACCGTTTTGCAAACAAAGAACTATCTGGAAGGAACTGACGGGAGTCGGATTATCGACGCGCCTTGAGAAGATCCATCGAGAACGGTAGTTGTGGTGTTAAACAGAGTTGTTAGGGTTTCCTCAAATGCATCGAACGGTGCCGACAGAAGGAACTTTAGTATGATCAGGGTCAACCCTAATCCTATGGCCCCACGTATTCTCATAATGAATGCGGGTCAAGGATTGTTATTGAGCCGACCAAGCTCTTCCTCACCCCCGGATTTGGAGCGTATACGCTACAAATCCGGGGGTGTTTCCTTCTTTTTTTCTAAAAAGAGAATAGACAAAAAACACCCAATGTCAATTGGTTAAATAAAAAAAACCCCGTGTCCAAGGTGGACACGGGGCGGGGTTGGCGGACGCTCACATTCTGAGACGATTCAATTCACGGAACTGAGGCTCTTTAAATAAGAGGGCTCGCTCAACGCGAAGTGTCTCTGCAGAGCTGTACCGCCTGGGGTGTTCTGTTACCAGAATCTCCACGCACAAAAACAAATCCGAATACAGTTTACACGATTTCTAGACTTAGTCAAGTATTAATTTATTCTTTTCTATTTATGCGAGTGTCCGGGTACAACTAAAACAGAGAGGATATAGATCAAGACCATAGGAAATATGCCCGTAAAAACCCCGACTAAAATTAGTGCGAGCCGAAAAATAGTAGGATCAATTTTGAAATACTCACCAATACCACCGACTACTCCAAATAGAATTTTATTATCTATGCTTTTTCTTAATGTTTTCATATTTATATATTAAATATATTAATACATTTGTAAGTAATTTTGTATTTTAAAAAAAGCCCCGACCTTGTTGAGGGGTCGGGGCTCGTATGCCGGGGCGTATCTCCAAAATAGGAGAGCGCTTCACCACAAGGGCTAAGCGCCATTTATGTTGTACACCCGCTTTTCCGCTCCGAGGAGAATACTATCAGTATGTACTAAAAAAATCAAGAAAAAAGCCCCGCCGATAGGATCGACGGGGCTCCACAGAGCCGGGTGGCTTCAAGATGTCCGGGGGGGGGGAGAAGGAGTCCATCAGGAAACACGCCCAGCTAGGTCTAATTCCAAGAACTAGAATAACAATTGGGCTAAAAAAGTCAATCGATACAACCACCAGAAATATCCGAAATATCCTTAGTATTTTTATACTTATTAGTTGAACGCTTAAGAAGAAGAATTTTACCTTCTCTGTTTCGGAGAAAAATCTTCACGCCAACTTGTAAAACCATAAATTAACTCTCTTTGAAAAAACGAATTATGAAGTATATCCCCGGAACGATGAACAAAAGCCACCATAGTGTGGTCAAATTAAATAGATAGGGGTAAAAATATATGCCCAATATAATACCGAAGGAGATAAGGCACAACTTTAAAAGACTCACTTCCCACCACTTAAATGTCCATGTTCTAAATATTTTCATATTTTTATTTATTAGATTCTAAATCTCATTTAAAGCGTCTCTTGCTAAATCTTCGGCCTCTTCTGCCTTATCCACCGCCTCATCGTAATCTCCATCGTCATAAGCATCCTGCGCATCATCAAGGGCATCCTCTGCCTCTCCCAGCAAATCTTCTGCATCATCAACATCTTGGCCATCTCTATCAGCGTCTCGCACATCATCCCATGCGTCATTGATTGCATCAGATGCATCATCGATTGCCCCCTCGGCATCTCTTTGATCATTATCACTTACAGAATCCAAAGCGTCATCGATCAGATCTTCAGCTTCTTCGGCCAAATCCCTAGCTTCATCAAAATCATCTTCCTTTAGATTTTCTTTTGCTTGATCAATTAAATCTTCAGCATCTTCTAAAATCTCTTCGGCTTTATCAATATTTTTACCATTATCTTTTGCGATTTCAATTTCATCCCAAGCGTCACTAATTTCATCTTCAACTTCGTCTATGAATTCATCAATTTCATCTTCTTCTGTTTCTCCACCAGCGTCTTCATAAGCGTCAGCCGCATTGTCGTAAGCACTCTGAGCAAAAGACAAAGCTCTTTCCATATTGTTATTCAGAAGAGCGACAACTGCTTCATAAAAATCTTCACGAGCGTCAATAATATTGTCATCCGCATGTCCGATACTTTCACCATCACCCAAAGCTCTTTCGATTTGTGCTTCAGAGCTTTCAATTTGTTCGACGGCTTTTAGCACGGCTGATTTTACATCTTCATCTTGTACGGTATTTTGTTCTGTCTTTGCCACGTCAAGCTGGGCCTGAAGTATATTCAACTTATCCAAAAGATCGGTAACTTGAGACTCGTTATCTGAAGTCGTACTCTCACCCAAAACCTGTCCGTTAGAATTACCATTAACTAAATCCGAATATTTTGCTCGAGAAAGTGGACCAAAAAATCCAATTGCTGGAGAAAGATTGTTTGCTTCCTGCCATTTTATCAGAGCTGATTTTGTTGCATCACGAAAAAGACTGGTTTCGTTTCCTTTAGATCCTGGACCAGATTGAGCAATTACAAAACCTGCATCATTTAAATATTTCTGAAGACATCTTATATCTTCTCCGTTCATGCCAGATTCTATATTTCTGTCAAAAGTACAAACAACGGCCGCTTCGATATAAGTTGGCTGAATAAAAATAAAAGAAAGAGCTATTAAAAAAGTTGTTGTGGCAAACAAAAAATTGCCCGAAAGATTAATGGTTTTCATAGTTTAATTTTAACAGACAAAACCGTATTTTCAACGTGGTTGTGCACGACTTTAAACACAGTCAGATAGAAAACTGGTGCCAAAGAATAAGAAATTGATTTTAGAAGAAAACACTAGATAAAGTTAACAACGAAATTATACATACCCATACTACATGTACCTTGCACAGATGATCCTGTCTGAGAAGTTCCAATATCTATTATTTCTTCTCCAGTTTGAGAAAGCACCTTCTGGTATCCGATCGAACGGATTACTAGTGCAGATGAACAGTCATACGTCCCATTTGTTTTAACGATGAGTTTTGTAGGAATATCAGCTTGTGCGGAAGAAACCCGAGGAAAATAGCCACCTTTCGCATCGATGGTTATGTACTGAACACCATCCCTTATTTCAACATTCTGCCCAGGCTGAGTTAACGCGGTTTCGCTACTGCTCTTTGAACCGCTTAGGAAAATGATGCCAATCCCTATGATTAGTCCGAGCGTAATGATTGATAGAGCGGTCTTATTCATAAAGATTAATTATATATTAAATAGTGGGTTGATAATCCCGAGTCCAGCCAAGCCGGCAAGTAGCGCAAACAACCCAAGACCGATCACCACAACACCTGCGGTCTTAAAGAATAGGGGTGCGTGTTTTCCGTGCGCGAACGATGCTGATCCAAATGAAAGAAGCAGAAGCATCGGTAGCGTTCCAAGAGCAAAGGCAAACATAATTAAAGAGCCTGATATAAAGGACCCACTACTCAGCGCGGATACCTGCATTGATTGTGTAAAACCGCATGGTAAGAAGAATGTGGCAAAACCGAGAATTAGAGGCGTAAAAGTTTTATGCTCAACACTCCTAAAGAAATTAAAGATTCCAGACGGCAGAGCGATTTTATTCTTTTTTAAAACTCCAACCAGATTCAGACCAAGCAACAACATTACAACGGAAGCCAGAATACCCAGTATTGCTGTAAGCGTGAAATTTATACCAATTGCCCCACCTACTGCACCCAGAACACCTCCCAACACAGCAAAACTCACAACTCTTCCTGTATGAAAAAGTGTGAATGTTTTTGTATCACTTACATTGTCTTGGGAGATTTTTGCCGATAGAGACAGAACCAACCCTCCTACTATAGCAAGACAACTGGAGACCGAGGCGATGAGACCGATAACAAAACTCGTGATTGGTGTGGTCTGTCCTCCGATTCCGATATTAAGGATTCCTGATTTTTGTAATAAAAAGAACAAGACAAGGAGACCAAGTCCAATCGGAAGAGCTTTCCAAATAACATCGTCTCTTTGTTTTTCCTTGACCGTTTTTTCGACTGAAAGAATGTAGCCGTTAGATTTGATTTTATCTGTCAGTACGTCTGCCAATTTTTCAGAGGAAAGGTCGCTGATAGTTTCTATTTCCACAATTTCTTTCTTCAGATCGACTCGAGCATTTTGTATGAAGTCTTGTTCATTCAAGACATCCTCGATCAAAATTTTACATGAAGCACAGTGAGTGCCTGAAACGTGGAATGTAAATGTTTTCATAGTTATAATTTCTTAGCTTTAATACGAAGAGAATTCGACACCACAGAGACGGATGACATCGCCATGGCAAATCCAGCAAAGATAGGATTCAAAAGCCAACCGAAGATTGGGTAGAAAGCACCTGCTGCAAGTGGTATGCCGACGATGTTGTAGACGAATGCCCAGAAAAGATTTTGTTTGATTCCTCGCATGGTTATCTTTGAAAGATTGATTGCCTTCACGAGCTTTGAAATATCACCACCAAGGAGCGTAATACCAGCAGACTCGATCGCGACATCTGTACCTGTTCCCATTGCAATTCCCACGTCAGCTTGGGCAAGTGCAGGAGCGTCATTTACTCCATCACCTGCCATAGCAACAATACGACCTTGTGATTGAAGCTCTTTTATTTTTTCAAGCTTATCTTGTGGCAACACGTGAGCAATAACATCATCAATTCCAACGAGTGCTCCAATATACTTTGCAGCTTTTTCATCATCTCCTGTAAGCATCACCACTTTTATGCCTAGAGAATGAAGATTTTTAATCGCCTCTACCGACTCAGTTTTTATTTCATCTGCCACCATCACGAAACCAAGCACCTTTTCTCTTGTTGCAAGAATAACGGGTGTCTTTCCTTGTGACGTAAACTCATTTAGTTTATTAGCATCGAATGAAATCTCAAAGTCGTTTACAAGTTTCGCATTACCAACAAAGTATTCAGTACTTTTGATTGTTCCCTTAAGTCCTTTACCCTGTATTCCTTCAAAATCAGAAACGTCAGATAAGGGGATATTTTTCTCCTGTGCATAGTTTACGATCGCGTGTGCAATCGGATGCTCTGATTTCCTTTCAAGTGAAGCAAGAATCGATACAAGTTCATTATCCTCAAAGTTTGAGAGGTTTTGTATATCGACTAGTGTTGGCTTGCCTTTAGTAATTGTGCCTGTTTTATCAACGACTACCGTATTTACTTTATGGAGCTTCTCAAGTGTTGCCGCATCTTTGATGAGAATGCCTTCTTTTGCACCCTTACCAACTCCCACAATAATTGCCGTAGGTGTCGCGAGTCCGAGTGCACATGGACAAGCGATGACAAGAATGCCAACAAATGAGACCAGTCCAAATGAGAGCGCTTGTGAAAATCCCAGTGACTCCGATCCAACAATTAGCCATGCCCCAAGAACCAGAAAAGCAATTACCAAAACAATCGGCACAAAGATTGCTGATATTTTATCTGCAAGTGCTTGGATTGGAGCTTTACTACCTTGCGCGTCCTCGACCATTTTTATGATCTGAGCAAGTAAAGTTTCAGACCCGACTTTTGTGGCTTTAAATGTAAAAGCACCGCTGGTGTTGATCGTTCCGGATACAACACTGTCTCCAATCTTTTTCTGGGATGGCATCGGCTCCCCGGTAACCATAGACTCATCAACAAATGAAATTCCCTCCGTTATCACGCCGTCAACAGGAATCTTTGCACCTGGTTTAACAATAATGAAATCGCCATGCTTCACCTCGTTCACAGAAATCTCAACTTCTTTTCCATCACGAATAACCAGAGCTGTTTTAGCTTGAAGATTGAGAAGTTTCTCAATAGCATCGCCTGTTTTTATTTTTGATCGTGCCTCAAGATATTTTCCGAGTGCAATAAAAGTAATGACTACAATCGTGACGTCGTAATACTGATACTCGACATTTATGAAAGGTCGAAGTGCTTCCTCAAAAGCTGTGACGGTAAAACTGTATAAAAAAGCGGCAGTGGTTCCGATACCGATAAGTGTGTCCATGTTTGCCTTGCCGTATCGGAGAAATCTATAAAAACCAAGCAGATATGGCTTACCAACAACAAAAAGAATATATGTCGCAAAAATAGGAAGCAGATGATGGAAGAACTCCTGCGTCGTTACGTTCATTTCCTCCACGACACCATATTGAGCAAGAATGTCCCAGCCCATAACGAAGGCGGCAAAAATTGCGAGAGGAATAGCAGAAAGTACTTTTGTTTTCATATCGGCAACTTCTGCAAGCTTTTCCTTCTTTGACTGGTTAAATCCCAAATGAGCCGCATGTTCGTCGGGAGACATACCCATTTCCTCGGCAGAAGCAGGAACATCCAACGAATACCCGAGTGGCTCGATATGTTTAGAAAGGTCGTGTGGGTTTATTTTTGAAGGATCAAAAGAGACTTTTGCTTTTTCAGTACCATAATTTACTTCGGCGGAATGTACACCTTCGACCTTCTTAAATGTCTTTTCGATAACTGCAGAACAAGAAGCGCAATGCATTCCTTTTACGCTGTATGTTTGTGTATGCATAAATTATTTTCTCTTTAGCTTATAAACCTTCAGGATTTCCTGTTTAGCCTTTTCTGTCTGCCCAGCCTTTACTTGATTCAAGATACAGCCACCGAGATGGTTTTCAAGTAGTAAGTCTTCGACATTAGAAAGTCCTTGTTTGACCGCAGATGTCTGTGTGATGACGTCTATACAGTACGTATCATTTTCAATCATCTTTTGCAGACCCCGAACTTGACCCTCGATTAGTTTAAGCCGACGTATAATTTTTCCTTTACTTTTATTTTCCATATATTTCATATCTATCATTATATACCCCTAGGGGGTATAGTGCAAGTGTAAATAAAAAACTACCTCTGGATTGGGTAGTTTTTTACAGAAAAAGAAAAAAACTGCTATATATCCAAATCCTTCTTCTTTTCCTCGAATTCCTTCTTGTCTATTTCGCCTTTCGCGTAGCGTTCTTTCAATACATCAAGTGCGGACTTTTCGTGATTATGAGTGCCGCGAGATTGGCTCGTCAGCCACTTGATAAGTGCGACAATTCCTGCGATTATCAAAACCCACCAGAGGATCATAAATATCCAGCCGAATCCGCCAAAAGGTCCAAAACCAAAGTTCATCATATTGTTTATTGAGTTATTACCATCAAGAGGAGACGACCACCCTCCCCACATCATATTCATCATCGGCATCCAACCGCCGCTAATTGCCGGAAATGCCGCCGAAGTGTCACAACCGGAGAGTCGCTTGCCCATGACGATGTGAATTTGCTCCTCGCCGTCTTCGCCGTGAGTTTGAATCATCATAGCGTTCATTGCGGCGTGCGACTCGCCAGCCATTTGACCCATAAAGTATTCGCCAAGCACTCCATATTGCTCATCGTTTAGATTTTCGCAGATAGTCTCTTTTGCCTGTAGATTATTCCAAAGCTCTTTTCCTTCCTGTTCTTCGCGGGCAGTGTGCTCGACGACCTCGTTCCAATCAACCGAAGTATTGGAAAAGTTTCCCATCATTTGAGCGTTTGCGCTTTGAGCAAATGAACCGACAACTATTATCGCAAGAATTGTGAAAATGAGTTTTTGCATATGTGTATGTTTAGCCAAAAACTAAAACTTTATCTGAACTCTCGACCATTTTTAATAAATCGGACATTGTGGAAATAGGACAAACCGTAGCTTCTTTTTTACCGCGAATTTCTAAGCAGGTGCCACACGCCAGGATTGTTCCTTTCAGTTCTTTAAACTCAGCCACTTTCTTGGAAATATCAAAATACTCACTATCGGGGATAGCGTCGAGTTCTGATCCTTCACTCATCAAAAAAACTTCAACTGTATGCCCAGCTTTAAGAGATGTGATTCCCAAACGAAACGTATTCCACACATGTTCGGGTTTGTTGGATTGGAGAATGATGCCGAGTTTCATAAGAACATGATAACAAAAAATCACCTCTTCGGGTGATTTTTTGTTCTGGCTACTGCTCTCAGCTGGTATGCAGTGTCGGAATAGTACCTGATGCACGTCAGTCACCTGACTTAGCATATGGCTGCTGCCGCAAAAGGATTCGAACCAGTCTCGGTCGCCCTAGACTGGTAAAACAAAAGGTCGCTGAGTATTCAGCGACCTTTTGTTTTTACTCAACATCTATCTTGACGCGTTTCTTCATTTCTTCTTCAGACTTGGGGAGAGTTATCGTAAGAACTCCGTTCTTAGATTTTGCCACTATCGAATCCTTATTTACCCGAGCAGGTAATGAAAACTCTCGCCTGAACTCTCCGTACTCTCTCTCGTATCGGTAGACTTTACCATTCTTCTCGTCTTTATTTTCCTTTTCAATCTTTCCCGATAATGAGAGATAGTCATCCCCAACCTCTACATTGATGTCCTTCGGATCAATGCCGGGAACATTTACAGTTACCTTGATTTCATTGTCCGTTTCTTCAACATCAACCTTAGGGAAGGCCGTTGAGACATTACCGAGCCCACGATTTCGCAAGAGACTCGGCGTCATCATGTTGAACGGATCCCACACAGAATCGTCGAAGAATCTATCTATGAGAGAGAAGGGGCTCGCGAAGTCATCGCGTCGAGACAAAGCCTGATTTTGGTTATCTCTCTTTTGAATTTCTGTTTTCATATTTGTGTGCGATTAACTTCTGGTAATGCCCCTTGTATTCGACCTCAAACAAGGGATTGATTTTATCCTACACACGATCTGGGGATGCCAAAATGGTTTCCCCCAGACCTTAGAGAATCTCTATTCTCTTATACTCGCTTTTTACGAGAATATTACACACTATTCAGTTGCATTGAGGAGATGCTAAGTGGCATCAGAAATTGAGCGAATGAATTTCTTTAGCCAAGCACCCTTTCTCTTTTGTCCTGCTAAAGTCATACAATCTTTATTTCCGCTTAGCGGCGGTCGACCAGTCCGCCTACACTCTATTAAACGTTTGTCGCAGCGAAAGGTGTCATTAGAAATTTCTCCAAAAATCCCTAAAGAACTTTTCCTGCTGTTCAAAATACTCGTCCATGGCCTTTATCCTCGCCTCCGTTTGTTTCCTCATTTGTTCCAAGTCATTCTCGGTAATTGGCGTCGTTGTCGAATATGTCTTTGCCTTACCATTTTCATACACAGTAACAACTTCACTCCTGAATCCGTATGGTGATTCTAGAGCAAGAGACGTCTCTGAAGAGGTTGCTTGAGAGTTACTTACAACAGGTGCTTCGACTTGTTCGGGCTTATTTAAAAAATATAGATTGGTTAGGACACTTACTACGAGCAAAGCTGATACCACGTATATTATTTGACGGTCTTTCATACCGTAATAAACGGAACCGAGCTGCAAAGGTGTCATTTCTTGAGAAATCGTGGTTTCGTATACGCTCGTTTCTTATGTCCAAATCCTGACATATCTTTAAGATACGGATGCTGTGCCAGTTTTTTTCGAGTACGAGAGAGATTAAGTTTTACGGCATTTTCTGTTGACTCTGTAATCGTCGCTATATCCTTGATTGATTTTTCGTCTTGGTAGTGCATGAGAAGGACATCTCGATTTGAGGCGGGCAGTGTTTGAATTGCGTGCCAAAGCGCTTCGGCATCACTTTTGCGCTCAATATCTTCCCTAACCTCATATGGTATATCTTCAACATCTTCTATTGGTACCGATTTTGGTTTGCGGTAGTGGTCGATGAGAAGATGCCGGGCTATAGTTAAGAGATACGTCAAGTATGAATAACCTCTAATACGGAATTTTTGTAAATTTTGAAATGCTTTCAAGAAGGTCTCTTGCGTCAAATCTTCCGATAGTGCTTTGTCGTGACCAGTTCGATACCAGAAATAATTAAATACTTTA